>Ga0315314_1002052_pt1 | contig 17071 bp, 18 predicted proteins | sample TDP9_MG_FD_203631 | JGI IMG/M metagenome (GOLD analysis project Ga0315314, IMG submission 203631) | Freshwater sediment microbial communities from Lake Towuti, South Sulawesi, Indonesia - TDP9 | ecosystem: Environmental > Aquatic > Freshwater > Lake > Sediment | place: Indonesia: South Sulawesi...
GGCCCTATAAGCTGACACCATTTATATAGAAACTGCTATCCCTTTTACTATAGCTTGCATATCCCGTAAAATTTTGAATTTTCGGCTCACAATGATAGAAAAGTTCAAGATAATTTTCTCAAAAAATTCTTTTATTATTTCGAGTTCTCTTAGAGTTTGAACTGACGGAATATCTTTGTGCACTACATCGTGTCGCTTTTGGAAAATTTCATCAAGTTTATCAAGATTGTAGCCAGAGAGTGTTTTCTGAATTCGACGCGCAAAGTGTGAAAAGTCAAAAGTCTTTTCAACGTCCACTCCTAACTTTTCAAAAATCTTTAATTTCTCCCTTATACCTTGTCTGCAGAAATGTTCTATAACTTTTTGCCTGAGCTCTTCTTGAACTGCATCATAGCCCTTGAGTTCTATTATTCTCTCTACAGACAAATTTTTATCGGGACATATCCCAATTAGAGTTTCTGGTTTATTGGTCGTGACAACCCGTAAAACATGAACCAAGAAAATCTCAAAAACGGTGCACATCATGACAAGACCTTGATTAAGCAAGGGCAAGTGATAGCGCTCAATCTGTGCGCGGTTAACTTCTTCCATTTTCTTCATAAAGTATTTGATTGTTCTTGAAAGTTCCTTTTCAGTCACATCGGGAAAATATAACTTGCGGTCAGTCACAATTTCTTTGGCCACAAGCATTCTCTTGGCGAGTACTTCTTTCTTTAATTTCTTACTCTCGGCAATAAGTACCATATCTTGGATAAAAACAAAGGTGTCAGCAAGCCTTTGTAAAAAATTCAGTGTCTTTATTATTTCCATCGGTCAATAACTTATCCTGTTCAGAACAATCCCCGGGTTCTTCTCACTCCAGAATTTGTTACCATTTTGTTACCACATTTTTGCCAAAATGCGATAAATTGTGATAAACTCCGATAAAGTAAAAAATCCAAAATTGCATTGATTTTTCAGGTAGTTTTGGGGTTTTCGACTATCTTTTTGCGAGCCTTCTTTTTACCCCTTTTCGGTTTACGAAACCGTTGCTCTACCAACTGAGCTACGTCGGCTTGTTGAAATTGCCTTTCGTTTTCAAAGCACTATGAGACTATGACATTTATACCATATTTTTACTTAAATCGCAACTGTTTTGAGTTAATCTCGCCAGGCCCAGGTGCACAAACCTGTAGTCATAATAAAGAAGCAGAGCATCTTGCCAGTTTATGCAAGATACTCTGCCTCTAAATTCTTCCAAATTTTCTTTAATTCCAGCGCCAGCTTTGAATTCCGTTTAAGGGATAACCAGCCTTTGGTTCGGGTAAATCAGGTCGGGGTCCTCAATCTTGTCTGTGTTCGCTTTGTAGATTCTCTTCCACTTCCAGGGGTCCCCGTAGATGGTTGGTTTCTTAGCAATGTTCCAGAGACAATCTCGACCTCTCTCCCAAGTCCCCACTACATAGATCTTCGGTGCTTTCTCGGCAATCCTTTCTTCTTTCTCTTCTGCCATAATTTCCTTCTCCTCCACAAATTCCCTTTCTGGCCTTCCCTTCGCCTTTGCCAAAACCTCTGCCCTTGCTCTTGCTTCGTTCGCTGATACTTCTGCCTCCCACGCTCTGGAAGTCGCGCTTGGGTAGTCGCCTTCATCATAGAAACTTTTCGCCCAGTTAAGTAACGACTCTGCTATCGCGGTATCTGCGCCGACTCCTTTCGCAGCGCTTATTGCCTTACCAGCAGAAGCAATGGCATTCTCTGCGTCTATGCTCGCCCAGTCCAGCGGGGAAATCAAAGGCCTCTTTGGACATCCGGTCACCCCGACCAGTGGAAAACTCAACAACAATAATCCCAAAAATTTCTTCACTGACTCACCCCCCTCATTCAAAAAGTATGGAATTCCGCAAGCATGATTAAAGCGGCGCCTAGGCAAGCAACTGGAATTCCTTTTTTGGAACTCCTTTCTATATTATGGCACGAGAATGCAAAATTGAATATGCTTTCCCCTCTGTCCTTAATCAGAACATTCCTGGTTTTCGCCTTAGGGCCAGGAAACCAGGCGATAACCGCCGCCTCGTATGAGCAACTCGCTGGAGGGAAGATAGTTCTTTGTCAATGTTCGCGAGAGTGCATCTGCTTCTTTGCTTACTTAACTTCCCATTTGATATCAGCTACCGATACATCGGTTATTGTTTTTGCTGTCCCGATGAGCGTAACAGCGTATTCTTCTCGGCTCTCCCCTGCTTTCAAATTTAATCCCCGTGTCTTGTCATCGTAACCTGCGGAATCGTAGGCAACCCTGTAGTGCACCTCATATGTGTCTATATCTCTGCCCCCATCGTTTTCCACCTGAATATAGACTTCCACAGTGCCGCTCGAAGGAGAATATTCAAAGTCCTCCACACTTGCACTAAGGTGACCCTTCTTTCCCTTTAAAATTGCACAGCCACTAAATAAGACCGGAAGAAAAGCAAGAAGCGAAAATAGGATAAGAAACCTTATCCGAATTTTTCCCATGTGTCCCTCACCCCCTTATCAATTTATAGTCCTGGATCCGGCGCTCCCGGACATAGTTCGACACGACAAGACAATTCAATTCTTCTTCTCTATACCTTTTATAAAGACATTCCACAATGTTTGAAATTTAGTTATAGGAGGGACTGTATAGTTAGTCAATGCGAATTGTATTATCGCTGTTTGAATGAGCCCAAAAAATGCCAATGCTGCAACATCGAGATTTATATCTTCTCGCAGGAAGCCTTCTCTCTTTGCCTCATTGAGAATATTTTTTATTCTGCCTTTATATTTCTCTATTACCTGTAGAATTCTACGACGCAAGAAATCGTCGTTGAAATGTATAGACTCGGCGGTTATAGCAAACAGCATCCCCCTCTTCTTTTCAGTAAAAATCAGATGGGTTCTCATAATCTCTCTTAATCTATCTAAAGGATTTCCATGACGCTGTATAGGTTTCTCTATAGCCGCCATGAGATTCCCTTCAAAATTTTCAATTACTCCCACCAATATGGCGCGTTTATTTTCAAAATGTCTATAGATAGCTGGTTCCGAAATTCTATTCTTACGGGAAATATTCTTTATTGTGACCCCCTGCACTCCTTCCCTCATAATCAGTTGTCGAGCCGCGTCTATGATTTCTTTTCTTCGCTCCACCGAATTTTTTCTTTTCATGTACTGGCACCTCCCACTTGGGCAAAAGTTAGTTAATGCTAACTAACTTCGTTACAAAATTTTAGTAAATATCAGAATTAATGTCAAGGAAATTGTTTAAAATAAACAATTGTTAAACACCGGGGCGAGGGTGGTGAATCCAGGACAACGGGGAGTCAAGAAGGGTGAGTCTCAAAATTTCTCGTTGCCAATGAAAGACAAAGGCCCAGAATATGGCTTTATTAAGAATAGTGGAACTATTACACAAGTCAAAATGCTTGTGGCCTTGGCAGCGAATGCTGTGATAAACTGCAACCGGTAAGTTAGTAGAAAACGAGGTAATTCACTCAAAAATCATACTCTTAAACTTAACCACTTTCTGGTAATGCCATATGAAACTCGGAGGTGTAGTCGAGTTCAATATTTACATTTTCCATCCGGCACTCAAGTAGATGGCCTCCCGCCTTTCTATCTTTAGTGATAAAATGGAGATGATACCCTGGAACACTTATCCCTTGGACATAAGACGGGCAACGAAATCCTACTATAGTCCCTTCTATATTATGAAACTTAAATATCTGTTGTTTCTTGACCACTTCATCAAATGGAGGATATGGTCTATTTTGTTTGGGAATATTTCTTGCCATAATATATTTAAAAGCCCCTTCTATTCTTATAGCATAGAAAATGGTTTTCGTGGGCAATAAATTATCTAAATATTCTGCCAGTTGCTTATAGTCGGAATCCTTGTCCAAAAATACTGATTTGTCGGGTTCGAAAAAAGTCACTACGGCAAATGGTGTCTTCATCGAATCAACAACAGGATAAACCATCCCGTCGGCTCTTATTTGATAGAATTTACCCTCCAGTGCAAACATCTCTCCGTCAAGCCCGTCAAAAGTACCTATCCCGAAGTCACCATGTTGTTTCAATTCCTTATAGCTTATTTCTCCATCGTAGACACCCTCCATAATAGCGCTCATGGTTGACGCTTGAAATAAGACATCTCTGTTTTCCTGTAAACGCAAACATCCTGATGTTGCCACAGCCAAAGTGGTTGCCAACAATAAATAGCGAATAATTTTCATCATTTCTTCTCCTTGCTTTAACCCCCAGGGTCGAATCTCGATTTTATGCAACCGAATTATAGTAAATGGAAGCACTACTAATCAACAAAATTTTAGTAAATTCCTGTCTTATTTCCTTGTCTTCTTAAAGTTCCTAATTGAAGTGCCAAAGAGACCAGAAAATTTTTTACCCCAAGTCTGTAAAACTCCCCAATTTCCACCAATGCCATAAAATGAAAAATCCTGAATCGCCTTGGTGCTTAAGCAGATTCAGGATTTTTCTATCTTCTTTCAGGTTTCTATTCTTCTGACGAAAGGCATTAATTTGATTGAAAATATGCCATTCTTTCTTCTATTTCGGTTTTTCCGCCCACTTGACCCCTTCATTAACCAAAGAGTTCCAGGCAAAGCCAAAGGCAAAAGCAGCGCAGAATAGCCTTATTAATCCTTCTATCCCTGGCCCTATTTGCGCAAATTCAAACTTGGGGAAGATAAGCAATGTAGTAATCAAACTTAAGAGAAAAGAAGCTCCTGCCGTGACCCAGTACTCTTTTTCAAATTTCTTTATCTTGCCGGCCATAGCTTTCCTGAGATAGGGTATTAATGTCCTGGCTAAAACACCGAACAGAATACCTGAAAGCTTCAGAAAAAGTTCCATCTGTAACCCCCCTGCCTTTTTTCGGGTTCAATAAATTGAACCCCTACATTTAAAGTTCAATAAATTGAACCCCTACATTTAAAGTCCGAACTCTTTTGTATTAACCCACTCGTTCTTAAGAAGTGACCACCAATCTATTGCCTGTCCTTTCAGAACATAATCGTACGGCAGCCAGCCATAACCCTTATCGCCCCACCCTGTGCCCCAGGAATTCCGCATCAGCAACGCTCCAGTCGTCTCTACTCCACAAGTGGCATTCTTAATCTTCACTTTGTCGTCAAATCCCACTGCCACAACAGCATGACCACCGAGAATTTTCTCCCCACGACACGGATACGGTATTTTTCCGTCGCCCGTAGCCTGTTCAATAGAACTAAAAACAGTAAATCCAAACATCGAAGGCAGCCCAGCGGCTAATAAAGACTTGACTTTTTTCAGAAGTGAATCTTTAGGTGTGCCCGGAGCGTCAATTCGAAAGTATTGTATGGCTTGGTAGTCCTGGGCAAAAGCATAACAGAATGCGGAAGGTTCTTTGTCGAAGTCGCTTATGAGGTAAGGCCAGTATTCTTCGGGGGGAACTCCAAAAAGAACCATAGCAGCCATTGTGGTGCGCAGAAACGCTCCTCTATCTCCTGTCCAGTGAAGAAGGTTGCGAGTAGCTTTATAAAGGAATAGCCTGGATGCATCTATGTGGTTGCCAAAGGCTCTACGCTCATAGTATTCCACGAGTCCAACTCCAGCGTTTGCTGTGCACGACCCGAGAGAACCTTGATTCTCGATAGGAGGGCACCACTTTCTTAAGTCTATCGAACTTGGTATTCCAGCCCTCGCGGGTTCTCCAACCCCCACTTTTGTGAGCATGGCTTTCACAGAATCTTCTTGCCCCAGCCTTACGAGTCTAGGGGCGAGCTCTTCTTTTTCTACGGTATAGTCGCGAAAATCGGGATAGTCTGGAAGCCATCCCATTCCTAATTCAATGCCGATTCTTTCAATTGCTTCAGCCATTTCAACTACCCCCCTAAATGTCAAACTGGGTACTGCTTAACTCTTTTTGTCCGGCCTGCCTCCTTTATGCGTTCTAACTTGTTACGCTTTGCGAAGCGTTTCCTTTACACAAGTTTTGATTAGATTCCCCTTTTAAAGCAAAATAAGAAGCGGAGGAAATCAAGGTTATCTTGACAACCTCCGCCTAAAGATATAAGGGCACCCCCTGGCTTTGCGCCAGATAATCATACCAGATTTAACCTGTAGCAGCAACTTATTATACTTTTGATTACTTTACCACTTTCTTTAAGCACTTGAGGAGCTCGTTTTCGATTTCTTTTTCACTTCTGCACTCCCCAATTTCCGGCTTTATATGTCTCAGAGTCTTAGTCAATACCTCCATAATCTTGCAGCGTGACATCTTCTCATGGCTTTCCTTTTCTATCTTTCTTGCCAAATTCCTCAAAAAGTCAATTTGTTTCTCCCGGAGCAAAACGGAAGTTTGTCTGTGCTTACCCGAGACCATAATATTATCTCCCCTTCAGCCATATTGAAATCAATGTTTCAAATGAAGAAAAAAAATTAATAATGGCCTTGGAGCATTAATATCTCCTGATACTATCCAGTATCCTTTCTTCCAGGTCCTTCTCTGCTCTTACGCCTTCGACCTTGATATCCAGTTTCATAAACACGTTAATCAATGCTCTTATTATATAAGACCGAGGCAATTTGTAGCCCTTTTTCTCCTTCATCCTCCTGCTTAGCTCGTAGAACCAATCGAGAGCCTCGTCGGAAATGGTTATGGTAACTTTATGTAACCCTTTTTTTACCTCTGACCTGAAACGCTTGTATTCTTTTACCATGTTAGAGCTTTCTGTCATAATTTTTTTGAATGGTAACATAAAAATTTTGATTTGTCAAGTACAGTTTTTTGGTATTTCTGGAATTTATGAAAGTTTATAGAACATTTATCGACGAGGTTCTGGAGAAAAGAATTCGATTTCCGCCAGTAGAAAAACAGCTAAAATTGGCGGGAGTAAATTTTATTCCGTGAACTCAACCGCTAATCTCTTTACGTCCCAAAGGTGTTGTATTTTCTCTACGATTTCCTCCTTGACGGCAGAAGCAAATTGATGGTTGGCTGGCAGGTCGATTACTATCCGAACATTTCCATTTTTTACTTCTATGTCCTTAACCAAGTTTGTGCGCACTAAGCTCAACCCGCTCACGGGATTAATAACCTTCTTCAGGCGCTTACGCACCACCTCTACCGTAGTGGGCTCCTTCTCCTTAACCAAGCCATGGCGCTCCTCGTAGTTTTGAATGGCTGAACGCAAGCCGTCTACCGCCAACACCGAGCAGTGTACTTTGATTGGTGGAAGCCCTCCCAAAGCGTCCGAAGCTTGCTTCCAGCTAACCTTCTTGGCCTCATCAAGGGTCTTACCTTTGGCCAGCTCAGTGATGATGGAACCTGTGGCAATATTAGAAGCACATCCATAAGACTCAAATTTCACATCCGTAATGCGTTTTGTCTCAGGGTCAACTTTTATGTAAACCGCCACCATATCGCCACAAGCCGGGCTGCCTTCCACTGCCTTGCCGTCGGCGTTCTCAATCTTACCCACATTGCGTGGGTGGCGAAAGTGTTCCAGCACTTTTTCACTATATGGGAATTTCATCTCCAATCCTCCTGCCATTCCTACTCTTTACCCAGGGGACTGATTCCCCTTAGCTCCTGTACTACTTCGGCCACTGTCTCGATTGCCGCATCCACATCTTCCATAGTATTATAGCGTCCAAAGGTGAAGCGCACCGAGCCATGCGCCCTTTCGTGGTCACCACCTATCGCCAGGATAACATGGCTGGCTTCAAGGGAACGGCTGAAGCAGGCCGAACCGGTGTTCACGGCAAATCCCCTCATATCCAGATGCAGCGTGATAGATTCACCCTCCACAAAGTGGAAAGTAATGTTGGCATTCTGCGGAACCCTCTTCCAGCGATGGCCGTTCAGCGTCGTATATGGTACCTCAGTAAGCACACGGTCAATGAGCCGGTCACGCATAGCCTCGAGCCCCTTGTTCTCTTCAGCCGTCACCAGTTCCACAGCTTTAGCGAAGCCCACAGCGCCGGCTATGTCTTCTATCCCTGCTCGCAGGTCAAACTCCTGGAAACCCCCGTGCACCCACTTGGCAATGGGCGTGCCTTTGCGAATGTAGAGCCCACCAATACTCCTCGGTCCGTGGATTGTATGAGCCGACACGGTAACCAGATCCACCAGCACCTCACTGACATTTAGAGCTACCCTGGTGAAAGTGTGGGTTGCATCAGTGTGAAAAAGCACCTCTCTCTCCCGACATATGCGACCAATGGTTTCAATGTCCTGAATTGTAGCAATTTCCTGGTTCGCATGCTGGATGGAAACCAGGATAGTCTCGTGAGTGATAAACTTTCTAAGTTGGTCCATGTCCACAAAGCCATCGCTATCCACATCCAGATAAGTCACCTTGAAACCCTGCTCTTCCAGAGCTCTGGCACTATGAAGAACAGGGAAATCCTCGATTTTAGAGACGATGATATGTTTACCTTTTTTCTCACCAAGGGCAAGTGCTACGCCCTTGAGCGCGATGTTACTCGATTCGGTGCTTCCTGAGGTGAAAATAAACTTATCATCTGAGGCCCCCAGAGCGTCGTTAAGGATTCCCCTGGCTCTGTCCAGCGCTTCTCGAGCTTCTATACCCTGCGAGTAGCCGAATTCCGATGTGGCAACGGCATAGACATCGAAGAAGTACGGCATCATTGCTTCTAATACGCGTTCGTCCAGCCGGGTTGCCGCCGCGTTGTCCAGGTAAATAAACTTGTGCAGCATATCCTCTCCGCTATCATACGAATAGGGTTATTGCTGATTCTCTTGCTTCCTGTATGTAGGTTCCCACAGCGCCGTATTCGTCTATCAGGTCTTGACGCAAGTCCTCCGCTCTCATTCCCATTATCTCCATCGTCATTTCACAGGCGATGATTTTACCTCCAAGTTCCCTGAAGTCCCGCAGGAGCTTCTCTAAAGAAACAACCCTCGCCTTTTTCATCCGCTTAACCACCATCCACTTGCCAAGGCCGAAAAGGTTCATCTTTGACAGAGGCCCCTTTTCCAGTCCCCCTTTCTTGAGACGCTCAAGCCCCCAAAAGGTGAAGTACAATGTCGCTTCCATTCCCATTGAAAGTGCGCCATTAGCTATAATAAGGGCGCTGTAGAGCTTATCCATATCGCCGCTATGGACTATTATGGTAGCTTTATCGGACATACATTTCTCCTTCTCATCTGCGTATCGTGATTCTCCACTCCTCTTTCTTCTCTTCAAGGCCCACAAGTTCCAGCTTCAAAGCCTTAACGGCCATTTGTATTTCTTTCCTGGAAGGACCATGGGTTCCGATAACCTCCACTATGTCCCCGGGCGATGCCTTCCGCAGAGCCTTCCGGGTCTCTACCAGGGGGACCGGACAAGTCTCTCCTCTCACATCTACTTTTATCTCAGCCAATTCTCATCACTCCCGAACAGATTTCAATCTGCTCCTTTACCTCAGGATACACCCGGAACTACGCCGTGGGGGCCTTCCTTAGTAGCGTCCAAGAGGACAAGCCTCTTTAAGGATAGGCCCCCTCCTCTGCAAAATTTCCCATTAAGCCACGAAGCCTTGAAATACTTGACAGGCGATCATTTCGGCTCTTCCGAAACCGTATCGATCAATTTGCCGATTTCTACCGTCTCAAAAGGCTTGAAGATTACCCCGTCAGCTCCTATTCGCTTCGCCAGTATTTCGCACATTGCGGGGAATTTACACATCAGGTAAATTTTTCTTTTCTTATCCGCTCTTTTCATCCTCTCAACGAGTGGTAATCCTGACGGCGTGCCCAAAAACAGTAGATCTACAAACACCAATCGTGGCTCTTCTTTTTCCAGTAAGGAAGTCGCTTCTATTATGTCTTGAGCACCGAATGCTTCGTGCCCTTTGGCCTTTATGAATGACCCCAAAGAATCCAAAATCCCGACTTCTCTGTCAATAATCAGTACCTTTATCACTTTCCCTGTACCTCAATCTGTTCTTGAGGCTTACGAATCTTCCTTAAATGAGGCCTAAAATAGCAATCAGATTCATTGGAATTGATTCTACAGGGAATTGCCCATCCCTTACAATAGGTCGGACGAACCATTTTACAAAATCTTTTTTCAAAAAAAAGGCCTACTAAAGAGGCCTATTTCCAGACGAAAAAATCGCTTGTTAACCGCCGGGAGAAAAGACCCTCTCAATGCCTGATAACATAGTTTCTCTTCGGCCCTTCCTGATTCCCGCCAGGATGCCATAAATTGCAATAATCTGGCATAAAAAGAAAATCCCGAATCGCCTTGATTTTTTAGGCAGATTCGGGACCTTCGTCTACCTTCGGGGCCTCTTTCTTTCCAGCCTTTCTCTATCTAATCGCTTTCTTGCCCCCTCCCGATAATATAGGAGTCCTAATCCCTGAATTTAGCGCTGGATTTCCCTATCTTCCTAGCATGCACAAGCCAATCAGAAGAAGTATTATGAGGATTAATAAGAGTTCCATTGTCTTTTTAAACAGCTCCAATCTATCGCGATCTGTTTTTGTCGGGCATTGCTCTCGTCGTCTACCGTTTGCCAGCTCCTTTTACACTCCGCACCTGCGGGGAGGAAAAAGCTGGTCCTAAATGGGAAATGGTTTTCCGCGACTTCAAAATGCCCCTGGCACTCGCCTCACGGATATTCCCCCAGGCAAAGGTAAGAGCAAATTTGTGGAGATTTCCCATATCGTGAGTATTAAATGCATAGTCAAGAGATAAAGACTTTATCTTTAGCCCCAGCCCGCAGGTAAAAGTTTGCAATTGGTTGCATCCTACCCTCAAATCGACCCTTTTCAAAGAAGAAGCAGTCTTCTCCCAGGGAGAAATTTCCATGCCAGCCGAGAAGTATTCCTTCTCGTCAGCGAGCTTATTCACATCTGCGGTCAAGATGAGACGGTTAGAGAACGCATTCAGTGCCAGACCACCTTTCAAATTCATCTTATATACATTTGGGTCGTATCTTAGAGTCACCTCTGGCTGGAGAACATTTTGCACTGCAAATCCAATGCTCAGCCCATTTGAAGGTTTGAAAAGCATCCCCAAATCTATTCCCTGACCATTCCCGGAATATTTCGTCACTCGCTCATGTATCAGTTTCAAACTTGCTCCCAAAAAAATCCGTCCATAAACCTTATTTGCGTAGGAAATACTTACCGCATTGTTAAATATCGACTGGCTGGTGCCAAGTACATTGCCACCGTCGTCGACTTCCTCATACCCTTCCGAATAGAGGAAAACATCGGAAATGGCGAGATTCCCCATCTTTCCCAGGGGATGAACATAGGAAAGAAAGTTATAACTCGTCTTTTCAAAGAAGGGAGCATACATAGCAAGGAACTGATGTCCATCAATCTGCGTCAAGCCTGCAGGGTTCCAATAAGGAGCACTCGCCTCATTTGCCAGCGCCACATATGCTCCCCCCATTGCTAAAGACCTCGCCCCAGCCCCGTACTGCAAATAGTCATTGGGCATTCCGTAGTAATTGTCTGCCCTGGCAACTTGCCAATCCAGCGCCAAAATCAACATCAAAAGGAGAAAAACCCTCCAATGAATCGGAGCTACTCCAGATAATCTGAAAAACTTCTTTTTCATCTACCTACACCTATTTTCATTGTATGTAGGGGTTCCGATCCATCGGAACCCGCAACAAGTCCATTTATCGGGCGTCATAAATGTCGCCCCTACTATTTGGCAATAGCAATTTTTCTTATCATAGCCCTCTTTTCTCTCTCGATCCAGATGCGGCAGATATAACCTCCATTTCCCACCACTTCCCCAGAAAGATTTCTTCCATCCCAGGGAACGCTGTTGTCTTCTCTTCCGCCGTTTTCTCCTGCCCTGTAACTCTCACCCCAGACTTCTTGACCCAGTAGGTTATAAATTGTAATTGTTACATTGGAAGGTTGGTTGAGGCTATATCTTATGAGAGTTACCTCTTTGCCTGCGCGGAACGGATTTGGCCGATTGCGCACTCCGTCCACTCCATCGTCAGGCGGGTCATCATCAACGGGGTCAGGCTGTGCTGCTTCCTCGGAAACAGCGTCAGGTCCCAAACCCTCATGAGCAGGATCGGGTCCCGGACCCTCATAAACGGGGGGAAGCTCTCCTGCTCCATAAGCTCCCATATCTACCCCATTCTCTCCCGCACCTATACAAGGACTATCTAGCTGGAGATGGAAGTCATTCCCTGCGAGACTAACAAATTTTGGGTCTTGAGAAATGCTGTGAGCACCCTGCCCGTAAGTTTGATATGTAGAGAGAGTCATGGGTTCATACCATCTATTTATACATTTTGTCTCATCTGGATTAAACCAGCAATTATAATCTGTTATAGAATCTGTTCGCAAAAGAACAACTTGTTTGCCAACTCCTTTTCGATACCCTATATTATTCTTTATAACCATATTTGAGCCCATCATATAATACAGCCTGTTAGCATTTGGGTCGCTGTGATAACAAGTATTATTGATGACACTATGACCCGATCCTTCTACCGCTATTGCATAACCTTCGCAATTATAGACTAAATTTCCTGCAATCAAAGCATTTTCTGGGCTACCAGTAGCAAGGAATATTCCTGTTCCTGGCTCAGAAATAGTTGCGTGGCAGTTGTAAATAATGTTACCTATTATTTTTTCGTTCTTACCTCCCACCCCAGCAAACCCATGACCCATTATGTCATGGGCAACGTTGTTCTTTATCAAAGTACCGTCAGGAGGATTAGGCCCACCAGGATGGAACGCAGGACCACTCCAACAAATTTCATTTCCTTCAAAGATATGTCCTTTACCTCCATAACCAATGCCACCACTATCCCCCCAATTGTCAGGATCCCCCATGAGTAGATTGTGCGAAATTATATTATAATTGACAGCGCCACCAGTTCCTTCTAGGTCCACACAACCACCAGAATAAGATTGAATAATAAATCCATCAATCTTGTTGTAATTAGCACCAGGCCAAAAGTAAATTCGTCCGACTTTAACAGTATTTCCAGGATAGGCAAGATAAGACACCAGATTATCAAAAGAAGTTCCCACAGTATGCACCCCAAATCCATTATAAGTGCCCTCCTTTACATAAACAGTATCTCCCGCAACTATTGTCTCAGCAGCTTTTTGTATAGTTAGCCACGGCTTTTCTTCCGTTCCAGGATTACTGTCATTGCCATTATTTGCCACGTAATAGGTTTTTGCTTGAGCCCAAGTTGAAATGCATAATAGCCATACCAAGACTAAGGAAAACATTAAGCAATACTTGAAGAATTTCCTAGAAGAACTCATGGTACTACCTCCCTGGCGAAGTCGCCTATGGGGAACAAAACAAAAGCCCCTGGCTTTCCATTCGAAAAACCAGGGGCCTATGACTTTACTGGCTTCGGTAACCCGGCTGTCCCGCCTGAAAATCGGGACCCGTGGCTTTACGTCCCACCCTTTCGAATGGTTTGCCTTTATCGAGCCATAAAATATTTGGTCTTTTTAGAACTGCTTATTTTTTAACTCAGCCCTCCCCGGATAGATATGTGCTTCTAGCCAATTACATCTTGTTCTCTATTAATCTCCTATATTAAGTATAGCACAGCGATGTTAAGTTTATGTTAAGAAAATGTTAATTTTTTGTTAAGATTTTGTTAACTTTCGGACGGGGTTTTAAGGCGGGACATTCTATGGACAGATTGTAAAGGAGAATTTACTGCTTAAAGCTTTTTTAATCAGCGTCTTTTCGATTTCAAAATCGGCTTAGCTCTTACCTTATAAATACTTCCCCAGTGGAAAGTAAGCCCAAATCTATGCAGGTTTCCTATTTTGTGGCTGTTAAATGCATAGTCTAAAGAGAGAAATTTTATCCTCAATCCCATTCCTAAGGTAATTCTTTGCAAGTGGTTAATTCCTAACCTCAAATCGACCCTATTCCAAGAAAAGCGGGAAATCTTCTCCCAGGGAGAAATTTCTGCCCCGGCGGAGAAGTATGCCTTCTCATCAACTAGTTTATTGATATCTGCAGTCAAGGTGAGACGCCGGGAGAGCATACTCAATGCCATGCCGACCTTAAGATTTACTTTGTACACATCGGGCTCATATCTCAGAGTGACTTTGGGCTGTAGAACATTTTGCACTGCTAATCCAATGCTCAGTCTATCTGAAGGCTTACAAAGTATACCCAAATCTATTCCCTGCCCACTGCCCGAATAACCCATCACTTCCTCATTAATCACCTTCAAACTTGCGCCCAGAAAGATACTTCTATGAACTCTATTTGCGTAAGAAATAATTGCTGCGTTCTTCCATACCGAACTGCTTGTGTCAGTCACTTCCCCGCCAGCACTGACTTCTTCAAACCCTCCGGAATAGAGGAAAACATCGGAGATGGCCAGATTCCCGAGCCTTCTCAGGGGGTAAACATAAGAGATGAAATTATAGCTCGTCCCCTCAAAAAATGGCGCGTACATAGAAAGGAACTGGTGTTCCTCAATCTGCGCCAAGCCTGCGGGATTCCAATAAGAAGCGCTGGCCTCATCCGCCAGGGCTACGTATGCCCCTCCCATTGCTAAAGACCTGGCCCCTGCCCCATATTGCAAATAGTCGTTAGCCATTCCATAATAATTTTCTGCCTTGACGAATTGCCAGTGAAGCCCAAAAATTGACACCAAAATAAGAAATAGTCTAGAAACCCTGTTCTGCCTCACTCTTCCCCACTTTCTATTTAGCAACAGCAATCTTCCTTACCATATGTCTCTTTTCTCTTTCTATCCAGATCCGGCATAGATAACCCCCGTTTCCTACTACCTCTCCAGACAGGTTCCTGCCATCCCAGGGAACGCTGTTCTCCTCCCTACCACCATTTTCTCCCGCCTTACAACTTTTGCGCCAGACTTCTCGGCCCAAGAGGCCATAAATCGTAATTGTTACATTGGAAGGCTGCTTAAGACTATATTCTATCAGAGTCTCTTCTTTACCTGCACGGAATGGGTTGGGCCGGTTGCGGACTGCCATCTCATCGATAACCTGCGTAGGGAGTTGTGGTCCCGGATACTCATAAGCTCCCATGTCAACTATCGCATTTCCGTCTCCATTACCATCTTGGGGACTCTGCCTGCCATCAAGGTCGAAACCGGCGCCGGTTGCGGGGTCGCCAGCATCTACGCAAGGCGAGGTCTTTTGAAGATGAAAATCATGACCTGCAACATCAACGAATTTTGGGTCTTTAGCAATCGAATGTGTTCCTGGACCCGCTACAATTCTAGCCCTATTCTGGTAACAGTTGTAATCAACCACGCTACCACTGGTGGATGAACTATCCATTATGATTGGAGATTTATCTCCACTTATGCTTATAATATTATTTTCGACCTTTGAATTAACGGCACCTTCCAGGAATTGGACTGCATGATGGTTTGGATTCAGATAAATAGTGTTGTTATAAAATTTAATACCTGTTGAACCTTGAAAATAGAATGGTACGCGATAAGTTCCATGGATTCCTATGTCATAGAAAATGTTGTTGTAAAATTCATGGTCCGATGAAGCGCCTTCGTTTCCTTGCCAATCCCATTTGCTTTCATAAATTCCAAACCCAGAGTTATAGACTATATTTCTATACCATTTATTTCTGGCATGGGCCTCGGCGTTTACGCTAAAGCAATAACTATAAATTGCTTCGTTTTCAATATTATAAATAATATTATCATAAATTTCAGAATCTTCATTAGAGCTAAGGGCAATGCCGGTTTCGCAGTCGTAAGTTGTATTATTTCTTATAATGTTCTTGTCCCCACTGCCGATATCTATGCCAAGCTCATCGGCGTAACAGATATTAGAATCAATTATTAGATTATCTGCTTGTTCACTGGCTATGCCGGCAAATTGCTGGTTGTGATGGGCAATACAATTCTTTACTGTTACGTGATGTGGACGCCCACCATACTGATAGATATCAATTCCAGAATACTGCTGACTGTAACCAACGTCGCATTTTTCAACAACAATTTGGCTTGACTCACCTCTTATTTGTATGTTTTCAAGATTACTATAAGATGCTTTTACATTTCTTATTTCAATGTTCGTGGAATCTTCCACAAGTATTCCCCATCCTCCAGCGTTTTTTATCTCGAGACCATCTATCTTTATGTAACTTTTCCGGATGATACTAAAGGCTGTGCCAGTTCCCCCTGCATCTATAACTGATTTATGTCCGGAATACGCGATGTAAGTTATAAATTTATCAGAAGAGCCTGATTGTTGAGCCACGACCCTTTCAGCATAAACTCCTTCTTTAATGTAAACAGTATCCCCAGCAACCATGGTATCGGCTGCTTTTTGAATCGTCAGCCAGGGATGCTCAAGAGAGCCATCCCAAGTGTTGCTGCCATCTTTTGCCACATAACAGACTTTGCCAGTTGCTACGGTTTCATTTCCAGTAGACTGCAAATGGTTCTTGGGCGTTCCGTGGTAATTATCTGCCCTGACCAATTGCATCACAGAAATTATCACCGAAATAAGAAATACCCTAAAAACTCTATTTTCCATTCTCTTCTCTTACTTTCTATTTAACAACGCCAATCTTCCTTACCATATACCTATTTTCTTTCTCGACCCAAATACGGCAGATATAACCTCCATTTGCCACCACTTTTCCAGAGAGGTTCCTCCCATCCCAGGGAATGCTATTCACGTCCCTACCGCCATTTTGTCCTGCTTCATAACTCTTACGCCAGACTTCTTGGCCGAGGAGGTCGTAAATTGTAATTGTTACATCAGAAGGTTGGTTGAGATTATATTCTATAAGAGTTTCCTCTGTACCCGCACGGAACGGGTTGGGTCGATTGCGGACTTCCTGCTCCTCGATAGGGAGACGAGACCCTCGATACCCATAAGCTCCCATATCTACCCCATTCTCCCCCGCACCTATACAAGGACTATCTAGCTGGAGATGGAAGTTATTCTCTGCGAGATTAACAAATTTTGGGTCTTTAGAAATGCTGTGAGCACCCTGCCCGTAAGTTTGATATGTAGAGAGAGTCATGGGTTCATACCATCTATTTATACATTTTGTCTCATCTGGATTAAACCAGCAATTATAATCTG
>Ga0315314_1002053_pt1 | contig 17067 bp, 19 predicted proteins | sample TDP9_MG_FD_203631 | JGI IMG/M metagenome (GOLD analysis project Ga0315314, IMG submission 203631) | Freshwater sediment microbial communities from Lake Towuti, South Sulawesi, Indonesia - TDP9 | ecosystem: Environmental > Aquatic > Freshwater > Lake > Sediment | place: Indonesia: South Sulawesi...
CAAAGGAAAACTTGGAGAAGGAGGGACTCCCAAAAGATAAGATTGGAGCAGTGGCTGAGGCCGCAAGTAGATCGAAAGGCGCTGAGATAAGCGATGAAGACATGGAGTGGATCCGATCTTTCTCTAGAGATGTGTTAGAACTCTTCAAGTTTAGAGAGAAAGCTGAAGAGTATGTCGACTCAGTTATGAAGCAGGTAGCCCCCAACATGAGCGCAATCCTCGGATCTGTCCTTGCCGCCAGATTGATATCTATCGCTGGAGGGCTCGAAAACCTGGCTAAAATGCCCGCGAGTACGCTCCAAGTGCTAGGGGCTGAGAAAGCTCTATTCAGAGCCTTGAAGACTGGTGCTAGACCCCCGAAGCATGGAATAATCTTCCAGTACGCGGCAATCCATCAAGCTCCTCGCTGGCAGAGAGGGAAGGTTGCAAGAGCACTTTCCGGCAAGCTCGCGATCGCCGCGAGGATCGATGCTTTCGAAGGCGAGTTCATAGGAGATAACCTTAGAAAGCACTTGGAGAAGAAATTCGAGGAGATCAAAGAGAAGTACAAGGCCCCTCCAGCGAGGATAAGGCATGAGAAGACAAGAGGCTAGATCTCATGAGAAGTTCGAAGGAGTCTACTGGATAACTCTTGAAGACGGTGCCAGAAGGCTATCGACGAAGAATCTGAGTCCCGGGGATACTGTTTACGGCGAAAGACTCGTAAAGATAGGAAAGACAGAATATAGACTTTGGGATGCCTATAGAAGTAAGCTGGCCGCAGCCATACTGAAAACTCTTAATTTTCTTCCGATAGCCCTTGGAGGAAAGATACTCTACCTAGGTGCAGCAAGTGGAACGACAGCGAGTCACGTCTCTGACATAGTTGGCGAGAAAGGCGTCGTATATTGCGTCGAGTTCGCTCAGAGAGCCATTAGAGAACTTGTGGACAACGTGTGCGAGAATAGACCCAACGTCTACCCCATACTGGCAGATGCTAGGTTTCCGGAGAAGTATCGGTCGATCGTGGGGGAGGTAGACTCTATCTACTGCGATATCGCTCAACCGGAACAAGCCAGAGTCCTAGCTGATAATGCTGACATGTACCTGAAGTCTGGAGGAGGAGCGGTACTGGCTGTGAAATCAAGAAGTATAGATGTTACTATGGCGCCGTCTAGGATCTTTAGGCAAGAGATTGAAATATTAAGGAAACGGAGATTTCAGATTCAAGACACTGTTCGATTAGAGCCATATGATAAAGATCATGCAATGGTCTCAGCCACATTCAAGGAGAAATAGATCCTTCATGCCGCAAGATATGTTGGAGAGAGCTTTCGACGCCGTTCTGAAGGAAGAGATAAGGAAACTTAACACTCACCTTCCACGCAACAGAAAGACCCTCGAACAGTTACTAACAGAGGATGAACCCCATGTAGATGCGATAGATGGAAGTCTAATCCCGTTTGAGAGGAAGGAACTGGCGGAACTCGCAAGGATCGTTCCTGAAAAGTTTCACAAGAAGATCCATCTGCCCTTCCTAATACTCAGGAGGATGGACCTAGGAAAATCTATCTACGCTGTTTCGGGGAGCAAAATCGAGGAATTCACTATCAAGAAAATGCTGGAGTTGACGACCTTACCGTTTGAAGAATTTGAGAAGGATAAGGAGATTCTGTACCTATACAAGCCTTATGTGAGCCAATTGATAAGGGGATTTCATTCCTTGGTAGTGATTGGATTCGGTGTTCCAGAAGAACTCAGATCTCAAATTTAGAGAGTCGTTTGCCTACTATTCCTCTGCAATCTCTTAAGAGTCTTCCAAGAACGCCTCACGATCGGAGGAGGAGAGCCATGCTGTTCAATCCAATTCTCCAGGAACGTTATCGTCTTCGCGTCCGTAACATACCCAGACCCGAAATCTCCATATTCCGCTCGAAGTCGCGCAACCTCCTCGTCTCTCTGAACCTTTGCTAAAATAGAAGCTGCTGAAACGACTGGATATTTACGATCGGCATGGTGCTCCGATATTATTCTCACCTGGAAGGACAAGTTTTCAATTATGTGTTTTGCGAACCTCTCACATAGGACGTCGGAGGCGTCTACATAAGCCATATCCGGCTTAAGTCGCGATATCACCTCGGCCATTGCCTTCGCCTCCAGAAAGTTCAACCTCTGAAGCTTCTTCGCCTTGTGAACGACTAGATCTATTTGGTCAGGCGTGAGCTCAACATACTCGTATCGTTCCACTACTTGCTTTATTTTCTCATCGAGGCGTTTTCTTGCGCTGGGAGACAGAAGCTTGGAGTCTCTAACCCCTAGTGAAACCAGTTCTTGGATTCTAGAATCATCGATCAGTACGCCGGCGATTATCAGTGGTCCTATTATTGGTCCACGCCCAGCATCGTCCAAGCCCGCGACTCGCATCTATCGCTCTCTCTCGTCCAATCATCCTTGGAATAATTGTGGCGACTGCTCTTTTCTACTTTGTGAGGCGACGTGAACTAGCCTGCAAGGCGATTCGACTTGATCACGTGGATGTTGCGGCCTTCAGGTTGGAAGGACATATTTGTGCTGTATATAGCTTTTGTATAACCCTCTTTCGATCGGTTGGGGTCCTCTGTTCAAGAATATCTGCAATCATTTTCCTGCCAGCAGTATAACAGAAGATATACGAACGAAATAGTGGATTCTTTAGGAAGTTCAAAGTGCGCTTCGCTAAACTGTGATTTTCCAGTAGAACATCTGTCAAGTAGGCTATGATGTCTCTTTCGCTTCTGTTTTCGACATGTAGCTTAATGGCGGCATTGACTCGTCCTTCTCTTAGCTCTTCAAGAGCCTTAACGATTGACGCATCTGTCGAAGCATCGAACCTCGGAGCAACACGGTTGTACATCCATCGAAGCGCATCTTCTTCATGTTCAAAGACGAACTCCAAAGCGTTCTCGGCTATTCCTTCGCTAATCGTCGCCTCGGGCGCGTTGATTAGGAATACAGAAGATTCGAGATACCGTTTGCCTCTATAGAGAATCTCCTCTTTGAGCGCGTGCTCGGTATGGTGGCCAGGATAGGCTTCATGAGCAACCAGCCTCGGGAGATGCGTAATCTCGATAGGCTTGTCCACATTGATCTCTACGCGTGAACGCAGTTTTCCAAGGTACCAGTTGTAGCCGCTCCAAGGCTTGTTCTGGACCAGTCTGAAGACGCATGTGCCCAGCTTCTTTGCGCCGACAAGCTTTCTCGATCTTTCAGCTAGCTCTCTTGTAAGAGCGCTTAGAGCGGGTTTAATTAGCTTCCTTCGAATGTATCGCTCCCTCCGCCATCTTCCAAGCTTCCTCCTCAGATCGGAAGTTCCGAACATATCCGAGATTCTTTCGCGACTCTTTTGAAGGTCAGTTTCACTTATCTTTGCGATTCTTATATCGAAAAGCCTCGAAACTTCCTCTCGATACGGAATCTCTTCCGCGTTCAGTCTCCTCAATGTCGTTACAATGCTTTCCAGCTGTTTTCGCAGGAACGCCTCTCTAATCTTGTCTCCAGTGGGAATATGTCCCTTGAGCCTCTCAGCATCTTCCATAAGGTTTGAAATCGGTTTCCTGCTTTCCTTCTCAACGTGTGCCTTCAAACTTTTCGGGCCGAAGTACGCATCTACATACCCGGGAAGATGCTTGTCGATCCTCAAACTCAGTTCGCAATAAAGTGAACCAAACTCAGCTTTCTCATCTACCATGTAATTGGACCCCTGAACTTGCGCCGCTCGTCAAATTGAATGGTTCCTAGGCTTGAAGAAGTTCGTTAAGGATTGCAGTTTTGGCATACGACCTGTTGTCATGAGTGATCTCCAGTATCTTAACGTCAGGTCTCGATCTGATGTGGTCTATAAGCGTGGACCTCGCCCTATAATGAATCGTCCCGATGAGAGGTTTTTCCGATTCAACCGCTTTTTCAACAGCCGTCTTGAAGTCTTCGCTACACAGCTCCATTGGACCTATCTCATCTATCGCTATGACTAAGATAGCTGAATCAGCGGCGGCGCGGTTCATCGCGTTTACTCCTATTTCCACTAGATCCTTCAGATTGACCCGATACTTCCCTATTTGCGGGCCTTGCCGCTGCTCTACGTGAGCGAGCCAACCTTTCTTGCTGGACGCGAGATCGGAGATTTCGAAGCCTACTCTTACGCTTCCATCCCTAACCTCTCGACTGACCATGCCTCCAACCTTCATACCTCTACCTTCTAACTCTCTGATCGTCTCGATGAGGAGTGTAGTCTTTCCAACACCGGGTCTTCCTGTAAGAAGTATCTTACGCACCATAGAGATCAGCCCAAGAAGCCCCTAGCTAGAAGGTAGATCTCCGAGCTCTTTGCCTTGCTGGCTTTAGGTTTTACAAATCTAACGTTTCTGAAAGACATTTTGGCTTCCTTCTCAAAGTCTTTCAGTTCTTCCCCGTGAAAGAGCTTGACGAAGAGGCTTCCGTTACGACTGAGGATCTTCTTCGCTATTTCAAGGGATTTCCTCGCCAAGTATATCTGGCGTGCGTGATCAGTACTCCAAGCGCCGGAGATACTTGGTGAAACGTCTGATAAAACTGCGTTCACCCCGCCTTTGACATCTTCAAGAAGATTCACGATATTTGAATCGTTTGATATGTCTGAACGAATCGTAATGACATTCTTGTATGGTAGAGCGGCAATAGGCTCAAGGTCTATTCCTATTACGCGCCCTTTTTCTCCGACCGTCTGCCTCGCCACTTGAAGCCAACCGCCGGGCGCCGCTCCCAGATCTACAACCAAATCACCATTCGATATGAACGTGAACCTCTTAATCGCTTCGAGGAGCTTGTAGGCAGCTCTACTTCTGTACCCTTTTTCTTTCGCCATTCTGTAGTATAGGTCTCGCTGCCGTTCCTTCTTCCATCTCTCCGACAAACGCTAAGCTACACCAGCCTGTTCGCCGGCTTTCTTCACTAGCCATTCGGTCAGTTTCTCGCATCTGCTCGGATTGATCAATGCGGTATGCCCGCACCTTTGTTCAATGTCGCAGAATGCGCACGGAACAGGCGCAATAGAATCGACTGTCGAATACTTACGTCTAGCGAATACTCTGTACGTCCATCTGCCCTCTGAAAGTTCTTTCTTCCTCTCTATCAACTTCTTTCGCTCAAGCCTCAATATGGCTCGAGAGCCTTCCCGACTGTCAGCTTTCATCTTCTTCCAGAGTTCAGATTGGAGTATGCCTTTTTCACCGCTATTCTTGATCAATTGCAGAACATCTTGTTCGGTGGGTCCTTTCCTTGGCAATCTGTGCACCAAGCAAGAAGATCCTTTAGCTGATGAATATCAAGCTGCCGACCCTTTTTAAGGGTTATACAGGCGTACTCTACGTTTCAGGTTACTCTAGCACCGTTTTCTATCTCCTTGTCGACGGAGAGCAACGCTAACTTTTCGCCCTTCTCAGCAGCCAGAAGCATACCTTCAGACATCTCCCCTGAGAACTTGGCTGGCTTCAAGTTGACCAAGTAGATTATCTTCTTTCCTTTCAACTCATCAGGCTTGTAGTATCCTACCAAGCTAGATATAGTTTGGCGGACTCCGAGTTCACCGAGGTCGACTTGGATCTTGTAAAGTCTTTCCGTCCTCTTAACATGTTCGACGCTAACGACCGTTCCAACGCGCATATCCAACTTCTTGAATTCATCGAAAGTTACGTGAGCACCCTCCACAAGCATCATCCTCTACTCTCAGATTCCTAGCGACGACCTTTTTAATACCTACGTTAAGCTTGAATCGAAACGAGATTCAAGTTGAGCGCGATAATCTTCTCTAGCCCATTCTCTAGCTCTTCTCTAACGCAAGCAAGGGCCAAGAAATCGAAATTCTTATCTTTCAAATCGAGAATTAACTATCCTCGGTGCTTCTGATGGCAGTGGACGAACCCATATACCGCTATCAACGAACTGGAAGACTAATCGCTTACTATCCACCAGCCCAAGAATACTTCTACCAGCAGCCGCCTCAAAGATGCGTCTACCAGCCTCCCCCGGTAGAATACTATGTGCCGCAGCCAGCTCAACGTTACCTCTATCATCCGCCTCCCGAATACATCTACTACCCGCCGCCACAGGAACGTACATATCGACCTCCACCTCAACGTTACATTTACCAGCCGCCACCAGTGGAATACCTGTACTACCCGCAGCCGTTGAAGTATCTCTATTATCCGCCACCGCAACGGCTGGTCAGCATACAACAACGAACATGGATGAGACGGGTCTAGACTCCCAGCAACTCAGCCACTAGAGAATCTAGTTTGACGCAAGCATTCGAAAAGAATAAACGTTAATATCGGAGAGGCTGAGCATCGAACTCATTCTAGTCCTCTGACTAGAGGAGTTCACGTTGGCAGAAGTAAAGATGAGAGGCTTCAAGAGCACAGTCAGAGTCGACGAAGCGATACAGAAATTCTTCAACGCTCTTCATTTCGAAAAACCCGCAGTAGAGTCTGTGCCAACCCTAGAGGCTCTAGGTCGCAGCCTCGCCGAAGACGTGAGATCGCAGGTCGATGTTCCACCATTCTACAAAAGCGCTGTAGACGGATACGCAGTTCATGCAGAAGACACATTCGGCGCTTCGCGTACAAACCCGTCCATCCTGACCTTGATCGGTGAAATAGAGGCTGGAGACAAACCCGATCTCGAAGTCGAGAGAGGAGAAGCTGCGAAGATAGCCACCGGCGCAGCCATGCCGAAAGGTGCGGACGCTGTCGTAATGCTCGAATACACAAAGACCATCGATCCTCATCGCATTGAGATATGGACCCCTGTAACACCTAGCGAGAACGTAACGAGGAAAGGTGAAGACGTTCATACAGGTGAAATCGTACTCAAGAAAGGCGTTAGAATAAGACCGCAAGACGTGGGCATCTTGGCAATGCTGGCAGAATCAACCGTCAATGTCGTGAAGAAGCCAAGGGTTTCAGTCTTCTCAACTGGAGACGAGCTCGTAGAAACAGAGGAAGAGGTTAAAGCAGGCAAGACGATCGATGTCAATAGGCCTATCCTTCTCTCGATGATAAGAGAAGCAGGCGCGATCGGTCTGGATAAAGGAATAGTGAACGATCGGTTCGAAGACATACGGAGAAAGATGGAAGAGTCTCTAGCTGAAGCTGATGCCGTAGTTGTTACAGGAGGCACCTCTGTAGGAGTTAAGGATCTAGTTCCCGAGGTTGTTAACTCAATTGGAAAACCCGGCATGATAGTCCACGGTGTATCGATGCGGCCTGGAATGCCAACAGGTCTTGGAGTCGTAAACCGTAAACCCGTCATATCGCTGCCGGGAAACCCAGTCGCAGCTATGATCGCTTTTGAAGTGTTCGTTAAGCCATTAATCTCAAGATTGATGGAAGCTCAGGAAGAATTGACCCCGAAGATCAAGGGCAGATTAACTAGGAGAATCGCATCGGTCCAAGGATTCCGAACCTTCAATCGAGTACTGGTCAGAAGACTGGGGGACGAAGTAACGGTCGAGCCGATTAGGCTCACGGGTTCGGGCATCCTCACGAGTATGACGAAGGCGAATGGTATTCTCGTCATCCCTGAAGATGTCGAGGGCCATGAAGCTGGCGAGGAAGTGGAAGTTTCCCTTCTAGGTCCGGTAGAAGAGAGTTGAAGAAGATGACGGAGAGAAAGGTCTTCAGAAGGCTACTGAGCGTAGAGGACGCATTAAAGAAACTCCAAGAGCATTATGTCGCGGAGCCTCTTGGAAGCGAGGAGGCTCCCGTTGACAAGTCAATCGGGAGAGTGCTGAGTGAAGATTTAGTTTCAACGGTCGATGTCCCTGGTTTCGATAGAGCAACCATGGATGGGTTTGCAGTCATAGCGGAAGATACATTCTCAGCCCAAGAAGATAAGCCTGCAAAGTTGAAGATTGTTGGAAAAGTGGAGGCTGGCGAGAAACCCGAGATAGAGGTCAGAAGAGGAGAGGCGGTTGAAATTGCGACTGGCGCACCTGTTCCGAAAGGCGCAGATGCCGTCGTGATGATTGAACAGACAGATCAGAAAGACGATGTAGTTTCAATCTTCAAGGCTGTCGCACCTGGTGAGAATGTAATGGGTGCTGGAACGGACATAATGGCTGGAGAGGTAGTTCTGCGCACTGGGCAAGAGATTACTTCGAGAGAGATTGGTTTGCTGGCAGCTCTAGGAAAGAACAGAGTCAATGTGTATAGAAAGCCCAGGGTAGCGATCATCTCTACCGGAAATGAATTGATTGCAGCTGGGCAACAGCTGGATTACGGAAAGATCTATGACATCAACTCCAAGACACTTGCAGGAGCAATTCTTGAGAGTGGATGCGAGCCTATTTCATTGGGCATATGTTCAGATAACCCTGAACAAATGAAGACCAAAATCCAGCAAGCCTTATTGATCGCTGACGTAATCTTGACATCAGGGAGTACTTCCGCAGGAGCGGGAGATGTTCTATACAGAATCATAGGAGACTTCGGTGGGCCTGGAATAGTCGTTCACGGTCTGTCCGTCAAGCCGGGAAAACCGTTGATCGTCGCCGTAATAGAAGGGAAGCCTCTCTTCGGCCTCCCTGGTTATCCAACCTCCGCACTCATGATGTTCAACGTGATAGTCAAGCCAAATATCTCAAGAATGGCTGGTCGCTCAGTCGAAAGCGCGACTTGGCTCGAAGGGAAAGTAGCATCGAAGATCTTCTCAGCTAAAGGCAGGCGCGAGTTTCTTCCTGTTCACGTCGTTAGGGATGAATTGGGAAAACATCTCGTTTACCCAGTACTTTCAGGTTCAGGAGCTATAACTTCACTCGCTCTCGCGGACGGCTTTATAGATATCCCTCAAAATCAAGAGTTCATCGAAGAAGGAGAAACCGTCCACGTAGAATTATTCAGTCCTAGGTTCCAAGCTGCTGACCTAGTCTTCATAGGAAGCCATTGTATAGGCCTTGACATTCTATTCGGCCGTCTAAAAAGACGAACTCCAACACTCTCCTTCAAGATAATCAATACTGGATCGATCGGGGGATTCCAAGCAGTTAAACGAGGGGAAGCGGACGTAGCTGGGGTTCACTTACTAGATGAATCGACAGGCGATTACAACCTTCCGTTCCTCGATAAGTACGGCATAGCTGAGACAGCTACTTTGATCAGAGGTTACAATAGAGAGCAAGGGTTTATTGTCGCCAAAGGAAACCCGAAACAGATCAAAAGCTTCGAAGATCTCCTACGAGATGACATATCCTTTATCAATCGTAATCTCGGATCTGGAACTAGATTATTGATCGACCTAAACCTCCGCAAGATCGCTGAAGCGAAAGGACTCAATCTTTCACAGCTGAAAAACCGAATTAGAGGCTATCGAATCGAAGCCAGATCCCATTCAGCTGTAGCACTAGCGGTTCTAAACCGTAAGGCCGATGTCGGTCTCGGGATTAGAACCGCGGCAGAAATCTACGGTCTACACTTCATTAGAGTGGCGGATGAAAAGTACGATTTCCTCATTCCGAAAAGACGCCTCGAGAGAAATCCTGTTAAACAGCTTGTACTCGAACTGAGATCCATTGAATTCAGAAGCGAACTCGGGCGCAGCGCACCTGGTTTAGTCGCGACAGAGGAAACAGGCCGCGCAATCAACTGAGCTACTGGAATCTTAATATAAGGATTAGATGATCGCACACACAATTAAGCAATAATGCCAGCCATGGTCAATGCGAACTCAGGGCAAACACTATCTGTCGGTGCACCTCATATTATCCGTAATCGATCCAGCTGGTCCCGGATGAAACGGATCTCATAGAGAAGGAAATCTTCGATGGTTGAGCTGACGATTAAGGATCAAAGTTTTGACGAGAAGACTTCAGCGAGCTGTGGCAGACTCGAAATCGGCAAAGTGAAGTCAATTCTACCGAACAAGTTTGCTACCACAAGTGAGTTGAACGCTTCGAGAGTCATCGATTTTAAAGGTCTTCTACCGAGCGAAGTGATTGTCTCCGCGAAATTGATGTTTCCGAATACGCTGAAGAAGCTGCTGACTGAGGATCAGTCGCTTAAGGAGTTTGCTAGAAGACTCTCCAGAGAGACAGCTGGCGGGGAAGAATTCGCTCGCGTGATGTTTCTGTGTTTTAGAGGTGAGGCTGGGATAGAGAGGGCGGAGGATTTGAGGACAATTCTAGACCTACAATATTTCTCGGATTTTGATCTAATCACGGTTCAACAAGCCAAGGGTGTATCTGCAGAAGACTTTTCTTCTCTTTTCAATTTTGCAAGCAGATGGGGGGAAGAGAGAGGGATAGAAAAGCCTCTTATGCCTGTGATATTCGCAACTGAGAATAGGCAAGACTTTGAAAGATGCATCCAACCGCTTATGAAACGCGGGATATCTTGCTTGGGCGTAGATATGCGAGGCGGATTCTATTATCACAGCCTTCGAGCTCTTGAGGATTTGAAGAAGAGCAGCCCGAAGCTCTGGATCCACGTCTTTCAGGTTCCGCCCAAGATAAAGTTTGCAAGGAAACTGTTACCCTGCTCAGAAGGCATGATGCTTCCATACTTTGGGGTTGACAGTTTCTCTAGATGGGTTGTACCGCCGCCACCTGAGCCTTTGACGAAGGATAAGATAAACCTCTTCGATAGGGTCGGCTGGGGAGTCTTCAAGCGTAAAGAGCTATCGGGAATACGCGGCAACCGCTTGGGCTGCGACTGCCCGGTCTGCAAGGGCTTAAATCTAGAAAGCTTCTTCCATGGGAGAGTTCTTACAGCATTGAGCAGAAGCAAGGTTCACGATCACTTTGCGCAGCAGATAGAGCTCAAGGAATCCTTCAAACACATCAAGGACAAGACATACCTGAAGTTCGCTACTTCGAAAGAATTTGCTAGGAAGTTCTTGGATACTGTTAAGACGGCCTAGCTTCCAGCACAAGTGTCATAAGGCTTTTTAAATCGACTTCAGCTCTCGTCCTCCAACCCAAAGAGAGTAGGCCGGTCTCATCTTCATTCAAGTATCCGCTTCTGATGAATATGTCAACTAGAGTCATAGCTCTCCATCTTCCAAACTTGTACGCTAGAAGCTTCTCAATATCCTTTCTGGAAGCTTTACCCTGTTTCGATATCAAGTAGGAGATAGCTATCGACAAGGCAGATAGATTGTCTATCCTCCAACCGCACATTCTCGCCTCCATGAGAGTTAGACTTCCCTTCAATCCTACAAGGAAACGGGTTTCAGTTTCACCACGGCTGGTTGATGCAACGCCCATCGGACTGCTAACTGGCTCTTCAGCAATTTTTCTGACCTCGAGGTCTAGATCGCTTAGAAGCGCGTTCAGTTGATTCACAATCTCTTCATAGTTTCTTCCGAGTTTTGTCTTTAGTTCCCAATCCCTTGCTCCAGGCATTTTACCCCTCCTGAATAGAAGCAGATGAGCAGCCCGTTTCAACTTGTCGCCGTAGAAATGTTTGCCTATACTTTCTTTCTCCAATCTCTCCACCTTTCTATTCCAATAGAAATGGGAAGACTCACCTTGTGATGATCTTCTTCAACTTTTTGAGTTTCGTAAGGTTCAAGAAACATCTCGCCATTCTTCTTCAGGAACATGCGAGCGTACCCATAGGTTAGCAGAAAGCTGACAAGATATGCTCTACGTACAGTCTCTGAGTAATTGTCTCTGACGACGAATTTCCAGTACTCTACTTTTCTACTCTTCGAATATTCGGTCTTCATTTCACTCCATGTCCTCTCCAAAGTTTTCATGAAACCTTCTGTCGACGTGACTCCTAACCGTAGGAGCTCAGCCATCTCCATCGCTTGAGGCTGAGAGGACCGGCCGAGTTGCAAGCGTCTCCATCGCTCCTCTATTGGAAGCAAATTTCTCCAGTAGTCAAGAGCCTCCCCAACGGTCATTAATGTAAGTTGTTCAAGTTCGACTGTTGGATGCCAGCATTTCACGAAGATATCCGCCAGCCTCTTTGCGGATAGTCTTTCAAATTTGCGCTCTAGAAACTGCGGATCGGCATACAAAGAACTGGATTGAAATCTCAATTGCGTGTTTTGGAGTCTAATCACCTTTGACAGCTCGTTGAGTGTTTGAGCATCTAGACAGTGGTCGTCGAGATCTTTCCAAAGAGGGAAGTACTTTCTCAAGATCTCGATAGCACGACGAACATCGAGAAGAAACGGGTTAAACTCTCTGTTCTCTACTGCCTGGCACGTCTTCACTATGTCTAACAGCTCTCTCCTTCCAGCTGAAAGATGAATCCTTTCAGGTTTATCCTTGTTCTCCATAAACTACTTCAGCTCACTTACGACAGAAGACCCACTCGTGTTTTGAACGACGATCACATGTACGTTCTCATCGGGAGATATCTGCCCAGGAGTAATTGCAACATACTGTTCGCCCTCCATCTTCTTCGAACTCGAAACGATTAGACTTGAGATTACCTCCCGGTTTTTCGGGTCCATGTGAACATCAAACTCATCTATTGCTCTAAACGGGGAAGTTATGTACTGTTGAAGCGCAAGAAGAAATGCCATAAGCGATACGCTTCTCTCCCCACCGCTTTGAGTGAAAGAGTCTAGTGGAGTGGGCTTACTCCCTTTAAAGCCGACAAGTAACTCGATCCCCGCTTTTTCTATGTCCTTTGCCTCCACCAACCTGACTATTCCTTTTGCGCTAACTTCCTCTAGAATTGAGTTGTATCTCGAGTTCAGTTCATCTAGAAAGTTTTTGACGATTTCTCTCCAAGTTTCGAGGCGCTTGCTCAGTTCAAGTAGTATCTCTTCCCTGTTCTTTGCAACAGTCTGGGCTTTCTCCTTCAGGTCATGTAGGATGTTTGTATATGAGGAGTACATCTTCTCAACGTCTTCAGAGATGTGAGCTAGGGGCTTCAGTTGTTCCTCTATTGCGCTGGTGCTCATCATAATATCAAAGATCTTCCTTACTGTGGCCATTCTAGGTCCGAGCTTCTCCGCTTGGTTGATCAGAGGGGTAATCTCCTCTTCAGCCATTCTTCGTTGGACTTCAAGATCATTCAGTTCCTCTGTCAAAAGTGTCTTCTTGAAAGAGAGGACTTCTAGTTCAACTCGCGCGTCTATCAGCTTAGACAGGTCAATTTCAAGCTGCGAACTTAACTCTGAGATTTGCCTATTCAGGGAGAGAAGCTCCTCTTGAGTTCTACTCATCTCCTTCAAGGACATCTCAAGAAGCTTCTCGTTCTCACTCTTCTTGTTCTCTAATCGACTTGCCTGCTCCCTAAAGTATGCTTCAAAATCGTTATATTTGGCGTCTTCTTTCGGATTCGAATGAGAGATTTTGATCAGTTTCTCTTCTATTTCAGTTATCTGCTTTCGGTTCTCCTCGAGTATTCGCTGAGCCCATGTGGAGTTCATCCTGTGGCAGACTTCGTTTCTACCTACTTCAAGTCTTGAGTCGTCTAGCCGAAGGATTTTCTTCCGCAAATCTTCGAATTTCGCTTGACGCTTGTTTGCGCTTTCTCGGGCTTTCCCCAATTTGTTATCAATAGATTCAATGGTCTTCTTCCTAGACTCGATTTTGGATTTGAGTTTCAGAAGAGCGTTCTCCCTTTTCTCTATCTTCGCCCAGAGAAGCTCCCTCTGCAATTCTTCAAGCTTTAACTCAAGTTCCCTTTTCCGCTGATACTTCTCATACTCTCTTTTCCAATAGTCATAGGTCTCTTTCGTGGATTCGAGGACGGACGCTAAGGACTCTTCCTCGCCAACCACTTTCTTAAGTCTCTGATGAGCATCCACTACATCTCTTCTGTAGGACTGAAAGCCTACTGCCTCCTCTAACATTTGCAACTTCTCGATTGGACTTATTGAACTGAACTTTCCTACCATCAATTGATGCATGATTATCAGCAGGTTGTCCGGGTTCAATCCGAATCTCTTGAAGACCTTCGTCACAATGCTCTTCGATATAGGCTTACCTTGAAGCTCATAGGGGTACTCTCCATTCTTCTTCAATATTCTTGAGATGGTAACTGTGTCCGTATGGTACTGGGGGAAAGGTCTACGCCCATCTCTGGGCGAGTTGTCGATCAGCAGTGATATTCTTGCTTGATCGGTACCCCGCCTTATTAGGTCGCTCAGTCTTTTAGCCCGTTCTGTGTAAATCTGACCTAACACGACGGAAACAGCCAGAAGTATGGATGATTTTCCGGCGCCATTCGGACCGCAAATAAGATTCAAGCCGCGCTCGAACGGGACGTACGCGTTCTCGTATGACATGAAGTTCTGAAGTGTTATGCCTCTAATCATCCAATATCTTCGACCCATAGATTCCTGATAAGCATTGCATTCGCTCAGTAAAAAACAGTTCGCAACCAAAACGTCACGCTGATTCCTGCTGTAGAATAGAGCTGAAAGAAAACTGCGAAAGGTGACTCTTCCATTTCACTAGAAACGCTCAGTATACATGGAGAATATGACAAGTATCTAGAGATGGAAACACATCCTGCATTGATCAATTTTTCGTCGATAACTGTGTTATTGTCGATCCATGTAGTACGAAGCGAAGAAATCTTCAACGCTTGCAGAAATGACGTAGACTGCAAGCTAAGTTTATATATCATCTTTTTCAATTGCACTCTTCGTTAAAGGAGTGACTGTGAGGACTTGAAGAGGCTGGGCAAGATCCTACACTTATCGAAAAGCCGCAGCCTCATCTTAAAGTTGGAGTCAGATGTAATTCCTAAACTCGGCTCTCAAGTGTGGAATAGCAAGTTGAAACAAGTAGGCGTGGTCTACGACATCTTCGGTCCAACATCAGCGCCCTATATAGCAGTGAAACCGACCATTCCAGAACCTTCAACCTGTGTCGGAAAGATCCTGTATGTAGCTCAAGAACACTAGGTGATTGGTTGTCGGAATCTGAAGCTGAAATGGACGATAGTCCACCGATCCGAAGAAAAACGCGCGTTTGCCCGGAATGCGGCGGATCGAGGCTAATGAGAGACTACGATGCGGCTGAAATAGTCTGCACCAATTGTGGATGCGTCATCGTCGAGAAACTGACCGATTCTAGGCCTGAATGGAGAGCCTTCGATGACGAGCAGAAAGCGAAGAGGACGCGAGTAGGAGCCCCACTTACATTTACGATTCACGACAAAGGTTTATCGACGATAATTGACTGGAGAGACAGGCAGGCGGTCAGTAAGAGACTTACACCGACACAGAGGATAGAGCTGTACAAACTCAGGAAGTGGCAACGGAGAGTCAGAGTGTCGGATGCTACAGAAAGAAACTTGGCCGTAGCGCTCTCTGAATTGAGCAAACTTTCATCGTCTTTGAATCTTCCCAAGAATATTCTAGAAACAGCGTCGGTGATCTATAGGAAGGCGATAAGAAAACGGCTGATTAGAGGCAGATCCATACACAACGTGACGGCAGCCGCAATCTATATGTCTTGCAGGCAATGCGGTGTCCCACGCACTCTCGATGAAATAGCGACCGCATCAAGTCTCAACAAGAAGGATATTGGAAGAAGCTACAGGTTCATGGTCCGCGAATTGGAGACGTTCGTGCCCCCCTCTACCAGCCGCCACTACGCCGCAAGATTCTCGAATAAGTTAATAATATCGGGGAAGGCTGAAGCGATCGCGATAAGGATCTTGGAAACTGCAAAGCAGATGAAACTGACAAGTGGGAGAGGACCCACAGGAATAGCCGCTGCAGCGACGTACATCGCAACCGTCTTGACTAATGAGAGAAAGACGCAAAGGGAGATAGCTGAGATAGCCAACGTGACCGAAGTAACTATCAGAAACCGCTACAAGGAGCTCTTAGAGCGACTCCTTATCGAGGTCCCACTTTAGCCAACAATAGCCGGAAAGCCCCAACCCTAGGATTCTCGTCAATATCTCTCGTAGTGAATAATCTCGTCAAGCTTCCTTCTTGCAGGAGGCTGAGGGTTCTCAGCCGGATACCCCAAGCCCACAAGAGCTATGACTCTGATGGTCCTCGGGATAGATAGTACTTCTCGGACGCTATTCTCACGTTCTATATTGTTCGGCCTATAAACAGCGATCCAACAGGTGCCAAGGCCCTCTGCCCTAGAGGCAAGGAGCATATTCTCCACAGCTACAGAGCAGTCTTCTATCCAGTGATTCGGCGACCTCTTCGGGTCGGAGCAGGCAACTATGCACAAGGGAGCACCCTTGAGCATGCCAGCGTACACGTGAGTCCTCGATAATTTCTCAAGCGTGTTTCTGTCTCTTACAACTACAAACTCCCAAGGCTGGCTATTACTCGAGGACGGCGCCCAAGATGCAGCCTCTATAATCTTCCGAATAACCTGATCCGGAACCTGATCAGGCCTGTATCTCCTAATGCTACGCCTTGACCTTATCGCCTCGTACAGCTCCAGTTGACACACCCAACCTACGTGGATGCAGACTCCAAGAATAAACCTTTTCAAATTAGATGCGATCGTCTCTCAAACATTACTAGAATTTGAGTCCGTACTCCGCATCCGAGAGCTAGCTGAATTCACTTCTTTGACATAGTGAATCCCAGCGCTAAGCCAAGCGTGAAGAAGGCTACCGTCGCGATTAAGGGCATCGATTCCGCCTCCTCCTTCAGCTCATCAACAATGGCCATCCAATCCTTGGGTCTCGGGCTTAGCATCTGCTCTATCTCCTCGTCAGAGTAGGCTTTCGTCATATCCTTTTACCTTTTGAGTTATCCGATCGCGGCTAATTTAAGCGTTTGTCCTCTGAATAGCCTCGTTGAGCATTAGTTCTAGTTCGATCGTTCGTTTGATGACTTCGATAAAATTAATTTACTGTGGCAACAACCTACTACTAGGCGAGGGATTGCCTTTGGAAACCTCCACAGTCAAGATAGAGGCTCCTAAAGACTGTAACATGATAATTGGTCAAAGCCATTTCATCAAGTCCGTTGAAGATCTTTATGAGGCTATTGTGAACAGTGTTCCAGCGATTCGATTCGGTCTGGCTTTCTGCGAATCCTCAGGACCTTGCTTGGTTCGAAAAGCAGGAAACGATCCTGAACTGGTTCAAGTTGCAGCTAGAAGCGCCTTGCAACTCGGAGCCG
>Ga0315314_1002054_pt1 | contig 17060 bp, 17 predicted proteins | sample TDP9_MG_FD_203631 | JGI IMG/M metagenome (GOLD analysis project Ga0315314, IMG submission 203631) | Freshwater sediment microbial communities from Lake Towuti, South Sulawesi, Indonesia - TDP9 | ecosystem: Environmental > Aquatic > Freshwater > Lake > Sediment | place: Indonesia: South Sulawesi...
CTTTTAACCAGGATGAAAGAGTCAAGCTACCCCCTTGAATATATTACCACAATAACCACACGAACCCGGCGTGCTGAAGAGACAGACAATGTGGATTATCACTTTGTCTCGTCAAGAAAGTTCCAGGAGATGATTAAAAATAATGAGTTATTGGAGTGGGCAAATGTCTACGGCAACTGGTATGGCGTGCCTAGGCAGCCAGTCAAAGAAGCACTGGATAGGGGGCGGGATATAATAGTCAAGGTTGACACTCAAGGAGCAGCTACTATTAAGAAAATCCTGCCTGAAGCGGTATTCATCTTTGTAATGCCACCGTCAAAGGAAGAGCTTGTCACCAGGCTCAGGCGGCGCCAAACTGAACCACCCTTTGACCTAGCCTTACGCATAAAAACTGCCGAGGAAGAAATAAAACAACTACCGCTATTTGACTATGTAGTAATCAACAAGCGCGGGGAAATTGACCAAGCGGTATCGGAGATTAAGGCGATTATTACTGCCGAAAAGCGTCGGGTAACTCCCCGAGAAATTGCATTGTGAGCTAAAGTATTAGCTTAAGCAACCGGGTGAACAAATAGCCCAGTACACCACAAACCGGAAAGGTTATTATCCATGTCAGGACAATATTGCGGGCTATCCCCCAGCGCACCGCAGAAAATCCCCTGGTAGCTCCTACCCCCATGATAGATGTACCGATACAATGAGTAGTGCTCAGGGGTATGCCAAAGCGGGAAGCCAGCAAAATTGCAAATGCGCTGGAACCTTCAGCGGCAAAGCCGTTCACTGGCTCCAGCTTGGTAATTTTGAAGCCCATGGTGCGGATTATACGCCACCCACCAAAAGCTGTACCTAGCCCCATTACTGTGCCACAAAGCAGCATTACCCATACTGGAATCTTGAACTGAGGCATAACCCCTCCCAGCACCAGTGCTAGGGTAAAGACCCCCATAAACTTTTGTCCGTCGTTACTACCGTGGCTGAATGCCACGAAAGCAGCCGAGGCTATCTGAAGCCGACTGAAGGTGCCGCGAATAGTTGACAGGCTAGTCCGCCGCAACAGCCAGTAGAGACTGGTCATTACCCCTATACCCAGAGAAAAACCGAGAAGGGTAGAGAAACCCAGACCAATAAGCACTTTTTTCCACCCTTCCCAGAGAAGAACTGAAGGACCGGCAACAGCTAGGCCAGCCCCGGTGAGTCCGGCAATAAGCTCATGGCTTTCACTGGTGGGTATTCCATAGAACCAGGCAGCTGTGCTCCACAGCACAACAGTAAGCGTAGCGGCTATCACCACCGGGAGTCCGATAATCTCTGGTTTCACAATACCTTGGCCTATAGTGGCAGCTACGGCAGTGCCAGTGACCAGAGTACCCACGATATTGAGTACAGCAGCCATAATCACTGCTCGAGTCGGGGAAAGGACACGAGTAGAAACTACAGTGGCAATGGCATTAGGGGCGTCTGTCCAGCCATTGACAAACTCCGCAGCCAGCGTTAATGCTAAAGCGGCTATCAGAAGGGGATTGACATTAGGCATGCTTGAGGGCTACCCCTTCAAGGACATTAGCCACATCCTCACACCTATCAGTCGCCTCTTCCATATGTTCGTAAATCTCGCGCCACTTAATAATCTCAGCAATATCGGTAGAATCGCTAAAAAGCTCGCCCATCGCCGAGCGGTATACCCGGTCAGCCGCATTCTCTAACCGGTTAAGCTCCACGCATCGTTCCAGAATTTGCCCCAACTCTTTTCGGTGTCGCAACTGAGGCATTGCCCTTTCTACCTCGGTCGCCGCTTGGACTATGATATCAGCTAACTCCTTAGCCCTGGGGGTGGGGCATTTTACTTTATAGATGAGCATGGCATCAGCCGCGGCATGAATAAAGTCGGTCACATCATCCAAGGTATGAGCCAGTAGGGCTATATCTTCCCTATCAAACGGGGTGACAAAGGTACGGTGCAACTGGGCTATAATCTGATGGGTAATAGTATCACCCTGGTGCTCAAGCTCGGTTATTTCGGCAACATTCCACTCAATGTCTTCACCAGTATCAACCAGCCTTTTTAGCCCTTGAGCCGCCTTCACCATATTCTGAGCGCTCTGCTCAAAAAGCCCAAAAAAACCTTCCTCTCTAGGCATAAAAGGAAACCTAGGCACTACTTATCCTCCTTTCTCAGCCAAAAGTCATTAATGCATTGAGCTTGAAATTAGAAAGGAAAACGAATTTTAATATAAACCTAGTTTCATAGTGAGTTTAGATGAGACGTATACGATTGTCAAGCCAACACCAGCTATTGACAGCTGGCAGTAGCTTGGGCTTGGTCAGGTATCTTGCCCAAAAGCGACGGAAGCACTACAATAATAGAGAACATGCAACAACGACAGAATCCTAAACCTGCTGATAAAGTATTTCGTCCGCCCAGACCGTGGCGAGTTTCGCTTCCAGCAGTATTACCCAGGAGGGGTGGTGGTTTTTCGTCCATTAAACTAATATACGGTTTTGCCGCGCTAATAGCAGTCGGCACTGTTTTGCTTATCTTGCCCATATCGAGCAAAACAGGTCAATTTACCAATCCAGTAGATGCTCTCTTCACAGCAACTTCAGGAGTCTGTGTTACCGGCTTAGCGGTTGTAGACACCGGGACCTACTGGAGCTCCTTTGGACAAGTAGTCCTTCTAATACTATTTCAACTTGGTGGCTTCGGTTTCATGACCAGCGCTACTATCCTTTTCTTGATGATGCGGCGGCGGATTGGGCTTCAAGAAAGGCTACTCGTTGGAGAATCCATAGGAGTGACAAAACCAGGAGGCATAGTGAGAATAATCAGGCGAGCGGCAATGTTCACCATGGTTGCCGAAAGCGTTGGAGTTGTTATCCTTTTTGTTCGCTTTCTGGCCGGAGGCACACCCGCTAGGATGGCTCTGTGGAAAGCCGTATTTCATGCCGTTTCAGCTTTCAATAATTGTGGCCTCGATATTATGGGCAATTTTCGAAGCTTGCTGGACTATCAAAGAGACCCTCTAGTCCTTCTCACAATAGCAGCACTAATTATTCTTGGAGGCATTGGCTACATAGTTGTGGATGATGTACTTGCCAGCCGGAGTTTTGGCAGACTATCGGCCGACAGTAAAATAATACTGGTGACCACCTTGTCATTATTGGCATTCGGGACGATATTTATTCTGCTTGCCGAGTTCTCTAACCCGGCTACACTTGGCGTGCTCTCCTTTCCGCAAAAATTATTGGTTTCCTTTTTCCAGTCTGTGACTCCGAGAACGGCGGGTTTCACTGCTATTGATATAAGCAAGATTATGGGACCTTCATTGTTCTTTACCATGTTTCTTATGTTTGTGGGTGGGGCTTCTGGTGGGACTGCTGGGGGTGTAAAAGTCAATACGTTTGGTGTACTTATTAGCGCAGCCCTGAGCTCAATCAAAAGACGCGAACATCCCGGAGCGTTTGGCAGGGAATTTATACCAAGAACTGTGTACCGAGCATTAGCCTTAGTTATGTTATATCTAGGAATTGCGGCTGCTGTAGCTCTGGCGCTATCAATAACCGAGAAATTTGGATTCGTTAATCTTCTTTTCGAGACATTCTCTGCGCTTGGTACTGTTGGCTTGTCAACTGGCATAACTCCCGGATTGTCAGTAGCCGGCCGATTGATTATTCCTGCCACTATGTTTGGTGGTCGGCTGGGACCTCTTACCTTTGTATCTGTTCTTACTGAACGTCAACAGCCAGTCGAATATCGGTACCCTAAAGGCATAATAAGGATTGGATAGGAGGCGAACATGAAGAAACAAGTTGCGGTCATCGGGTTGGGGCGATTAGGATTCGCTATGGCTACTACTTTGCAAACCCTTGAGCACAATGTAATGGCACTGGATATAGATGAGAAGAATGTCCAGAATATAGCATCGCAGGTAACCCGCGCTGTTCAGGCAGATGCTACCAATGAGACGGCTCTTAGAGAACTGGGAATTGCTAACTTTGATATAGCTATTGTAGCGACATCGCAAATAGAGAGCAGTGTGTTAACCACCATTCTACTTAAAAAACTAGGTGTCGGCTATGTAATTGCCAGAGCTAAGAATGAACTGCACGGCAGCATACTTGCGAAAATAGGAGCTGACAAGGTAGTGTACCCAGAGCGCGAAATGGGCATCATGATAGCCCATGTACTAACCTTGGGAGATGTCATAGACTACCTACCGGTAACCACCGGATATGGTGTTGTCAAATTGGTAATTCCTTCATCGTTCGTCGGCCAGACGCTTTCTGCCCTTGGTTTCGGTTCTAAGGGTGAGTGGAAAGTGGCAGTGCTTCTTATATTGCGTCAGTGGGAGGTCATAGTCAATCCAAGCAGTGCGGAGGTGATTAAGGCAGAGGATACCCTTGTAGTATCAGGAACCTGGGACAGTCTGGAAAAGCTTATTGGTAAGTCTCTGGAGATTAAAAACAGGGCCATCTAGCGCTAACAACAAGAGCAACATTTCCTCTTAGCAGATACTTGTTGTTGCCACTCTGGGAAATATCGGCCCTGGCTTAGGCTTGGTCGGACCGATGGCGAATTATCTCTTTATTCCGCCTCTGGGTAAGGTTGTGCTCATAATATGCATGTTGGTTGGACGCCTTGAGCTTCTAACTGCATTCGCCCTCCTTGCCCCCTCATTTTGGAAGTGGCGCTAATTAATAGGGCGGAATGTTATTGACCTTTTGGCGAAAAGAGTTATAATATCGGTTACTGGATAATAAGGGAAATAAAAAGCAATGTTTCGTAAAATTCTGGTGCCGGTAATTGGTAGCCAAGTTGATGAAGAGGTAATCAAGCTTGCTTGTAGGCTGGCTAAGCAGGATAAGAGCGAAATCCATGCCCTTCATATCATTACTGTAAAACGCGACCTACCGCTAGATGCTGAAATTCAACCCGAGATTCAGAAAGCTGAAAATATTCTAAGCCATATCGAGACTGTAGCCGAAAAGGAAAAATACAAGATAGATACCGACCTGCTCCAAGCCCGTCAAGCAGAACAGGCTATTGTTGATGAAGCAGCGAAACAGGGGTTTGACCTAATCCTAATAGGTCTTGGCTACAAAAGGCGCTTTGGCGAGTTTAGCCTAGGTGATGTGGTGCCTTATGTGCTAAAAAATGCCCCCTGCCCGGTTATAATATACCAATGCCCTGGTGAGCTTGCCGTATGAAAGTAGTTATTATGGGCTGCGGACGAGTAGGTGCCCAACTAGCCGGACTGCTAGACAGTGACGGGCATTCAGTTACTATCCTAGATACCGATGCCTACAGTTTCCGAAGACTATCACCCACCTTTAGTGGCACAGCCTTGCTTGGTAATGGCCTCAATGAAGAGGCCCTTAAAAAGGCAGGGATAGAGGAGGCAGATGCCTTTGTGGCGGTAACCCAGGGAGACAACCGCAATGTTATGGCATCTCAAATCGCTAAGCATATTTTCAATGTGCCCAGGGTCATCTGCCGAATCTATGACCCCTTGCGCCAGGAACTCTATAGCACCCTAGGAGTGGAAGCCTTTAGCCCAACCACAATATTTGCCCAGATACTACGGGAAAAGCTAGAGAGCTGAGGGGGAATATGTACATCATAGTTGTTGGTGGCGGTAGGTTAGGCTACTACCTAACTAAAGCCCTGCTAAGCGAAGGACATGAAGTAGTCATAGTGGAAAAGAACCCCACCCTATGCCAAAACATCAACGATGAACTGGGCAGTGTTTGTATTCGTGGCGATGGTTGCGAGACAGCCACTTTAGCTGACATAGGCACTGCCCGAGCCGATATGCTCATTGCGGTAACCGGTGATGACGAAGATAACCTAGTTGCTTGCCAAGTAGCCAAGCATAAATTTAATGTCCCCCGGACTATAGCCCGGGTTAGAAACCCAAAAAATGAAACTATCTTCAAGAAACTAGGCATTGATGTTACCGTAAGCAGCACTAACATCATCCTAGAAAACATAAAAGAGGAGCTGCCAACACACCCCCTGACCCATTTATTAACCATCAGAGACAGGGGGCTGGAGATTGTCGAGATAAAAATCCCACCTGACTCAACTACAATAGGTAAATCGCTAAAGGAACTCACGTTACCACCGGGAAGCAGACTGGCGCTAATTATTCCTAAGGAACATAACCCTCGTGTGCCCACATCTGATACTATACTTAGTGACGGTGACCGGGTAATAGCCGTTACTACTCCCGAGTCAGAAGCGGCACTACGAGCTGCCCTGAGAGGTGCTTAAGACCTCCCGTAATAAATAATTTCTCTGTCAGCATTTGACGGTAGGGCTAATATCAGGAGGCTTCCCATGACAACAAGTAGGGTTAGTAAGTACTGGACACTACTTATTATTCTACTGGTAGCGGCTATCGCTGTTGGTGGTATAGTAGCCTGGTCACGATATAGAGGCAGCCAGCCAATAGAGATTGCACTCTCTAAATCCCTTAGCCAAGAGCAGCTAAACAAGATTTACATTGGCGGTGCCGTCAATAGCCCTGGCTTTTACCCCTTAAAAGCTGGTGATACTGTAGAGGCTCTTATTCAGGCTGCCGGAGGCATTATCCAAGCTGCTGGAGGTACCGTCGCCAGTGCCGACCTCAGCGGGCTTAAACTTTATATCCCTGAGGTTGGGGAAAAAGAGCAACCACAAAAAATTGACCTTAATCGAGCCGAGGTTTGGCTACTGGAGGCGCTGCCTGGAATTGGCGAAACCTTAGCCCAACGCATTGTAGACTATCGTCAGCAAAATGGACCATTCCAGAATATTAGCGAGGTAACCAAGGTAGAAGGCATCGGAACCGCTACCTACGAAGAGATTAAAGACTTGATTACCGTAGCCGACTAATACCCAAGGATGGAAGGTAGTGCCACTAATCTACCTAAGCTGTGCCTGGGTAGCTGGTATCTTTTTGGGGGCTAAATTTAGTTTCCCCTTAGCCCTCATCTTCACTGGGCTTATCCCCCTCCCCCTGCTCCTCTTTTTCCGTCAACATAGAAAAACAATTATCCTAATCAGCTTATGCCTCATTGTCCTTTTTGGCGGCACCCTCCGCTTTCAGTCAAGCCAGCCCACGGTCAATGAGAATTGCCTCCATTTCTACAACGACCAAGAAATTATAGAAATCAAGGGGATGGTCAATGCCGACCCAGAGGTTGGAGACAAAACTAACTACCTCCAGCTGTCAGCTACAGAAATAAAATTGGAGCCAGCGTGGCGTGAGGTATCAGGAACCGCTCTACTATTTGTGCCCAGATACCCTACCTATAAGTATGGTGATGTGCTGCTGGTAACTGGAAGACTGCAGACCCCTACCCAGCTTAATGACTTTGATTATAAAGGCTATCTCGCCCACCAGGGAATTTATTCCACCATGCCCTATCCCAAAATAGAAATATTGGAAAGGGGGAAGGGTTTTCAGCCGCTAGCCTGGGTCTACTCAGCCAGAGACCACCTATCTCAAAGCCTGGCTAAGGTCTTGCGTGAGCCAGAGGCATCACTAGCCCAGGCAATTGTTTTAGGCATTCGGGTCAATATTCCATCGTCAGTCAACGCTAACTTCAGCCGCACCGGCACTGCTCACCTATTAGCTATCTCGGGGCTCCACCTCAGCATCCTAGCCGGCATCCTGATTAGTGCCGGTATATGGCTCTTTGGGCGGAAGCGCTACTTCTATATCTGGCTGGCACTGGGCACAATCTGGCTCTATGCCGTAATCACCGGTATGCACCCACCAGTGGTTCGGGGGGCAATTATGGCTAGCCTGTTTTTGATTGCTGAGCTTTTAGGCAGGCAGCGTAGTGCCATCACTTCCCTTGCCTTTGCCGCAGCGATAATGGTGGGCATCAGCCCTCAAGTCCTATGGAATGCTGCTTTCCAGATGAGCTTCATGGCTATGGTCGGTCTAATCTTGTTTGCTCCCCCCTTCCAAACCTTGGGCAGGAAAGCAGTTAATGCTACCCTGGGCGATAGACCAGGAGTACCTGTAGCCAATACCATCACCGATAGCCTCGGTGTAAGTCTGGGGGCGGTTATAGGCGTATGGCCACTGGTTGCCTATTACTTCGGCATTATTTCATTTGTTAGCCCTCCCGCCACCTTCGTTGCCCTGCCGGCTTTGCCATGGATTATCATTACCGGAGCCTTAGCCGGTAGCTTAGGGCTCATCGCCCCACCTGCTGCCCAAGTTATCGGCTGGCTGGCCTGGCCTTTCCTCTCCTACCTACTGCTAGTGGTCAAGGCTTTCGCTGCCATCCCGCTATCTTTCCTGCAGGTATCCCTCCATAACACTAATATACTCTGGGCTTATTATTTGACGCTAGGCATAGCCCTGTGGCTTAATAGTCACCGCCAGCAAGCCAGCACCATAACCAATAAGGGCATAGCTTTAGCCCGGCTAGGCATGAATAAAATGAACAATTTTGTCTCCAAATTACCTAAGAAGTGGGTTATCCCACCCCTGCTGGCGGCAGCTATTCTGGTATCGGTGGCTGCCGCCAATATGCCTGATAATAATCTACACGTAAGCTTTTTGAACGTCGGGCAGGGAGACGCCATACTTATTCATAAAGGAAATCAGCAGGTTCTGATTGACGGCGGTCCCAGCCCACAGGCAATAACCCTGGAACTGGGCAAGAAAATGCCCTTCTGGGATAGAACTATTGAGTTAGTAGTATTGACCCACCCCCACCCTGACCACATTACCGGTCTAGTAGAGGTTCTAAACAGGTACACGGTAAAGCAGGTGCTCTATCCCGATTTAAATTATAACTTGCCTACATATAAAGAGTGGCTCGATTTAACTAAGGAAAAGGATATTAAATACACCATAGCTCAAGCGGGGCAGGAGATTGATTTGGGCGATGGGGTAATAATAGAGGTGCTCAATCCTCAGATTCCCCTTCTATGTGACACCGAGTCCGATATAGACAATAATGGCGTGGTATTGCGGGTAACTTCGGACAAGGTGAGCCTCCTACTCACCGCCGATATTCAGCAGGAAGCCGAATTTGAGCTTATTGCCCGCCGAGCTAGCTTAAATAACACCGTGCTCAAGGTCGCCCACCATGGCTCTGATACCTCCACCACCCCAGAATTCCTGGGAGTGGTTAATCCCCAGGTAGCCGTCATCTCGGTGGGCAAAGATAACCCCTTTGGTCACCCCAGCGATGAGGTTATAACCCGACTTACCGAAAAAGTAAGCTCAGAAAATATATGCCGCACCGATGAGCACGGCACCATAGAATTCATCACCAATGGGGAGAGGCTGTGGGTGAAGATGGAGAAAAAAGGTATTGACAGTCGGTAGGGAGTAGGCTAATATTGCCAAAGTGGGCTGAATGAGCAACTTGTTATCGACCCAGAGAATCTTAAACTATAGGAGGGTCTAAAATGGCGTTATCACCAGAAGAAAAGAAGAAAATTTATGAAGAAGAGAAGGCACGGATTGAGGCGGAGAAACAGGCAAAGGAAGGCGAAGCAAGCACCAAGCTAGCGCCAAATAAGGCTGGATTCCTATGCTATGTTGGCTTCTGGGTAACCGGCATCATCTTCCTCATTATAGAGAAGAAGAACAAGCTAGTCCGCTTCCACGCCATGCAGTCGCTGGTCGTCTTCGGTATTCTTGAGATTATTTGGGGTATCGCTTGGTCTCAGGCAGGTTGGGGATTCTGGGGCTGGGGATATTGGGGAGGTCTTTATGGTTATCCTGGTCACTTGCTTGCCGTCCCGGTTGCCATTGCCGGCATCGTCATTTTCGGGATTTTCTTCGCCATTTGGTGGATACTGTGGGCAATCTTGATGTACCGGACTTATCACGGTCGGCTATATAAGGTTGGCTTGTTTGGGCTTGGTAAGTTTGCTGAAAGAATGTTAGCTAGATTAGATGCCAAGAAATAAGGCAAACCGTTAAACAAAGCTATCAAAAACTTGAATGTCGACTGCCTTTAGTGCGGGCATTTATGAAGCCTGTAGACTTTCTCTTGTCCGCTTCCACAGGTAGGTATATCTATCCCTGTCGGACATAGTAAGCCATCTTATCCTGAAAGAAATCTGCTTCATGCGGTTAACTATTGCCACGAACATAAGATTAACCCCGTTTAGTACTATAAGTTATAACGTAAATTAGCCTGAAAGGTTAGGACGAAGGGCATGAATAGCGATGTCAATAACAGGGCGGTTTTGCTTATTGCGGCGTTAAGCCCTTTCCTTACCACCTTTATGGCTTCTTCTATTAACATCGCCCTTCCCTCAATCGGCAGTGAATTCCAAATGAATGCCGTTTTTCTAGGCTGGGTAGCTACGGCATATATCCTAGCATCGGCAACATGCCTTCTCCCCTTTGGTCGACTAGCCGACATCTATGGCAGAAAAAGGTTCCTTACCTATGGCATATTTACTTTTACCATTGCCTCACTCCTCTTAGCCTTTGCCCCTTCCGCCACGGTACTGATTGCCTTACGAGTGTTACAGGGAATCGGGGGTGCCATGATATTCACTACCGGGATAGCCATCCTGACTTCGGTATTCCCTACAGAGGAGAGGGGTAAAGCCCTAGGCATAAATGCAGCGGCAACATATTTAGGGCTCTCCCTGGGTCCAGTTCTAGGCGGACTATTAACCCAGCATTTTGGCTGGCAAAGTATATTCCTAGTGGTTACACCCCTGGGGGCGACGATAATCGCCCTTATTTTTACCAAACTGAAGGGGGAGTGGGCTGAGGCGAGGGGAGAGAAGTTTGACCTTACTGGCTCGGTAATCTATGGTCTCGCCCTAACCGGGATAATATATGGCTTTTCTCAGCTACCGGCAAAGTTGGGCATGTGGTTAACTATTCTCGGTGCCTCGGGGATTTTTGCCTTTGTTCAGCGAGAAGCCAAGGCGGGGAGCCCTCTTCTGGATATAAATCTGTTTAAGAAGAACCGGGTCTTTGCTTTCTCCAACCTAGCCGTGCTCCTCAATTACAGCGCTGCCTATGCCGTGAGTTTCCTCTTGAGCCTCTACTTGCAATATATAAAGGGGCTTAGCCCGCAAAGCGCCGGCTTAACTCTAGTGGCTATGCCCGCAGTCCAGGCTGGTTTTTCACCAGTTGCTGGCAGGCTTTCCGACCGAATTGAACCACGAATACTTGCCTCAGTCGGCATGGGACTAATCACAATAGGGCTTTCCCTTTTTATTTTTCTCGGTGAAAAAACAAGTCTGGGGTTTATTATTGCCAGTCTAATCCTTATCGGCTTCGGCTTTGGCTTTTTTGCCTCCCCCAACACCAATGCCATAATGAGCTCGGTTAATCAGAGATTCTACGGGGTAGCCTCGGCAACGCTGGCAACCATGCGACAGGTTGGAATGAGCTTCAGCATGGGAATTGCTATGCTGCTGTTCGCCATTTACATCGGGAGGGTCGAAATCACACCCGAATACTATCCATTGTTTTTGAGCAGTACCAAAATAGCCTTTATAATTTTTACCGCCCTTTGTTGCGGAGGCATATTTGCCTCACTGGTAAGGGGTAAGACCCAATGAAAATAATACTAACCCTTTCCTTATCACCAACGTTATAGTATAGTAAGGTATGGATATATAAAGGGAGGAACTACCCTATGAAAAGGTTGAAGTTAATAACCGTAGCTATACTGGTCATTTGCCCGCTAGTATTTACTTCCTGTGCCGGTGGAAGAGTAGGTGAAGTAATGCCATCGCCAGTGCCAACGCCGGCGCCAATGCCACCACCAAGGGAAATAGTACCATCGGTGCCGGAGGAGGGTTATACATCTATACCAGCCCCAACAATAACTTTACCAACCCCAGAAGAGCGGATGATAGTCCGCACCGGAGATATGTCGCTAATAGTAAAGGATGTTGTTAAGACCAGGGATGAGATAGCCCAACTGGCAGTAAGACTCGGTGGCTGGGTAGTTAGCTCCAACATTTATGGTGAGGAAGAGGAGATAATAGGATATATTTCTATCCGTGTCCCCGCTGACAAGTTTGACCAGACAATAACCGAACTCAGAGGGCTGGCAGTAAGGGTAATCTCAGAAAGCACCAGCAGCGAGGACATAACCGAGGAGTATGTTGACCTACAATCCAGGCTAAGGAATGCCGAAGCAACCGAGACCGAATACCTAGCCCTCCTAGAAAAAGCGGTAAAGGTGGAGGATGCCCTCAAAGTCTATGAAGCGCTGACCCAAATACGCTATGAGATAGAGCAAATCAAGGGTCGGATGCAATATCTGGAGCGAACCACAGCCATGGGCTTAATTTCGGTAAGTCTCGAGCCCGTAGCTACTGTTAAGCCGTTGGTTTCCCCGGCTTGGAGTGCCAGAGAGGCAGCCAAGTCGGCTATTCGCGGGCTTACTACCTTCGGACAAGGTCTAGCCACAGCAATTATTGGGGCAGCAATCTTCAGCCCGATATGGGGAACTATACTTGGTGTTCTCCTTTGGCGTCGCCGCCGGAAGAGAAAATAAGACTATTCCTCGCCTCGACCGCCACAAACGGCAAAAGCAATAGAACTTAATAGCAAAACTCCACCAAGCGCAAACCAGAACATCCAGGTAAGGTCGGCAGTAAATAATGGTATTACCTTTCCTACAGTGAGAGCACCCATTATAATCGCCGCCCCACCCAAGGCACCAAAAACTATTGCTGCGGTCTTCATTAATTAAACCTCCTTATCTATTAGCTAGGCAATTTGCATGCCTTAGCTTTATTTTGTCCCGTAGTTCCTATATAATCTGGCTAGAAGCGATAATAGCACGAAGTTGGCAAATAGTCTATACCTTTACCTGAAAAATTTTAGAAGGATTGGTTTAAAGTCATGACCAGCCTAGAGCAAGAGGTGGGAAATCTACTTCGCCAGAAAGGGCTAACTCTGGGAGTGGTTGAGTCAGCCACTGGCGGGCTAATATCCCATCTGATAACCAATGTCCCCGGAAGCTCAGACTACTATAAGGGAGCGATTACTGCTTATAGCAATGAGGTTAAGACTAAAATAGTCGGAGTGAAACCGGATACCATCAGTAAATATGGTGCCGTTAGCTACCAAGTGGCTGAGGAGATGGCACTGGGCGGCAGAAAGATACTAGCTACCGATATATGCTTAGCCGATACCGGCACCGCCGGACCTACCGGGGCTACACCGGGAAAACCAGTAGGGCTATTCTACACTGGACTATCCCATAAAGCTGGAACCTTTAGTCAGAAACATAACTTTGATGGAAACCGAAAGCAAAACAAGCTAGCCGCCGCCAAGGCTGCCTTAGGCTGGTTAAAACAATACCTTTTAAGCCTAAAATAGGCTAGAGAATAAAAGGGGTGTTCAAGAGGGGCGTTAGCCCCTGTTTAATGGTAACCCTATCCCCTTTATCCCCTTCCCCTTGTCAAGGGGAAGGGGAAAGATTAGTAAGAGAGGCTTCACCTCTCTTTGACTCTCCTTAAAAAGAGCCTTAGAGAGGGGCTTTGCCCCTCCTTTATTTAGCTTACTACAAGTAAGAGGTGTTTAAGAGGGGCTTACGCCCCTCTTTTATATTTATCCCCCTCTCCTTTGAAGGAGAGGGGGATTAAGGGGGTGAGGTAGAATATGATTCTAGAAATTTTCCGGTAACTCTCTTCCCCCACCCTTGAAGCGCCTTTAATTGTCAATCCCGTCTATGAATGCTATACTTTGACAGACTATTAAATAAGTAATAAAGGAGGCACGGGGTGAAAAGGGCTGATGGGCGGGCTTGGGATGAGCTACGACCAGTACGAATAATACCTGGATACCAGAGTTTTGCCGAAGGCTCGGCACTAATAGAACTGGGCAAGACCCGGGTGCTGTGTGCGGTAAGCGTTGATGAAAGGGTGCCGGCTTTCCTTAAAGGTGTAGGCAGCGGCTGGATTACCGCTGAGTATGCCATGCTACCCCGCTCCACTACTACCCGCACCCCACGCGATTTATCACTGGGTAAGGTTGCTGGTCGAAACCAAGAGATACAACGCCTCATTGGGCGCTCGCTGCGAGCCGTAACCGACCTCCCTGCGCTAGGCGAAAGAACCTTGATTATAGATTGCGATGTGATTCAGGCCGATGGCAGCACCAGGACTGCTGCCATTACCGGTGCCTACGTAGCCCTATACCAAGCGCTACAAAACCTGACAAATATAGGCATTATATCATCTATGCCACTAAAGACTGCGGTGGCAGCTACCAGCGTTGGCATTGTCCACAGCTACATGATGCTAGACCTGTGCTACGATGAAGACTGCAATGCTGAAGTTGACTTCAATGTGGTAATGACCAGCAAAGGCAAGTTTGTTGAAATTCAAGGCACGGCTGAAACCAAGCCCTTTCCTAAAGAGACCGTGGATTCCTTACTTTCCCTGGCGGAAAAGGGCATCAAGCAACTATTTGAAGTCCAGCAAGCTGCCCTAGAGGCAGGCGGGGCAAGGTAAGAGGTAATTCATGGAAGACAAGAACTCTGAGGTTGAGCAATCAGGTGTCCAGTTGGACGATAAGGATTCGTCAATTAGTATAGAATTAGCAAAGTCGGTGGATGATGAGAAGCTAAGGAAGCTAATTTTGAGTAACTGCTTGTGGGATGTTACAAACACGACAATCTACTATCTCGATATGCAAATGACCGCTGATTCATATGAGGTACTTGTGCCGGCTTGCCGGGAGGTAGCTAAGCTGAGTGAAGAATATCGTCGAACGCTTGGGGAAGTCTCGGTAGATGCCTTTGAACAGTATTTGATGAACTTCAAGCAAGAAATAAATAAAATAACTCACAACGCTGGGCTCGGGCAACTTTGGAAAATAAAAGCCAGACGCTCCAAAGGCAAACGCAGCTAAGGTCTTACCTGCCCGCTACCGAAGATAATCCACTTATAACTGGTTAGCTCCCTTAGTCCCAGCGGACCCCGGGCATGAAACTTTTGAGTGCTAATACCAACCTCAGCTCCCAACCCAAACTGACCACCATCGGTAAACCGGGTGCTGGCATTAACATAGACGCAGGCAGCATCAACCTCATTAAGGAAACGCATTGCTGCCTGATATTCCTCAGTAACTATCGCCTCAGAATGCCCTGAACCATAGCGCTCAATATGCTCCAGCGCCTCATCCAGAGAATTGACCACCTTTATTGCCGCCACCAGCGACAGAAACTCCTTGCCCCAGTCCTCGCTGGTAGCCGGCACCAGCTTTAAAGAAGGATATAACTTGAGGATGGACAAAGCCCGTTCATCACAGTGCATCTCTACCCCAGCCTTCGCCCACTCAGCCGCCACCAGGGGCAAACAGCGCTCGGCAATATCAACATGAACCAGCAGGCTATCTAAGGCATTGCAAACGGTGGGGCGCTGCACCTTGGCATTAAAGGCTATTGCCACTGCTTTATTTACATCAGCGCTCCCATCTACATAGGTATGGCACACACCAACCCCACCGCTCACCACCGGCATAGTCGCATTCTCAATAACAAATTTTATCAGCCCGGCTCCACCCCGGGGGATAATCAGGTCAATGACATCGCCCATTTTAAGCAGGTGATTAACCAGGGCTCGGTCGGTATTCTCAATAAATTGCACCGCACCGTCAGGAACTCCAGCCCTGGTTACCGCCTCTTGAACTACTTCGGCTAAGGCGCTATTAGAGCGGATTGCCTCCTTGCCCCCCCTGAGGATAATAGCGTTGCCCGACTTCAGGCAAAGGGCAGAGATGTCTATGGTAACATTGGGTCGGCTCTCATAGATAGCGCCGATTACGCCCAGAGGCACTCGCTTCCTGCCTATCTGTAAGCCATTAGGCAATGTGCGCATATCAAACACCTCACCCACTGGGTCGGGAAGCGCCGCCACCGCCAGCACGTCTTGGGCTATGGACTCAAGACGGCTGGCGTTTAGCATCAAGCGATCGAGCATAACCGCACTCATACCTGACGCTTCAGCCTCTTTATAGTCAATTTGGTTGGCTGCCAGTATTTTTCCCTTCTTGGCTAATAAGTCATCAGAAATATTGTGTAATGCCTTATTCTTGACCTCAGTAGAAAGGTAAGCCATCCGCCGAGACGCTGCCTTAGCCGCCCTCGCCTTCGCCTTTAGTTCCGCAATCGCCGAATTCATTTTTATTAACCTCACCCCCTTTATCCCCCTCTCCTTAGAAAGGAGAGGGGGAGGAGATTTTAAAGAGGGGCTTCGCCCCCTCTTAAACTCCATGATTTAACCAACTAGGATTTACATACTCGCTTCTTCCATCATCAAAACGGACAAGATACTCATGCGTGCGAGGCTCATAGCCAACAACTGTCCCCTTACAGTCCCTAAACGAGGCCTTTCTGTCATTCCCTATCACCCTATCTCCTATATTGAATTTTCGTCTGCACATCGCTGGTTGTACCCCTTCTTTTGGGGTATCTTTTGTACCTTAAAAATAGTTGCATTGAACTTTTCTCACTTAAACTTTCTTCTTTGGGCTCTGGTTTCCTTAAGCACCCGCTTATGATGCTTTTTGCTCATCTTTTTTTTACGCCACTTGAGTACGCTCCCCATGTTAACTCGCTTTCCTTTTATAATACTACCAGATTATTCCGGTGCACCACCTCTGAGCCGTAGTCATAGCCAAGGAGGGTGGCAATTTCCCCAGAGTGTGCCCCTTTAATAGCCTCAATATCGGCTGAGCTATAGTTGGTTATGCCACAGCCGAGGCGAGACCCTTCAGGACTATAAATATTGACAATATCGCCGCGCTGAAAATTGCCTTCAACCTGCTTAATGCCGGCTGCCAGCAGGCTACGCTTTTGCTTCTTTAGGGCTAGGGCTGCCCCCGAATCTACTACCAGCTTCCCCCTAGTAGAAAGACCGCTGAGCATCCAGCGCTTACGGCTCTCAAGCCTACTGGTGGTTGGCAGGAAGCGGGTGCCCACAGCTTCACCAGCCGCCAATCGCAAAATAACATCCGACTCCCTGCCATCAGCTATAACCACCGTAACCCCGGAAGCCGTAGCCAGCTTGGCTGCCTCTATCTTGGTAATCATACCACCGATGCCAAGTT
>Ga0315314_1002055_pt1 | contig 17040 bp, 14 predicted proteins | sample TDP9_MG_FD_203631 | JGI IMG/M metagenome (GOLD analysis project Ga0315314, IMG submission 203631) | Freshwater sediment microbial communities from Lake Towuti, South Sulawesi, Indonesia - TDP9 | ecosystem: Environmental > Aquatic > Freshwater > Lake > Sediment | place: Indonesia: South Sulawesi...
GTCGGCTCAGACATCGCTGATCTCGGAGACCTGGTCAACAAGACAGTTGCGACCCCTGGCGAGACCTCGATCCAGCACCTGCTCTTGAAGATAGCCCTCGAAAGAGAAGGTCTTGACCTCGTGCTCAAGACCTGACCCTTGCACAAAACCTCTTTCTAATCTCACTGCATCAAGGGAACGAGGCGCTTGCATGGAACCGGTGGTCGGACGCATTCTGAAGGAGGTCCGGCAACACTTGTTCCACATCACTGTCAGCATTCTCTCGTTGGTGTTCTTCGTGGCGGCTTGGTGGGCGCTGAACGCGTACTTCGAAGACCAGGACTCAGTGAATGCCGAGTACGTCCCGAGCCCGGGTAGCGTATGGGATGCCCTGTGGGGCCTGATGCGGGAGCCAGACCCATACGTTGGCATTCACATCACTGAGCACATGGCGTCGAGCCTCGAGAGGATTGGCATCGGTTTCGTGCTGGCCTTGGCGTTGGCGATTCCCGCAGGGCTTCTGATGGGACGCATGAGGCTAGCGCACGCTGTGGGGAGGCCTATCGTGGAGGTGTTCCGGCCGATCCCGCCACTTGCATGGATTCCGATATTCCTCATTATCTTCGGCATCTTCTGGGGGCCTGTCGCCATCGTGTTCCTGGGTATCTTCTTTCCCGTTCTGTTCAACGTGATGCTTGGCGCTAGGAGCGTAGATCCGACCTTGGTCGACGCTGCGAAGACACTAGGAGCGGGCAGGTTCGCGATATTTGAGAAGGTCATCTTCCCGTACACCATCCCGTACTTGATGACAGGCATCAAGGTGGGCCTCGGCATAGGATGGATGTGTATAGTTGCGGCAGAGATGGTCGCGGCCGAGGGGGGTGGAATGGGGTATTTCATACTCGTGATGGCCGATTGGAGCGACTTCGAGAGGATGTATGCAGGAATGGTGATAATCGGCGTCTTGAGCGCTTTGACTACGGGAGTCGCGGGTTTCGTCGAGAGCTACGTTTACAAGAGGATGGGGATGGACTGATAATCTCTGTCAAGGGCCTGAGCAAGGTCTTCACGAAGGACAAGCGCGAGGTGAGAGCCCTTGACGACTTCAACCTCGATGTCGCTGAAGGCGAGTTCGTCTGCCTCCTGGGTCCTTCTGGGTGCGGCAAGACGACAGTCCTCAGGATCATCGCAGGGCTGGAGATAAAGAGCTCCGGGAAGGTCATAGTCCACGGAGAGGAGGTCGGCGAGACGCGCCCGCGCGTGGGTATGGTTTTTCAGGAGTTTGCATTGTTTCCGTGGAGGAGCGCGCGCAAGAACGTTGAGTTCGGCCTCGAGACAAAGGGGATGCCCGAGTCATCGAGGGCAGAACTGTCCGCAAAGTATCTCGAGCTCGTGGGACTCACGGGGTTCGCAGATTCCCACCCGAGGGAACTGTCAGGGGGCATGAAGCAGCGTGTGGCGATCGCAAGGGCGCTGGCGAACGAGCCCGACGTCCTGCTGATGGACGAGCCGTTCGGCTCCCTGGACGCCCAGACGAGGAACCTCATGCAGAAGGAGCTGCTGCGGATATGGTCGGCGACCGAGAAGACGATACTCTTCGTCACGCATTCGGTAGACGAGGCGGTCTACCTCGCCGACAGGATCGTGGTGATGACCGCCCGGCCGGGGAAGGTCCGGGAGATCATCGACGTCCCGCTGCAGAGGCCCAGGGACCGCACCAGCAGAGAGTTCATCGCGATCCGGGGGAAGGTTTTGGCCGAGCTCGACGAGGAGTTCGAGAAGGCGAGGGCCAAGGAGCTCTCTCCGGATTGAGTCAAAGACAACACTTAACTATTCTTGGCCTGATTCGTATCTACATGAGCTTCGAGCTAAATGTCGTCAGTAACACGCCCCTGACGCCGTTGAGCGACATCGACGAGGTGGCCATGCTGTTCCTGAACCAGATCGGCTACTTCCCGAAGGGCTACGACCCGAAGACGGACGTAACTGACATCAGGGACAGCGTCCCGTACAGGCTCTTCGTCGAGTTCTTCCTTTCGCGGACGGACAAGGCCTGGATCGTCGAGGACCTCGCGACCGCCCTCGGCACGACGAAGGCCACCGTCTACAGGCACATCAACAAGCTCAAGGGGTTCGACATCCTCGAGGAGATGTCCGCGGAGGACGCGGACGGGAACCCGAGGAAGGGCTACAGGATCAGGTACGGCAACCTGAGCAAGGCCTGGAACTTCACAGAGGCCCATGTCCAAGTAGCGATGGAGAACTACCGGAAGACGATAGACCACTTGCAGGAGCTGGCCGCGAAGAAGGGTGAGAAGCATGCCAAAAAGAGATGACGCCATAATACTGACACCAGGCTCTCTGTACAGGATCAAGAGCCTCGAGGCCCGGGACAAGCCCATGGAGACCACTGGCGTGTTCAAGGGCTATGCCGCAGTGGCGCATGACACCGCCATCGTAATGGAGCTCGACAAGACTCACGGGGACGACAAGGGCAAGCTCAGGCTCATACCGTCGCATATGATCATCTGCATCGACGTGCTCAAGGCTGAGAAGGAGAAGCAGGAGAAGGAGTCCGAGAGCAACGCGGTGTACTTCGGCTGACCTGGGCCACCGACCATGACAATCAAGCTGAGCGCCCTCGAGATCCGCATCATCAGCATTCTGAAGGACTGGTATCCCATCACAGTGGAGGAGCTCCGGGACGAGCTCTCCCTGAGGCCGAGTCAGCTGGACCGGGTCCTGAAAGCGCTCATGGTGAAAGGCATCGTCGCCCTCGAGCCCTTGAGCGACAAGAGCTACATCAGGCTCCTCGTGCCCGAGATAGAGATTGAGCAGAGCAGGGAGAGGCGACAGAGAAGGCCCAGGGTCGCAGCCCGCGCCGACGAAGATGACGATTCCATAATGTACCGGTGAAGGCTGGCCCGCTCCGATAACTAGATATCTGGACTCCGTTCTAGCGGCCGGACGTGGACTACTTCGATGAGCTGGTCCAGTGCCTGGTCCTCGGCAAGGTGTCCTCGAGGGACGAAGTCCTCAAGCTCAAGTCGAGACTGTGCAAGAAGCATGGGCTGGCGCGCGTTCCCCCCAACTATGAGATACTCGCGCGCGTGCCGGAAGAGTACCGTTCTGTCGTCGAGCCATTCCTCAAGAACAAGCCCGTGAGGACCCTCAGCGGAGTGGCGCCGGTGGCGGTCATGACCAGTCCCTCCGATTGCCCGCACGGACGCTGCACCTATTGTCCCGGAGGGGTGTCCAACAACACGCCGCAGTCCTACACAGGCCGTGAGCCGGCGGCTCTCAGGGCATCGATGTACGACTACGACCCGTTCAGGCAGACCAAGAGCAGGCTCGGGCAGCTCCAGGCCATCGGACACCGGACAGACAAGGTCGACCTGATCGTCATGGGCGGGACGTTCACATCCCGGCCTCTGGACTACCGGGAGTGGTTCGTGAAGAGGTGCTTTGATGCGATGAACGGGTCGGAATCTCCGGACCTCGAATCGGCCCAGGTCGCGAACGAAGATGCGAGGGCCCGCTGCGTAGGCCTCACCGTGGAAACGCGGCCCGACTGGTTCGGGAAGGCCGAGGTCGAGCATTCCCTTCGCTTGGGGGCGACCAAGGTCGAGCTGGGCGTCCAGATTCTCGACGATCAAGTGCTCGACGGTGTGAAGAGGGGCCATCACGTCAAAGAGGTCGTCGCGGCGACGAAGCGAGCGAAGGATGCCGGGTACAAGGTGGCGTACCACATCATGCCAGGCTTGCCCGGGAGTACGCCGGAGAAGGACCTCGCGTCCTTCAGGACGATGGTGGAGGATGAGCGTTTCCGCCCGGACATGGTGAAGATATACCCGACGCTAGTCGTCAAAGGCACTGTCCTGTACGATGACTGGATCGCAGGAAGATACACGCCTATGTCGCTGGAACAGACTGTTGCTCTTGTGGCCGACATCAAGCGGATGGTGCCGCCCTGGATACGAATACTGAGGATACAGCGGGACATCCCCGTGGCGCTTATCGAGGCCGGCGTGAGGAAGAGCCATCTGCGGGAGCTTGTGATGGCCAGGCTGAGGGAGGATTCCACTCCCTGCAGGTGCATACGGTGCAGGGAGATAGGCCATCTGCCGCCTTCCAAGAAGAAGCCTGTCCTCTCGGATGTCGTATTCGTCGATGCCGTGTATGAAGCATCGAAAGGGATCGAACACTTCCTCTCGTTCGAGGTCCCGTCGACGGACACGCTGATCGGCTACGCTCGTCTCCGCTTTCCCACGAGCTCATGTCCGGAAGCCGCCCTCTTGCGCGAGCTCCACGTCTACGGGCTGATGGTGCCCATAGACGGTGATCCTGGGGGCAACTGGCAGCACAGGGGGTACGGCGAGAAGCTGTTGTCTGAATGCGAGGAACGCACGGCCAAACAGGGCATCGGAGAATTGAGGGTCACGAGCGGCGTGGGCGCCCGCAACTACTACCGCCGTCTCGGCTACGAGCGCGAAGGCCCGTACATGGCCAAGCGGGTCGCTCGCCGGTGAAGCTCATATCGCTATTATTATATCAGTTTATAAGCATCGCATAGCACTGGGAGGTTTGCGTTGTCCTGTCTTCGCTGCGGAGGCCAATCTGAGGAGGAGGCGCTCCTGTGCGACACCTGCGCCGACGCCTGCCTCCAGGAATCCAAGTTCTTCCTGAACCCCGTGCTGATAGGCATGAGCCTCTTCTCAAGGCTGAGGTCCAAGGGTTCCGCCGCGTGCATGCTCGGGCCCAACTCCGGGAATGACATAGTGAGGGTTCCCTCGGTGGACCTCCAGAAGGTCATCAGGGACACCAACATCCAGGTGATGCCGCACGAGGACCTCCCGGCATTCTACAAGAGGGCGAACTCGGTTTTGGCGCACCTCGGGGTTCCGCTGAAGTTGGACTCACCGCAGATGTTGTTGACCGAGGACGCGGCGGACACGATCACGACAATAGCCCAGAAGGTCAACGCGGCCGAGAAGATGTATCCCCTCGAGGCGATGAGCGATCTCTACGTGAGGATGGGCGTGATCTACTGGAGCGCAGCGCACTCGCTCCTCCTCAGGACCGCCTCCAAGAAATGGCGCGCCGAGAAGCAGGGGTACCTGACCGCGAGGGCGAAGGAGTACCTGTCGAAGATATCCCCAGGGGACGACCTCTATTCGATCGCGTCGCGGAACATGGGGATGCTCTGCCTGGACGCCGAGGAATGGACAGCGGCAGAGGAGAACCTCGCGAACGCGCTCAGGCATTTCCCCGACGATGTCAAAATCGCCGAGGGCCTTGCCAGGGCCCATCTCAAGCTGGGCAACCAGATGGACGCGCTCTCGAGGGTCGACGACATAATCGCTCAGGGGGAGACTCCGCAGCTGTGGGTTCTCAAGGGCGAGATCCTGAGGGATCTCGACAGATCGAAGGACGCCCTCGAATGCTTCAACCGAGCGCTGTCATTGGACCCTAGGCACCTGCCGGCGCACGATGTTCTCATCGAGACCCTGAGGGACATGGGGCGGATGGAGGAGGCTGCCCTTGCGGAGAACCAGCGCTCTCTGGCGAGGCGTCCGGAGCTGGAGCACAAGATATCTGAGATGATAGTCGAGCTGAAGAAGGCCACTGCGGAGGAGCCTGCGGAGGAGAGGGTTGTCGGCGCGGTCAGGAAGAGGCCGTCTCCGGAAGCTCGCGCTCCCGAGGTAGTCCGCTCGCCAGCTGACCTCGCGAAGGAAGCGCTCAAGGCGAAGGACTTCGACACGGCCATACAGCGGGCCACCAGTATCTTGAAGGACATTCCGAACATGCGTGAGGCCACGCTTGTGCTCGTCGAGGCCCTGATCGCCAAGGGAGAGCTCGCGCAGGCCTCCACGAAGCTGCACTCCTACTACGAGAAGAACCGGAACGACCCGTTGGCGTGGTACTGGAGAGGCGTCGTCGCAGTGAAACAGGACAAGTGGGGCGCCGCGGTCCAATATCTGAGCAAGGCTGTCTCGCTGGATCCCCGGCTCGTCGACGCGTGGATCCTGATGGGCGAGATCCTGCTCGACCACGAGAAGACCACGGGCGCCGATGAGAGCTTCTCGAGGGCGCTGCAGATCGAGGGCGAGAACGCCCGCGCTTGGCTTGGCAAGGCCAAGACCATGAGGATACTCGGACGCTGGGGTGCGACCATACAGTGCCTCGACAAGTACAACTCGCTTGAGCCGAAGGACAGCAGCGCGTGGCTCATCAAGGCCGAGGTCCTGTTCGAGAAGGAGAAGTACCAGCGGGCGATAGAAGCCTACGACAGGTACATCTCCCTGTCCAGCAACAAGTCCTATGCCCTCTTGAAACGCGGCATGGCCTTCAACGCGATAGGCATGTCCGAGGAGGCGAGGCGGTCATTCGAGGAGAGCGTGAGGCTCGATCCCGGCAACAAGGACGCCGTCAAATGGCTCAGGTCGCTGAGCCAAGGAGGCTCTGACTGATGGTCGAGATCGACAAGATACTCAGCGAGCGCTCCGACGAGAAGATACTCAAGGCCATCAAGGCCATATCGGACCAGGAGTTCAACAAGCTCGTTGAGACGATCCTTGGATACCTCGAGATCAAGATAACAAGGAGCAGGCCGAAGGGCACGTTCTTCATCGCTGAGGGAGTCCACAGGCCGGACGGGAAGAAGTACGTCGTCTTCCTCTCCCGGCGGGACGAGGGCATTTCGAAGGCGGACATGGAGAGCCTCGTCTCGTACATGAGCCGGTCTGAGTCACCCAACGGGCTCGTCCTCACCACATCCACGATCCCGCCCGATGCTGCGACCTTCGCCGAGAACAACAACGTCGGTCTCGCGGACGCCACTAAGCTCGCTGCGCTGCTCAGGCGGTTCGACCTGGACAAGGAAGTCATCAGGGCGGCTGAGAGCTGGAAGGAGCGGTCCAGGCTCACGACGGCTCCCGGCACCGACAGGCAGCTCGAGGAGTCCATGAAGGCTGGCTACGAGGCGCTGGCCGCTCGCGACTTCATGAAGGCGCTCGACCACTTCGACCGCGCGATAATGTACAAGGAGGACTACGACGTCCCCTGGAGGCTCAAGGGCAACACCCTCGACGAGATGGGCTATCACGAGCAGGCCCTCGAGTGTTACAAGCATGCCCTCGAGCTGTTCCCGGACAGCGACGAGACCTGGTTCTCCCTTGGCAGCTGCCTGTTCGCGCTTGGCCGATACACAGAGGAGATCGCCTGCTACGACCGCGCGCTGCACTACAACCCTGCCATGCAGAAGGCGCTGATCAACAAGGGCTCCACGCTGCACAGGCTCGGCAAGTTCCAGGAGGCCCTGGATGCCTATGACGCCGTGCTCAAGATCAACTACAGGCTCGAGAAGGTCCACCTGAACCGGGGAGCGACCTTGCACAGCATGAACAGGCTCAACGAGGCGCTGTCGTCATACAACCGCGCGATCGAGCTGAAGCACGATTATGTCGAGGCGTGGATGAACAAGGGCAACCTCCTCTACGAGATGTCGAGGTACGGCGACGCCCTCGAGGCATTCACGCAGATGACTCAGGTCAGGCCAGAGCTCCCGAAGGGTTGGTATCTGAAGGGCCTGGCCGCCCGGAAGACCGGCAACATCAGCCTCGCGAAGGCGAGCTTCGAACAGGCCGTGAAGATCGATCCAGAGTATGGCGAGGCGAGGAAGGCCCTGGATGACGCCTCGAAGAGGATGGCGGAGAAGTTCACGGAGGTCCCGAGGATAGTGCAGGACATATTCACGTCCGAGGCCGCCAAGGCAAGCGCGCCTGCGGAGGTGGCCGAGGTTGCGAAGCTCCCCGAGGACGTTGTCGCGCGGGTGCGAGAGGAGAAGGTCGAGGAGCTCGCGGAGGAGCTGTACGGGGACAGGGCCGCGCTGTTGCTGCTCTTCGGCAGGCTCGAGGAGGCCTTCGAGTTCCTTGGCAAGTCGCTCAGGCTCGAGGGGGAGAACGCCGCGCTCCTGACTCAGGCGGGCAACGTGCTCTACGAGCTCGGCAAGCTGGAGGCTGCTGCGAAGACCTACGAGCACGCCCTCTCGTCGAACCGGGACTACGCGCCGGCCCTGTTCAACCTCCACACCGTCCTTTTGGAGCAGGGCGAGGGTGACCACGCTGCGAAAGCCAGCGAGTCGCTCAGGAAGTCCACGCACGGCTGGCAGGCGAGGGCCGCCGCCTCGTACGAGGCGTTCGGAAGGAGGGACTTCAAGCAGGCCATCGAGGACATCGAGTACGCCATAGCCTTGGAGGACCTCGCCATGTTGGAGAACTACAAAGGGCTCCTCAGAATCGAGTCCGGGGATCCCGCGGGTGCGGCAGAGACGTTCGAGAAGGTGAAGGTCATGCCCCTCGACCCCTCCGAGGCGTTCAACAACAGCGGGGTCGCACTGCTCAAGAAGGGGGACTTCGAGGCCTCGAGCATCGAGTTCGACAAGGCCATAAGGCTCCAGAGGAACAACCACGCGGCCTGGAACAACAGGGGCTGCGTGCTGTACAAGGTCGACCGGATGAGGGAGGCCATCGCGTGCTTTGAGGAGTCGGCGATCATGTTCCCGACGGCCGTGGCGACCATCAACAAGGGCTTCAGCCAGCTGTTCATCGACATGCTCGCGGACGCAATCCAGACCTTCGACCAGTCGCTCAGGATCATCGAGACGCCCGAGGCATACAACAACAAGGGTATCGTGCTTGAGCGGATGGGCAAGCACGACGAGGCGCTCGTCGCTTTCAACGAGGCGGTGAGGTTGTCTCCGCAGTTCAGGGATGCAGCAGACAACGCGAGGAGGGTTAGCCAGGCGAAGGCCTCTCCCGGCCTCGGCGGAGCGGGGGGCAGACCAGGCACGTCCGCTCCCGGCGAGGACGTCGTCGGGGACAGGCAGGCGACAGAGGCGATGCTGCCCCAGATGACCGAGGATTTCCTGCGGGAGAAGCGCAAGACAGAGCTTGAGGCGATGTGCGAGTCTCTGGGGCTCGACCCCAAGGGCACGAGGGCGGACCTCATCCTCAGGATACTCAAGGTGAGGGACCAAATGCAGCGGAAGTGAGAGCTCCCGCTAGGGACATCTCGATCTCAGAACACCGGACGGTCTCGGCCCTCAGGCCATGCTCATAACGACAACGTCCCGGACCGCTTTCATTTCGCTGAAGGGCAGCACAAGCCTTCCCTGGGCGTCCGTCTTGAACAGCCTCGGCTCGACCTCCTCCGCGGGAACGACTAAGACGTTCTGCAGTTCGCCGGTCTTGGTGTCGATGATGAAGTTCTCTATCATTCCGAGTATCTGGCCGTCGTTCGTCATCACTGTCTTGCCTTTCAGCTCGGTGATGAATTTCCGCATGCTCATCCCATCTCCGGCTACCTATGATAGCCGAGGCCCCAATCCTCTTCGCTCTTCTTAGACATTGCGGTCTTCAGCTGCTTGGACAGCGATTCGTAGTACTTCACCGTCTCCGCGTCCGTCGATGGCCGCATGTTGGCCAGTGCCTGCTCGAAGTGCTGTCTCGTCACCTTGCTCGCGGTCTTGCTGTGCCTCAGAGCGGTCATCGCGGCCTCCCTGCAGAGGTTCTCGATGTCCGCGCCGACGTAGCCCTCAAGGAGTTTCGCGAGCGCGGGAAGATCAACGTTGTCAAGGGGCATGTCCTTCGTGTGCACCTGGAGGATCCTGAGCCTGGAGTCCTCGTCCGGCACGGGCAGGAGCAGCAGCTTGTCGAACCTCCCTGGCCTCAGAAGCGCGGGATCGACAATATCCGGCCGGTTGGTCGCCGCTATGACGAACACGTTCTCCATGTCCTCAAGCCCGTCCATCGATGTCAGGAGCTGGTTGACGACCCTCTCTGTCGCCCCGGAGTCGTAGCTGCCGCCCCTTCTCGGGGCGATGGCGTCGATCTCGTCGAGGAACACAATGGAGGGAGAGACCTGCTTCGCCTTCTTGAAAATCATTCTGACGGCCTTCTCGCTCTCCCCGACCCATTTGGACATGATTTCCGGGCCCTTGATCGATATGAAGTTCGCCTTCGCTTCCGTCGCGACCGCGCGCGCGATCAAGGTCTTCCCTGTCCCGGGAGCGCCGAACAGCAGTACACCCTTCGGAGGCCGGATGCCCATCCTCACGAATGATTCGGGGTCCTCGAGAGGCAGCTCGATGGCCTCTCTCAGCTCCTTCTTGACGTCTTCGAGGCCCCCGACGTCTGCCCATGTGACCTTGGGTATCTCCACGAGCACTTCTCTCATCGCGCTCGGCTCAATATCCTTGAGGGCGTCGGAGAAGTCCTGTCCGGTCACCTTCATCCTCTCCAGGATATCTGCGGGGATGGGATTCCCCAGGTCTATCTCTGGCAGATACCGTCTCAAGGACTTCATTGCGGCCTCTCGCGCGAGTGCTGCGAGATCCGCTCCCACGAACCCGTGCGTGACCTTCGCGATGTGGTCCAGTTTGAAGTTCTCCTCGAGTGGCATGCCCCTGGTATGGATCTGGAGTACCTCCTTCCTGCCATCGACCGTTGGCACTCCTATCTCGATCTCCCTGTCGAACCTTCCGGGCCTTCTCAGGGCAGGATCGATTGCCTCTTCTCTGTTGGTCGCTGCAATCACTATGACGTTCCCTCTTGAAGTCATCCCGTCCATCAAGGTCAAGAGCTGCGCGACCACGCGTCTCTCGACCTCTCCCTGGACCTCGTCCCTTCGGGGAGCAATCGAGTCAAGCTCATCTATGAACAACACCGATGGCGCGTTCTTCTCCGCCTCCGTGAAGATGTCCCTAAGCCGCTCCTCGCTGGCTCCGTAAAACTTGGACATTATCTCGGGGCCCTGGATAGCGTAGAAGTTGGCACCCGCCTCGTTCGCGACCGCCCGCGCAATCAGCGTCTTGCCAGTGCCAGGAGGACCGTACAGGAGCACCCCCTTCGGCGGATCGATGCCAAGCCTCGAGAAGACCTCGGGGTGCTTCAGAGGCAGCTCGATCATCTCCCTGATTCTCTGGAGCTCGTCCTCGAGCCCTCCGATGTCCTCGTAGGTTACCGAGGGCCTCTCGATTTGCATTACCTCGACGGGTTCGGTCTTCACCGACAGTTCGGTGAAGTCGCCGACTTGGACGATGCCACTGGGCGTGGTCGATACGACCACGAACGGCAGGAACCCGCCCATGAGCGCTATGTTGGGTATGATGATCTCGTCGCCCTTCACGACCGCCCTGTTCAGCAGGCCCTTCTTGAACAATCCCTCCACGCCGGCTCCGAACTTGACCCGCTTCCCGTGCGGGATCTTCGGTGCGACGATAACCTTGGTGGCGGCATGAGCTTCGGTGTGCGCAATCACGACTTTCTCACCGATCGACACTCCGGCATTGCCCCTGATCATGCCGTCGATTCTGATGATGCCCTGGCCTTCATCCTCGTGAGCCGCCCGGAATACCTTTGCGGCAGTCCGTTTCTTCCCGATGATCTCGACTATCTCCCCGACATCCACCCCGAGGGCTTTCCTCGTCTGGGAGTCTATCCGCGCCCTTCCCAATCCAACCTCCGATTGGTGGTGGGCCCTGGCCACCTTGAGCGTGACGCCTTCGGGCTGCTTCTTGGTCATCCTGTGCGAAATCCATTGCCATCTGCAAAAAGGTTTGGGCAGATTCCCGCCCCCGCGTCCCCTGGGAACGACGCTTTCAGCCGTTGCAGATTGCCCATATATCGACGCTCGAATCATACGCCCGGAGATGGTCGTTTTTTTCGTGAGTTGTGGGATGTCTGGCTGTCCCTCTCGACCAATGCTGGTTAGACATGCTCTGTAGAAATCCTTGAAAAGCGACATCCTGGAAAGATAGAAACGTCGGCACGACATGGCCCCACCCGGGAGACAAGCCAGTTCCGCAAAGAGTTGTCTTGGCTCCAAGGGATGGGATGGCCTCGTGCCGTGGGATGGGAAGAAGTCGAACCAGCATAAACTGGTTCGCATTGTGAGACGACAGAAGAGGGTCCTGAGGAGGGCCCGGTACCCTCTTCGAGGGTCGAAGTACGCGAATCATCTGTACACAGACCACCAGCATTTGGTCCTGCTTGCGCTCCGCCAGCAGTTCAGGAAGTCGTACAGGGACTTCTGCGAGGTCCTCGAGGCCTGCACCGAGATCCTCGACGAGGTAGGACTCAAGGAGGTGCCTCACTGGACGACGCTCCAGAAGTTCACGAAGCGTGCGAACACGAGGAGGCTGGAGCGCCTCCTCCTCGGGTTCCTGGAGGAGGCGAGGGTGAGGGTGCTCTATCTGGCTGTGGACTCGACAGGCTTCAGCTCCACATCTGCGAGCACCTACTACACTAGGGTGCTCGAGGCTCGGAAGAGCAGGCTGGGAGGACACCGTCGTGGTGTCCTGACGCGTCGCTTCATGAAGCAGACAGTGGCGATCGAGGCGAGGAAGCAGCTCATAGTCGCGGTGAAGTTCAGGCGGGGTCCGGCGAACGACTCGCCGGACTTCATCCGGACGCTGAAGAAGGTCCGTCCAGCGGAGCTCCCGGTGAAGCTCGTGGTGGCAGACAAGGGCTACGATGCGGAGAGGAACCACGAGTACGCCCAGGATGTCCTGGGCGCGCGGACGGCGATACCCGTTCGTGCCGCCTCTCGTCCGAAGATCGCGATAAGGGGAAAGCGTCGGAAGGAGCAGGTGAGGAACTTCGATCAGGATGGCTACGATGGCCATCGTCCGAAGGTGGAGACGGTGTTCTCGGTGGAGAAGAGGAGGATGGGGTCCATCGTGCTGGCCCGGAACACGAGCCAGCAGCACAAGGAGCTCATCTTCCGGGCGTTCTCATACAACTCGGGGAGGCTGGAGTCTCTCTTTTTGCTCTTCATCGAGGATTTCTACAAAGCAGTTAGACAGAAAACCTTAAACGAGAACCTTTCATTCGAACAGACCAGCGAGGCTTCAGGATGTACGAGGTACGATTCCATGGCCGCGGCGGACAGGGTGCGGTCATGGCGGCGCAAGCACTCGCGAGCGCAGCCTTCCAGGAAGGCGGCTATGCCACCGCGTTTCCGTTTTTCGGGGCCGAGAGAAGGGGCGCACCAGTGCTCGCGTTCACAAGGATTGACAAGAAGAGGATCTACAGGAAGACACAGGTCTACGAGCCCGATTTCGTCGTGGTCCTCGACGAGTCCCTGCTCGACACGATCAACGTCGTCGAGGGGCTCAAGAAAGGCGGGATGGTCATCGTTAACTCGTCGAGGAGACCCGAGGAGATCGACGTCGGAATCGATGTGAAGATCGCGACCGTTGACGCCACCAGCGTGGCCCTCGAGGTCCTGAAGCAGCCAGCGACGAACTCCGCCATACTCGGCGCGATCGCGAAGGCGACCGGGCTGGTCAAAATCGAATCGATAGAGAAGGGCATCAAGCAGGTCTTCGGCGACAGGCTCGGGCCTGCGGTGGGCGAGAAGAACGCCAAGGCTGCCAGGATGGCGTACGGGAAGACAGTCGTCGGCGAGTCACGGGGCAGGAGGAAGCTACAGACGGCCAAGAAGTGGCTTCCTGACGTCAAGGAGCTCCCTGTGGGGGTGGCTGCGGTACCCATGAAAACCGATGCTGGCCTAGTCGGTCCCGGCTCATTCGTCGAGAACAAGACTGGCAGCTGGAAGGTCTTCCGACCCGAGTACTCCAAGGAGAAGTGCACCATGTGCAACTTCTGCTGGTTTTTCTGCCCTGAGGGCTGCATCTACAGGAAGACCGACAGGATGGAGTTCGACATGGAATACTGCAAGGGCTGCGGGATATGCGCCAACGAGTGCCCTGCTGATGCCATCAGGATGGTGAGGTGAGCAATATGCCGATGAAGGTCGTAACTGGCAACTACGCGGCTGCTTACGGATCCATGAGAGCGAGGGCCAGGTTCGTCGCAGCCTATCCCATCACCCCGCAGACGTTCATCGTCGAGCACATATCCGAGTTCGTCAGCAACGGCGAGATGGACTGCGAGTATGTCGAGGTCGAGAGCGAGCACTCCGCATTGAGCGCATGCGTCGCCGCGAGCGGCACTGGAGTTCGGTCGTTCACTGCAACCTCGTCCCAGGGCCTCGTGCTCATGCACGAGATTTTGCCCACTGCCACGGGCATGCGCTTGCCGATCGTGATGGCGGTCGTCAACAGGGCTATTGCAGCGCCTATCAACATCTGGGTCGAGCACAACGACATCATGCCCGAGCGCGACTCCGGCTGGATCCAGGTCTTCTGCGACAACAACCAGGAGGTTCAGGATATGATCCTTCAGTCCTTCAGGATCGCCGAGGACAAGCGCGTCGCGTTGCCGATGATAGTCAACCTCGATGCGTTCATCCTGTCACACACTGTCGAGCCAGTCGACCTCATGGAGCAGGAGGCGGCTGACAAGTTCCTGCCCAAGTTCACATCTCCGTCGCACATCATCGACCCTGATGATCCGAAAGGCCTCGGGGTGTTCACTCCCCCGGAGTTCGTCCAGGAGTCCCGGTGGCAGGTCGACAAGGCGATGAGAGACGCCACGAAGGTAATCGCCGAGGTCAACGCGGCCTTCGTGAAGCAGTTCGGCCGCGACCACGGCGGCATGATCGACCCGTACATGGTCGACGACGCCGATGTCGTGCTCGTGACCATGGGCACCGTGAGCTCGACCGCCCACGAGGTCGTCGACGACCTCAGGGCCGAGGGCAAGAAGGTGGGCCTCGTGAAGCTCAGGTTCTGGAGGCCCTACCCCAGGGACGAGCTGCGGAAGATCGCGGAGAAGGCCAAGGCGGTGGGCGTCTACGACCGCGCGGTATCGTTCGGAGTCGGTGGCCCATCGTTCATAGAGTTCAGGAACGCGGCGTACGGCCTCGGAGTCCCGACGGTGAACTTCATCGCGGGCCTCGGGGGAAGGGACGTCTCATCAGCTGACATTCGGTTCATGTACGAGAGGCTCCTGGAGACTGCGAAGACGGGCAAGGTCAAGCGCGATGTCGTCTGGATAGCCACGAGGGGGGTCGAGCAATGAAGCTGAAGGACATGCCGGATGAGGAGCTCTTCACCCGGGGGCACACTGCCTGCGCTGGCTGCGGAGGCGCGATCGCCGTCAGGAACCTCATGAAGATACTGGGCAAGAACACGGTCGTGCAGAACCCTGCATGCTGCCTGCTGGTGTTCGGCGGCACGTACCCGTGGGTCGCCTGGAAGGTGCCATACCAGGACGTCGCGTTCGAGAACACGGCCGCCTGCGCCACGGGCATGAAGCGCGCCCTGAAGACAAGGGGCAAGGACGACACCGTCGTGCTCGGGATCGCGGGCGATGGGGGCACCGCGGACATAGGCATCCAGGCGATATCAGGCGCCGCGGAGAGGAACGAGGATATCCTGTATGTCATGTACGACAACGAAGCATACATGAACACGGGGATTCAGAGGTCAGGCTCCACTCCGTTCGGCGCGTGGACCACGACTACCCCGGTGGGCAAGGTCAGGTCGGGGAAGGCCAACTTCAAGAAGGACATGCCCTCGATCATGATGGCCCACAACATACCCTACGTCGCGACGACCACGGTCGCTCACATCCAGGACTTCATCAACAAGTTCGAGAAGGCCAAGAAGATCAAGGGCTTCAGGTACATCCAGGTTTTCGCGCCCTGCCCGACCGGCTGGAGGCACGACACCGCGAAGACCATCGAGATCGCGAAGCTCGCGGTCGACACCGGCATGTTCACTCTGTACGAGTGCGAGAACGGCAAGATCACAATCAACAGGAAGCCCAAAATGACCCCTGTCGCGGACTACCTCAAGCTCCAGGGCAGGTTCAGGCACCTCACGGAGGCCGACATCCAGAAGATCCAGGACTGGGTCAAGAAGAAGTGGGAGGCCGACGAGAAGTTCGCCCAGTGCAGGTCCCAGTAGTGGGATGCCCTATCAGAGCCTCTTCTTCATCTCGATCTGCTTGAGCGTGACCTTGAAGTCGAACTTGTCCAGCAGCCTGAGCGTGGGCGTGTCCTCGTTGACGTTGTAGATTGCGACCTTGAACGCTCCGAGATCCCAGAGCCGCTTGAGCGCGAACTTCGAGAGCGCCGTCCCGATGCCCTTGCCTCTCTTCTCCGGCACGACTCCCAGGAACGGCACGAAGCCCGTAGTGTCGACCACTCGCAAAACGACGAATCCACCGTCCGTCCTGTACATCTCCGCTCCTTTCGCTGATTGCGCAAGCGCCTCAGGCTTCCTTCGCTGCCAGCATGTCCCGGCGTAGGCCCGCGCGTGCATGGGGAGCAGGTCAGGCAAGGTCGCAGGTTTGGGGGCGGTCCCGAAGCCCTCGAATCCTTGGGGCCTGCCCTCGGCTGTGAGGTACTTTCTCGTCGCAGTGTACCCGAGCTTCTCGTAGAGCCGCTGGGCCGCGACGTTACCCTCGATGACCTCGAGCGTGACCTCCCCAGCTCCCTTCTTCCTGCACAGGTCTTCGGCCGCGAGCATAAGCTCCTTGCCGAGCCCCTTGCCCCTGTGCTCGGGCACCACGCCCACCCCTCCGATCCAGCCCTCAGGGCCATCCACGACCGGGTTCGCGTAGCCGATCATCCTGTCGTCGGAGAGCGCAACGAGCACGTTCTCCATCGATCCGCCGACCGACCTCTGGAAGTCGATGAAGAACTGCCTCGAGGACCTGATCTGGATGATGTAGTCCGCGAATATCTCGTTCTGGGCGTCGACGAGGTCGTCGAGCCTCGATGGGTCGAGCTTCTCTATCTTGACGCCCGTGCCCATGCGAGGCCCCTCTACACCGCCTCGGGCTTCATGTGCGGGAAAAGGATGACTTCCTTGATCGAGGGCGAGTTGGTGAGGATCATCGCGAGCCTGTCTATGCCGATTCCCAGTCCTCCGGTCGGCGGCAGCCCGTACTCCAATGCGTGGACGTAGTCCATGTCAATTGGGTGGGCCTCTTCGTCGCCCTCCTTCTTCAGTCTGTCCTGGTCCCTGAACCTCTGTTCCTGCTCCTCCGGATCGTTCAGTTCAGAGAAGGCGTTCGCGAACTCCCAGCCGTTTATGAACAGCTCGAACCTCTCGACCAGGGCAGGGTTGCCCCTCTTCCTCTTCGC
>Ga0315314_1002056_pt1 | contig 17040 bp, 14 predicted proteins | sample TDP9_MG_FD_203631 | JGI IMG/M metagenome (GOLD analysis project Ga0315314, IMG submission 203631) | Freshwater sediment microbial communities from Lake Towuti, South Sulawesi, Indonesia - TDP9 | ecosystem: Environmental > Aquatic > Freshwater > Lake > Sediment | place: Indonesia: South Sulawesi...
GGGCTATGAGTCCTGCCCAAGCTCAGGCTATCCGCGCCTACGTAGCCGGTGGGGGCACGATCGTGGCCACTGGTGAGACCTCGCTTTTCGATGCTGAAGGCCAGCAGCTCCCCGACCTCCAGCTGGCCGACGTCTTCGGCGTGAGCTATGACGGAGCTGATTACGAGGCTGTCTATGTTAACGACTATGGGGCTGGGCGTTCCGTGTTTTCCCTTTACCCCTACCCTCGGGAGTACTTTTGGGCGGCGGCGCCGACCTGGGGTGGAGGCAATCTGGCCCAAGCAGAGACCATCCGCCAGGACTTTCTGGCCAGCATGTGGGTGCCAGCCGGTGTAACGCCCATCATCGCCACCAACGCGCCAAGAGGGGTGGTAGTGTTACCCTACCGGAGCCCCGATTGCATCGTGGTGCAGTTAGTGAACTACACGGGGGTGGGCTCAGGCGACCCAATACCCGCACCGCAGAGCAGCATCACCATCGGCGTTGCCCTCCCGCCTGGCTGGACCATCACCGCGGCGAAGCGTTTAGACCTTTTGGAAGATTGGCAAGATCAGGCCTTTGCCCAGCAAGACTCCAACCGTGTCACGGCGACCTTCGACCTGGACATCCACTCTGTTATCAGCTTTTTCAGGACTTATCGAATCTATTTGCCTCTGCTGCTGAAGGGATGGAAAGCAAGTGGAGATCAGAGCTGAACTGAGGGAGGCGGTCTTCCTGGCGCGGGACAACAGGTTCCGGGCTACAGTGGACAATGAGGGGAGGTTCCACATCTGGGCGGTGAAGACCATTGATGGGGGGATCGAGGTCCTGACCGGGGTGCGAGCGGGCGAGAGGAAGGAGGATGGAACCTTCGAGGAGGGGACGGTCAACTACTTGGTGGACAAGCGCTTGAGGGAGCTAGCGGAGACCATGAGGAGGTTTGCTAGAGGGGAGGAAGAAGGGGCAGATGACAAGCTGTCTCGCCCTATTGCCTGGAGCAGCAATGAGGCAAAGCGGCGAGACAGCTTGTCAGAGAAGAAAGGAGAGGAGGGATAGGGAAGCGCTCCAAGATTCAGAAACGCATCAGGAAACTTTACTGGCTTTCCGCCTGTGGGGTGGGGGTTAGCCGTTGGGGGGAGGGAACGATGACCAGGGTCTCTCCTGGCCTCCCCCATTTTAACTCCTCCCTTGCTACCCTCTCCACGTACTCGTCGGTTTGAACGTATTTCAACCGCTCCTCTAACCGCTGCCTCTCGGCCTTTCCCTCCTCTATTTCCTGGCTCAGCCTCGCCTCTACGCGGTGGATTCGGTAACTGGCAATGACCTTATCGCTGAAATCCACGATAAAATAGACGGTTACAACCAGGGCGATAATGGTCATGAACTGGGTAAAGGATATAGCGATGTTGCCTTTCTTCCCTGCCAAAACGCTCACCCCCTAACCCTTTAACAGGAGCAAGAAGGATTTAGGCGCGGCGAAGCCGCGCCCACGCATGCTTCCTAAGGTGCCGAGGGAGGGATTCGAACCCTTACGAGCTTGCGCTCACGGCGCCCTGAACGCCGTGTGTCTACCAATTCCACCACCTCGGCAGAGTTATTTATAGTTTACCACTATTTTGACGGTTTGTCAAATCCCTCCGCTTCGCTGACGATGACCCTTCTGGTGTTGATATACCACTGGGCGATGTTGCGAAAGCGGTCGCTGGGGTCAATCATGGGGCCCACCTGAACGCCCTTGACCTTCTTGTCAACGGCGTAGCTGTAGACAGGGCAATAAAGGGGGAGGGAGGGGACCTCCTCGGCGAAGATCTCCTGAAAGCGGCGATACATCCCCGCCCGCTTGGCCTGGTCGTTGATGCGCCGCGCCCCCTCCAGTATTTCATCGCCCTCACGATGGACAAAGCCAGCATAGTTCTGCCCCTCATCCTTGATGCGGGTTGAATGCCACATGGGATAGGGATCGGGGTCGTTAGGAAGGTTGCCCCACTCGCAGAGGACGGCGTCGAAGCGGCGGGGGCGAAGGAAGTCGCGCATCAGTCCGGAGATGCCAGATACTTGGGGCTCAGCCTTCACGCCCACCATGGCCCACCCTCGGCTGATCTCCTCGATCATCCTCACCCGCGTCGGGTCGTCGTTGGTCAAGAGGGCGAACTCCAGCTTGATACCCTCTCTATCTCGGATGCCATCCCCATCGGAGTCCACCCAGCCCGCTTCGTCTAACAAGGTTTTCGCCTGCTCCGGATCGTATTCATATCTCTTGATATCGGCATCGTAGGCCCAGGAATCGGGCATGATGGGGCTATGGGTCACCAGCCCCTGTCCCTCCAGGATCCGATCAATGAGCCCTTGCCGATCGATGGCCAAAAGGAGGGCCTGGCGAACCTCCTTCTCCTTGAAGACGGGCTTATTCAGGTTCAAAAAGATCAGGCTGTAGCCTGACAAGCGGGCGGAAAAGAGGTTTAATCGCTCATCTTCCCTCACCTTAGGTAGGTCCCTTGGGAGGACATGGCTTATCCCATCTATCTCGCCCCCTTCGTAGGCGCTGAAGACGCTCTCGTGATCGGGGTAGAACCTGAATTCCAACTCGCTCAGGTAGGGCTTGAGGCCGTGGAAGTGGGGGTTTGCCTCCAGGACGATGTGTTCGGCGCTGATCTCCTGGACCCGAAAGGGGCCTGTGCCAATGGGATGGAGGTTGAATCGGCTCTCGGGCAGGGCTTCAACAGGCACGCCATGTAAAAGATGGGCCGGCAGGAGCCCCAGGGTGGTGTAATCCATAAAGGGGGTGAAGGGCTCCTGAAGGGTGAACCGCACGGTGTATTCGTCGACCTTCTCGACGGTTACGCTTCGCCAAAGCTCGGCCAGGTAGGGGATGCCATGATACCTTGGATCCTGAACGGTCTCGATGGTGAAGACCACGTCGTTGGCGGTGAAGGGCGTCCCATCGTGCCAAAGGACGTCTCGGCGCAGGTGGAAGGTGTAGACGAGGCCGTCCTCGGAGACCTCCCAACCCCTGGCCAGATCAGGGATGATCTCGCCCCTTTCGTTGCTGTCGCTCAGGCCATTGAAGATAAGGGAGATCAGGTCCCTATCCACATCGTTCTGCCAGAGGATGGGATTGATGTGGCTTGGGTTGCCGGCAACCCCCTCCACGTATGTTCCCCCGTAGTCGGGAACGATCACCGTGGTCAGGGTGTAGGCCAAGCGTGCCAGCAGTGCGCCCAACAAGAGCATCCCCAAAAGGGCGATGGCGATCTGCCATCGGATGCGCTTGATCAAGGCTTCTCTCCCATCCGGCAAGTCGTCTGGAAGGGGATGGCTTGCCGTCATCCGGGCTGGATAACGCTGAGCAGCGAGATGATGAAGAACAGCACCACCAGCCCGATAGTGATGTGAAAGAGGGTTTTCTCTATGCCTCGGCGGGTTCTATATATCCCGCCCCCGCCCCCAAACGTGCCGCCCAATCCCGTCCCTTTAGTTTGCAGCAGGACGACCATGATGAGGGCTACGGAGATTATTATCTGAGCGATATTTAGATATGTGATCAAGCGCCTTATCACCTCCGTTCATTTTGCATTGTGCCATTTTTGGATAGTAGGTAGGAATCACTTCTGCATAACCCGCAGGATTTTATTTACCGCCTGGTCAATGTCGCTGCTGGTGTCAACGACCAGAGGGGTGCGGCCGATCCTCTGCTGCCTTTGGCTCATGCGTTTGTAGACCCTCCAGTCGGCGTCGGATCTGTTGTCAGGGGTGGGCTCCTCCTTCCTCCGCTGTAGCCGCTCCCGCACTGCCTCCTCGGGGGCAACAGCCCTGACGATGATCAGCTTCGCCCCTGCCTTCTCGGCGAGGTGGTAGATCGCCTCGCGCTGGTGCTCGATCAGGTTCGTGGCATCGAAGATGATCCGCGCCCCCTCGTTCAGGAGCTTATGGATCAGGCGGTGACAGGTACCGTGGACAAGGCTGCTCTCCTGAGCCGTGTATGTGGGTTTGGGGAAGAGGGTCTTGCGTACGAAGTCGGTCTCGATGACGACGAAGGGAAGCCTCTCGGCCAGCTTGTGCGCCAGGTACGATTTGCCTGTCCCCGGCAGCCCGCTGATCATGATCAGAACCGGATAAGCCGTCGTCTCCGATGTGTTGGCCAAACCCTCTTCGATTTTCGCTACAGCCTGGGCGAAATCGAACGCCACCGACACGCCCCCTCCTCACATTCTCTGGAAACGAAAACTCTCTCCGTTTGCTTACGGAGTATCGCGCTTCTTGCTATTCAATCCTACCCTCATATTTTTCGGAGAGAGTTTTCGTTGGAGAGCTGCCTCATCCCCAGCCTTCACCTTTAACTACTAAATTATACCAGAGTCCCCATTTTTCGCAAGCTCATGCCCGTCATGGGGTGTGCGTGGGTTGGCCATTAAACTTAAGAGGTAGGCACGGCAAGCCGTGCCCACCTCACCTTGATTTCTCCCCTTCCGCATGCGCCTCTGGAGGAGGAGCTACGATTCGTCACTTTGAAGCAGGTTAGACGGTTCAGCTATGATCTGTCGCGCCTCTTGGGCCATTGCCTCGGGCACCATCACCCGCACCTCACCCAGGCCGTTGACGGTGATGCCGTAGATGAGGCCCAGGCTCTCGTACTGAAGCAGGACGGGGATGCCCTCGCTTTCCAGTTTAGTTTTGATGACTTGGGCCTGCAGATGGCCCTTTGCCACGTAAACTACAGTTAACTTCAACTTATCTAGACACCCGGAGGAGATGGCTTAAGGCGATAGACAGCAGCCCGGCCACGATCATCTTCAGGCTGGAAAGGAAGACGCTCTCCTTAGACAGCTTTCCCAGGAAGGCCCCTAAAGCGGAGAGCGCTGCCAGAGCCATGCCTAGGGAGAGGCGGTAGCTGAGGTTGATGTCCCGCAGGAGGGCGCTGAAGAGGAAGGGCATGAGCACCACCAGGGAGGCGAGGAGGGGTGCGGAGCCGTCTATCAGCGCCACGATGATCACCGCCGCCCGCGAAGCACGACCGACCTTACTCCTGCTTAAGTCCGTCAGGGTGTAATCTTCTAAGGTGTTAAGGTTGCGTTTCCGTTCGGCGGCCTCGGTGAGGTAGGCCCCCCAGAGCCCAGAGATCCCCATGGCGATGGAGGTAGCCAAGCCTGTGGAGACGACTATGGTTGCATCCTCCACCTGGGCAGCGTAGTTGCCCATAAGGATGCCGATCATGGTCAGTATGCCATCGAAGGCGTTCATGGCGAAATACCGACGGGCTATATCGCCTATCTCGGCGATCCCGCTGTACTCCTTGAGCCTTTGCAGTTCGTTATTCAGAAACCTCATCTATAGACCTGGTTATCGAAGGGCATCCTGAAGCGTTTCTGCATCCTCGATGATGATCTTGCCCGCTGCCACTTCGTCTATGGAGTGGACTGCCCCTCCATTCTCCTCAATCACCCTTTGCACATCCTCATAGACGACGTCGTAGCCTTCCAGGGTGATCTTGGCGTTTTCCACCTTCCGGTCTATCTCATAAATGCTGATGTTGACCGCCTCGATGCCTGGAAGCTCACTTAACTGGCTGGCAAGCACTACAATGGAAGGTTCATAGGGTTTCAGCACATCGAGTACCAGGCGTCGGATCTCACCCATAATTATCTCCACGCTCCTTTCAATCCTTGATCACATTATACAACATTTAACTAGCTTGTCAAATCAGCGTTAATCATCATGATTCCCCTTTCCCCGCTTCAGAGGGATACGACTTGACAATATGGAATCTTTGCGCTACAATAGTATTGAAAGGATTCGCCCCTGTAGCTCAGTGGAGTAGAGCAACTGCCTTCATCAATGGGAGCCTCTACGGGGAACAGGAACCCATGGAGTGGACGGCGCTATATGCTGGAAACCCCTTAGAGCCTTCAGTACCAGTGTTCATGGTGATAATCTGAAGGATTGGGCAACCAGCAGGAAACCAGCCAAAGCAGGCAATGGGTGTGGCATTCGTCTGATAGAGATCAGCGATCATGAGACACCACACGAAACAAAAGGCGGATATTGGGGTTACGGAAGTGATCGCGGACCTGTATAGGCAGGGGTTTGGAGTTGCCACCCCCATGTCAGAGCATGCGCCTTTTGATCTCATTGCCTACGATGACAGCCGTCTCTATCGCCTGCAAGTGAAATACGCAAAGCTGCGGGGCGGGAGGATTACGGGCAAGCTCAGGAGATCTTGGGCCGACAAGAACGGCTCACATTCGAGTAAGTACGAAGCAGGCTCGTTCGACTATTTGGCTATCTATTGCCCGGAAACCGACTCGTGCTACTATATTCCCTTCAAGGATGTAGCTGGCATGACCACGGTGGATATCAGGATTCTCCCGCCCAAGAACAAGCAGGTGAAAGGCATCAGGTTGGCAGAAGAGTATATCAGGCTGGGCTCCTCAGAGACTGTACGCGCCGCACCTGAGAAAGGTGAAGATACAGTCCAGACCACAACCGAACAGGGCCTGGGAAACCAGGAGTGGTAGGCTAAGCAGTGGGTCGGAGGTTCGAATCCTCTCAGGGGTGCCACTTTGTGGTGAGCGTAGCCGAGTGGTTTAAGGCATCGGGTTGTGGCCCCGAAGACCACGGGTTCGAATCCCGTCGCTCACCCTCATCTGCGCCCGTAGCTCAGTGGACAGAGCCGCAGACTTCGAATCTGTGTGGGCGAGGGTTCGAGTCCCTCCGGGCGTACCATTTAAAGAAGCGACCCTCGAGGGTCGCTTAACCTTTTTAAAGGCTGATTATAGGGCTGGCGAGGCCAATCGCTTTATCTTCTCCGATGTCTCCCCCCAGGTGATAGAGGATAGCCCCAGCTTCTTACGCAGCTTATCCGGGGGCATCCCCGCTCGATAATCCCGCACCGCGCAGGTCATCCGCAGGGCCTCGAAGGATACCCCCTCCTTGATCCCTGCCCGCTCGGCCACATCACTGAGGACATACTCTAGGTTCCTGGCAGTGCACTCGAAGAGGTATTTCTGGGGCTGATATTGGGCAAGATACTGTTCATAGATGGAGGGGAATTCGGGGGGGAGCTGCAGCTTGCGTTCCTTCCTTCTCCTCCTTGGATCCTCATATCGGATGTAGAGGACCGGCGCTTCGGGGTCTGAGAGGTCAATGTGCCCCAGCTTGATCCCCACGCATTCAGCCTTCTTTATCCCTGTTTGCAGGATGAGGGTGACCAGCAGATGGGGCCGGGCATCGGGGCTCTCCTCGTTCTGGAACAGGGCCCGCGTCGTCTCCAGCAATCGCTTCACCTGATCGTCATAGAGGATGCGGGGCAAGGGCGGTGAAACCTGCAGATGGACCAGTGGGGCGGCGGGATCGAAGGGGAGTATCTTCTCCTCGGCTAACCAGGCGAAGAGGACCTTCAGGGTGGTGACCCGACGGCTGTAGGACTTGGCGCTGCAGGGCACGCCTCGATAGTGACGCAGATAGGTCAGGAAATCGTTCAGGTCCTTGGTGGCGATCTCGCCAATGGGTTTGTCAGCGCCAATAAACCTCTTCAACAGCCGCAGGTCGCTGAGGAAGGCCCTAATCGTGTTCTCGGAGAAGTCCTCTCTTATCATGTGTTCGTGGAAGCCCTCGATGGCGGCATCCAGCGGCGATTGAGCGGTCAGTTGGGGGCCGGGGCCTAGGGCCGTATGGGGGAAAAGGGGTAGCTGTTCAGTCTGCATGAAGGGTCTTCCTCACTGTTTTCGCGTAGTCGTCATAATTATACATTGAATTCCTCCATACGTCAAGGAAGCTCGGTACTCAACTGCTTCCCGGAGATCATGGTCGGGCTCTACGAATCTTTCATCAGGGGAGACCTTGCCGAGGCCAGGCGGAAGCAGGAGCTGGTCTGCAGGATTTACGATGCGCTCAACATCGGCCCCTATCTCGCGGCCTATAAGGTGGCGCTCCGGCTGCGGGGGAGGGAGTTCTCCAGCCACATGAAGGCCCCTCTTCGCTAGATGACGCCCGATCAGGAGGGGAAGCTAAAGGCCGCCCTGAGCGAGGTCGGCGTTCTAGAGTGAGGTCTTCCCAGAACAGTACTTAGATAACCAAAAGCCCTCTTCTTTTACGAAAAGGGCTTCTTATCTAGCCAGAGCAACAGCACGGATTATCGCAATGGTGCATAACGTCTTTGCGGTTTACGACGTCCGCCGAAGGCGGATGTGGCTTGCAGCCCGAAGCGTAAACCGCCTGCTAGATGAAGTTGCGCCATCCCTATGCAAAGGCTTTGTTCAGGCACTTCTCAATGTAATCACTATCCCTCTGAAATACTACGTGCTCCTGTCCGAACTCTTCCTTCGTATGCTCCCGAACCCACGACGTTTTGGCTGACTCTTCATAAGAACTTGGTGCGATGATGAGGGAGGTCAAATGCACTGTCCAGTCAGGGCACTGAGCCTGCAACTGTGGCTCTGATTCGCTCAACCGCTTGTGCAACTGGACTTTGGGGTCAATCAGTCCCCGCACGTTTCGCAAGCCATGTGGGTCTATGAACACAATCCACTGCTGCCCATCTTCAATCACCCACAGAATGAAATCGGGATAAAACGCTTCGCCGTCGCTGATTTCAAAGAAGCCGATGCCTTTGCCCCGCGTCAGGTTGCGAAGCAGGAAGACCTCCTTGCCTTCAAATCTCGCGCTGTTCTTTTGCAGGCAGTCTCGCAGGTCGGTGACAAACTGAGCCTCGCCTTCGTTCAGCGCTGGCGGGGTTGTTTCCATGCGCTCGCCCTTGTCGGATACCAGCAGCGGTTGATACAGGTGGCGGTCGAAATGGATATTGGGGAAGTTCGCCACATCCTGCCTATAGATTTCATCTGCTTTGCTGACCAACTCGCGTACAGTCTCCGCAAAGTCTTTCTTGGCGCGTACCTCATAGCCCCTAAAAGCAAGGTTCGGGTCATCTTCGGTCAACGGCAAAAGCCGCAGGTGGTCCTGCTCCCACGCCCGTCGCTGGCGGTCGTAGAACGCGGCGATGTACTTCCGCAGCACGGCAACGGCAATATCCTCAACTCGCTGCAAGTCGCGGTAACTTCTAGGTGGCAACTGTCCATCAGGGCAGAGCACTTCGTAATTTCCATGCTCCACAATCTCCCGTAGCGTCGCTGCCGTGAAACTCAGGTTGTGAAAACCCTTCGCTCGTTTGAACTCAAGCAGGTCAAAGTAAATTCGCTCCCAGTTGAGGAGATGCGCAAGTTTCTTCAAGGAGTCAGCTTTGTCTTCGCCGCCAGCCTTCTCCATTACTTCTTCCACTTCTTTCCCTACTTCATCTACGCCCGGTTTTGCCATTTCCAGCCGTGGGCGTAAGTCGAGCCGTGCTTTGATACTCTTGTCCAGATTCAGCACCACACCGCTTTTAGTGCTAAATCGTTCTCCAGCCGGTAGACGTAGCACTTGAAGCCCGTGCTCCAGAAAGGCTTGTTGCACCTGAATCGGCACCTGGATCTCCTCGTAGTCGGTCTCAATACCTTCTTGCTTGAGATAGTCCCGGAACTCGGCCATGTAGTTAGCGCGAACGCCAAAGACGTTGAGGGTCTCCAACAGACGAATGATCGGCGGCGCATCGGCTGGCTGCAGCGCCGCGCTGCGTTTGAGTGAATCGCCTTTCCCGTGGAGACGCACACCCCGCCCGAACAGTTGGATGATCTGCGAGCCCTCTCCCATGCCGATTTTCATCAGGCCCATGTTGGAGACTCGGTAGCAGTCCCAACCCTCCATGAACTTGCGCGAGCCAATGAGCACGTTCACGGTTGAGTCGGCGTCGTTAATACGATCGAACAGCGAGCCGCTGATGTTCTCTTCCTCACGGGGGAGGCCGCGCGCTTCCAGCAGTTTCATCAAGCCTGCCACATCGCCGATATTGATGACGCCGAAGTAAGGATTGTCCGCCCCCACCCGTAGCCCGATTTCGCCGGGCGCTGCCTTCAACTCCACTGCTCGCAATGTCTCGCCTGCTTGGGCGCCAAACGCCCGCTTCACGATGTCATCGTAGAGTGCGCCCGCTGTGAGTCCCTTGCTTGTGATGTAGGCGAACAGGTCCTGGAACAGATCTTCACCGCGCTGGTTCTTCAGCCCCGTAGCGCCTGAGAGCACCTTCTCCAACCTGTCCGTCCACTCGTCACGGCGGCGCAGGAAATCGTCGAAAAAGGCGACGATTTGCTCCACGTCCGTCAAGCTGGCTACATCATCTCTGGATTTGCCGCCTGTAACGCTGTGCCCTACAAAAACCCATAGCGGCGTCTCCAGGTTGTAAAGCCGGAATGCCTCGCGGTGTTCCTCGTGAACAAGATACTGTTCGTAGAAAGAAAGCATGTTGCCCAGCAGCATCCAGTGGTTGAAGGTGTCCGTCTCATCCTTTAGATTGAGGATCCAGTAATCCTTGCCATAGCCATCATGGTAGAAGTGCGGGTAAGAGTAGTCAAACAGGATAGCCTTGGAATATTCTTCCAACAGGGCTGGGCGTTTGGCTTTGCTTGCGCCGTTGACGATTTGCCCGAAGGTGGCGCTATATTCAAAGGTGAAGCCACGCTCCGCCACCTTTGCCCGCAGCGCCCGCCACACTTCGCCGCTTGCGCCCCGATGGCCTTCGTCCACAAAGAGCAAGTTGTTCGGACCGAAGGCGTCCACCTCCACGGTCAGGCCGCCGCCGCGCTTGGTCTCCGTCAGTTTCGTAATCTCAATCACCGTCACGGGCACGTCGCCATAGCCAAAGAGTGTTCCACCTGCTTCGCCATAGTGCCTTGCGGCGATGCCGCTCTTGCTGAGTTCCTCAAGATGCTGTTTGGACAGCCCCTCGTTGGGCGTGATGAGCAAGATGTTGTCGTGCTGCACGTTGCCCGCACTGTAGTGCAGGTATTGCCGCAAGTTGATGTGCATTATGAGTGTCTTGCCTGAACCCGTAGCCATCCAAAAGGCAATCTTGCTCAGGTCGGCGTCAGTGAATACAGGGCGGTACACCGCGCCTAGCGGCAGTTGCGCGTTTTCTCTATGTGCGAAAGTGTTCAGGTCAGCAAGGAAGGCACCTCGGTCATTGAACAGGAGATCCAGGTAAACCTCGGCGAACAGTACTGCCAGATACTGGAAGTAGAGGAGTTGAATGGGCGGCGTGCGGAAGCGGTTGAGAAGTTGCACATAGCCCTTGATGCGCAAGTCGTAGTCTGCCAGTTGGTCAGGTGGAATCTGCAAGCCTTGGAGCCCTTGTAAGGTGTGGTAGAAGTAGCTGTGCCCGTCCTCGGCGTAACCCTGTTGGATATTACGCAGCAGTTCCCGCAAGCCTTTGAAGTCGTCGACCCCGAACAGGCGGCAAAGGAAACGGTTCAGGATGAGCCGCTCTTGCAGCAGGGGCAGTTGGTTGACCTTGAGGGTTTTGCGTTTGGGTCTGGTTCTTGCCTTCGTCACCATCACGCCACCCCAGCAAACATCAATCGCTTGAACTCCGGTTCAATGGCTTCTGCTCCCTCTACGAAACAGGGACCGTTCACCAGAATGCGGTCGGGCATGCCGTCGGGCAAGAGCTTAGGCAGGACGGTTTGTTTAATGAACTGTCCGTCGCGCAGGAGCGTCCCTTCGTCGGTCTCCAGTCCATACGTAGGACGCCAGATAATGACCACCCGCTTGCCGCCTTTCTCGCCCAGCACTGCCCGATAGGGACGCTTGCCATCGGTAAAGGCCCTCACCTTCTTCACCTGAATCCCCAGCAGGTAGTTGAAGGTCTCCACCAGGTCGACCGGGCGCTCCACGATTTCATCCCCTTCTAAGACTTTCAGCTTATAGGCGAAGGGGTCTTTGAACATGTCCAGCCTGAGCAGGCAGGGGCTGCCCTGGGTCTCAAAGTCCAACATGTATTTCAGCAGGTATTCGTCACCGAACAGCTCCAGCATCTTCTGCCCTTCCGCCGCACGGGGGAACTCCAGGTTGTTCAGTGTATCCTCGTATTGCTCCAGGTGCTGGTATTTGAGCAGATGGCTGACGCCTGGCCCTCCCTGGGGCTTGCCGTTCTTCCACTTCTCGCAGAACACCACCTTCTTGATGCGGGGAAGCATTACCGTCTCAAACCAGTCGCCTATCTCCACCAAGATGTATTTGCGCTGGCCCTTATCTTGCCGATTCAGGTTGATGACCGCGTGGGCAGTGGTGCCGGAGCCGGCGAAGAAGTCGAGGGCCAGCTCGTTATCACCGACCTGACACGCAAAAACCTCGATTAACCTCACTGGCTTCGGGTAGTTTGGAAAGGACGCTCGTGGTAGAACATCACTGATGTCTTGGGAGCCAGCATCCGTCGTAATATCTGTGATTAGATCTTTAAGGACTGTAGCTTGAAAGCGCCGCACTTTCGTGAAGATCCTGACACGATTTCCGGAGGTGATGAACTCCAAGTTGCGGCGCTCTCGGGTTATTTTCTCTTTACTCCATCTCCATGCATGGTAGCGATGGACTCCGTCGTTATTCTCTTTAGGAGGAATTTTTAGAAAGCCATCGAATTCAACATCTTCATCCATGTCTGAAAACCTGATCTCTCCGGTCTGTGGATTCCAATGAATGTTGAAGACCAAGTTAGGTCGAGTTTCTTCATTGAACTTTGAATTGGTGTTATACAGTTCATTCTTCAAGACAAAAGTCCCGAGGTCATCATGGCTGACTTCATAGTCGAACCCTTTATAAGTGTTAGGCATAATATCCTTCGCTCGCGATATCGATATAACAAAGGGTGATACGCCAACGGCTCCATATGCGAGAATATATTCGTGCGTCCCCGCAGCTCCCCTTCCAGATATCTGCCTGCCCTTTAGATTATTAACCCACACGAAAGTGTTCAGATACCTATCCCCACCAAAAATGAGGTCTGCTGTGTTCTTCAGTCTATCGCGCTCATTAGCGTCAATGCTCACGAAAATCGCCCCATCCTCACTCATCCATTCCCTTGCCAACATTAGCCTATCGGCCATCATGCTCAGCCAGGAGGAGTGCTGGTATCTGTCCTTGTAGATGAACTCATCGCTGCCCGTGTTATACGGCGGATCAATGTAGATGCACTTTACCTTCTCTCGATACTTTTCCAGCAGCAGGTTGAGTACTTGCCAGTTTTCGCTCTTGATGAGCACACCGTCAATAGCGTCGTCCAAATCGTCAAAGGAGGCCAGAAGCCGCCACTTGAAATCTTCCGCGAAGTGGCGGGTGTCCACCACCAGCGTAGGGTGAGCACGCAGGAAGTCTTTGTTGAGTGCTGTGTTCAACAACTCTTGTTTTGCCAGCAACTCGTCCAACGCGAACAGTTGTCGCCATTCGTCGATTTGCGCCTCGTTCGCCAGCACCTCGTCCCACAAGTCTTCGGGCACGCGGTCCAGAGTTGCGCAATACTCCGTCCGCACGACGAACTTTTTCTTCTCAAAAAGCCGTCGCTGGAAGGCCTCCACCTGCGCCAAGAAATCAATGACGGCTTCCGCCACGCGGCGTACCACCCGTGCACGCTGGATGTGCTGCTGGAAATCGGTGTCGCCGCCAGCAACCAACTCATCCAGCAGTAACACCTCACTCTTGAGGAAAAAGTCTAGCTCCCGCCACAGGAAGCCCTTGAGGTCTTTGTGGATGAAGAAGTCGGTGGTGTTCCTGCGGGTGAAGCGGGTGAGGTGTTTGACCAGCGCCGTCTGTTCGCCGCCCTCTTCCACCTTCGCCAGCCACGCCTTCAATGTGGGGTCTTCCACCTGCCCCAGAATCGCCTGTGCCGCCACCTCGTTCAACTTGTCCTGCGGCTTTTGTTGTTCCGTCTTACCGTAAGTGATTTCCTCATGCTCTGTCAGCGGGCGGTATTCAAAGAAGATGATGAGCGTTTTGGCCTCGGGTTGCCACTCAACAGGGGCTTCCCTTGCCAGCACAAAGTAGCGCTTGTTACCCTTAGCGTTGTTTTGCTCCGTCGTAGCGTTCCGCAGTTCAAAGGCAACGGCGAAATCGCCCACCTTGAAGCGGTAGGTTTTGAATCGCTCACCCGTCTTGATGTAATACTGGTCGCGATTCGCCCAGTGGAGCACGACTTCCTCGCCGTTGTAGGGAATGGCGTAGGTTTCATTTCGCCCGTAGCGGCGTTTGGAGACGAAATCGCCCTCCTCGTAATAGCGGGAAAAGAAGGTGTAAAGGTCGTTGTAGACGCGGGTCTTGAGATCTTCAGCGACCTGGACGCTTTGCACCTTCGCCTGCGCCGCAAGGTATTGCTTGCCCAGTGGCGTCTCGTGGAACATGCGTAGTTGTCCACGCTCGTCAATAGCTTCCTCTCCCAGCGTCTGTCGAATCTGCTGCTTCACTGCGTCCAACTCTTTTGCGACAGTTGCCCTGTCTGCCTCGGCATACTCGGCAAATGCCTCGTCCACAATTTGGGGCAAGCGGGTGGTGATGAAGTTTTCTACCTGTTGGCGCTTGTAGTTGAGGATGCGGTAGATGCCGAAGTCGAGATCGGCGCAGTCGAACTGGAAAAGCTGCCGCAGAAGGTTCTGAAAGCGCTCCAATGAGTCGTTCATTTCATCTCATCACACCTTTTTTTCCCATCAATAGGCACAATTTCATCTAACATCGTATATACGAACTTCAAGTTCGCTGGCATAGATATTATAGCACATCCGCTTAAGGTTGCAAAATACCTTCGCTAGATGAGCAATGAGGCAAACACAACGAGAGGCAATATACCAAAAAGCCCTCTTCGTTTGCAAGAAGAAGGCTTCATCGTAGATGAGGCGGGAGCGACGGGATTCGAACCCGCGATCTTCGGCTTGACAGGCCGATATGTTAGGCCGCTACACTACGCCCCCACACAACGTAATATTACCACAAACTCTCCCCCCTGTCAAGCGAGCATCGCCGCTATCTGATCCAATAGCAATGGGATCACTAAGAGGACAAGGTTGGCCACCATATGGCAGGCGATGCTGGCACTCAAGCCGTAGCGTTGATAGATATGACCATAGACAAAGCCAAGGAGCCCCGTCCCCAGGCTCACGACCGCAATAACAGACAAGTCCAGATGGCCGGGCAGGAAATAGACCACGCTCGCCAGGCCGTAGAGCAATGCCCCACTGACCAGCCCCCGCTCGCGCTGCACGAACCCTCGAAAGTAGAGCTCCTCAATGGGGGCGGCCAGGAGGGCGAGCCGTTGAAAGAGCAGCAATATGTCGCTTGTCTTATAGAGCTCGGCTGAGGTGGTGTTGAGGAACTCCCTGGCAAGGAAGACCAGGGGCGCTGAGACGATGAGCCCCACCAGGGCGCCGCCCCCAAGGTTGAGCAAGCTGTACTTGGCCTCCAGCGGCCTCTCCTCAGCGTAAACCATCACCAAGGCCAGAAGGGCCAGCCAGAGGACGGTCAGACGAGGCTGCAACCCCACCCGCCAGGTCCCCAGGCCAACGCCGACGAAGAGGAGGAAAGCGAAGTAGGGATCAAACCGCGCTTTCTCAGCGCGGCGGCCCCTGCGCCTTGCGCTCATGACCGTTTCTCCATCACTTGACGAATGATCGCCAGGGCGGCTTCAATGTCCTCGTCCTCGATCCCGTAATGGGTCACCGCCCGCAGCCTCCGGCCGCCGATGGCCAGGAGCTTCACCCCCCTCTCGGCTAGCTTGTCCACGAACTCGGCTGGTGCTAAGCGGTCGCTCCTCAGCTCGGAGATGACGATGTTCGTCTGCACTCGATCCGAGTCCACAGAGAGCCCCGGCGTCTCGGCCAAGCCCTCGGCCAGGCGACGGGCGTTGGCATGGTCGTCGGCCAATCTATCCACCATCTGCTCCAGGGCCACTATCCCTGCAGCGGCGATTATCCCTGCCTGGCGCATCCCTCCGCCCACTATCTTGCGGTTGCGCCGCGCCTCGGCGATGAAATCCTTGCTCCCGCAGACGACCGAGCCCACCGGCGCCGAAAGGCCCTTGGAGAGGCAGAAGCTCAGCGAATCCACATCCTTGGTCAGCTCCTTGACATCAACGCCCAGGGCGATGGCTGCGTTGAAGACGCGCGCCCCATCGAGGTGGACGGCCAAGCCATAGCGCCGCGCGAGGGCGCAGACGGAGGCGGTGTATTCTGGGGTGAGGGCTGCCCCGCCGCAGCGGTTGTGGGTGTTCTCCAGGCAGATCAGTCGGGTGCGGGGGAAGTGGACGTTATCGGCGCGGATGGCCTCCTCGATGTCGTCTAGGTTGAGGGTGCCATCGGGCTGGTTGGGGACGGTGTGGGGGTGTATGCCCCCCAGCGCCGCCATGCCGCCGACCTCGTAGAGGAAGGTGTGGGCCATGTGGCCGAGAATAACCTCGTTGCCCCGGTTGCAGTGGGTGAGCAGGGAGACCAGGTTGCCCATCGTGCCGCTGGCCACGAAGAGGGCCGCCTCCTTGCCCATGCGCTCAGCGGCCATGGCCTCCAGCCGGTTGACCGTCGGGTCCTCGCCGTAGACGTCGTCGCCCACCTCGGCCCGATACATCGCCTCGCGCATGGCTGGCGTGGGCAAGGTCACTGTGTCGCTCCGCAGGTCAATGATCCTCATCTGTTTTCTCCTTTTCGGCAGCCCGCCACAGAGTCAATGCCCACCCAGTATACACATAATCGAAGGACTCGTCAAGCTGTGGCGCTCTGTCAAGCCTAAATTGACGTGTTGTCATTCTGAGCCAAAGCGCAGCGAAGGCGAAGCCCGCCCTGAGCCAGGCCGAAGGGAATCCCCTTCTTTTCATAGAAAAAACGCTTGGTTACCGAAAATGAGATTCTTCGTCGCTTCGCTCCTCAGAATGACAAGCCGTCAAAACAACCTTGACAAAGCACTAGAGCCGCTTTAAATCTCACAGAGGAGGGGGTATAATTGTTGCCATGAGACGTTTGTTAACTCTGGGATTGGCCTCTGTCATCGCCTTTTCCTGTGCGCCCCCTCGCGCTGAAATTGACCCCACCCTCATCTAGGTGGCTGACAGGACGATGCGGATGGACCTGCCCCGCTGGAGCTGGGATACCGGGGTGGCCGTCTATGGCCTGATGCGGGCCTGGGAGAAGACAGGGGATGAAAGATACCTCGAATTCGTGAGGGATTGGGTTG
>Ga0315314_1002057_pt1 | contig 17037 bp, 10 predicted proteins | sample TDP9_MG_FD_203631 | JGI IMG/M metagenome (GOLD analysis project Ga0315314, IMG submission 203631) | Freshwater sediment microbial communities from Lake Towuti, South Sulawesi, Indonesia - TDP9 | ecosystem: Environmental > Aquatic > Freshwater > Lake > Sediment | place: Indonesia: South Sulawesi...
TCTACGGATCTCAGGTTGCCAGCGAAGAGCTCTTCCTGAAACATACCTATCTTGCAACACTCGCTAAACTCATGGTCTACCTTTACTACTCGGACGGCAAGCCTCCCAAGTCCATGGAAGAAACGCTAAATGTATTGAAGGGGCTTTCTTTTAGACAGTGGAATGTTCTGAACTTCTTAGAGGAAGATTTCTTTTCGTGGATTGGTCGAAAAGATGTCGAAGAAGATGGTGTAGCCACCTGTAATCTGCTTCTCAACGTGCTTTCAACCTTCGATTTCACCATGATAGATGAGGATGTTCTGAAGACCCTGTACCAAGAGTTAGTTGACCCTGAGGAGAGACATGACATCGGAGAGTACTACACGCCTGACTGGCTTGCAGAGCGTATTATCAGAACGGTTCTTGATGGAAATCCTGAGCTAAGTGTCTTAGATCCAGCCTGTGGTTCAGGGACATTCTTGGTAGCTGCATTACATCATAAGCAGAAGGCGTTGAAGGCTTTGCAACCCCACAATTTGCTTAATCATCTGGCCGAGTGCGTGGTGGGCATCGACATCCATCCACTCGCTGTGATAGTGGCGAAGGCGAACTATCTGCTTGCTACGAGAGACCTGTTAAAGCAGAGGAGAGGTGCCTTCACGCTTCCGGTGTACATGGCGAACTCAATAGTGTTGCCGTCCGAGGTGCAGGAGGTTAGCGGAGGTCTGAGGACTTACACGGTTACAGTGAATCTAGGCGAAAAGGAGGTCAAGCTCGGGATCCCCACCATAATAGCTGAGGACCCTAGACTTATCGACCCGGTGATAGCTGCCATCAGAAGCTACGCAGAGTTTCTAGCGCAAGAGCATACGCCTAACAAGAGAACCTTCCAGAATCAGTTAGACCTCATCTCACCGGCTGTTGCCAAACTGCCTGAACATGAGAGAGTGGTTGACACGCTTTTCGAGACCTCTCTGGCTATGAGGACTATCATAGATGCTAGAAAGGACACAATTTGGTCGTTCATCCTTAGAAACATCTACAGACCTCTCTTCCTTTCAAAGAAAGGATTCGCCGCTCTGGTTGGCAATCCACCATGGCTGTCTTTTCGCTATGTTGAGGATGTTGGGTACCAATCTGATCTGAAATCGCTGATGCGGAAGTACGGAATATTTCCAGAAGCGAAGCTAATTACACAAATGGAGTTGGCAACTCTTTTCTTACTTCGAGTAGCTGACCTCTACCTTCAGCCCTCCGGAATCGTCTCTTTTGTAATGCCTAGGTCCGTGTTTGTGGCTGACCAGCATGATAGCTTCAGGAGGAGAGCAAAAGGCGTGGGCATAACACATATTGCGGATTTTGAAGGAGTATCTCCGCTCTTTAACGTTCCTTGCTGCGTAGTGATAGCTCAGAAAGGCAAAGTTTCATCATATCCGGTAGAGGGAACGGTGGCAGAAGGCGAGCTGCCACGTAAGAACGCCAAGCTTGACGAGGCTAGTAAAGCCCTGAGAACAAGAAAAACCAAGTTTGTCCTATGCGAGGTCGGTGGGAGGAGTTTCCTGACTGAAGGGGAGGTCCCTCTAAAGTTTACTGGTCAAAGTGCATACTTCAAGGACTTTATTCAAGGCGCAACAATATATCCCCGAGTTTACTGGATCGTCGATCCTAAGCCTCATCCAAAAATCGGGTTTGATCCAACTTTTCCCTACGTGGAATCCTCCAAGAGAGCAATATCGACCGCTAAAGAGGAATACAAGGGGCTGAAACTGGAAGGAAACGTCGAAGCCCGCTTCCTCTATGCAGTCGTGACTGGTTCTGAACTTGCTCCATTCTCTAATTTGCCCCTGCCTGTATCCGTGCTTCCGATAGAACAGTCTGGAAATGTTTTCGGGATGGTTAGGAGAGAAGAAGCGACCAAGAAAGGGTTCGGTGGTCTTGCCGCTTGGCTGCAAAGAGTCGAAGAGAGTTGGGAAGAGAAGAGAGGAGAGAAGGCTAAGAAGGTAGACATCTACGATTACCTTGATTGGGGAGGAAAACTAACTAAGCAAAATCCCTCTGCTAAGCATAAGGTCGTCTATAACGCGGCAGGAACTAACCTCGTGTCATGTGTCCTTACACAACGAGAGATGTCGGTTAAGGTAAATGACCAGGAACTTATCCTTCAAGGGGTTGTGGCGGAACACAAGGTAGTTTGCTACGAGACTGATGATGAAGAAGAAGCTTACTATCTTGCAGCTATTTTGAATTCGTCAACGCTAGATAGACTTGTTAAACCGATGCAATCAAGGGGGCAGTGGGGTGAAAGAGATCTCGAAAAAAAGCCTTTAGAGTTTCCAATCCCTAGGTATGCCCCTCAGAACAGGGTCCATCGTACACTCTCAGACCTTGGAAAGAGTTGTGCAAAGGATGCCTCAGCAATCCTGCCAGCACTTCTGCAGAAGTATTCATCGATAGGTAAGATTCGCAGAGAGCTTAGGAAATCAATCAAAGACAAGCTCGACAAGATAGACTCCTTGGTTCCAACGCTCTTCAAGACCAGCACAACCGGACTGGACAACTTTGTCTGCTCCGCCTAAGAATCAGGCGTCTACTTGAAAGTAGAGATAAATGAAGACGTGAAAGATGTCTCCACTTTTACACTCAACATCCTCCCATAAATACAGAAACAACGGGAGAAACAAGTGCCTTGATTGAAAAAGAAGTCGTTCAAGCAGTACGGTCGTATCTTGAAAGGAGGGGTTGGAAGGTTACTTTGGGACACATCTACGGCTTTGAAACCGATGTCGTAGCCGTGAAAGAGGGGAGCAAGTACCTCATTCAAGCAAAGGGAGATAGACCAGCACACGAATCTTACCAGATACAGCATGCTCTCGGGGAGATCGTAGCAATAATGAGGGAGGAAAATCCTGAAATTCGTTATGGAATTGCCCTAACAGAGAGGGTGGCAAAACACTTATGGAAGTTTGGGATTGTGGGATTGAAAGCCTTGAACCTACATCTGTTTGTAGTTGATGACCGTGGCTGGGTTTGGCACCTTGCCCCGGAAGCCGTCTTCAAACATGGTAAAGAATGCATGGAGCGAGGTGAGTCCAACTTCTTAACCTTCTCAACTCCTCCGTAAGTGAAAGGAGAATTGCCGACACTAAACGAGTTGCCAGTATTCAGGTCGGTTTCCAAAGCCTTGGTCGGGTCCAGTAGGGTTTAAGCGTTTGCTTAATGGAGTTTTAAGCATCTGCTTAAAGCTTTAAGCGCCAGCTTAATGGACAGGGGGCTTTCAAAGAGATTTACGTGGACTTCTAAGTAATAGATGAAATAGCCATAAAAGACCATTGAAAACTTCCTTGAAAGGCTTTAGACACATTTTCAATGGCTCTTTAAGCTCCAGCTTAAAGGTTTCAGCTTTCGCTTTAAAGCGAGTGCTTGAAAAACGCCTAAAATCGTGTCAGCGAGCATAGTTTCTAGGAGGCTGGGGCGTGCCGGACAGGCAGATCCAGGAGATCCACAGGGTGCTCGTCGAGCACGACCGGATGCTGGCCGAAGCCCTGCGGAAGATCCGGTACTTGGAGAGCGTGTCCGTCTATCCCCGCAACAGGAAGCTCCAGCTTATGCAGCTCATATCCCGGTCGGAGACCCTCGGAACATCCATCTCCGGGCTCGCCAGAATCCTGGGGCTGGACCGGAAGACGGTAAGGAGGGACCTAGCCTTCCTCGCCGGGATAGGCTTCGTGGCTTACCAGAGGGCCCCGAGCCGCCGCGCGAACCCCGGCAGAGAGGGAACCAGACCGCGCCTCACAGAGAAGGGAAGGCTAGCTGTGATGCGCTTGGACGAGCTCGATAGAACCCCGCAAGAGTCTTGGGGTCAGACCACCCATCCCCACCACTCCACCTCAGAGGAGAGCAGACGCCCCCGACAACCTCCGATCAGCGCCGCCGAGACCGATTCTCCCCCCAGTCCCTGATCCAATTAGGGAAAAGGGGACACCCTCCTCCCCAATTCCTATGGAGAGAACTGGGGAAACCGCCCCACCGGCCTTTTCGCCCTCCCCAATTCGCTTATAGGAGTACTTGCGGTGCCGGGAAGTGGATCTTCAACCACGACCTGCCTGGGATGACTGCGAAGAATCCACCCTCCTTTGGCACCGCCGAGCTCTTGGGGGTGGGCGTGGGGCTTGATCTTCAGCGTCATTGTCTACCTTCTGGTGATCTTTCTCGCCGTCGCCGTCACGTTCCTTGGGGCCATGATTGTCAGTGTACCACTCTCCGCGGTGACAGACGCCATCTACGGGCTCTCCTACCAATCGTTCTTGGCTTGCAGGGTCTTCTCGATCCCGCTCTTCCTCGCGGCTCTGTCAGGGTGGTCCCTCTTCACGTCCCTGACCATCCTGTGCTTCGCCTCTAGGTCCGGCAGGCTCTGGTACAGAAGGAACGTCACCCGCCTGTTCCTCTGGGACATCACTGGGCTGAAAGCCGCACTCCTCGGATTCGGCGTATCGGTGGTGCTGGGTGCGCTCTCCGCCGATCTGGGGGTTATAGTCGCGTCGGTGGCGTCCCTGGCCTACCTGTGCGAGAGCTTTCGATCACGCATCTCGCTCGCGCTCGGCTACCTCGTGCCTTCAAGGGTGTCCCCGATGTTCGTGAAGAAGCCGCACGTGACCAGCTACGGCAGGACCGCCCTGCTGAGATCCCGGGTCTTTCTGGGATGGTGGATGGCGGGCTTCGTGAGGGTCACCGGAATCCCATCCAGTCTGGGAGGGCTGGAGGGGCTGAGGGACGCGCTCCTGGGCGCCGCCGAGGCTGGCATCCCCCTGGGCTACGCCCTGAGATACGACGGCGGGTTCAGCGTCTACTTCTTCACGGGGGTCTTGACCCGGCTCACGGACGACCTGGAAGAGGCTTTGAGGAGGATCCAGGTCCTGAGGCAGACCCTCTCCGCCTGCATGCCCGGGACCAAGGTCGAGGTTGTGACCGATCCAGAGGAGCTCTTGGAGCTGGTCAGGCTTCCCGAACAGGTCAAACTCACGGCTCGGGGAAGCATCCTTAAACTGGTAAACGGAGCGGACTCGAGCTACTTCACCGCCATCCGGCTGGTCGGCCTCCCGGCCTTCAAGGAGGAGCGGCTCTCGGGGCTGATCGAGGCGATGCTGGAGCAGGGAGTCGACGCGGTCTACCTAGCGACCGTCAACCCGGTTGAGGGCTTCGTGGAGTCCTTCATGGAGCGCCTCCGCTACAGCCAGACCACCCGCCATCTCCAAGCTATTGGGAACACAACCAAGCTCGGTAGCCCCTCTCAGGAGGAAATTGCGTTCAGAACCGCCCTGAATGGCTCCGGTCCCCTTCGCCTCTTCCATGCCTCTGTCCTGATCAGCCTGAGCTGTGACGAGGAAGAGAGGCTAAGAACGGCTGCAAGGGCGGTGCAGGCTGCTGTACAATCCGAGTTCTGCTCCGAATTCAGCCAAGTCAGAGCCAGAAGCCTCCTCGGCTTGGACCTCTTCGCCGGGTTGAACGCGTGCAGATTCTCCGCTCCACTTAGGGGTGGGCTTGTCATGGCGGCAAGCGACGCCTCCAGATTCCTCAGGCTGCCTTCTCAGAACACGCCCGGGCTCACCAGCACCGTGCCGGTCGACCTAGCACTTCCGCAGAAGGCTGAGCAGGCCGTTGAGGAGGTGGAGGTCGGGGAGATCCTCCGGAACGGCAAGCCCCTCGGTCAGATAGCCGTGCTGCCCATCCAGTCTTTGTCTCAGCACGTGGCCGTCTTCGGGACCACTGGTATGGGAAAGACGACGTTCGCGAGGGGGCTTCTCCTCCGCCTGATCCGGGACTTCGGCGTGAACGTGCTCGTCTTCGACCCCCGCAACGAGTATGGGGAGCTAGCGAACCTCGTCCATGGGCTGCGGGTTCTGAATCCTTTCACGGGCGACCTGAGCGTCAACGTCCTGCAGGTGCCCGAGGGGGTCGAGAGGGATGTCCACATCGAGCACGTCTTGGAGGCTCTGCACGTCCTCTATGGTGGCTGGGGACCCAACCTGGAGGAGCTCGCCAGAAGCAGCCTCCACGCCCTCTACGAACAGAATGAGAACCCAACGATCTCCGACTGGATACCCGTGGCCAGGCAGATCGGGTCCAAGGGTCACGCTAGGCTCAAAGCCGCCTTGGACTCCCTCTCCTCGAGGCTGGAGAAGATGACTCTGGGCACCTACGAGAGAATCTTCAACACGTCTCAGACGACGCTCAGCGTCGGAGATCTCCTCGACTCGTCCACGATCCTCGACCTTCACGATATGGACGGCGACTCCCAAGCCTTCCTTGTGGGGGCTCTGCTCACCCAGCTTCAGGACCACGTCAAGACCAGACCACCCACGGACAAGCCTCTTATCGTCTGCATCGAGGAGGCGCACCTCTTCGCCCCGGAGATCTACGAGGCCAAGTCAAGTCGTGAGGCGATCGTGCAGTGCCCGGTCGCTAGGATGCTCAAGGAGATCAGGAAGTTCAACGTCGGAGTGATCCTCATCGACCAGCGCCCCTCCCAGGTCACCTCGGACGCCATCGCCAACTGCAACACCCTCATCGCCTTCAGGCTCTTGGAGGATCACGACAAGCAGAAGGTCATACGGTCCCTAGGATTCAACCCGGGTGGGGGAGAGGGGCTGAAGCTCAGCGGCTACCTCTCGAACCTAGCTGTGGGAGAAGCGATCGCCAGAACCCCCACCTCAGGCATGCCCTTCGAGATAAGAACAAGAATGCCAGCGGCAGTAGCGGAGAGTACCCCCCACCTTCCCTCCGTGAACGCAGGTACACCCGACATACCTCAAACTGACCGTTCCTGGGAGATTGCCCGGACCCTTCCAGATGCTGCTCGGAGACTCGTCATCACACTGTGCCAGAAGGAAGCTGCCCCCGAGGTTCTCTGCGGCGACAAGAAGGCTGTTGAGAGCCTGAAGAGCCTTGGGCTGGTCAAGTCCGTCACGATTCGAGACGAGCACTTGCTCAAACTGTCTAGGCTCGGCGAAAGTGTTGCGATGATTCTTTCGGCCAAGATCCGGGAGGGATCTCCATGAATGAGACGGAAGAGGCTCCCGAGCAGTACGCGGTCAGGATCGGCTCGGTTTGGAGCCCCAAGGATAACCTGCGGCTTTCGGATGTGGGGCTGACAGACGGAGACCTCTTGGAGGGGATTGGAGCCTTTGGGGAGGAGGCACCCTACACCTTCCAGACGATAGCCAGCCAAGCAGTGGAGTGCGGCTACTCGTACCTTATCCTAGACTTCTCTAACCGCTACAGGAACCTAGCTTATGCTGTCGATGGAGCCCGCATCCTCCAGCTTGGAAAGGATCTCACCCTAAACCCATTCGACACAGAGGGGCTCGAAGCGACGGAATGGGTGGACCTCCTCCTCACCGCCCTGAACCAGGGGTACAGGCTGTGGCAGAGAGATCGCAGATCCCTCCGCAGAATCATGTTAGAAGCATACGAGTTGGCAGAAGGACGGGTTCTCACCCTCCGGGAGTTCGAAAGTATGGTCATGGAAGTAGAGGGTGAAGAGAGCCCCCAGTTCACCTCGCGAGAATCGCTGAAAGAGACCATCGACCTCTTAGTTCACGGCGACGCGTACAAAGCCCTCGGCGGACCTCAGACTCTACCAGCCTCCAAGCTCCTCTCCGGACTGAGCGTCCTAGAGCTGGGCGGCTTCGCAAGCCTAGAGCTGAGAGCCTTCCTCCAAGCCCTAGTCTGCTTGAAGATGTACGCGAGCCAGAGCCTAGGCGTCATCCCCAACAGATCGGTAGTGCTCATCGACTCCGTGGAGACACTCCTTCCTTATCGTCTCAGCCTCTCCCCCGACCAGAGGCAGGCAAGCCTCCTCCTCTACCTGAAGGAGCTGAAGCAGAGGGGAGTGGGCATCCACATCTCAGCCACCAGCCCGTCCGAACTCGATGCAGAAGCATTCGCGCTGATGGGGGTGAGGGTCTGGCACCGCATGAACGGCGGAAGCGACATCCTCGCAGCCGGGAGGGAGCTGAGAGCCTCCAATCCGATCCACGCCCTCATTCGAGGGCTCGAGTCGAACCAAGCCCTGGTCGACCTGCCCCCAAGCGGCGAGCCCCTCTTGGCGGTTCTGGACCGCCCGAGCTGGCTCTTCCTGGAGGCTCCCTCGAGAGAGCGATTGGAAGATGCGATGAGGAGGGGAGGCTTCCCCCTTGAGCAACTGAGGCAGGAGAAGGAATCGCAGGTGACGAGGAACATGCTTGAGAGGCAGTTTGAGGAGGACGCCCAGATAGCGTATGAAGCTTTGAAGGCGCTCAGCAGCATGGAGGGGGTCACAACTGCCTCCCTCACCCAGTCGATGCTCGGCACGCACCCTCAGGACCGGGTGCTCAACGTGGTCAGGACTCTCAGGGAGTACGGGTTCATCGGCTCCAAGCGGGTGACGAAGCCCCACGAGATGTGGGTGTTGAAGCTGACGGACAAGGGGGCGAGGGCGGTGGCTGAGTGGGAGAGCCGTGGACAGTCAAAACTGGAAGACTCAGAGAGTGGAGGTTAAACGAGTTGGGAAGATACCTCTCGACGGGAAACCCGAGGCTGGACGACCTGATGGGTGGTGGTTTCCTCTGCGGGGTGACCAACACCATCTACGGCGACCCCGGCACAGGCAAGACAACCCTGATCATGAACACGGTCCTCTCCAACCTCGACGACGACCCAAAGAGGAAAGCGCTGATCGTGGACACGGAGTCGGGCTGGAGTGTGGCTAGGATCTCGAAGATGGCCGAGGCGCGAGGATTAGATCCACAAAAGACTCTCGAGCACTTCCAGATATACAGCGTCACAGAACTTGCCGCTCAACACGATGCTGTGATGAACAAGTTTGAAGACGACATCAAGGCGAATCGATGGAAGCCCATCCTCTTCGCCGTAGACAGCATCGCGGGCATCTACCACGGACAGCTCCTCAACACGCCAATCGCAAACCTCGCCGGAAGGGCTAGGGAGCTACAGGGGAGGCTCAGCATCCAGATAGCGAGGTTGCTAAACTTGGCTAACACCCATGAGACCCCCGCGATCGTTGTCACGTGGATCCGGAGCGCGGCTGCGGAGAGCTTCGAGGAGAAGAGGCAGACGGACACCCTCCGAGCGTTCTTGGCTGGAGAGACGGGCGTAGACATCGAGGCCGGACTGGGGGCTTGGAAGTACCCTCTCATTGGCGGTCAGCACCTCACGTACTACAGTAAGGTCCTGATTCGCCTGCTCAGCCTCGAGAGCCCCGAGGGTGACAAGCTAGCCATTCTTGAGAAGAGCATCGAGCAGCCGAGCAACCGCTGCCTAAAGTACACCATCAAGGAGGGCGGCTTCGAAGCCAGCTCAACGGAGCAGGTCCGACCGTTGACCGATGTCATACGGGAGCTGGCTGAACAGAACCGCGCCAAGCAGGCCGAGAAGAGGCGAAAGAGAGGAGGCGGCAAGCAACCCGAACAGGAGGAAGAGACCGGAGCCGAGGAAACCACACCGCAGCAAGGCTAAGCCGAGGATTCAACCCCGAGCCAGACCGGGAACACCCCGGCAGGCCGGGAGAGGCCATCCTCCGTCAAATGAGGTCCGATGCGGACAGAGGTTGCGCGTCTATCACCCCCAGGACCGATGTGGACGGCTGGAAGGGGTGATAGACGTATGAAGAGATCGGTACAGGACGTGGTCGAGGACTTGATGGACGAAGAGATAGTCGCCCTATACCAGAATGTGGCGCAACTGCTCGACGTCCTTCAGGTCATCGAGGAGATCGGAGGATGGCAGCGACCAGAGCAGCCGGCCCTCGAAGCGATTCGAGGTCTTTGTAAAACCCTGCTCCAAAGGGTCGCCGTCGTCCACGCGAAGACCCTTGCGAGAGAGGAGGTGTGGGAGAGATGAGTTCCGATGAGGTCCACGGGAAAGCCGATGCCATACAACCACCCGCCTCCCACCCCTTTTTCCCTCCCAAGGTAGGAGAGGAGCAAATAAAGGAGGCTGAGAAGAACCAGAGGGAACCAAAGATCGAGACAGACAAAGCCAAGAAGGCACGAAATTACATCAAGGACGGCAACATCGACCTGGCAAAGCTCTGCAGCGAGACCAAGATCCAGACCCCAACCGGGGAGCTCAGAGCACTGCGAGCCCAGCCAAAACCAGACGGTACCATCGAGATCCGTTATGAAGCCCAGGCGTCCAGACCCATCACCATACCCCAGCTGATACCGCTGAACCGAGAGACCCTACGCTTCTTCGGCATGATCGAAGACGAAACCACCAAGACAGGAGAGCTCCGCCGCCTAGAGTTCCAAGACACCACTCTAGGCAACGTACAGTTCTTCGCCAAAGTCCTCAGAGAGGCATGGAGAATCGACGACTCTCAGATAGACTTCGACATCAGGTACAGCCGACCAGACGCCCAACAGGCGAAGGCACGAGTCATCGAAACAGTAAGCTCCGCCCTAGACATTCCCCGAGAAAACGTTCGATTCTACGAGACGGCAGACAGGAGCCAAGTTGCGTCAGAGCTAGGCGTCGTCCGAGCCAGCGTGGGAAGTGTAGCCTTCCGAGAGGTCATCACTCAGACCTTGGAGAAGGTCGTAAAGCCCCTAGCCGAAGCAGACCACGAACACGCCAGATGGTACCTCACAGGAATCTTTGCCAGACACGGCGCACCTATCACACGAGAAGGAACCACACGCAGAGGAATCCAACTCAGCATCTCCTACAGGAGAGGAACTGACGAACCCGAGCACTACTGCAGAGTCCTAAAGACCCTAGGCGTAGCCCTTACGGCCCACGCGGTCCAGAAGAACGACATCCTCGTCCAAGGGTGGCAAAACCTCCTAACACTCGCCAAAGCCACCGAAGGAGAGCTAGCGATGCCGGACAAAGCCAAGACCGCCAGATTCCTGCGCGCCCTACTCAGCCACCGCTTCATCGTAGACCTAGACAGGGAACTACAAGCCATTGGCGACGACCAGCCAACGACCAAACAGATAGGCGAAGCCTTGAAGATCGAAAGACCCACGACCGTGCGAATGCTCGGCAGGCTCAGAGACCTTCAACTAGTGACACGAACCGAGTCTGGACACGGAAGAGACCTCGAACACCAGTATCGATACACGCTGACCCAGAAAGGAAAGGACCTGCTTCAAACCGTCAACCAAGTGCGAAAGAGGCTACAAGAACTTGAACCAGAACACCCAACACCCACCCCTCCAATCCCCAAGCCTCCAGAAGAGTCTCCCAAAGAGACCTCGCCACAGTTAGATGTCCCCGCCAGTCCCATCGAGTTAACCCATATCGAGCACAATGGCACAAGCGAAGAGGATGTCAACGAGTTCCTACGTAGCGCTCCAGAGAAGATCAGAGAACACGAGTACCTAGCCACGCTGGTCCTGACCTACGACCGAAGACGGCACCTGCACCCCTACTACCTCGAGAACTCCCCGTGGTTCATACCCAAAGAGAAAGCACTACCAACCATAACCCGCGCCACAGCCATCGCAACACACGAGGAACAAGAGCAGGTCAAAAGGATTCTCGACGAAAACTCCGAATGGATACCTCTCAGCGCCTTTCAGTGGGCCTGCGAAATCCTCAACGAGTTCCCATGGACCAAGCTCAACGAAGTCAACGCCCTAAGCCGCAGAGGAAGAACACCCCACCGCATACACTTCCCAGACGCCCACATCGACGCAACACCGCAGATCATCGAACTTATCACCAGAGCCATCGACAAAGTCGGAATCGACAGGCAACTCGCAGAAAAGCTCGGTGTCAGTCGATCCCTAATAACGCTCTACCGCCTCGGGTCACGACGACCATCACTTGACGCGCTCCAAGAGACACTCAAGATACTTGAACTCAAGACGTCGCTCATAGACCTAATCGATGGGCTCAAGCTCTACGGCTCACACGGAACCAAGGCAACCATGCGAGTGCGATCAAGACTCGACCCAGTTGAGGCGTACCTAATAGCCTATGTAGCCGGTGATGGAAGTAACCTTGCTACTGCTCCAAGACTGACCGTGAACTGTCAAGACAGATCGACGCTCGAAGACCAGTGGAACCTCTGGCAAACGACCTACCAACTACAGCCAACTACCGACGCCCAGATTCTAGCAGATCGCTCCAACTGGCGACTGGACATCAGAAACGCCTCACTACGCCACTACCTTACCAGATTCTATGAATCCACCCTAGGCCCCGCCGCCAAGGTCAGAGAGATACCAGTGCAAGTCGCAACCAGTGACGCCGAGATAGCCAAGGCATACCTCGCAGGCACCATAGACAGCGAAGGAAACATCAAGAGATACCCTAGTGGAGTCGCCGCATTCCAAATCAGCACCGTAAGCCTACCCTTCGCACTCCAGACATTGTACCTCTTATGGAGACTCGGTTACAGATCAGTGAAACTCTACAACCCAGCCGGCGAATTTCAGGCGCAGATCACCAGATCAGAAGAAGTCGCGTGGATTCTCTACGACACTCTGCCCTACCTGAGGAACCGACCGAAGATCGAGGCAATCGTCGAAGTCCTAGGCGCAAAGGAGTACCTTGACACGGTACGACTGAGACGGACACGCCCTCTTTTGGAACTTCTCACCAAAACGGTCACGAAATGCAAAGGGCTCGGAGAGCTCCAAAGACAGTACGGTATCCCAAAGTCATCGATATGGAAATGGCTGCACGAGAAATACGAGACTGTCCCGCTGACCGCCATCGTCAAGTGCTGCGAAATCTTCAAGGAAGAACCGCTCAAGTACGTGGATCCGAGGCTTTCGGCACTGCTATGGGTCCAAAGGCTAATACCCGCTGCACATGTCGTCGAGCTGAGAGGACATGTCTCCCCTCAGCTCCTATGCCTCCTAACAAACCTCCCCTCCCCCTCTTTTTCCAAGCTACCTCTTAACATCCAAATACAACTCGAAAATAACGACCCCTTACTTCTAGACGAAAGTCTTACGCCTATCGTAGACGTAGAAAATGAGTTCTCTTTCCATAATTGAACGGGCCTAATCCACCTCTTTCCTAAGCAGAGAGGGAGGTGGAGCTTATCGCATAACAAGAGTGACTGACCTTAGCATATCGAGGAATTCTGCGAGTCTGTTGTTCCACTGAGGACAGGTGTCTGCAATCAGAAGAGGCACTAGATACAACCCGGATCGGACAGGTGACCATAGGTCTTTGTTTAGTGCTGAAGTTCTTTCCACCTACGAGAAGACTCACGGACCATGGACGAGACTATTCTTCTGAATTCGCATCTTAATGGTTTTTTAGCTCCGATAAACGATAACAATACGGGATGTTCAACTAATGAAACTGACTTTCCTTCGCATAAGGAATTGCCTCTCATTTGGCAGTACCGCAAGCGAGATTCAATTTCGAGATCTCACAACAATCGTAGGACCCAACAACTCTGGAAAAACTAACGTGCTAAGAGCAATTAGCCTTGTAGGGATGGCTCTTCAATGGAGGGGTCTGGACCTAGACCAATGCAGACCCTACCACTACAAAGGCGATATCTATACTCCGGCAGAGGTCGAGGTTGGAATAGCCCTCGATAGTGATGAGCTAGCAGCCATCTCAGATTTCCTAACCTGTACCACCTTGTGCGAAGACCCGACAGCTCAGAGCAATGAAAGGATGGATAGGCTGATAGATCTCCGCAACGAGCTGGTTCTGAAATACTACCAACCAGGATTTGCTGGATTGTTCAAAGACGTTGAAGTTGGGCTAAGACTCTCATATGAAAATCGTTACAGCACGCAACTCTACCTAGTCCTGAGGCACCAAGATGCAAAGATCTTCGTTTCGGGTTTTTATGGCTTCAGTCTGAGCCCTAGTCAACCAAGAAGCTGCTATTCGAAGACCTTCACGGGAATCGCATTAGAAGAATTACTTTCGTATAACCACGACAGCTACAAAGCATACGTTGAAGGTAGATCCGACTCTCCACCCAAAACAGAAATCAAGGCTCTTACATTTGAACTAGTTTTGAGCGCTCTCAGATCCAAGGATCCAACGGTACTATCAATCTCGCCGCGTTCAACGACCGATTTCGAAAACAGAATCCAAAACAAGGCACCTGTAGTTTCGCTAAGAAAATTCCTGCAGGAACGTGGTTTCACCGAAGACTACATAGGTCTTCGTGAACTGTTCTCGACGATCTACAACAGTTCAATCCTCAGGCTCTCCGACATGCGGTCAAAACCAAAACCTGTACAGGAATTGACTGGAAACTCAGGACTTGCGATTTCGAGGTTCGCCATGCTCTCAGGTGAACATCTTCCAGAGATACTCTTCGCGCTAAAGAACAGCGCTGAACCTAGACACATTCGACGGTACAGAGAGCTTGATGAAGTATTCCGAAAGCTCACTGGCCTGTCTTTTGATGTTGCAATGCGAACCAAAGAAATCGAGGTTGATCAAAATAAGATTGAACTGGATACGTCCACCAGACAGTTGGTGTTAACGCCAAAAAAGGCTTCTCAACTAGTGCATAATCTACAAATCCAAATACTTCAAGACGATTTCCCTACGCCGCTGGATTTTGCGGCTGCAGGAATAACCGAGACGTTATTGCTTTTGACGGCTGTGATGGGAAGTTCTTCCAAAGTACTTTTGCTGGATGAGCCCGCGCTGAATCTTCACCCCAGGATGCAGAGGAGAATTATGGAGATACTCAGAGCAAGCGTGGAACAAAACAGGCATCAGGTCGTGTTGGTGACCCATTCTCCTTACTTCATCTCGAGCGACCAGTTAGAAAAAGCATACAGGTTGGTGATGAATGATGACGGAACCGTGGTTATCAATCTTGGTGAGCCCATTCAAGCAATGCAAGATAGAGACAAACAGAAACTCGCTATGAAACTCACAAACGCTGACACTCGCGCTCTTATGTTTGCACGAGGAGCGGTTTTTGTGGAGGGTATTTCTGAAAGGATGGTCATCGAACTGATCGACAAGGCACTCTCATTCAAAACGAGAAGGACCCCCCTATACGAGAGAGAGTGGGTCATTTGGGATCTCGGAGGCAAGTCAGATCTTGCCAAGTCTATTGATATTGCGAAGAAGTTTAGGCTCGACTTTGCAGCAATCCTTGACAGTGACGCCTTACGCGAAGCCTTCCATGCGCTCAAGGAGTGTGGCCTCCTCGATGCAGAAGATCTTGAAGTCAATGAAAGTTCGATCGAGGAGCTAAGAAGAGCTGTTAGGAAGCACGGGATTTTTGTCCTAAAAGAAGACCTGGAAAAGGCGATAGGAATCAAGGTGGGGAGTAGAGAAAGTAAGCCTTTGGCGATTTTGCAAGCCATGAGTGAGAAAGTCTATGAAGGTAGGGTTCCGCCAGAGATCAGAGAGGTCTTGGAATATTTGGACTCTTATGTTGAAGGCCTATCAAAGACCTAGTTCACAGTATTCTTCGTTAGGGGGCTCTGATGGACCCCAAGGCAGCAGAATCCCGCATATATCTCAAATACATAATTTTATACTATAACTTAACAGTAATACCAAGGGTGTCAATCAATTCTTTGTATCTATTTCTGATAGTCACCTCGGTCACCTGTGCCACCTCAGCTATTTCTCGTTGGGTTCTGCGTTCTCCGGCTAGTACTGAGGCTATGTAGGTGGCTGCGGCTGCGATGCCGGTTGGTCCGCGTCCGCTGGTGAGGCGGAGGTTTGTGGCTGTGCGGAGGATGTGGTGGGCGATGGTTTCGACTTTTCCTTGGAGTCCTAGTTGGTTGCTGAAGCGGCTTACGTAGTTGATGGGGGGGCTGCTGGGGACGAAGGTGTCTAGTTCTTTGATCATGAATCGGTAGCTGCGGCCTATCTCTTTTTTGTTGACTGTGCTTGATTCGGCTACTTCTTCTAGGGTGCGGGCTACTCCGCATTGTCTGCATGCCATGTAGAGGGCTGCTGCTGTGACTCCTTGGATGCTTCTTCCTCTGATGAGTCTGGCTTTGACTGCTTTTCTGTAGATGACTGAGGCTGTTTCGAGGATGTTTTTGCTGAGGTTGAGGGTGCTGCTCATCTTGCTGAGTTCTGATAGGGCGAAGGCTAGGTTTCTCTCTGTGGCGTCGCTGACTCTGACTCGGCGCTGCCACTTGCGGAGGCGGTAGACTTGGGCGCGTTGTCCTGGGGTGAGGTTTTTGCCGTAGGTGTCTCTGTTGTGCCAGTCGATCATGGTGCTGAGTCCTTTGTCGTGGATGGTGTAGGTTAGGGGTGCGCCTACTCGGGTGCGTTTGGCGCGTTGTTCGTCGTCGAAGGCGCGCCATTCTGGTCCTGTGTCGGCGATCTTGTCTTGGACGACGTATCCGCAGCTCATGCAGACGACTTCGGCGTTCTCGAAGTCTCGGATGATTCGGGTTCCGCCGCACTCGGGGCATCTTCTGCGGTGGGGTTGGACGGTCTCGTCTTCAGCCACTCTCTCTCACTTCCTGGGCTTGTTCTCCGCGTAGAGGGTTTGTCCCGTGTAGCCGGCTGGGTTGGGGACTGTGGGTTTTACCGTTAGGTAGGGCTGTTTGACGGGTCCGATGAGCTCCTGGACGGTTCCGACGGGCTTGAGCTGTCTGTCGAGGGCGGCTGTGCCGGGGGGTGCGGGGTTCTCGGCGCGGATGACCCAGAGATGGTTCGGAGTGTGGTGGAGAATCGTTCCAAGCCGGTTCAAGCTTGTGCCTCGCCTAGCCCGGAAAAAATCCAGATTGTTAAGGCTGGTGGTTCGGTATAAACGTGGTGGTTTTCCGGGCTATTCTCGGGCTTGGGCGCGGGTTTGGGCTATCGTCTGGGCGAGTCTTCTGAGGGTTTGGGTCTTGTGGGGCTGCTTGGGGATGGTGATGTACCCGGACCTCGCCCGGTGGGTTCGGGGGTGCGCCGCCTCCGCCGGCTGGGGGTTGAGACCCAGCTGGGCTGCTGCCTGGGTGAGCTCGGATAGGGTGGGGTTGGGAACCGCGAGGCTTTTGGGGATCCTCCTTCCTCTGGCTCGGCTGCGCGCGGCGTCGAGGCTCGCCGTCCAGATCCGCTGGCGGTCCCGCTCGCGCATGGGGTTGCCCCTAGCTC
>Ga0315314_1002058_pt1 | contig 17035 bp, 20 predicted proteins | sample TDP9_MG_FD_203631 | JGI IMG/M metagenome (GOLD analysis project Ga0315314, IMG submission 203631) | Freshwater sediment microbial communities from Lake Towuti, South Sulawesi, Indonesia - TDP9 | ecosystem: Environmental > Aquatic > Freshwater > Lake > Sediment | place: Indonesia: South Sulawesi...
AATGGCTCCAGAGCCAAACAGTGGCCAGCACCACCACCGGAAAAACCAGAACTCTCACCAAGGTTAAACCCACTATCTCATACGGCTTGAGTGGATAAAGCTCAGGAAACTGGCACATGGCTGCAGCGATCACAGCCAAGATTAAGACAAGCCAGTCGAAAGCCTTGTCTATCTCGGGCTCCATCCACATCACCCCATCTTATTCAATTTTTCAAACTCAAAAACTTTCTTCTTATCAACGGGGTAAAACTTCTGAGGAATGTTTCTTGGATTCAAAGAACATAATTTATAAACGGTACCTCGTCTAGATTTTTACAGAGGTGGATGCCCAGTTTTAGCGAGAGCAAGCCTGTTTCATAGGTGGATGATGGTGTGATCCCCCTTCCATGGAGCTGCGTGGAGTCTTGGAGCTGTGCTGCTTGCGGTCTTTGTTGTAAAGGGTTTAACGTAGTCCTCGGGTTTAACGAGTGGGTTAACGTCGTTCGAAACTATGGGGTGGGGGTCACCGAGCCTGGCATAAGCAATTTCTATTTAAAGAAAAAGGGCGATGACACCTGCGTCTTCCTGTACCAGCTTATGGACGCGTGGCTGTGCGGACTGCAACACATGAAGCCCAAAGCCTGCAAGCTCTGGCCCTTCAAGATTCAGGACAAACCCAAGTATGGTAGACCCAACGAAGCCTCCTACACGTATGGGGAAAAGAAACTCTTCATTTACGTGGATCCGACGTGCGTAGGAATACGGTGGGGAACCCCAACCCAAGAGTTCACGCATAAAACGATACCCGAACTCATTGAAATAGCCTTAGGGTTGCGGGTAAAACAGTATTATTCCACGTCGAGAATACCTTATCATCCGGTGTACTTGAAAGCCAGAGGAAGAAAGATCATTTAGCCAATTGATCAACATCAAGCAGTCTATCACAGGCTTTGAAACGGGTGCCGCTCATACTGCATCTCATGTAGTTTGTGTAGCTTCTCGAGGTCGTCGATTTCTTCCACCTTCTTGTCTGGTCGAAATCGAACAATCTTCGGAACCCTCAGGGCATAGCCGCTGGTATACTCGTCGGTTTCCTGAATCTCTTGATAGGTGGCCTCAACCACCACCGATGGCTTCACGAAGACTCCCTCATCGTCTTGGCTGATCCTTGTTTTCTCCACCACGCCTCGAAGGGCGTCCATGGCGTCCTCCGGCAGGTTGGAGACCCTCCCGATGGTGTAGAGCCTTCTCTCTTTGGGGTCTCGAACCGCCAGCAAGAAGGAGGAGTAGAATCCGGCTCTCTTCCCCTTTCCGTACAAGGCCTTTACGATGGTGCAGTCGATGGTGTCTCGCTCCGGCTTCAGCTTCAACCAGGTGTATGTTCGTTGTCCTGCCTCGTAGGTGGAGTTAAGGTTCTTGACGAGGACGCCCTCCCAACCCTTGCGCAGGGCTTCCTCATAAAACCTCATCAATTCTGCATCGTTTTCGCAGTCTCTTCCCTCAGCGAGATACTCAGCTGGAACCACCTCCAGCAGGTGTTTTCTTCTTTCTGAAAACGGTAGATCCGTGAGCCTTGTGCCGTTCAAGAACAGAATGTCGAAGGCTCGGATGGTCAATCCGATTTTTCCCTTTCTTTGTTCCAGCTCCTCTCTGGAAAGTTTTCTGGGAACTGTTCTTTCCAGCAGGGATTGAAACGGTAGGAATCCTCCTTTTTCATCGACGGCGACAACCTCGCTGTCGACGATACAACTGTGGGCGTTAAACCCTCCAGCAATATCCACGATCTCGGGGAGTGTCTCCGATTTTTCAAGGGCTCTCCTCGAGTATAGCCATACTTGGGTTCCCCACTTGTGAATCTGGAGTCGGCTCCCGTCAATCTTGTACTCGGCACGAATCGGATACTCCACCTTGTCGGGCTCGTAGAGGTGGGCGAGTTGGGGCTTCAGGAATTGCCCCGGTCGCAGTTTTATGGTGGAGAGAACGATTTCACCCCCGGACGCGAGCATCACGCCCTCGGTTACGCCAAGTATGGAGCAGGCGCTTTCAATGAGCTCTGGCGAAACTTTGTACGCCCTTGCGGCGGCTTGAATGACTGTACGTTGATGGTAGCCCAGTTTTAAATCGCCTAGCAGGAGCCGAGCGAGGTACTTTGCCTCTTCTGGTGTGCTAACTTTTAGTAGGCTGGAGATGTGGAGGTTTCTCTCTGTGACTTTTGTGATCTTTGGCAGAAGCCTGATCGCCTCATAGACCTCCTCCACTCTCAGCCTCGCTTCCTTGGGATTGGTTAGGAGGTAGGCTACCTCGCCGTGTTCCCCATAGTCTATGAAGAGTTTTCTCACTTCTCGTAGGGGAGTCCCAGTGGCCAAGGAGATGGCTCTCTCGATGATGCCTGGACCAACCTTCAGGCTTTCCTCTGTGAGGATTCCAAGGGTAAGCCGGACCTTCGTCTCGAGGGTTAAGTCTTCTCGTTGAAAGAACCTGTAGAGTTCGGTTTCCTTTCCCTTTTTGCTTCGCAAAACGGCTAGGCGTTCATAAACTTTCACCACGCTTAAAAAGGTGGTTGGACTTGTTGGCTCTATCCCTTCCATAAACAAGCGTATTAAATAGTAGGGGATGGCCAGCTTCCATTCGATTTCTTCAGGGGTGAAACCCGACTCGATGAGGTGCTCCACGGCGGCTTTTGGACTGCCGTAGGTTTCAACGAGTTTCTCAAAGGTGGGTGGCTTCACCAGCGTCATGTTGTTTCCCTAGGGTTAATTCGGAGGTTTCGGGATGGGTTCAAGGGCTCGGATGAAGCCTTCTGGAGTGATGTCGATCCGGATTCTTCTTCGCTCAAAGTTGCACATTCTGCAGTCTAGCACTCTAGCGATTCTCACGAACTCTCCCCTGTTGGCTTCTAGGTCAACCTTCTGATCTTCCCAGTAGATGCGGCCGTAGTCCACGATGAGGGTTCCGTCGAGGTTGTGGGCGAGTCCGATGCCTCCAGCCATGTCGTAGCTGTCCCACCTCTCCGCGCTCCTTTGGTTCACGTAGAGCCCAGTGACCCCTTGCAGCTGGTTGTATCTCGCTAGCTCCATGACCCTATATTTTAGGGCGCCACGGTAGGCTTCGAGAACCGTCACCGAATCTATGATGGCGAGCTCTATTTTCTCCTTCTCCACAGCGTAGCGATACGTTTCGGCGAAGGTGCTCCAATCCCTCAAGTCGGGGTACAAAACCGTGTCAAGGATGTATAGGTTCTCCATGATTTTACTCCAGTCCAGCCCTAGGATGTCTGCCTTCTGTTTCAAACGAGATTGCAGGTCAAAGCGTGGGGTTGCACTCTTCCAGGTGTCCTCGGCGGTGGCGTAAAGAACCTTTCTTCCATTAGCCGCCACCCTAACAGCGACTTCCTCCACCAAAATGGACTTCCCTGCTCCAGGGAGCCCGGTGATCGCGAACTGCCCACAAATGGGCACCCCGTTTAGGGTTTGGCCTTCCGGCGTCAAAAACAATTGATCTATGAAGGTGCCGGTTGACAACCCTATCAGCGGTTTTTTCGCTTCTGGAGCCACGTCTGGGCGAAGAACGAGGGCGCTCAGTTTCTCCTCCTTCCGCTCGATCTCGGTTTTCATGGGCCTCGTGGCCAGCTCCCACTCGTCGGAAGGTGCTCTAACCCCCTTCATGGCTTCGGCCAAGGTCTTTGCCATGGCCTTCATGACGCTCTCAACCTCAGGAGCCACTTCCAGCTTCCTTTCCTCTGCCGGAGTTGGCGGTGGCGCAACCACTTTAGAGATGACTGGTTCGGGGGCGAGGAGCACCCACATCTCCCCCCTTCGATCCACAACACCCCTAGACCTTAGGGATTGAAGCAGCGCGTAAGCTGAGTTGGGGCCATACTTGGGAACCCCTAAACCCTTAGAAATGTCGTTCAAGGAGGCTTGTCCTTGATGATCCCTTAAAAATCCTACGACATCGCTTTCCTCCACATCGTTTCCCCAATTTTTAAGTGTTCCAGTTCACTATAAACCTTCCCACTTCTGACTTTACCGGTTATTTCCATTTCCTAAAGAACATCAACCCTTCTTTCTGTATAATCTTTTTACGTGACGATTTTGTGATTTTAAGGCTGGGAATGAAATTTATATAAAGTTTCGTCCAGTATTTTACAACATAGAGTTATCGGATATTACGGTTAGGGGTTTAGAAAATGCCAATTGTTCATGTAAACGTTTGGGAGGGTTTCGGAAAGGAAAAAGCCAAAACCGTGATCCAAAAAATAACTAAGGTTTTCGTAGATTTGGGCATCCCTGAGGAGGCTGTGGAAGTAATCGTGCATGAGATCCCAAAATCGCACTGGGGGATTGGCGGAGCACCCGCTTCGGAAAAATTCAAAGACATCTCTTCCAAATAGACTAATGAGTATTGCTTACTCGGACATTCCATAACATCTTTAATCTGGCTTCTATAAGGCTAGCATGGATCCTGTGAACTCTGACAGATCCAGCCTTCTTCTAGCTAGGTCTAGCTTTATCATGCACGCTTCCATGTCCAATGCCCCGAACACGAGGGGAACCGGCAAGTTGTCGACCATAAACGCCTCTATTCCTATTCCCCTGCCCCCGACTTCGACCACCAAATCGCAGATATGCTTGCAAGCCACCTCATGAACATCAGCGACCGTAAACTTCCTTTCAATCAGCAACTCCCTCGGCGTGGAGATCCTCTTTGCAAAATCACTTCTGATGAGAGATCTGGAAGCACCGCTATCGAATAGTACGCTTAACTCCTCTTCTCCCCTATCTCCCCTAATATGCGACATCTGCCTGATTGTGCCCATCCACTAAATCCCTTTAATAATTCAGTTTTGCGGATATTTATTTCGTGCGGATTTCCACGGTGTCGCCGTCTTCGAGGGTGAAGGTTCCCCCGACTTTTTGTGGACTGAAGCGCAGCCGTTTTGACCACACCTTTGCGTAGGAAAACTGCTTGTAGAAGTCGCTGTGAATCCTTTTCGCCAAATCCAAAATGGTGGAGCCTTTCCTGATGGTGAAGGGTTTCTTGGATGGAAATCTCTCATTGGGTTCTTTGGTGTAGACGCGAATTATATCCAGCATCTCAAAGATTTCAGAACCAAGCTTCTCAAGCCCGGACTTGGCTACGCAAGATACTGGAAGAATTTTTGTTTCTTCTCCCACAAAGCCTTTTAGTTGTTCAATTTTTTCCGCAGCGTTGGGAATCTCTGCTTTGTTGGCTATGATGAGGGCAGGCCTATACACTGTGCCCTCGAAGATGGCGTCTTCAACATCGTCGATGGTGGCTTCGCCTTGAACCTTAATCGTAGCATCGTGTATCCCATAGCCTTTGAGAAGCTGCTCTAGGTCTTTCAAAGTGCAGTCAAGTAGGCGTCCTAACACGATGATTTTTAATCCCGCGCCCATGTACTTCCTTTCGATCTCAACTCTGGCCTTAGGTTTTCGTGTGAGAATTCTTGCTTTGTCTAATTCCCTCGAGATCAGAGAGAGTTGTTCAACCGGGTCTCGGGATAAGTCGATCATGAGAAGGATGCCGTCTGCGTTTCTTGCTGCCGTTAGGGTTAGGAGCCCCCTGGCTCCTCCATCTGCGGAGCCTTCCATTAAAGCCGGCGCCTCCACCATCTGAAACTGCAGGTCTTGATATTGAAACATGCCAGGCGTTGGCTCCTTAGTGGTATAGGGATAGTTGGAAACCTCCACTTTGGCGTTGGTTAAAAGAGAGAGAAGGCTGCTACGTCCAACGTTGGTGGGCCCCAAAATCACGATCTGGGCGTCCCCTTCCTTTTCGACAAAGAACCTCGGCCCGCCCACTCCAGCTCTCTTACGCTTCTTATCCGCAATCTCCCTCCGAAGTACGGCAATTTTCCTCCTAACCTGCGCTCGCAGGTTTTCTGTGCCCTTGTGCTTAGGAACAAGGCTTAGGAACTCTTGCAGCTTCTCGATTTTCTCTTCAGGTCTCTTTGCCTGAGAGGCTTCTCTCCATTTGTACTTAGCCTCTGCTGGAAGATTAGCGGGCATAGGGCAAACTTCCAACAATAGGTCAACGCAACGGCTGTATTATTTTTTTCGAAAAAAGAACAGCGCGCACATAACAAAAAAGGAAGGGTTATTCGCCAGCTTTACGCGTAAAGTTGTCCACATTAGTGTTAGCAACTGGGTTTTCCTTTGACTGCTTACCCTTAAGCACCGCGAATAAATCCTAGGATAAGTGGTGCCTAACAACGCACGTCTATATCATTAATAGTTCTACGGGCTTTAGCTTTCTTGTTATTGGGTCGACTTGATAGCCCAATGATTCTAAGCTTGTTGCTCCAAGTACCGATGTGTCTTCTGGTTCGCCGAAAATCACTGGAACCACTCTACGCTTTCCACCATATTCAATCATGGCCCATCCAAGGTCGCGTTCTACGATGGCTCCTCCATAAACCCTTAATTTTTCACGATCAATAGGTTTCAATTCAAGCTTCTCGAGCGTACCGCGAGGTATAGAAGTGAATATGGCTCCACTATCCACTAATAGGTCAACTTCATCCGATGTTGCTGGGGTTAATGGATTAGCGACCTGTACCTTTACGTAAGTGAAGCCCATCTCTTGCACCAATTACAACTTATCCATCTCATCTTAAATACCTTAACTCTCAGCAGAAACCCACTTGGCTATGTTCGCTAAAATAAAAAGAGGGGAGTTTGCTGGGGATATCATTACCCTTCATTAGGGTGCTCGAATATCTTAGGGCAATTAAAAGCTTAAAAAAGGAAATTCAAAATCTGATAAAGAAGTTTATTTGGTATAACTTTGAAGAATAGACTCAGTATAGGATTCTTGGTGTTAAAACTGTAACGCTTTCCTAAAATCTGAGGATTTTTTCAAAGGCTTTGTTTAGGCTTCTTTTTATTTCCTCAGCGCAGGCCTTGTAGGCTTGTATTCCCCTGCCGTAGGGGTCGGAAATGTCCGGTTTTTCGGTTTCTCCGGAAAATTCCTTCAAGGTGAAGGTCTTATCCCTAGCTTTTGGATCGAGGGCAAAAACGTGAAGTTTATGGCTTCTCTGCATGGTTAAGATGAGGTCTGCCTTCTCCACCATCTCCAGTGTTAGCTGCCTCGACCTAAAGTTTGAAAGATCCAACCCCTCATCTCTCATCAGCTGGAAGGCTTCTTCTGTGGCATAGCCCTCAAAAACGTTTAAACCCGCGGAAAGAACCTGAATCTCTTTGGAGGCTTCTCCTAACCTATCCCTCAACATTTTCTTCAGGAAGCCCTCGGCTATGGGACTCCTGCAAATGTTCCCTGAACACACAAACAATATAGTTTTTGGTTTCAACCCTTCCCTTCTCGATTTGAAGCTATAAAAAAGTGACGAGCATCCGTTAATAACAATGATGGTGAACCATGTCTTTTCAAAACCTAGCGCCTTGGTTACGGAATCCGAACAGGCATGTCAATTTAACACGTTTTCCAGAGGGCACACGCCTGTTCTAGGTTGCTCACTTCGACGTTTTCTTTATTACAGAGCACCTTCTTTTCTTTTACACGGCTATTGGCGCGTCTTTTGGCTAAAAACCCGCCTTGCTGAAAATTTACCTTGACTAAGAATCGAACCTCGGCGTGCTCTAATTGCTCGCTGGCGTAGGTACAATTTCCGCAAATTCTAAGCATACCGATTGTGCCCCTGGCAACCCCAAAAGTTTATAGTATGTCTTACTATTTAATATATTATTCAATTCTAGTAATATATCGAATTCCGTAACATCTTCAAAACCAAATCTCCCTTCACCTATCTCCAACCAAAGGGCTCTATCATGGATGCTTCTTTCACCCAAGAACACCTCTTTGGATAAATTCGAAAACCTTTGCGCCAGAATTATACTTCATCTTAGACTTCAGTGTGGGCGGTTTTTACTATAACACCTAAATCTTATCTTCTACTGTGTCATAATGGTTTGGAAAGGGTGGTTCAAATGGAGGTTTTAGAAGCGATCAAGAAGAGAAGAAGCATACGCAGGTTTCGCTTAGAAACCATTCCCGACGAAACGCTGCGGTTGATCTTGGAGGCTGGGCGTCTAGCGCCCTCCGCGGGGAATCGTCAGCCTTGGCGATTTATCCTAGTTAAAGACGCTGAAAGAAGGAGAGCCCTCGCCGAGGCAACGGACAACTACCTGTTTGTCGCAGACGCCTCCGTAGTCGTTGTCGCTCTTGGGGACCCTAACGCTTCTCCGAGATGGTTTAGACAGGACCCAATGATCGCCATGGAGCACATTGTTTTAGCGGCAACATCCCTGGGTTATGGAACCTGCTGGATTGGAGGGTTTAATGAGGAGGAGGTTAAACGCGTTTTGAGGGTTCCGGAGAGGCTAGCGGTGATAGCCATGTTGCCGATAGGCATTCCAGACGAGTCTCCCCCTCCCAGACCAAGGAAGGCACTAGAGGAGATCGTTTACCTAGAAGAGCATGGTAAACCATTAGCCTAAGGGTTAAAATTGACTTCGAAAATTGTTTAAGTCATATGCATCATCTACCTGTTGGTATCGCCCATGTCGTTGAAAGCCACCGTAACCACGAAGGGAGCGATTCTGTTGGGATCATACGCGGCTTGTGACGCGTTTGACGAAGCCAGGTCCTTGAGGGTGGTCACCCACGCCCATTATGACCATACAATCGGCCTGAAGCAAAGCTTGAAAAAGTGTGAGGCGGTCGTGATGACCCCAGCCACAAAGGACCTGATTGAAGTCTTGAAGGGCTCGGCATTTTTGACTGCCGGGAAAGTGAAAACCCTTGAATATAAAGAGACACTGACGTACGAGGATGAGCGGTTGACCCTGCATTACGCGGATCACATCTTGGGAGCGGCTCAGGTTCTCTTGGAAGACGCCGATGGAACAAGGATCTTGTACACCAGCGACTTTCGGCTACCCAAGTCTCCGGTAATAGAAGCTGACATCCTCGTCATGGAGGCTACCTATGGAAACCCTTCTCATGTTAGGCCCTTCAATAATATGGTGGAGGGCATGCTCGTTTCTTTGGTGGAAGAAGGCTTGAGGCAGGGTCCCGTATACGTGTTTGGTTATCACGGAAAGCTTCAGGAGGTTATGCAAATCTTGAACGATGCAAAGGTGGAGGTGCCGTTCATCGTTCCGGAAAGGGTCTTTCACGTTTCAAAGGTCTGTGAAAAGCACGGGATGAGGCTTGGAGGGTGCCTCTTATCAACCGATGAAGACGCCCAAGTGATGCTGCGGAAAAGCGTGCCCTGCGTTGCCCTTTATCACATGGGTTCCCGCCAATACGTGGGGAAGGATGCCTTCCGCATTCACGTGAGTGGCTGGGAGTTTCGTAAGCCCTACCGAAAAACAGCCGAGAACGAGTATGTAATCGCCTTAAGCGACCACTCCGACTTTAACGGACTGCTTCAGTACGTGAAGGAAAGCAAGCCGAAACTAGTCATAACCGATAATTATCGAATCGGAGACGCAGTAGTGTTGGCAAAAGAGATCCAAAAGCGATTAAGTATTCCAGCAAAACCCCTTCCGCCTTGAGGACAATTCTTAAAACATCTTTTCTACCTGATGAATGAAAACGGAGACAAAGCATGGGAATGTCCGGTAAACTTTTCAAGAACCAGCCGTTAAAAAGTCCAAAAGAGATCCACGGTTCTTTGTGGCTTCTCGTAGGTGCGACCTCATTCATGATCTTCGCTGTTTTCTGGTCTTGGTTTTCCTATCCGATGCTGATCCCGACGCTCATGTCTGACATGGGTCTAACGTACGTCGAGGCATCGCTTCCCATGAGTGTTCTCGCGTTTTCTTACATGGTACTACAGATTCCATCTGGCGTTATCTCCGACAGGTATAAGGCGAGACTGCCCATCATGTGCGGAACTCTGATATGCTCAGCCTCCAGCATACTGTGTGGACTCTCCGCCTCCCTCGACTTCCTACTCATAGGTAGGCTTCTGTTTGGTGTGGGATCGGGGCTCTGCTTCATACCCGCAGCGTCCTTCGTCAGCGTAAACTCGCCACCGGAGCTTAGAGGAAAAATGGTTGGGTTGTATGGAGCCTCCACATCCGTTGGAGGCGTCGCGGCCTTCCTCTTAACACCGGTAATCGAATCCGCATACACGTGGCGCTGGTCCTTTATCATCCCAGGAATAATCGAGTTCATTGCTGCCTTCATATTCTGGATGTTTGCTAAGCCATTGAATGCCGCCGCCACAGAGAGGAAGGAGCCCAAGGAGGGTATGAGGTTGGGAGACGCTCTAAGGAGTAGGGAGATCTGGGTCCTAAACTACATCGCCTTCCTCATGCTCGGTGTGTTAACAGCCGTCTCCACTTGGGCTCCTGCATATCTCATGGAGTTTCGTGGGTTCACACAAATGTTCGCCGGAATCCTCGTGTGCCTCTTGCAGATTGCAACGGTTGTGGGTATGCCGGTGGGAGGTATGGTGAGTGACAGGGTTGGGAGGAAGGCGCCGTTCCTCATGGGGTTCCCGCCGTCTGCCATCGCCATAGCCTTGATCGGCCTCCTCAGCGGCCCCACAGGAATCGCGTTATGCCTAATCCTGATCGGTTTCTTCCTCCAATTCGCATTCTCGTCCTCTTTCGCTGTGGTGCTGGAAATCTATGGACTAGGCCTGGTCGGAAAATTGAACGGCATTCTGAACACCTTTGGCGCTCTAGGAGCGAGTCTTCTCCCTCTAACCTTCGCCTACCTCCTCACCATTACCGGAGGCTACACGTGGCCGTTTCTAGCCATGGCGACGGTTACGATAATCGGGACCCCCCTATCTTTTCTAATCAGGTTTCGAAGGCTCTCATTAGCATGATCGTTTGTAACGTTGATGGAAAGCCGCACTATTTCATGTCTCAATGGTTGCGTTAAGGTCTTCTAGAAACTTACTTTTTCATTAAAATTGGACAACTTTGTATTTACATACCTCATAAAGGGGTCAAAATTCAAGTGGTGTAATAACTTTTTTGAAAATTTGCTAGTTAGAGCCTCTCTCTATTTTAGGAAGATCGCTTGTAGAATATTTCACCATTTCAAACGCCATAAGGATCTCAAGAACATTATAGCCTTTATTGTTCTTTTCATAATAGATTTTTCCCTTTTCTTTCTTTTCTATCTTTCTTTATTAAAGACTTTTTCTTCCTTTTCATATAAGGTGAAAATTAACAAATTCGTGTATATCATGACAACTTCAATAGAGGAAAAGTGGATTTTGCCATTCCTAATGTCATGAAAAGGCTCAAGGTAATTTATATTAAAATCTTTATACTAAAATCTTCATTACTAATATTAAGATCTAAAAATAGAACATGGGAGTAGAATGTCGTCAATCATTGACAGAATCAATATAATCTCTAGACTATTGAAATATGTATATGGAGACTACTGGTTAAAGTGGCAATGGGTTATAATATTCAAGACTATAATCCCTTTTATTTTTTGGGGAATGCTCTATTTGTGGTATCGCTCTATTAGAAATGTATTCATGGCATTGAAATTTGGTTTTCTTGAGTTGGAACCTTGGACGTTCATTGTAGAAGCTTCGCACTTTAATTGGATCATTTTAATAGTCTTAGTCACCTCCTTTGTTTGCGAAGCCTTGACCTCAGGATATGAAGTTTTGACTAGGAAAAGAATGCTAAATGGCTTAGCGTCTGAAGCTGAAAGACTTTTCGAAATTAAAGAAAAGGTGGGATTGTGGAAAACTATGAGGATGTCATTGCTGAAGACCATTTCCAAACATTCATTGACCCACGCCTTTACCATTTTTCGTTACATAACTATACTGTGGATTCCAATCGCAATTCTCTTCCTATTCAGCTTCATTCTAGGATCAGTCATTCATCTTGAAATTCTTTCATGGACTTCCACGAATTTGGATTTCACTATATATGGATGGAGGATTGCACCATCTTCATTCGTAGAAACCCATAAAGATTATCTGTTCCATCCTTATATGGCAATAATCTATGTTATACCGTTTTTTCTTCTGATGGCAGGCATCGAGACAGTAGGTTCTCATCTTGAAAAGAGACCAAGAAAGACACCATTACACGGAATTCTAACTTCAGTCATAACAACAGACATTTTACATCGCATCGCCAGAGCATGTTGGATGACATTAAGGTGCCTTTTCATCGAGGATGTTAGGCAAGTAAGCCAAGAAGTGATTATCTTAAGCCCGCGGGATCTTCACACAGCCATAGCAAAAACTATCGGCAGAGATCAGGAACATTGTGTGATTACCATCCATATGGGGCTCATTGAGGAACTTGAAGAGGGTGAAAGAAAAGAATTGATGACGTTCTTAAGAGAGGAACTACTACCTGAGATCCTCAAAAAGGGAAAATTGGGTGAGATAACTATGACGGTAATGACAAAGCAAAGCAAGAAAATATCTGAGGCACTTAAAAAAGTTAGGGCGCATATGTTTTTTGTATTAGTGAAGGAAGGATGCAAATTCATTGCGTTTGGTCAAAGAGTCTTCGGGCTGTCTGTGAAATATTCAATTTGGTGTGAAGACCCATTCATGAAAGATAGTATTATTAAACTTGTAGGAAAGGAAGCGGAATGAATTTAGCACGCCATTTCATAAATCTTAAATATAGCGAAACTAAATATCATACTGGCGATATTCCCACGAGAAAGTTGATCGGGATGTCCATTCCTGATATTGTAGAAGTTTCTGTTCTCTTTGAGAAAAGATATCCTCTTGAGGTTTCCTTCGTATCTTACGATGTTTTGAAAGAACTGAAAGGCAGAGCGAATGAAATTTGCAACAGGATTATCCCCGAGAGTAAGGGTCGTACAATGACAAATGGAGGAAGATTTGAAGAGTATATTCCATTAGCCTTTGAGTCGTTTACTTGGGCACTTACGGGATATCTTAGCTCAACTAATCAAGGATTGCCTGTTTTCAATGATGAGAGTATGAGGAGAAGCGTTTCTTTACTCGAGAATCTATGTGAGCAAAACTCAGAGCGTTTCTTTAGTTACATTGAAATGTGGAAGGATGGTATAGCGGAAATGGTAAGGAGCCTTTACGAAAGGGAGTCTTTAGATGACCTTGTCATTTATGAAATTTGTGATCGATATTATTTAGAAAGTACTTCAGCTAAGAAACTCATAGAATGTCTAAAATCAGAAGGATTGATAAGTTAGCACGCGCTTTCCCTTATCGTGTTGTCTTTCGCTCTTAAAGACGAGGAAGATATCAGTCAATACAGGAACCATCACAGGGTTCTTTAAAATTGCATCTTCTTCCTTTTCTCTTAAATTGGAAATATCTAAAAGGGAAAGAGAGGGTAATTTAGAGAGTTTTGAGTTTTTAAGGCTAAATTAAAGAGGGATAGAAACCTTTGATAGAAACATGGTATAATTTTAGCAGAAACTCGAATTTTTAGGCATATTTTTTGGGGTGTCAATACAAACATTTGGAATGGCAAAAATTGTCCACAGTTGTCCAGAGACTTGGACAAAAACAACATTATTTTAAGCCAAATTGGTTATCTAGAATTCCTCCCATGACACCACATCCAGACTGTTCGGTTACCGTAAATCTTGTAGTCTTTTTACTGCATATTTTAAAGAAGCTATGCAAAGAAGATAAAAAGTAGTTCTGGCATGTAACAGTTGCGTTGGAGGTTTGGGTATGGAGGGCGCGGTTATTCGTTACGAGCCGTTTAAGGAAGTGGTGATCATGGAGTGCACCCGATTTTCAACGCCCGACGACCTGGCTCGCTTTGCCAACGTGGCCGCTGGAGGAAAGCCAACGGGCATTTACTGGGCTGAGGGAGTGGCCTTTATCTACTATCCTCTGCCAACCTCAACCGAGGTGGCGGCGAGGGCGGTTGTGGAGGACAAAAGAGTTTACTGGGCCTTTGTGAGTTATGCGTTGATGCCTAAGTACCGCTCCATGATCGAGACCAAGGAGAGGATCATGGTTCCCGTTGTAGACATGTCCCCAAGTCCCTTGTTTCAAAGGGTTGCTCAGTGGCTGAAAGAGCAGCATTGAAAGACGGCATAATCCATGCACGTTTCCTCATTTCACTTAGAGGCTCTTCCCCCCTACAGTTTTGAGCTAACGGTGCACAATCCCGCTGGCTGGTACTGGTACAACCCCCTAGAGGTTTTTTCGAATGGAAGAATCTGGGCCGCGCTACGGCTTTCATCAAAGGCTGTTGTGGGGTTGAGGCTCGAGTCGTTGGGGAGTCTGGATCGACCGAGGGTCTTGGCCACGGTTTTCTCCCGTCAAAAACTGAAGGGCAGCGAGATGGCGGAAGTCTCAGACATGGTTGCAGAGTGTGCCGGCTTGAATGAAGACTTGACAGAGTTCTATGACGAGGCTAGAGAAGACCCTGTTTTAAGGTATGCCATAGAGGACTTGTACGGGATGAAGAGGGGCGCCATACTGCGCTCTGACATCTTTCCCTCTGCTGTACTGGCCGTAACCCTACAGAACGCCCCCATCAAACGAACCGATCAGATGCTTAAGCTCATCATCACCAATTATGGACAAAAACTGTTCTTCGACGGGAGGTTAACCTATACATGGCCTATCCCCCAGTCTATCGTGAAGGCCACAACAAAAGAGCTGGCTGAAAAATGCAAGGTGGGATACCGGGCAGAACACCTCAAGTCGATCGCTCAGGCGGTTTACGACGGAAAATGTCCTAATCTAAAGGAGCTGGCTCAAATGCCGTTTGAAGAGGCGAGGGTCAATTTAATGAAGCTGAAGGGGATAGGCGAATACTCAGCAGAGGTTATCCTCCCCCATCCCGAAGCCTTCCCCATCGACATCTGGAGCGCCCAAATCTTCTGGAGGCTCTTCTTTCTCGAGGAGCCTATGCCACCAAAACTTGAAGCCATTCGGCTTGTCAGGAAACACGCTGAAAAAAGATGGGGCAAGTGGCGAAGATTAGCCTTTGTGTACGTTCTAAGCGATCTAGGGAATCTATCTAAAAGGCTGGGGGTTAATTTTTAATGTGTGTGCGTTAAATTATTAATGCAACTTGAAATACATAATGAATCAAAATAAGGAAAGGAGGTGAGAAAATGCTAATGATTATGTGCTTCAACCTGAAGAACGGTGTGAGCGAGGAGGAGTTTGCTAATAAGGTAAAAGAGCTTTTGGATTATCTTGAAGGCAAGGTAGAAGGACTTGGACCTATGAGATTATATCGGCATCACTTCTTCGGTGCGAATCTGAGGACATATCAAATGCATATGGAGGTTAAAGACTTCGGCACATGGGATAGGTTCTTAGCCTTCATTGAGAAGGACGCTAAGGGAGCAAGACTCATGCAGGAAAATTGGTGGAAACTCATAGACATGAATACACACTTTGACGAATTCGTTAGGGAAATACCCTTGTAGACATCAACTTTCCCCCAAATGAAGTTGGAGAGGCAAGATAACGCTAGGCTACGTCTTATCAGGCACATTCGTAGGCACACATGGTACTGGTGATTTCGAAGGCGTAAAGAAAATGGGTTCAATTTATGGAGTCATGCTAGACCCAACACATGTGGTAGCGAATGTAACGGGCATAGTGGTATATCCTTAAAATGAATGCGGTATTAACGGTTGAGGCCACATGCCGGGTTTTGAAGAAGCTAGAGGCATCCAAGCACGATTAATCCTTCATGGATGGACATTGCGATCGCAACACGAATGAAAAGACTGAACATAACGGAAACATATTAAACGATAACGACTTCGATGAAATTCCATGGGGTTAAAACCTTCTGAAATCACATCTAAATTTATATCAGACTAAGCACCATTTTTGCCGAATTTTCGGCAAAGAAAAGAGGGGGAAGCAAGGCCTATTTATTTAGATGCATACGCTTGAGCCTCTTCCATGACGCCTAAAACTCAGCGAGGTTGTTCGGAATTTCACGGTAAACTTTATAAGAAGATTATCGTAAAACATAAGACACAAGAGGATTCCAATGAAGTTGGACAAAAGACTGATCGCCCTATTGGGCGTCTACTTAGCGTTTATTTTCGTTATTGGATTCCTTGGAGCCTCCCCAGCGCTTTCTGGCTTGTCCACGATCCTAGGGACCGTCATACTAGGCACCACCGTGCTGGGCACCACGGTCCTCTCCTCGGTGCTGGGCTCCTCCCTGCTAGGCACCACCACCATGATCGCCATATACGGCGAGGCCATGGCCACGGCCCAGCTCTACGTTAGTCTCATCTGCATCGGCCTACTGGTCTATCTGGAGCTCACCGACCCCACCTATGGAGGAGTGAAGAAACTCTTCTTAGAAGTCAGGGAAAGCTGGACAAGCATCGCCGCCCTCTTGGTACTATTGTTCCTAATTTTTGTGGCGTTCAAGGTCTGGTTGATCATCACCGCATAGTTTTCCCGCGTCATCTCATATCGCAAATACCCCGAAGGATAACCATTGTAAAGCAAACTTATGCCAATCTCCTTTTTTAACTCATGAGCTAATAACCCTTCTGAGAAAAGGATAATACACCGCCACTTGCTTACATGCTTTAAGGTTAAATGCGATGGTTAGGCCTGAGGTAGTAGATTGGCTTAGAGAAGCTAGGGCGGACTTAAAGCACGCAAAAGACTGCCTCAAGCTTGAGAGCTACAATTGGGCGTGCTTCGCAGCCCAACAGAGCAGCGAGAAAGCGTCGTAGAACACCTCGGCGAACTTTCCTCCTACTACACGTTGGCGAGATATCCCAATGCAGGGCTGTAACCATAGCGGAAAAGCTACTGGAGGATGTCGAGGATGCCTTCAAACGTCTTGAGCACAGTTGAAGAAGCCCTAAGTAAACTCACCGAGGAACTCAGGAAAAACCTCGGTCCTGTAGAGATTTTCCTTTTTGGAAGCTTCGCTAAGGGCGACTGGTTGGAAGATAGTGACATCGACATCATAGTTGTCTCAGAAGCGTTTAAGGGCAAAACTATGGCTGAAAGAGTTAATATGGTGCGAAGGTTAGCACCTGACAACCTCGCCTTCGAAATCCTAACCTACACACCCCAAGAATTTAAGGAAGCCCTAGTAAAGAGTATAGCCAT
>Ga0315314_1002059_pt1 | contig 17034 bp, 15 predicted proteins | sample TDP9_MG_FD_203631 | JGI IMG/M metagenome (GOLD analysis project Ga0315314, IMG submission 203631) | Freshwater sediment microbial communities from Lake Towuti, South Sulawesi, Indonesia - TDP9 | ecosystem: Environmental > Aquatic > Freshwater > Lake > Sediment | place: Indonesia: South Sulawesi...
CGCGGGTGACAGCCACAGCCTGGTCAGCGTTCGTTGCGCTACCAAAGTTGAGGAAAAACTGGTAGAATTTGCCGAGCTTGCGGCCGGCCAGATAAAAGTCTCCAATGTCCCTTGTTTTGCGCGAAGCTCGCTGGCCAATCCAGAGCACGCCCAGCAGATAGGAAATGATAATGACAAAATCGAGCCAGTGAAGCCCGAAGATTTGCATGAGCCCATTAAACAAAAACTTTCTAACAATGTCAAAACCAGAATTAAATAAAGTCAACAAAGTTGACCTTGATTTTTAACTCTGATATAAGAGTTCTTTTTATTAAACAGCGCCTCAAGAAAAAAATGGCAGGATTCTTAGCGTCTTTTCAAAAATTTTCCCATCTCGGGGAAATCCTTGCTTTAAGTTCAGCTATCTTTTGGGCTCTGGCCGTTATTCTTTTCCGCATCAGCGGCAAGACCGTTCATCCCATCGGCTTGAATCTTTTTAAAAATATATTTTCTGCTTTGCTCATAATTCTGACTTTTCTTGCTCTAAAAGAGCCCATACTTCTCAACCTTCCTTGGACAGATTATTTATTAATGGGGCTGAGTGGACTTATTGGCATAGCTCTTTCCGACACTTTATTCTTTTATGCTCTGAATTTTCTGGGCGCAGAGCTTGTGGCTATTGTCGATTGCACCTACAGTCCTTTTATCATCGGGCTTTCCATCCTTTTTATAGGCGAACGAATGAAAACAATTCAAATTCTCGGAGTTTTGCTCATCATCTTTGCGGTCTTGCTCATCGCCCAGAAAAAAAACGAGGAAACAATCTCGCGCCGCAAACTCCTCTCAGGAATTGCTCTTGGCATTTTGGCCATGTTCTTTACAGCTGTGGGCATTGTGATGGTCAAGCCCTTGCTCAATCATTTCTCCGTGCTTTGGGCAAGTTTGCTCCGTCTGCTGGGAGCAATTATCTCTTTGGGAATATTCATCATTTTCTATCCCGCGCCGCAGAGAATCCTGAGGCCGCTTTTTTCCACCTCGAACTTAAAAATTGTAATTCCTGCTTCTTTTCTAGGGGCTTATTTGGGGCTCATCGCCTGGCTGGGCGGGATGAAATACACTCAGGCTTCCATTGCCTCAGCTTTGAGCCAGATGAACACAATCTTCATCTTCATCCTGGCCGCGATTTTCCTCAAGGAAAAAATTACGACAGGAAAAATTGTGGCCATCGTCTCTGCCTTTAGCGGAGCTTTTCTCGTTTCTTTTTTTAATTAAAATTTAGAATTCCTGCAGGCTTTCCCAGGCCTCAAACACTGCATAGACATTTTCAGGTTTTGCTCCAATGCCAAACTCGCATTGAGCAATCACTCCGCCCCGCTGGCACAGAGCTTCTTTAACCTTCTTCACAGCCTCTTTCACTTCGTCTGGCGTGCCATGAGCAAGGAGATACTGGCGGTCAATCTCTCCCCAAAAAGTAATTTTTCCCCTGAAATTTTTGCCCAGGCTTTCCAGGTCCATACAAAAAATTTGAGAATTGATGGCGTCGACGCCAAGCTCAATAATATCCGGGAAAATATCCATGATATAGCCATCAGAATGAAAGAACATATACTTGTCATGACTATGAGCAATGTCCACGTATTCTTGATAAAGAGGTTTGAAAACTTTCGCCCAGAGTGAAGGAGAAATCAAAAGAGAATCCTGACTTCCCCAGTCATCAGCAAAGTAAAGAGCATCGACTTCAGTGCCGGCCCAAAGCTCCAGCTCCTCTTTATAAAATTGATGGATGCGCTCGAGAAGCAGAAATAGCTCTTCAGGCTGCTCAACTAGGTCCAGGTAGAGGTTTTCAGGTTTGCGGATGAACTGAAGCTGTTCAAAAGGCCGGACGCGACAACCAGCGATGACAAATTTATCTGTCCTCTGGCAAAAGTCATTGACTTTATCCGCATCCACAGTCAGACGCTCATGGGGAAATCTGATTTTTCCTAGGTCTTTCCAATCCTTGAGGAGCGGTTCCTTAATCTCGCCAATAATTCCCTTCTGCCTGTTTTCAAAGATACAGCCCCACTCATCAATAAATATACCCGGGGCGTATTCATCACCCACGGTTTTCGGAATCTCTTTGAAAAAAGATGGAGAGTTAACAATATCATCAGGAAATCTATGCTGAATTTTGGCCAGCTCTTGAGGATAATGGTCAGTTGCCCAGGGCAAAAACCATAATTGACGAGGAATCCTTGCCGGCGAGGCAAATTCTAATGTTCTCTTAACCAGTCCTCTCGAGGTCATGGTTTCTGAGCCATCTTCCAGATGAAAAAAAACGATTTGCCGTCTCGAAATCTTTATCGGGCCACCAGCTTGTTGACAACATCAACAGCACTGGCTGCATCAGGAGCATAGCCATTGGCCCCTATCCGGTCAGCATATTCCTGGGTCAGGGGCGCGCCTCCGACTATCACTGGCACCTTCAGGTTCACGTTATGGAGAGCATCGATGACATTCTTCATCTGGATCATGGTCGTGGTCAGAAGGGCTGAACAAGCGACAATACTTGCCTTTTCCGCTTGAGCTGCCTCAACAAATTTTTCAGGAGCGACATCAGCTCCAAGGTCAACAATCTTGTAGCCTGCTCCTTTAAGCATCATGGCCACGATGTTTTTGCCGATGTCATGGAGGTCGCCTTTGACTGTGCCGATAACGACTAAGCCTTTTGGTTCGACTTTATCTTTGGCCAGTAAAGGCTCGAGTATGGCCAGGCCAGCATTCATCGCCCTGGCGGCTACCAAAACTTCTGGAATAAAGACTTCATTATTTTTGAACATCTCTCCGAGTTTTTCCATGCCTCGAATCAGCCCTTCATCAAGAATCTGGCGTGTTGAAATCCCTATGGCTAAAGCCTTCTGGACTAAAGTCTCAACCCCATCTTTCTTCCCTGCTAATAAAGCCTCTTGGATTTCATTCAGCATAGCCACACTCCTCCCTCCAATTCTAAAACCAAGGTTTCAATATATCACATCAAACGCCGACTCTTGTCAAGGTAAAGGAAAATAGCCTCTCCAGAATACGGAAGCATCATTTTTTCCGTGATAGAAGTAAGGTGTTATTGGTCAATCTTTTTCATCACGAGAAAAATATGCTTACCCATTAAACTAAAAGTTTGTTGAGGCTTTGAGAAAATGTTAGAATGAGCATAGCCTTTATGAAACAATTCAAAGTCGGCATTGATAGCTACAGCCTCAAGCCTCTCAACCTTTCTCCGTTTGAGCTTCTCGATTGGGTGATGATTAATGACAGCGATGGCGTCCAGTATTCTGAAATTCCTTTAGCTCCAAACCAGCTCAGGGACAAATATTTTCTAAAAGAACTGTCCCAGTATGCGGCAGAGAATAAACTCTATCTTGAATGGGGAGGCGGAGAACATATTCCATTGGATACTGATACAGGCAGGCCCAAAGATATCGTAAGCATCAATCGCCAGGCGGCTGAACAGGCTAATCTTCTGGGTGTTTCCACCATACGTTCCTGCTCAGGAGGTTTGATGAGATGGAAAAAAGATTCTATCCCGACAGAAACACTGCTCGAGCAGACGGCCAAAAGCCTGCGCAGCCAGAAGCAGATGCTCAGAGATTTCAATGTCATTCTGGCTATCGAAATCCATTTTGAATTCACCACCTTTGAACTCTTAAAGCTTTTCGAGATGTGCGAGGCCAAACCTGGCGAATACTTGGGCATCTGTCTTGACACGATGAACCTCCTGACCATGCTCGAAGAGCCTCTGGCTGCCACCAGGCGAATCCTCCCCTGGGTTGTTACCACTCATATCAAAGACGGCGCTATCCTTCTCACCGAAAAGGGTTTTATCTCTTTTCCCACAGAAGTGGGCAAGGGAGTCGTGAATTTCCTGAACATATTCGAAGAGCTCTCGACTCTCAAACGCCCGATTCATCTTTCCATTGAAGACCACGGCGGTGATTTCTTGATTCCAATTTTCGACCCCGTTTTTCTGTCCAGGTTTCCAGACTTAAGCGTTCATGAATTGTGCAGTCTTTTAAAGCTTTCGGTGAAAACCAGAGAACTCATCAACAGGAAGGAAATGGCCATCCTGGAAAGAGAGCGCTGGCCAGAATTCTGCGAGAAAAGAGTTAAAAAGGACATTGCCTACATAAAAAGTCTTGTTCAAAAAAATATTCTAAATTGAAAAACACTCCCCAAGCAGGACGGCAGGAGATACAGGCAATGAAGCATGAGAAATTCAACTTCAAGACAAAAGAAGAACTGCTTCATAAAGCGCAGCAACTTGGCCTCGACCTTCCCTTCAGCGAAGACATTGACATTCTTTTTAATAAAATTAAAGTGGCAGGGAAAACGCTTCCCAACAGGTTTGCCGTCCATCCTCTGGAAGGTGCTGATGCTGAGGCAGAGGGAAAGCCTGACCAGCTGACATTCCGGCGTTATCAAAGATTCGCTCAAGGCGGAAGCAGCGTCATCTGGTTTGAAGCCACAGCCGTTGTCGACAAAGGCCGCTCAAACCCAAGGCAGCTTCTGCTGACAAGAAATAACAAGGAAATTTTTAAAAAATTGGTCGAAGAAACGCGAGCCGCAGCGCACAAATCCTGGGGCCAAAGTCATGACCTTCTTCTCATCCTGCAGCTAACTCATGCTGGCCGGTATTCAAACCCGGAAAGAAAGCCCGCACCTGTTATCGCTCATCACCATCCTATCCTCGACCCTCTGCTCGAGCTGCCTGAGAATTATCCTCTCATCAAAGACGATGAGCTGGACAGGCTACAAGAAATCTTTGTCTCTGCTACCTCTCTGGCTGCAGAAGCCGGATTTGACGGCGTGGATATCAAAGCCTGCCACGGCTATCTTATTTCAGAGCTCCTGGCCTCATTCACGCGCAGAGATAGTAAATATGGAGGCTCTTTTGAAAACAGGTCTCGGTTTCTGCTAGAAACAGCGAAAAAAATTAAGGATTGTCTTCCAAAAATTATAGTCACCAGCCGGCTTGGCGTTTACGACTCTCTCCCCTATCCTTATGGATTTGGAGTCGATAAAAAAAACAAAGAAAAAGTGGACCTCAGCGAGCCCAAAGATTTAATTAAGAAATTAATTCAGGTTGGTTTTCCCCTTCTAAACATTTCCATCGGCAATCCACATTATAAGTCCCACTATGGCCGGCCCTTTGATAAGCCAATCCGCGGAAACAAGTTGCCTGATGAACATCCTCTTGAAGGAGTCAGCCGCCTGCTCTCTATCACGGCTGAATTACAGCAGGAATTTCCAGCTCTTCCTCTTGTGGGCACAGGCTACTCCTGGCTGCGTCAATTTTTCCCTCATGTCGCAGCTGCTATGATTCAGCAGGGAAAAGCGTCTCTTGTCGGCGCAGGACGCGAAGCTCTTGCCTATCCTGATTTTGTGCGCGATCTTGCACAAAAAGGGGCTTTGAACCTCAAAAAAATCTGTCAGACTTGTTCCTGCTGTTCAGAGCTTCTCCGGAAAGGAGGGCCTGCAGGCTGCGTTGTCCATGACCATAAAATCTATAAAAGCCAAAAATATTCATAGGAAACAAGGAGGAAAAAAAATGAAAAGACGGGCTTTTTTTTGCTTTTTCCTTGTGATACTTTTTATTTTTTCAAGTTGTGCTGCCGGTCCCAATGAGCTTGAGAAAACTCCGAATAAAGAGGGAAAAATCGCCGGCTTCTGGAAAGGGCTGTGGCATGGCCTTATTGCGCCCATTACCTTTATTCTTTCTATCTTCATCAAGAATTTGCACTTCTATGAAGTTCATAATAGCGGAATCTGGTACAACTTCGGTTTTGTTATCGGAGCCGGGCTCTTTTTAAGCGGCGGAATCCTGGGCCGGAAAAAAACAAAAAAGTGAAAAACTGATGTTTGAAAAGAAGGAAGAAAAATTAAAAATTCTTAAATGGGCCAGAGAAACGTTTTCCAGACGTAAAAAATAATCCAAAAGCCATGACCAGGACAGAAATCAGGATTAAAAATATGACTTTCCCGCTCTATTCTTTGAATGCCTTAATCATCGGAAGTGGCGCTGCTGCGCTGAATGCTGCTGTCTGTTTACATGATTACGGCCAGAAAGATGTGGCCATAGTCACTGAAGAGTTCGGCGGAGGCACGTCCAATAACTCAGGCTCAGATAAGCAAACTTACTACAAACTTTCTCTGGCTAGCGACCTGCCTGATTCTCCTCTTCAGATGGCCAAAGACCTTTTTGAGGGTGGAGGCATGCACGGCGACATTGCGCTCTGCGAAGCCCAAAATTCCCTGGCCGCTTTCTTTCACCTCGTCGAGCTTGGAGTGCCTTTCCCCCATGACCCATACGGCGCTTATCTTGGCTACAAGACAGACCATGACTCTCGGCAAAGAGCAACTTCAGCCGGGCCTCGGACTTCGCATCTCATGTTTGAATGCCTGGCCAGAGATGCCAGAAGAAAAGGGATAAAGATTTTTGACCAGCATGAAGTCATCGCTCTTCTCACTCAAAAGAGAGGAAAAAATAAAAAGGTTATAGGCGCTCTTGCCCTGAATAAACGAAATTTAAATTCTAAAAATCTCGGTTTTGTCATTTTTAATGTGACGAACATTATCTTCGGCACTGGAGGACCCGCAGGAATCTACAAAGCCTCTGTCTATCCTGAAAGCCAGACTGGCTCTCATGGACTGGCCCTGGCCAGCGAAGCCACAGGAGTGAATCTCACTGAATCCCAGTATGGGCTTACTTCCCTGAAATTCCGCTGGAATCTATCCGGGTCTTATCAGCAGGTCATCCCCCGCTATGTTTCCACTGACCGCCAAGGAAATGATGAAAAGGAATTCCTCAATGATTATTTCCCTGACATGGGAAAGCTGGCCACGGCTATTTTTCTCAAGGGCTACCAATGGCCATTTGACCCCAGAAAAATTTTAAATTATGGGTCATCGCTCATTGATATCCTCGTCTATGAAGAGACTGTGCACAGAGGCCGAAGAGTTTTTCTGGATTTCAGGCACAACCCGAGCGGCAGCGGAAAACTTGAAGATTTTTCATTCAAGCTTATAAGTCAAGAAGCTTACGACTATCTTAAAAAATCAGGAGCTCTTCTTCCCACACCTGTCGAGAGGCTGGCGCGCATGAACCAACCAGCCATTGATATTTACCAGGAACATGGCATCGACCTTTACAAAAAATATTTGGAAATCGCTGTCTGCGCCCAGCATAACAACGGCGGCCTGAAAGGAAACATCTGGTGGGAATCTAACATCCGCCATCTTTTCCCTGTTGGCGAAGTGAACGGCTCTCATGGCGTTTACCGGCCAGGCGGAGCAGCTTTGAACTCAGGCCAGGTGGGAAGCATGAGGGCTGCCCTTTTTATTTCCAGAAGATATACAGAAAAACCTCCCAAGCCAAAGGATTTTCTGGCTAAGGCAGAATCTCAAATCAGAGCTCAGTTCGAGTTTGCTCGGAAAATGATTGAGCGCACGCTTAAAAATTCTGCTTTCATCCAGAAAACAAGAGCTGAAATTCAGGAAAGGATGTCAGCCTGCGGAGCTTGTATCAGAAGTCTTAAAGAAATCCAAAGCGAAGTCGCTAAGGCCTGGAAGCTCTACACTAAATTGAAAAGAGAGATGAAAATTCCGTCGGCAAGGCTGCTGCCTGCAGCCTTTAAAAATCTCGACCTCTGTCTGACTCATGCTGTTTATCTTGAAGCCATTAAAGAATATTTAAAAAAAGGAGGAAAAAGCAGAGGCTCGTTTCTTGTCCTTGACCCTGGAGGAGAAAAGCCATGTCCTCAACTCGAAGACGACTGGAGATTTTCTTTAGAAAAGCCTGATTCCTTTGTCAACCAGAGAATCCTGGAAGTGACTTTGAGTAATAAAAAACGAATTCTGAAGCAATGGGTGAAGATCAGGCCTATTCCTCAGGAAGAGGCCTGGTTTGAAAATGTCTGGCATGAATTCAGAAAAAATAATATTATTAAATAAAGAAAGACAATGGCCAGCAAGAAAAAAGTAGCTCTCGTCACAGGCGCGGGCCGCGGCATCGGCCGAGGCATAGCTATCGAACTGGCCAAAGAAGGATTTAATATAGCCGGATGCGACATCATCTTTGAACAAAAAAATAGGAAATCTGGCTTGTTTGAGGTCAAAGATAGAATCAAGGAAAAGGGAGCTGAATTCCTTCCCATCCGTGGCGATGTCGCTGCGCTTGAAGACCATAAAAAAATCCTCAATAAAGTTCTCAATAAATTCGGGAGGCTCGACCTGCTCGTCAACAACGCTGGAGTAGCGCCACTTGTCCGGATGGATGTTCTCGAAACCACGCCGGATAGCTTTGACCGCGTCATGGATATCAACCTGAGAGGCACTTTCTTTTTCACCCAAAGAGTTGTCCGGCAAATGATAGCCCAGGTCAAAGAGAATCCCGATTTGAAGCTGTGTATTGTTTTCATCTCTTCGATCTCGGCATTTGTCTCATCGCCATCAAGGGCAGAATACTGCATCTCCAAAGCTGGCTTGAGTATGGCAGCTCGACTTTTTGCAGACAGGCTCACTGATTATGGCATCAATGTCTACGAGATTCGGCCAGGAATTATTAAAACTGACATGACTGTCTCTGTCCGTGAAAAATACGACAGGCTCATCGCTGAAGGCTTTGTCCCTCAAAAAAGATGGGGATTTCCAGAAGATGTTGGCAAAGCTGTGGCCGCACTGGCCAAAGGTTATTTTCCCTATTCGACTGGCCTTATCCTCGAAGTCAGCGGCGGCCTGAACATCCAGAGATTGTAAAAAGAGGGTGAGGCCCATGAAAAAAACAGAACTCCTGTATAAAAAAATAAAAAAGAATAGGCTCATCGCCCTTCTCACGCCCAAAACTCCTGAGCAGTGTCTCGTGGCTTATGAGGTTTTTTCCCCTCTGGGCATAACCCTGGAAATTGCTTTCCGCTCCAAGGCAGCCTTGGACGGTATTAAGGCAGTGATAAAAAGACATCCTGATGCTCTGATTCTGGCCGGGACCGTAATGACCAGAGCCCAGGCTGAACACGCCATCAAGGCCGGAGCTTCGGGTATTGTATCAGCCGATTATATTCCCGCTGTCGTTGACGCTTGCGCCAGAGCGGATATCATGTGCATTCCAGGAGGTCTAACCGATGCTGGTAAACAACTTGTCCAGAAGGCAGAAGTTTATGGCTGCGAACTTGAGGAGCTTAAAGAGAAATATCCCTATCAGTGGATTTACAAACTTTTCCCAGCCGCGACCGAGACAAAGTCAAACCTGGATTTTGCCTCTTCCTGGAAAGGCCCTTATAAAGACTTGGCTGTTGTCTATGCTGGGGGAGTCTCTTTTAAAAACCTGGCTGAGATGGCTGCCAGAGACTCAGCAGGTGTTTTCTGCGGCTCTGCTTTAACAGATAAAATAGAGAATCCTGAAAAGATGAAAGAAGAAGCAGAGAAGTGGCTGGAGGTGATCCATGGCTCTAAGAACAGAAAAGAAGAAAGGGCGCTCAAAAAAATTGAAAAGAAAAAGCCGCCGTGCATCCCAAAAGTTGTCACCTTTGGCGAAATTCTTTTAAGGCTCTCCCCTCCTAACAGCTTGCGCTTTGCTCAGACAAAGGCTTTTGAGGCAACTTTTGGTGGCGCCGAGGCCAATGTTGCCGTATCTCTGGCTAATTACGGCCTCGAATCTTGCTTCGTCACAGCTCTTCCTGACCATGAAATCGGCCAGGCTGCTCTCAATCACCTTAGGATGTTTAACGTTGACACCAGATACATTCTCCGCCAGGGAAAACGTGTTGGCATTTATTTCCTTGAAGGAGGCGCCTCCCAGAGACCGTCTAAAGTCATCTATGATCGCCAAGGCTCTTCCATCTCTGAAGTAAAGCCAGGAATTTTTGACTGGGAAAAAATCTTTGAAAGGACAACTTGGTTTCATTGGTCAGGCATAACACCAGCGCTCAGCGATTCTTCAGCAGAAACAGTGGCTGAAGCTATCAAGTTTGCCAAAAAAGCAGGCCTGACCGTGAGCGTTGATTTAAATTATAGAAAAAAGCTCTGGCCGCCTCAAAGAGCCAGGACAATTATGACAGCGCTCATGGCAGATGTGGATATTGCCTTTGGAAATGAGGAAGACGCTTCAGAAATTTTTGGAATTAAACCCAAAGCATCAAAGCCGGGTTTAGGCAAGCTCAAGATAAATGACTACAGAACGATTGCTCAGGAAATGGCAAAAAGGTTTGGACTTAAGAAAGTTGGCATAACTCTCAGAGAAAGCCTTTCAGCCTCAATTAACATCTGGTCCGGATGCCTTTTTAACGGACAAGATTTTTATCAAAGCAGAAAATACAAAATTCAAGTTTTGGATAGAATTGGTGCGGGCGATGCCTTCAGCGCTGGTTTTATCTATGCCTCACTCGCCGGAAGGACAGATGTAGAAGCACTCGAATTTGCTACGGCTGCTTCCTGCCTCAAGCACACCATCCACGGCGATTTTAACCTGGTCAGCCTCAAAGAAGTAGAAGCACTTGCTTGGGGTGAGGCCAGCGGTCGAGTCCAGCGCTGATTCTAAAAAAAGCTATAATTCTTTTATGCCGATGAGGGATGATTTAACGAAGACTTTGCCGCTGCTTACATCAAATTCGACCGTTCTTCCATAATTCTTGCCTGTATCTTCAGCAAATATCGGGATTTTCGCTTTTATTAAAGCCTGTCTGGCAGCCTCGATATTCCTCTCCCCGATATACAATTGTGACTCATTGGCTCCTGGCTCAAACATGCTTGCTCCGCCGACAATCTTGGCTATGAGCCGGGTCTTATTCGCCCCGAATTTGACCATTTCCCTGATCATCAACGGAATGGCTGTATCAGCAAACTTGGCTGGTTGCTCCATGGGAGCATCTTTCGATAAGGAGCTGTCAGGCAACATGATATGAGCCACGCCTCCGACCTTTGTCACTGGGTCATACAAAATAACGCCCAGGCAGGAGCCTAAGCTCAATATCTCTAAAACAACCTGGTCTTTAGCTATTTTATAATTTCCGATGTCAATTTGAATCTTTTCCATAGGAACTCATTTCCATCCATTTTCTGATACCATTAAGAAAAATTTTTATAATAGCTGCCTTGAGATGTCAAGGAAGAATAATTCCGAAAGGTCATCATCTTTTTCTTGATAGAAGCAAGTATTATTGGTCAGGCTGGCCAATCCTTTTCGTCACGGAAAAAATGATGCTTCCCAGTTCTGAGACTCGGTTCGATATTCTGGGGCTACTGTACTAATTCAGCCATGAGCATTATGCCCCCAGATTAGAGGTAGACGCATTTTCGGGCTTCATCAGCGTAAGCCCGAAGGAGCTCAAGGTCAGCATCAAAAAAATGGTCAGAAGGAGCAAGGATGTATCCTCCCTCCTGTCCGGCTGACTCAAAACATTCACGGACAGCTCGTCGTGTCTGTTGAGGAGTGCAGCCCACAAAATAATGAAACTGGTCAAACCCTCCGATCATGCATACCTGATGACCTAGGCGGCGCTTGGCCTCTTTTAAATTCACGTCGCCTCCCAAAGCCTGGGGAGTGAATGTCTCCATGGCTTCAGGCTTCATGTTGACTATGTTCTCAAGAATGGGCATCATGCCGCCGCAGGTATGGTAAACGACACGCTGACCGGCTTGCTGGGCCAGTTCAATCAATTTTGAGTCATAGGGAGCAACAAAGTCGTCGAATATTTGAGGAGAGATGACAGTCGAGGAGGCATGGCCTCCGCCGTGTTCAATGAGGTCGAATTTCGCTCCCTTCATGGATTGGACAAAAATTTTTTTTCGGTTAAAGAGAATTTTTAAAAGCGAATGTACCCAACTCCCATCATCATAGGTGGCCAGGATCAATTTTTCAATTCCATACAGGCTCGCCGCATCCTGCCAACAGCCGGGCTGGCCGTAAACGTCAAAAGAAATCAGACTGCCGCGGACAAGACCTCTCTGGCCGTAAGCTTCTGCCCTGCGGTTGACCTCCTCCACATCGCAGAGCGGTGTCGTCACATATTCGCCGATGATATCAATGTCCGACTTCTCTTTAATCAAATGCTCGGCAATCCAGGAAGTGCAGTCATTGCTCTGGAGAACCATTGTTAAAACTTTTTTTGGCGTGACGAAATTATAGCGAACTGTTTTGAACTCTGTGCCCGGGATTTCCACTGTTTCTATCCTCCAGCAAGCAGAGGAAACTCGGCGCGCCTCAAGAGCTTTCAGCTCTTTTTGATTCGGGTCGTAGAATTCGCCTTTTTTCTCATCAGGCTTGTGGGTAACTACCCAGTGGATAGGGTCAAGGCCGAAATGGTCAAAGAATTCCTCGCTTGAAATTCCGTTCATGTACTTTTTTAGAAAATAGTCCATGACATGATGAGTGGTCACAGGCAGCCGGTCAGGAATTTTTCGTTCGAGCGCAGCCAGGAATCTTTCTTTTGAAGTCATTCAAAAAAAGCCCTGTTGAAAAATGCTGTCCGAATTTGACAAGGCCTCACCTTTTTCTTTATTTTTTTCAAAAATTTAAGGTCTTCTAAATCGATCGCTCTTCCTCCAGCTGTCTTCTGCCCATGAGTCAAGGGACCTGCCTGAAACAAGCGACTACTTTCCTAATTTCCTTCTTAAACTCTTCAGCAGAAAAATTCTCGATTTTCTTCTGAAGGTGGTTGAGTAAAACACCCTGCAGGGATGGTGCTTTGAGAACTTTCTCAATTTTATCCACTCCGTCATCCTCGTCTTTATAGGTGAGCAGAGAATGTTTAACTATTTCGACCTGTCCGCCACTCCCTGGCACGAAAACAATATTTCCTGCAGAGACCATCTCGGCCAAGGCAATCCCGAATGGCTCATAGTCACGGCCTGAAATGCCGAATCGATGACGGGCAATGAGTTCCTGCTTTTTTGCCCCAAAAATTGCCCCTTCGATAAAAATCCAATCCTTATTTCTTTTCCAAACTTCGTTGATTCTCTTCAAATAAAGCCTTTCGTCCAGCCTGCCCACGATATGGAGATGAATATCATGGCCTTTATCTCTCACCTTTTTCAATATGGCCATAATTTTTTCTATTCTCTTTTCAGGGGCCAATCTCCCCAGGAATATGAACCCATTTTCTTTTTCCTCCCAGGGAACAGAGGGAAAGCCGCAGACGACAGGAGGATAGATGACAGTGGATTCCAATCCATATTTCTGTTTCATAACCTGTGAGCACCAATAGGAATTGGCAATGGTCAGATTTCTTTTCCAGCCTGCCTCAGAAGCGCCAGAAAGAATCTGGCTCATTTTCAAATAAACCCATCTCAGGGGAGAAGGCTGATAAAAAACTCTCTTATAGCCGCAGGGCAGATGGACAAAAGTCCGGCGTAACTCGTCATCAAAAGAAAAATCACAGATGAGCTGAATTCCTCTTTTCCCGAAATCCATGACATTGTAGGCGGAAATCATCAAGTCAAAGGACGGGGCTATCTTTTTACAAAACCTGGCCAATCTAAAAGTCCTCAAAGCAAAAAAATGATTCTTGAAAAATCGAGGAAGGGGAATCTCGATTGTTTTGACTTCCTCCGGCTTGATGTTTGTTCCATAACATTCATTCAAAATCTCAAGAGGGATATGCCCCATGCTGATCAAATAAACATCATAATCATTTTTGAGGGCCTCAACCACCCACAGCGCTGCTGCTTCAGACCCGCCGCCAGGCCTGAGCTCAGGATGGACGACGGCTATTCTGGGCAGGCTCACAGACCGCGGCCGGTGTCCTTTATTCATGAGGCTTCTTTTCTCAAGGAAGTTCGAGTTAACAGAGAGCGATACAGGGAATCATATTCGTGAAATCGGGCATCCCAAGATAATTTTTCAATAACTCTTTTTCTTAACGACTGGCGATCCAAGCCCCTTTTCATGGCCTTGATTATTTTCCGAGAAAGATCGTTCGGGCTTTCTCGACTGGCATCAAACTTTTCTCCGACATCGGTCTTCAGGATATTTTCCAATTCTTGAACGACATCTGAAAATCCGACAACCGGAACTCCTGCTAGTAGAGATTCTTCATAGACGAGGGGAAAAGCTTCGGAATGGCTGGGCATGACAAAAACATCAGCAACATTGTAAAAATCTATAATTTTTTCCCAGGGCTGCTCTTCAAAGACAACTCCATCCAGACTGTTGGCTTCAATGAACTTCCGGGCAAAATGAGCTCCTGCTCTATCAGCGATGACCAGGAGCCGGCTTGATTTATTTAACTCACCATTTGCGGCAAACGCCTCCAGGAGAATATCCAACCCTTTTATCTTGATTGACTTTACTACTCCGGAGAAAAGCACAATATTTTTATTATCATCCCATCCCCACTTCTTCCTCATCGCTCCTTTATCTCTAAGAGGCAAACAATTGGAGTCGATGGGATTATGAATAATCTTGACCAGGCCCTGGAAATTCAATTGATGCTTTTCTTCTTGTTGCCGACAGAATTCAGAAACAGAAATAAGACAGTCCACTCCTTCAAGATTTCGCCTTATTTTAGCGATATCTTTTTCTCCTTTAATTTCATGCCAGAAGCCATGGTCAGTGACGATGAGCGGAAGAGAGGAAGGACTCACTCTGAGCGAGAGAGGCCAGGAATTTTCAATAGCCTGGACATGGACAAGATGGGGTCCCAAAAGAGCTAATAGCTTTCTGAGAAAAAAGCTTCTGCCTAAAATTGCCATTTTTTCTCTCAGAGGAAAAGGCTTCAAACCTCCTAGCCGCTTTCTGTCTGCCTGCCCGTAGAATTTTATTCCCCAAATAGCTTTTCTAAATTTGTTGTCGGGCATGTTGATAATCGTGATGCGATCACGAACTGAAGAAAATGGATATCGACTGTTGGCCAGAAAATAAACATCATAATCCCTCTGAGAAGCCTGTTGAGCTAATTGCCAGCCATGAGCAGCCGCGCCACAGCAGAGCTTGCCTCCAACTTCAGGAGGGATAAGCCCTATGTAGAGTATTTTAATCTTCGATGAATCCATCAGAAGCCTTTCCCTAAAATCAACCTCATAGACTTAATAAACCTGCCAAGAGTGAGCAGGGAGTGGATGATTTTTGTCCGGCCGCAAATTAAATGAAGTGAAGCTTTCGCCTCTTTTGTCCAGTGGAACTTATAACTCTCTGTTCCTCTCAGGAAATCATAGGCGGACAATCCCTGATGAATGGCCTTTTCCAAACAAAGTCCAAGAAGAACATTGCCAACACTCAGCGCTGGGGCAAAAGTTTTGTCAACAGCCATAAGGTATCCGGCTAATATTTTTTGATACTTCAAATGAAGTATGGCGGCTATCTCTTGGCCATCCGCCTGCAAGACATCAATCTGAACCCAATCTCTCTCCTTCAATCGGGAAACAATCCTCTTCAGAAATTGATAAAAGACATCGAGCTTTTCGCTAAAAGTATCTCTTTTCTCTGTGTAAAAAGCAAAAAAATTATCAAAAATGCCTTCAACTTCAGCGGATGAAAATGTGCGGTGAGAGGTCTGATAATTCCTCTTCAACACATTCAAATACCGTTTGTACTTCTGCCTCTGGTTCAGGGAGAGGTCAGCCAAAAAATCATCCACTCGTTCTGGCAGCAAGAGAAAAGGACAATAGGTTTTTAAGAGAATGTCAGCCTTTTTTTGCTCTTCTTTAATTCTGCTCAAAAAATGAAGGAGAAAAGGCGACGGAGAGGGTAGGTCGCCAAGCCATAAACAATCCCACTTCCCTGGAACGACGTCAAACAGGAAATCGTACAGGCTTGAAGCCGCTTCTCTTTCTTTGCCTTTTTTGATGAAGACATCAAGATAGTCAGAAGCAGTCTCAGGGTTTCCCAAAAACCTAATCTGTTTTAAAGTATAAAAGCCGAGAGAAATGTTATGGATATACCAGGGAGCGATTCCCACCAATTCATCGTCATCGTAGAGGAGAATAATAAACATCTGACGTTTTTTATGGAGATAACACTCGGCCCAGGACATAAGCCATTCCCAAGTTAGAAAAATTGTATCCGAACTGGAGTGAACGAGAAGATTGTTCCAGGCCTGGGAAATTTGACTCAATTGAGCGAAAGATTCAATGAGCTCGATTTTAAGCCTCATGCTGCTCCTCGGACAATAAAAACGCTCACTGGCTATCCTCTTGCTCATCCTGGATTAGACTGAAGTATGAAGAGTCACTCGACCAGAACCTTTCAGCGTATCCCTGCCACTTGGCACCGAGACGTTGGGCATGACTTAGGACGCAACGCACATAATGAGAGACAGGCTGCGAAACGTATATTTTAATGCATTCTATTTTTCCTTGGATGACATCATCAATAGGATACAACCTGGGCTTAAGCCGGCTGTTAATTTTTTTCACCTGCGCATCTAGCTCTTCTGAGGAGAGCTCAGAGGAGTAGGGCAAATCTTCATACAGAACAAGAGGCAGTGACCTTTCAGAGGCAAGCTCCAAAGATGCTTGATAAAGCAAGAGATGGTCAACATGATATCCCAGGCCCAGAGGAGCCAGGAGAAGGCAGACACTATTTTCAGTCCCTATTGACTCACGCAATTTTTCGATGAGGACAGGATAGACCGGCTCCTGAGATGGCTCCAGTCCTTCGTCAAAAATTGATGAGAAATTTGGGTAGCCGCGGAGTGGGGGCTCAGGCAGGCCGATGGCTCGATATTCTGCAGCTATTCTCTCACAAAATTTTCGATCCTCGATATTTCTGATCCTGGTAATGGCCTTTTCATCAAGGATTTGAGGAAGGCGGGGAGCGAAATTGCTGTGAGAAAATATTGTGACCATCTTGAGAGGAGCAGCTATTTTCCTCTTCAGCAGGATTCCAGCGCAAGAGAGGGCGATATCATCGCAGTGAGGCGACAACAAAAGTGCTTTCCCTGAACTCGTTTTCATGAGAAAAAAAATTCATGCCAAGAAAAAAAAGACTTTATGACTCATTGATTTATCTTCAGCTTAATGCTTTTTATGCCCTATGTTCTTTTTTGATTCTATCATTTATTTGTCTTCTTTTAAATAAGTTCTGTTTCTCAG
>Ga0315314_1002060_pt1 | contig 17033 bp, 13 predicted proteins | sample TDP9_MG_FD_203631 | JGI IMG/M metagenome (GOLD analysis project Ga0315314, IMG submission 203631) | Freshwater sediment microbial communities from Lake Towuti, South Sulawesi, Indonesia - TDP9 | ecosystem: Environmental > Aquatic > Freshwater > Lake > Sediment | place: Indonesia: South Sulawesi...
ACAACTTAGGGAAAAGAGCAACTACATTGCTGAAGAGGTGTGGCACAAAAGAAAAGACAACTCGGTTTTCCCTACTCTAATGAATGGTACGCTCATAAAAGACGAAAAAGGAAAACCTCTGTTTATGGCTACTACAGCCATCGATATCACCGAACGCAAGAATATGGAGGAGGTGCTGCGAGCTGAGCGAGATTTGCTTGAAATTGTCACGAGAAACATTGGCGCTGGACTTGCCATTATTTCGAAAGATTACCGCACCTTTTGGGCAAATGAAGTTCTAAAAAAAGTATTTGGCGATGTAGAAGGCAAAATCTGCTATTCAACTTACAATCAGAAGAACGAGATTTGTCCAAGATGTGGAGTTCGAGAGATTTTTGAAACTGGAAAGGATAAAGTTGTGCATGAACAAGTGGGAAAAGATGTCGAGGGAAAAACTGTCTGGTCAGAGATTACAGCTACTCCAATTAGAGACAAAGATGGAAACATCACCTCGGTTCTGGAACTTGTTGTACCCATTACTGAACGCAAGAGAATGGAAGAAAAGTTGAAGCAGTATTCTGAGCATTTAGAGGAACTTGCTCGAAAAAGAACTGAAGAACTGTTGGAATCTGAGAAAAGGTATTCAGTTCTAGTGGAAGAAGCAAGCGACGGAGTGCTGATGATTCAAGATGGGAAAACAGTTCTTGTGAATCGAAGACTTTCAGAAATTGTCGGTTATCCAGTGGATGAGCTAATAGGGCTTACCTTAACTCAGACGCTTGAAAAGTTTGTAGACAAGAAATATCATAAAATTATAAAGGAAATGTACGAACGAAGGATGCAAGGAAAAATGGTTCCACCCCAACATGAAGTTGAATTCATAACAAAAACCGGTGAAAGCGTTCCCATTGAACGCGGCGGCACACGTGTAAATTTTCAAGGTCGCCCAGCAGTACTTTACATATTGCGAGATTTGAGAGAAAGAAAACGGCTCGAAGAGCAGCGTTTAAAGTTAGAAAAACTAGCAACCATAGGCGAGCTAGCCACTATGGTTGCACATGACCTACGAAACCCTCTAACCTCTATAAGAAATGCTGGCTTCTACATAAGGAACACATGTCCTGGTCATGCAAACACAGAATGCAAAACAGCCCTCGAAATGCTAGACTTAATAGAACGTGAAACCCTTTTCGCTAACAACGTAATCAACGACCTACTGGACTTTGCAGCAAAAAGGCCACTCCAAAAACAGACGCAAGACATAAACAAGATAATAGAAAACTCGCTAATAAAAAGCAACATACCCGAAAAAATAAAAATCAGAAAAAACTTCGACAAAAAAGCAATCGCAAATGTAGATGAAAAACAGCTAGAAAGAATATTCTTAAACCTAACAAAAAATGCAGTTCAAGCCATGCCGAATACCGGAGAACTTACAATCACAACAAACGAAACAAAAGACCATGTCGAAATAAGATTCACAGACACTGGCGTGGGAATATCAGAGGGAAACATGAACAAAATCTTCCAGCCATTGTTCACAACCAAAGCCAAGGGCATAGGCATGGGATTAGCCATATGCAGAAAAATCGTTGAACAACACGACGGCACAATCGATGTGGAAACTAAAGCTGGCAGAGGCACAATTTTCACGATAAGACTGCCAAAAAAACAGAAGGCGAGCAATCAATGACAAACCAAACAAAACCGCACATACTAATAGTGGACGATGACCAAAGCGTATGCAAAACCCTCTCAGCCATACTAAACGCAGAAGGATATCAAACAACAACCGCAACAACAGCACAAGAAGCCATGGAAAAAACAAAAACCCAATTCTTCAACCTCGCATTGCTCGACATCAAACTCCCAGACATGGAAGGCATACAATTACTGACACAGCTACAAATAGCAACTTCAGAAACAATCAAAATCATGATCACAGGCTATCCATCACTAAAAAATGCAATTGAAGCACTCAACTTCGGCGCAGACTCATACATAATGAAACCCATCGACCCAGCAGACCTACTAAAAACAATAAAAAACAAACTAGAAACACAAAAACAAACAGAGAACATGACCAAACAGAAACTAGCAGAATGGATTCTATCACAAGCACGCAAAACCCCACAATCCAATTTTCAAGAATATCTAGAAGAAACAGCAAACGAACTCACACACTTCGGCCTAACAAAAAACCAAGCCAAAACCTACATCACACTAACCGCCATAGGCATAGCCTCCGCCTCAGAAATAGCCGCCTTATCAAAAATTCGAAGAGAAGAAGTATACCGCATAATACCTGAACTAGAAAAACATGGAATCATAACAAGACAGCTAAAAGTGCCCAGAAAATTTTCAGCAACAAAACCAGAAACAGCCATCAAAATCCTAACCAAAACCAAACTGAAAACCATTAAAGAAGAAATCGACAAACTCAAACAAAAACAAGCTGAATTAATTTCCAGATTAAAAACAATAGAGCTCCCAATAAAAGAGGACAACTGTACACTAGAAATCATCACTCAAGAAGACAACGTAACCGAAAAACTTACAGAAATGGCAGAAAACGCAAAAACACAAATCGACATCATGGCTCCACTTGAAAATCTTAGACTGGTATATACAAACCGCCCGAAACAACTCATGCAAAGAATCCTAAATTCAGTCAAAATACGAATAATAACCGAGAACAGAGAGCTAGACTCAATCACCAAAAAAATTATGCAATTCTCACAAACAAACAACAACCCCATTGAACTAAAGCAAATAGAGAAACCGCCCTTCAGCATTTTGATAGTTGATGAAAAAGAAGCCATGTGGGGAGAACAAGCAGCAAGCGAACACACACCAGTTTTCTGGACAAACAATCCAACACAAATCGCCATCCTAAAAACATCCTTTGAAAACATGTGGCAAAAAGCCTCAACAATAGCATAAAAAAGACATTAAAATAAACGAAAGACAAGTTGTTACCATAGAGGCTTACGATGAGCTACAAGGGCGCAGCAACAAATGAAGAAGAAAACTATTGTGTTAAAAGTTGATTCGCAAAACCCAGATAGGAAAAAGATTCGGATAGCAGCAGATTTCATCAAAAAAGGTGGTCTGGTGGCTTTCCCAACAGAAACAGTCTACGGCTTAGGAGCAAACGCACTAAACCCAAAGGCGGTTTTGGCTCTTTTTGAAGCGAAAAGACGACCGCTTGACAATCCTCCAATAGTTCACGTAGGAAACATCAAAGACGTTCACAGATTAGCCAAAAAAGTTCCGCCCAAAGCAGAAAGGCTTATAGAGGCTTTTTGGCCTGGACCATTAACTTTGATTTTTAAGCGTTCGGAGATTGTGCCAGACGTAACTGTTGCTGGTTTAGATACCATAGCTATTAGGATGCCTAAACATAATGTTGCTCTAGCTTTGCTTAAAGAAAGCAGCTGCGCTATTGCTGCTCCAAGCGCAAACCTTGCTGGAAAACCAAGCCCGACAACAGCTAGGCATGTTTTAGATGACCTTGATGGAAGGATAGATGCTGTTTTGGATGCTGGACCCACCCGCATCGGTGTGGAATCCACAGTTTTAGACCTCACTATCGACCCGCCGCAGATTCTCCGTCCTGGAGGGACGCCGTATGAAGATTTAAAGAAGATTTTGGGCAGGGTTAGGCTTCACGCTATTGCTGTTGCAGAGAAAGAGGTGCAGGTTGAGAAGGCGCGTTCGCCCGGTGTGAAGCATAAGCATTATGCTCCAAATGCAGAAGTGATTCTTGTAGAAGGGAAAGTCTCGGCGATTATAGGCAAGGTGAAGGAGTTGGCGGAATTTTACATGCAGAAAAGTGATAAAGTGGGTGTTCTTGCCACGGATGAAACTGTAAGCCATTATAGGGCTAATGTTGTAAAGTCCCTTGGAAGTAGAAGTGATTTAGCTGGTATTGCGAAGAATTTGTTTAGGCTTTTGAGGGAATTCGATTTAGAAAACGTTGATGTTATTATAGCTGAGGGAGTGCCTCCTAAAGGGCTTGGTTTGGCTGTCCTGAATAGGCTTCGCAAAGCTTCTGGATATAAAATTGTTAAGGCAGATAACAACTAGGAAATGATTTGGAAGTTTCACGGATTTGGTTTCTTCTGATTCTCTAATAGGTCTAGAGGGGGCTAGAGATTGGCGAGTAGTCTCGTCGAAGAGTCTAGACCCCCCTTATATATAGATTCAACCTTGGCTTTGACTTGTCAATAGAATCATATTAACGACGCTACTAGCAGGCAGTGAGTCTACCCCTCCCTTTTATATAGGTAATCCAAAGATTCTTCGGATATCCAAAAACGTCTGGAGTGCATACCACGCTCCGAGCCTCGCTTCTCCAATTTTCTAAGGTTCGGAATTTGGCGATATATGTAGGCTCGGTTCTCTCGCATGGCATACCGAATTTTATATTATGTGAATCAGATGAATTAGAAAAGTTATAGCCCTAACTATGAGAACAAATAACACGCAAAAACCAAACTTCGGAAATGGCTAGACTCTCCAGAAGAAACTAGAGCTTGTCTTGGTCTTGATTCTCAGCAATTCCGTGGCAATCAAGGCTTTACTCTTCACCTTTTTAATAAAGAATAGATAATTGCTATTTGGTAGAATCTGATGATTGACCTATTGTTTTGGGTTGTCGTGTTAGTGGTTAGTGTCTTTTTCCTTTCTAAGAGTGCAGACTGGACTGCGGATTCTGTTGTTGCTCTCACTCACAAACTCAACACTACCAAGATAGCTCTAGGAATTCTCCTTGTGTCACTTCTTTACGTTCTTCCAGAGCTTCTGGTTTCTTTGATTGCAGCGGTTCAAGGGGAAACAGAAATAGCTTTTGGCAATATCATCGGGTCAAATATTGGTAATATCGCATTTATGATAGGTCTTTCAGCTATGCTTTCGACCCTCGTAGTGCATAGACGAATGATAGTGAGAGATGGTATTTTCTTAATGGTTGCTACCATATCTGCATTCGCATTCATGTTAGATGGTGTTGTATCACAGACTGAGGGTATTGTGCTTCTATCATTGTCTGTGTTTTACATAATCAACGTCTATGAGCAAGAGAAAATCGAATCTCCAGAAGAAAAGGAGAAAGAAACCGAGGAAATCGCAATTGAATTCGACTTTCTGACAACTTTGACTGGAAAACGCCTCGAAATAAGAAATGCTTACGTATCCTTTGCACTTGGGATTTTCGTATCGTTGCTTACGGCTGAATTTCTCGTGCGTTCTGCCGTAAATATCGCTGCCATCCTTGGTGCTTCTGAGCTACTTATAGGAATGACGGTTGTTGGTTTAGGAACATCTCTTGCAGATATTGCAACTGCGATTGCAGCAACCAAGAAAGGACACAGTGATTTAGCCGTTGCGGGTTGTTTGGGAGCAAACATCTTCACGATACTGATTGTTCTGGGACTTACAGCAATCACAAACCCGTTGTCCATCCTAGGCGAAACGATATCGCTTAGTGGCGGTGTATTAATCGTGATTACTTGCCTATTCTTCGTCTATATGATAACAATGAAAATCGGAAAATTAAAGGGTCTAAGTCTTCTTATGATTTATGGGGTCTTTCTTGCGTTGCTAATAATCACACAGATTTGAGAAAGGTGATTTGGCAAAGATGACTCATCATTGGGGCTACGTGAGTGCTGTTGCTTCGGCACTCTTGTTTGGGACAAGTTCGACTCTGAACAAAATTGCATTGGAAGATGTTCATCCTACTGTCATTGCTGGGATGATTTACTTCATTGGCGGAGTTTTCTTGTTTGGAATTCACTTCTCTCCACTCTCAAAGAAGATTCTAGCTTTGTTTGAAAGCTCAGAAATCGAACCCAAAATAACGACGAAAGACTTTAGGGTTTTGGCTTTCGTCATTATTTGTGGCTCAGTAGTTGCACCCTTGTTACTCTTGAATGGTCTGAATCAAACCACGGCAATCAACACATCTCTGCTTCTTAATGCAGAATCTCTGTTTAGTGCTCTGATAGCGTTTGTGTTTCTCAACGAACGAGGAGCCAAAAGAGAGTATTTAGGCATTGCCATGTTGCTTATTGGAGTCATGTTCGTGACCACAAACGGAGAATTTCAGAAACTGACTTTAACAGAAAACATTGCTGGTAATCTACTGATAATAGGAGCCTGCTTGTTTTGGGGAATTGACAATAATCTAAGCAAGTTTCTGAGTAAGAAACGTGATATCATCTTGGTGACTGGTTTGAAATGCGTCATTGGCGGTTTGGCTTTGCTGATAATGGCTCTCTTTCTAGGCATCAACTTTAGCATTCCTCTAATCTCAATACCTTATCTGTTTTCTTTGGGAGCTTTCAGTATTGCATTCTCAATTATGTTGTTTCTCTTTGCATTAAGAAAAATAGGTTCAATGCGAACGGGGGTCATCTATTCCACATCTTCACTCATTGGAGCGGTTCTAGCTTTCCTCATATTGAGAGAAGCATTTACCTTGATACAACTGATAGCTGGGATAGTTATGTTGCTTGGAGTTTATATCCTCTATCTCCATGGAAAACGAAACTAGACTGATTTTCCATTTATCCTTATTAGTCAGTTAATCAATTGATTAAACTTCTCTTCTGAAGCATCGTGAAAAGAAGCCTAAATCAAGCTCCTCTGAAGTGGATATTTGGAGTAATTCTCCGATCTCTATATAGATAGAGAAAGGTCTTTTTACAGCCTTTCCTCAATGCCTAAGAGACAAACCTAAAAACAAAATGGTTGATGATTTTGGTTAACAAAAAACCTTGTTGGTAGATGTGGGCTTTACTGTGGCGCATGCATAATTTACAGAGCATATAAAGACTCGGAAGAGCTTCGAAGAAGTGTTGCTGAAAAAGAGAATTGTAAACTTGAAGAAATTCGATGCGAGGGATGCCAAAGAGTATTAACTAAAGGATGGGACGTTAAAGGACAAGATTGGGGTAAAAACTGTAAGATAGTCAAGTGTCTAGAAGCCAAAGGAATAGATTTCTGTTACGAATGCCACCAATATCCCGATTGCGAAAAATTCCATCAGATAGCTGACCCTTGCCTAAAGCACAACGAAAACCTAATGCAGAATCTGGATAGGATTAACTCTGGTGAAGTTGAAGAATGGCTAAGAGAAGAAGATAGAAAATGGCGGTGCAAGAAATGCGGCAAGCCCATCACAATGCACTTGACAGAATGCCACTGGTGCGGAGCAAGACTGCGCCATACCTCATAAGACTTTCAAGCCAAGTTTTTCTCCTACTTTCTTAGCTTCTTTCTCGTAGTCCCCGTAAATCATCGCACATTCTCTGCCTACAAACTTGCCGATAGCTTCTCTGTCTTCGATTTCCACCCAAGCAGTCATTCTGCAATTATCGCCTCCCAAATCTTTGCAATCAACCACTTTTCCCCTCACCACAACGATTCTGTCGCCAATTCCGCAATTGACCAAAGTAACCTCTCCTTTTGGCAGGTGACAATATCCAGTAACAGTGCCATCCATATCCCTCCACCTTCGCAAAACATACTTACAAGACGCAATTGTGCCCGGCGCAAAACAATGCCTAAGAGTGACAGTGTTGCCTCGTCGAGTAAGAGCTTCACAGACAAAGATTGGCTTTTTAGAAATCGCATGCAACATCAGCAGTGGCAATAGGTTTTCACCTCTCCAGCATCCTACAGGGACACCGTCGTCAGCCAATTTCGCTAAGGCAAAACACATCTTCGTTCCAAGCTCCTTAGTGAACTGTCCGCACCACAAAACGTAGGCGACATCTGCCTTCATATCTTCCATAACAGTTTTCATGGCTAAGTATACTCTAGCGGATTTGATAACATCTTCAAAAGAAGGTTCCAAAACCTTTTCCGCTTCATCTATCCATTTCTTCGCAAAATTTTTCGCTCTAGTCTTGTCCGCGTTTCTATACGCTTCAAGAAATTTCTCCTGGTCGATGTTTTGTGTGTTCAATTTACCTAGAACTGCTGGATTTTTGAGATACGCTATTCCGCCTAGTTTCCAATCGCCTGCATCGAAAAGGCACACCTTTGTCTTCTCCAGCCATTTCACTGCTTGAATAGCCCTAATCTTTCCCGCAAGCTCTTTTGGGCTGAAGACTATTTGCACATTTTCATGGTCGGACAGATACTCGTAAGTGTCGAGAGCATTGCAAAAAGTCTGTTCTTCACTGAATATGAATATGGGGAGTTTGGTTTCTGCAAGATAAATAAGCGAAGAAAACCTTTCGGAACAATATGGGAACACGACAAACCCATCTACGCCGTGAATGTTTATTCCAAGAATCTCCTCCTCTTTCCTTACAAGAATCTTTGATTCTTTGCCTAATCCTAATCTATCAAGTATCTTGCTGCTTTTCACCTCTTGCTCAGCCCTAGCCTCACTAATAAAGCTCTGGTCGCCTCCAAGCAAGAATATAGAAACAATTTCCAAAGTATCTTCCGCCTTTTTGACACTCTCTTCTTTCACTATTTTTCTTGCTTTTTCCTACTAATATGCATCTCCAAGTAGTCTTTCCCATAGGGGAAAAACCATTCAAAATACTTCTGACACGGAAATTCCTCGCAATCTCTCATACAATAAGCAACGCCACGCTTCACAGCACAATCCAAAACCAAACATAACACTCCTTTCCCGCCCCAGCGAGTCCTAACCTTCTCTTTTGCAATTTCTTCAACACCCGAACTGCAAACACATCCTAACTTTTTATGCAATTCACAAACGTCGCAACAAATGCCGCAAGCACCTACATGTTCCAAGACAAACACCATACCTATCTTAACATGGGCATCTTGACGCCTTTTCCCTTCGCTATCTTCTGCGCCTCTTTGTAACCTGCATCCGCATGTCTAACTATGGCTGTGCCCGGATCTGTTGTTAATACAGTTGTTATGCGTTTTTCTGCTTCTTTTGTTCCGTCAGCCACCAAACACATGCCAGCATGTATGCTGTAGCCTATTCCCACGCCTCCACCATGATGCACACTAACCCAAGTAGCTCCGCCAACAGCATTAATCAAAGCGTTAAGGATAGGCCAATCTGCAATCGCGTCACTGCCATCTTTCATACCTTCTGTTTCGCGGTTAGGTGAGGCAACGCTTCCGCCGTCCAGATGGTCACGTCCAATCCAGATAGGACCGCTCAGCCTTTCATCACCAACCATGTCATTCATCATCTCCCCAAACCTCGCCCTCTCGCCAAAACCAAGCCAACAAACCCGTGCTGGCAAGCCTTGAAACTTCACTTGTTCTTTGGCTTTTCTAATCCAACGGCACAATTCCTTGTTGTAGGCAAATTCCTTCAAAATGGCGTCATCCAGAGCATAAATATCCTCAGGACTGCCAATAAGCGAAGCCCAACGGAAAGGTCCGCGACCTTCACAAAACATAGGCCTAATGTAACGTTGAACAAAACCTGGGTAAGCAAAAGCCTCTTTAAACCCTGCATTGTAAGCTTGTTGCCGCAGATTGTTTCCATACTCAAATGTTATAGCGCCTTTCTTCATTATACCAACCATTGCTTCCACCTGAACACGCATACTCTCGTTTGCGCGGCGCACATACTCCTGTGGGTCATTCACTCTAAGCTCATCAGCCTCTTTCTTAGACAAACCAGCAGGATAATATCCATTCAGCGGGTCATGTGCAGAAGTCTGGTCCGTCAAGACATCTGGAATTAGGCCTTTCCGCAAAAGTTCTGGATGCACTTCTGCAGCGTTGCCCAACAACCCGATGCTTCTTGGCTTGCCTTCTCTTTTAGCCTCTAGAGCCAAGTTTATGGCTTCGTCCAAATCGTCAGTCCACGTCTCCAAATACTTGTGATTAAGCCTCCGTTCAATAGCCCACTTATCAATCTCCACAACCACCGCAACACCATCATTCATAGTGACAGCTAAAGGCTGAGCACCTCCCATCTCACCCAAACCAGCAGTTAAGACAAGTCTTCCCCGCAGAGAACCGCCAAAATGTTCCTTCGCAACAGCAGCAAGAGTCTCATAAGTGCCTTGCAAAATGCCTTGCGTTCCAATATAAGCCCAAGAACCAGCAGTCATCTGCCCAAACATGATTAGACCTTTCTGCTCCAACTCATAGAAATAATCCCAAGTAGCCCACTTCGGCACAAGCATAGCATTCACAATCAAAGCTCGTGGCGCCCACTCATGCGTCTTAAAAACAGCTACCGGCTTGCCGCTTTGAACCAACATGGTTTCGTCCGGCTCAAGCTCCGTTAAAGTCTCAACAATCTTTTCGAAACATTCCCAATTGCGAGCAGCCCGTCCAGTCCCTCCATAAACAATAAGCTTTTCAGGGTTTTTAGCCACCTCAGGATCAACAACGTTAAAAAGCATTCGCAGAATTCCTTCAATCTGCCAATTCTTGCAATGCAGTTCAGAGCCAGTCAAACATTTAAAAGGTTTTTTGATTTTGAACTTAGCCAATGTCAGCTCACCAATAGTCAAGATAACATGGACATACTTTAATTCTTTGTCCAAGCGCATTAAGGCGTCTATTAAATGACAACCATGAAACAAAGAAGCTTCAGACGGTCTCTCTCAGAAAAACAGTTTCACCTTGCTTTTCTTTGTCAACAACAACCCTTCCATTCTTAACAACTTTGTCCACAAGGTTCACACCGAAATGGTATCCGAGAAACTTGTGATTTGGTGCATCCAAAACAATAACATCTGCCTTTTTTCCAACTTCTAAGCTGCCAACTTCGTTTGCTCGACCTATTGCATGGGCGGCATTTATGGTGACTGCTGTTATGGCTTCGGCTGGGGTCAACCTCATAAAGTAACATGCAAAAGCAATAACTAACTGTTGATTTTCAACCCAGCAGCTTGGATTAAAATCGGTGCCCAAAGCCACTGGAACACCCAACGCAATCATCTTTCTAGCATCAGCATATCGCCCACTCATCAAGCTGAAAGCTGCAGCGGGAAGCAAAATTGCAGCCACGCCCTTATCAGCCATCGCCTTGATGCCTTCATCGGAGGAAAAAAGCAGATGTTCAGCAGAAACCGCGCCGACATCTGCCGCAAGTTCTGCACCGCCTAACATGCTCATTTCGTCAGCGTGAAGCTTAGGCTTCAAGCCATAATTCCTACCAGCCGCCAAGATACGCCTAGTCTGTTCCAGGTTAAAAACGCCCTTTTCACAGAAAACGTCACAGAACTCTGCGAGTCCTCTTTCAGCCACCTTTGGAATCATTTCTCCAATCACCAAATTAACGTACTCTTCTGAATTGCCTTGATATTCTGGCGGAATGGCATGAGCACCTAAAAAAGTTGAAACAATATCCATGGCATGTAACTGATTCAAACGTTTTATAACCTCTAGAATCTTCAACTCATCCTTAGTTGTCAAACCATATCCGCTTTTAGCTTCTATGGTTGTTGTTCCATGTTCTAACATAATGTCAAGGGTTTTAAGACCTAACTCCACAAGTTTTTCGGCACTTGCCTTTCGTGTTTCTCTAACAGTTCTAAGTATACCGTCGCCAGCATTTAGAATCTCCATGTACGAAGCTCCTTCAACCCGCATTTGAAACTCGTCTTCTCGCGAACCAGCAAAGATGGGGTGCGTGTGCGAGTCAACAAACCCCGGCAAGACAGTCTTTCCATTTGCGCTGATGACGTTTTCAGCCTTGAAAGCTTTTGTAACATCAGCAGATTTTCCAACGGCAACTACTCTGCCGTCTTTAATCACTAAGCCACCTTTACGTATTATTCCAAGCTCACGCATCTTCTTGCCCGTGCATGGTTTTTGGCTACTACCAGCAAGCGTGACCAGTTCATCAGCATTTACGATTAGTAGGTCTACTTTTTCTCGCGCCCTTTTTCTTACGGTTTTACTCAAATGCACCGCCTTTTTCTATGGCATTTTGAACGGCTATCTCCAACACGCCGTCTTCGGTTAAGTTGTCGACCTTTAGATAATAAGAGACTGTGTCGATGAGAGCTTTTAAAGGAGCCATTCCACAGAACTCTGAGCCTATGATTGGCACGTTGTAGCGTGCAGCCTCTAATTTGAGCAGTTCAAAAACACGGTAAAGCGGCGTCTTTTCAAAATCGCTTATGCTCATTCCTATTTGTGTAACATTTTTTTCTGGAATAAACGCAGCCATTGCCTTAACGTTTGAAAACCCACCCTTTTTGGAGTGCAAAGCCTTCGCGATTTTTTTGGCTATGCCCAAATCAGCAGTACCCAGATTAACGTTGAAACCCGCCATAATCTTCCGCGCTCCTGTTATTGTTGCACCAGCCGTAGGGTGAGGATTGGCTGGACCAAAATCCGGTTCACGCTCAGGCTTAACAATCATCTCAGCTAACCCTTCATATTCGCCTTCGCGAATCCAGTCCAAATCCCTACGCTCAGGTGTTGTGGCTGCTTCGCCGTAGAGGTAAACAGGCACATTGCGTTTTTCAGCTAAAGTTTCTCCGAATTTTTTGGCAAGTTCAATGCAGTCTTTCATCGAGACATTTTTTATCGGTATAAATGGAACAACATCAACAGCTCCCATACGAGGATGCTGACCTTTGTGATTCCGCATGTCAATCAGTTCCACAGCCTTAAAAGCTGCGTTCAATGCTGCCTCAAGCGCTGATTTTTTGTCGCCCACAAACGAAACAACAAGCCTATTATAGTAATCATCAGAAGTGTAATCGAGGAGAAATGCGTTCGGAGTCTCTCTAATTTCGCCAAGAATCATTTCTACGATTTTAGGATTAGAAGTGCTTAAATTAGGTACGCATTCGATGATGTTTTTCAGGAATCTGTCCGCCATCTAATCGCCATTTAGACCTAACTCTGACTTGGAAATATAAAAACTATTTTGGAAAGTTTAGAGTCTGAGCTTCAACTCTCCAAAGTAACTCTGCATCTCGGGTTTTATGGGAGAAAATTGGGAGGAAAAAGGGAAAAATTTGGGTAAGGTTTTTATACTTATAGAAATGTAATCATTCGCTTTAAGGGGTTAAATATGAAAAGAATAGGAAAAGTTTCCGTAGCGCTCCTCACCGCTCTCTTCGCCGTCATGATTCTGATGCCTATGGCAAAACCAGCACAAGCATCCATTGAAAATTGGATGTGGCTTCCACCTTACGTTACAGAGGGCACCTATGTTAACGGTACAACAGCCAAAATGAAAGTAGCTGTGAAATGCCCCACTTACGTTGGTATCGATTACTGGGAGAACATAGTTGTTACAGCTGTAAGCATAGTGTTTTACCAGTGGGGTGACATAAATAAAAGCCTATCAACTTCCACAACAATAGAAAAAGAAAAGTGGAGCTTTCTCGAAGTTAGTTTCACAACTAACACGGAAGAATTCACCGAGCTAATGTCACACTACTTCTACATACAGGTCAACTTCAAAATCAATGGCTCTAAACCTGACAGATGGCTAGATTATGGGTCTGGGTTCAAGGTAATCTCGCAGAACCAAAAAGACGCTATGGAGTTAGAGGACAAATTCCAAGCATATAAAAATGCTTATCCGGCATACTACTTCTACACCGTAAGTGGCCGTGTATTGGCAAGTCAAGCCATTGCTGAAGCTGCTATAGCGGAAAATCTTTGGGACACCAAAGACTTCGCAGGGGCAAAGTCGCACTACCAAACAGCCGTTGACCTTTACGAGGAAGCATTTGATATAGATGGAGACAAAGGAATGACTTGGCAAGAAGCCGGTGTGAATGCTACCTCAAAACAGGCAGATGCTGCAATGCTATCAGCACAAGCTTTAATGAACCAGGCCTACGGCTACATACTAGTTGGCTTAGGATTCGTACTAATAGGCGTCGGAGCAATAGTGTACGGAATGAAAAAACCAAAAGCTGCTCAAGCTTAGACATTCCCCTTTTTTCTAAATTTTTTTAATAAGTTTTCCTTTTATATTCTGCTTAAAAGAGGAGAACAAAGTGGGCATAAAAGCACTTGAGTTTGAAGTCCCCACATGGACCCAAATATACAACATGCTCTTGAATCTAGCTGAAAAAATAAGGAAAGACAGGTTTGAACCAGACATAATTGTAGGCGTCTCCAGGGGAGGATGGCCCCCGGCTAGAGTCTTATCGGATTTACTGGGCAATCCTAACCTTGCGAATGTCAGAGCTGAATTCTATTTAGGAGTTGCTGAGACAAAGGAGGAGCCTGTTTTAACGCAGCCGGTTTCCGTGGAAGTTGTGGGCAAAAGAGTGCTTGTTGTGGATGAAATTGCGGATAGTGGTAAAAGTTTGAAACTCGTAAAAGAGCATACCATTGAAAAGGGTGCCAAGGAAGTTAGAATAGCCACAGTTTACTACAAACCTTGGAGCATTGTTAAACCAGATTATTACGAGAAGGAAACGAGCTGTTGGGTAGTTTTTCCATGGGAGATAAAGGAAACCATTCGAAAAATCGTTAAAAAATGCGGTGTAAAGGGAAAATCTGTCAAAGAAGAAACTGCCAAGCTTGTAAAGGCTGGAATACCATTAGAACTTGTTGAAAAATTTTTGAAAGAAGTCCGTGAGGAATAAAAATGCTGAAATACATTGAAGAGTTTGGAAAGTATGTTGCAGTAGTAGGTTTCAGAAATGTCAATATCATAGATGTTGAAAAATTCTTTAGCATTACTCGCAGAAAAAAACTTTCAAACGTGGAAGTTCAGTTTTTTGACGCAGAATTTGTGGCTACATGGCAGCATCTTTATTTTGCAGTTTTGAATGCGCTTAAGGCGTTTAAGAACAAGGAAAACATTACAAAAAGCCTAGCGATGGAAACGATGTTATTCGCTTCTGCACAACGTCAAATTCGAAAGTCTATGAAGCTTCTCGGAATCAAGCCAGACTCATCAGAAATAGCGGTGCTGTTAATTGGAGAAAAACTTGAACTCATAAAATCAGCTATATCAACAGTTTCGACGCAGATTAAGGCACAACAGGATGACATGGTTCTTGAACTATCAAAAAGAAAGGTGGCGATGATCAAAAAGATTTTTGAAATTTCAGATTTAGAGCTTAAGACTGCCATGGGAAAAGATGATTCCGAAGAGGCTTTGACCGATCTTGTCATCGAGCGGATGGCGCTATTACCAACTCAACGCTAGCTTACATCATTTTTTCCTTAACAACAGCTAAGATTTCATCGGGTTTTATCACAGAGATGCCAGTTAAGCCGCCAACAACCTCAATTAAAAGAATCTTGTTCGGATTGTTCAAGTCAACTTTTCTTTCAATGTTTGCGGCAGCAGCTTCGATGATGTCTTGTGTAGGAGTTTCCGTAAAGCGTTTTTCCACTGTGACACGAAAAGTTTCGCCTACGCTTATCTTCGAGCCGAGTTCCATGGATATGCGTTCAATTTCTTTTAAGTCTGTGCGAATCACCTTCTCGATTGGAATTATTCTAAGAATGTAACGAAACTCGTAAGGACGTTCTCGTAAAATCTTGCGGAATTTCTCTATAACATCAAAGGCGTCGAGAATTGTTTTCGTCGCAATTAATCCAGATACGCCGGTCTTATAAACAGTAGGTGCCGAATCGCCTATTTCCCCAAGCAAATACCATAATTCTGAGCAAGCCTCATCCTCGTTTCCACGAGAGGTTGTGGCTAGGAGATTGAAGTCTCTGAGCATAATCATACACTTTGCAGGGAATACCTAAATTGATTATTATTTGGTTATGTCTTAAATTTATTTTTTTTAAAGGAGGCTTCAATCTAAATGCCTAGAAAGTTTGAGGTCAGTGCAGGTTAGTGGCTTTTTCACAGCTTTTAGCTCTCAGCCGTCGCCTCACATCATCCCACAATTAAAATCTCATCACAAAGATTTATTCATTTTGATAATTCTGAGACATTATGCTTAAATTTAGGGTCACATAAGCTCAATAATCTAACCTAAAATAAAGGAGAATAAATCATTGAGCGAAAAGCGAAGACCAGTAATTGCTGTTCATGGCGGCGTTGGAACATGGCATCCGGAACGCAGCCAAAACGGTTTGGAGGGAGTTAAAAAGGCTGCAAATGTTGGTTTTGAAGTTTTGAAAAATGGAGGAAGTGCCGTCGATGGTGTCATGGAAGCCGTTGCGGCCATGGAGGATGACGGAGCGTTTAATGCTGGTTACGGCTCAAGTTTGAACTTAGAAAAGAAAGCGCAAATGGAAGCGTCAATTATGGATGGAAAAACTTTGCAGGCTGGTGCAGCAGGACTCTTGAAAGATATCAGAAATCCTGTTCGTTTAGCAAAGATAGTTATGGAAAAGACAGACCACGTTTTTGTGGTGGGCAAGGGTGCAGAAAAACTAGCTGAAATATTCAACCTTGAAAAAAGAAACCCAGTAACGGCGCTCAGGCTACAGCACTATGAACAACAGAAAAAAGCCCTACTTGAGGGAAAAGGCGAACTTCCAAAACTGTATTCGCTCGTTAAAACCTGCCCTAGACTTTTTGAACAGCTTGACACTGTAGGAGCAGTCGCCTTAGATAAGGATGGAAACGTCGCAGCTGCAACCTCTACCGGAGGTTTCCCACTAAAACTTCCCGGAAGAATCGGAGACTCACCATTAATTGGATGCGGCACATATGCGGATAACCAAGTAGGTGCATGCTCAGCGACAGGAGTTGGAGAAATAGCGATAAGGCTTGTCTTGGCAAAGACTGTTTGCAACTATATGGAGAATAAAAGAACTGCGCAAGAAGCTGTTGAAATTGCAATAAGGCTTGTAAATGAAAGATTACCAGACATGTACAACCATATGGGTTTAGTTGCCGTAGACGTTCACGGCAGAATCGGTGCCGCCCACAACTCCCCAAATCTATGCTGGGCTTATATCACGCCAGAAAAATCAGAGCCGGTGGCTTCTTTAAAAGCTAGAATAGTGAAATAAAATTCTTGAAAAGACACTTACAAATACGCGTTCCGGTTTTCATTATCGACACTTGACGAATAAAAATGCTTAAACCGTTGTTAGTTTGCTTTTGCTTCACTAAACAAAAAACTATGGAGGTGAAAAAACATGCCAGAGGAAGAAGACTGGGGAGAAGAATCCGAAGAAGA
>Ga0315314_1002061_pt1 | contig 17029 bp, 17 predicted proteins | sample TDP9_MG_FD_203631 | JGI IMG/M metagenome (GOLD analysis project Ga0315314, IMG submission 203631) | Freshwater sediment microbial communities from Lake Towuti, South Sulawesi, Indonesia - TDP9 | ecosystem: Environmental > Aquatic > Freshwater > Lake > Sediment | place: Indonesia: South Sulawesi...
TCACAGGATACTTCTTTTTTGTTTCTCTAAAGTCCTTTCCCAAAAAACGTTCAATCATTGTTATTTCTTTCCATTCTCTAAAAGTCATGGGCTGAGCCACTTCAATCACTCGCTAGCAGTTTTAAGAAACTAGAGTATAAAAAACTGCTAGCGACCGGCCTTTTTTGGGGTTGTGTGGAGATAGTGGGGCTGTGAGATATGCCCGACCAACTGGCGGCTCATCCTTTCTCATCTTGCAGTTGGGATGAGAAATTCTTCAAGCAGGTGACCGAGATGCTGCTGAGGCTAAGCAAAGAACCTTCGGTCAAAGGACTGTCAAGACACCTGGTCCTGTATGGAGAGAGAAAAAAGAGTAAATTCTAATCTCCCCCCCGACCCAAAAACGAACGACTAACCAACGGACTTTACTAACTAGATGATTGAACCGACCAGCGCGCGCCACTAGAGTCTTGCTCCTTCGAGTTGCTAGTTGTTTAAATACTTCCAACTTTGCCGTGTGTATGAAGGTGCAGTGTGAAATGGCGAAGGTAAAGATCGAACCAAAAACCACGGCCTACCCAATGCCGGTATGCTTGGTTGGGGCTAATGTGAATGGGAAACCAACCTTCATGACGGTCGCGTGGTTCTCCAAGGTAAACGTAAATCCGCCGATGTTTATGGTATCGCTGGAGAAGGTCCGGTACACCGCGGAGGGTATAAAGGAAAACAAGGTCTTCAGCATCAACTTCCCGGGCAAGAGCCTCGTGGAGAAGACCGACTACTGTGGCTTAGTTTCCGGCAGAAAGACCGACAAATCAAGCGTCTTCAAAGTTGATTACGGGGAACTCAAGGCGCCCATGGTCAGCGAATGTCCAGTGTGCCTCGAACTCAAACTGAAAAAGACGATTGAGCTGATCGATTCGCGGCTTTTCATAGGGGAGGTAGTCGCGGCTTATGCCGATGAGAAGTACTTGACCAATGGGAAGGTGGACGTCCCCAAGACTGAGCAGTTCTCTCTGATAGAAAGCCCAGCGCCGGGATACACGGAGCTGGGTAGGCAGTTTGAGAAGGCGTTCAACGTAGGGAAAAAGCTCATAAAATAATACCTCTAAACGTGCGCAACCAAAACGGATACGACAAGCATCTAGCCAACGCTGTCGGTATCTTCTTCAACTGTCACCCTACTCTAACCACTCTCTCTAGGTCAACAAACAAACGAATACACAAACACGATACTCTCAGGAATTCATCCACTTATCGTAGTGTAGTTTCTCCACTAGGGATACGGTCTTCTGCTTCACAGAGTAGTCCACAGGGTATCCTATTGGAATCACTGCTGCCACCTCGTAGCCATCAGGTACACCCAGCACCTTCTTGAGGACAGCCGTCTCACGCGGCACACTGGTAACACCGTACAACCCCTCCGCCGCCATCGCCAGCATGATGTTCTCAATACACATCCAAATAGAAGCCAAATCATTCAGGTCATACAATATCTCACATTCTTTCAGGGGCTTCCTCAACCTGTAGCAGACAGCAAGAAGCTCAGGAGAGGTCACCAGCATCTTCTCCTGAACTGGCAGCGCCTTGCGGTACATCTCTCTCTGCAGCTCATCCGACCACCGGTCTAGTGCCTTTTCAAGCTCCATCTCGTTCGTGATGGTCTTACCTTTTGATACAAGCTCTGCGACTTTTCTCCTCTGCTCAGCGTCTTTTATGAGGATGAACTCCCACTGCCTCAGGTGGTTGTTTGATGGGGCTTTGAGCCCTGCCTCCAGAACCCTCAGGAGCTTCTCTTTCTCTACAGGTCTCGGTTGGAACTCTCTTACACTTTTTCTTCGGTTGATAGCCTCATAGAAATCCAATCGCCCTTCTACCGCCAGTGTTCACATGATTAATGTTTGCTATAAGTTTGCACGCAGTTGCGCGCGCGTTTTCTTGGTGTTTGGGGGGTAAAATCAAAACTTAATCCTCTCTCCCGTACACGCACGCGCACTCTCTCTCACGATAGTGAAAGCAAGCGAACGTGAACGAGTGAGTGAAAGCGTGAGCGAGAGACCCCTCACTATTTAAAGGAAGGACAGACAGCGGATACGCACACGTTTTCAGTTCACTTTTGCAGAGGAACAGAAAATCCTGACAAGTCTTAATTATGGTTGTCTGAGAGGAAGGTACGGGTTCTGTCCTGCCTTGCACTCCAACAGAAGGATCTTTCGCTCTTTGGTGGCTATCAGGTCCACGGGTCGGGACACAGCACAGCGGAAGACGACGTAGCTTCCAGTCGCCTATGAGAACTCTGCCAAAGCTGTCAAAAGCATTTTTTAGGCATCTAAAGCAACCCTGTCTTGGGAGGAGGGGGGGGTCGGACTATATTACCGCTACAACTAAGCAGTTTTTTGCTTATGGAAAATTTTGGGATTTCTGTGAACTGACTGTGCAAGCGTTCGCCCTCGTCCTGGGTATTATTCTCCTCATTCTAGGGAGCACCTTGATGATTATGGAACCGACTACGTACCAGGTTCCATACCAGGTTCCATACACCGATACAGTAACGAGTGATAAGTCCTCCCCGATATTGAGCTCTCAAACGTACACTGTGCAACCCCAGGATTACTGGTACATTTATGAGAGCGTGGATCTCTCAGGCAAGGATCCTGGCACCGTTCACATCCAGGGGTCTTTCAGTTTCATCAGCCCGACCAGCGATCCGTTCTCTGGTGGCTACGATTTTGCCTTCTATCTCTTCGACAGCGCGAATTACGCCCAGTGGGAGCAAGGCTCCTCTTCCACTTCACTTAAGAAACTTACCAAGAGTAATTACAGTGTGAGCTTACACGCCTGTTATTTTGACGTGGCCCTAAGCCACAGTGACACCTATTATCTCGTGTTCGACAACACAGCGCAATCTGTCTCGAGAACTTTCATGGTGACGGCAAACTTGGTCTGGAAACTCACGGAGAACGTTACCAAGTATCGCACCGAGTACTACACCATGTACGACTACACCCGCAGTTTGACTGGATTAGTCATCGCCACCACAGGGCTGATGTGCACGATCGCTGGGGCGGCGATGAAGACTTGAGGTGCCCCTGTGAAGGCTGTTCTCATTGAGAGATTTTTCAGTCGTCGCGTCCGCCTTCATATCATCGCCCTCCTAACTCTGTCCCAGTACCTCCCTCTCCACTGTTTCTAATTCTGCGTTTGGGTTTGGGGATCAAAACTTGATCCACACCCACCCTACGGACTCTACTAGCCAGCTATTTCTGAAAAAACTATCAAACTTGGACCGCACGCGATTACTTGGGCCACGGATGCTTTGCGATCTCCTTTTCGTTTAGCTCTACCCCGATACCCGGCTTCTTCGGCAGGTGGAGGTAGCCATCCCTTATATCCGGCAGCTCGGTGGTGATATCATCGCGCCAGGGCACGCTATCGACGTCCGTCTCCAGTATCTTGACGTTGGGCACCGTGGCACAGAGATGGGCGCTCATAAAAGTTGAAAGGTGGCTGTAGTAGTTGTGGGGTGCAACCATTATCTCGTACATGTCGGCCAAGGCTGCCACGCGGCGCGATTCTATATAGCCATTCCAGGGGAGGTCGATCATGCAGAAGTCCATGGCGTGCTTCTCCAGATAGGGCAGGTAGCCCTTCATGGTGTACAGAGTCTCTGCGGAGCAGATGGGCACTCTGGTTAGCTGCTTGACCTGCAGGAGCGCCTCCGGATCATAGATATCCATCTCCAGCCACATCAGGTTATACGGTTCAACGACCTTGGCGACCTGAACGAAGCCCTCCGTCTTGAAGTTGAAGTTCAGGTCCAGGCAGATGTCAACATCATCGCCCACCGCCCTGCGGAAGGTGCTGATCAACTTGTCGATAGCTCTAAGGATGCTTGCATCTATGTTCTGGTCCTGGATCCAAAGCACGCGGGGTCTCTTCCCGGGGATGACGATGTTCGTTTTCAGCGCCGTATAGCCTCTGGCCACCACCTCCTCGCCCAGCCGCGCGACGTCATCATACGTCTTCAACACCGGTTTGTCAGGATACATCTCCGGGCTCTGAGCACGGTAGGTACCGCAGTGCGACCAGTAGACCCGTATCCTATCGCGAATCGGGCCGCCGAAGAGCTCATAGAGGGGAACCTTGAGCGCCTTGGCCTTGATGTCCCAGAGAGCTATCTCCACCCCAGCAATGGCTTTCTGCGCGATGCCGCCGGGGCTCATCCGGGAGTGCTGACACATCTCATTGTACAGCTTCTCTACCGCCCGCGGGTCCTTGCCGATGAGCAGGGGCTCCAGGTCTCTGACACAACCGCCAAGTCCCAACGGGGAACGGTTCTCGGTGCACTCACCGTATCCCACCAAACCTTCATCCGTCTCCACCTTCACGAAGGTAAAGGCCCGCCAGTCCCCATCGCAGAAAATAGGTTTCACCCTAGTAATCTTCATATCCTGACCGCTCCTCCTAGAAATCCTCCTTCATTCCAACTTAACTCTTTTTGTGGCTTGACAACGCATTTGCATAATTCAAACTATTCAAAATTAGATTTTGATCCCCAAACCCAAACCTTCTGACAGCGAGATGAAGGCTAGAATCAACGCCAAAAGTGTTATTTTCGGATTTGAGACACCACGATTTTGGGGGAGGAAAGAAATCAACAGACTGAGCGACGCTCTAATGGGGCACTATCTGGGCTTCGAAGAGAACCAGCAAGCGCCATAAGGGTTATCTAAGCATCGCTGATAACTGTTTTTGGGAATAGTTCGCTTCCAAAACAGGGGATATCACTGGACACGGGAAAGTTATTGCAACTTGCTAGATCAGCGGTAGCCGTGTTTAGAGTCAAATCCGAGAAAGAAGGGTTGACACCGTGGCTTCGTTTGTATATTAGATACAAGATAACTGATTTCAAGATTGATGACAAAGAACGGCGATTTGTAGGAACATACGAACCGCATATGCGGAAAGATTGGTCATTGGCCATCCAGAATCTCTTGGAAAAAGAGATCAAACCTTTACCTTTGTTCAAAGAATTGGTTGATTCAATCAGCAAAGATTACAAAGAGGAACTGGTTGCTAGGCGTTATCACCCCTCCGCCCAAGTTGAGTTTTGGCTTGAAAGTTTCATCAGAAGGATCTTGGCCGAAGAGATAGATGGCAAACTAAGTGAAGAACGACTTGTAGACTTGATAAGTACCTTCAAGGCGGAATTGCAAGGAGCATCACAAGAATCTCATGTCACAGTATATTTGGACGGTATAAGTTTGAAAATGGACGCTGTACAGCTTGGCGATAATGTACTATTAAGAAGACCCCAACCCTCCGACTTGGAATATGAATTTGAGGCAATTGGACCTGAAACACACTTGCGACAAACGCCAAGCGCAGTTCTTGAACTTAGAACTAGGGCCAAAGACACCGACGTGTATGAGAAGATGGAGAGAACAATAACACTGCTGCGTCTGTTCCACGTGAGTTCAGTGGACTACTTGATGCATACTGAACAGCGGAAAACAGCAATGTGGCCTACCGGTACTGTAGGAAGCTTTCGCCTCCACATGCATGGTGCTTCACATACCTATATTGTAACCGATTCTGATGTTAACGTCCTTCCTAGATTCTTCGAGTTGTTTGAGTCAAGGGTGCCCATAAAGGTCACAGAAAGACGTTTGGAGAGCTTACATATCGCGCTAAGCAGATACAATAATGCCTTGCTGGAACCAGTTGAAGTGGAAAGAAAGCTGATGACGGCAGTGATGGGGCTAGAAGCTCTGTATACTCTTGAAGGTGAGCGTGGAGAGACATCTTTCAGGCTAGGTCTGCGGGTATCTAGATTGCTTGGACAGCTGGGTTCACAACCGCTGGAGGCGCGAGACATGATCGAGAAATCGTACAAGATCAGGAGTAGAGTAGGGCATGGCTTGATGGTCAGAGCGGAAGCAAGAAAAGAATTGAACGTAGTCTTGAACAAGATCTTGGATTATTTGCGTAAGTCGATAATACTTTTCACGATAGGAACTGAAACTATCACAAAAGGCGACTTTGTTTCACTAATCGATAGATCTATGATCAGCAATGAGCATCTTGCAGAGCTAAAAGGAAAAGTTGGAGAAATACTCAATCAGGTACCGAAAGAAGTACTCACAGACTAGTCAAACGAGGAGAATGTTCCAAGTGCAAGAGATGATGGAATGGGTAGTCAAGTGGCAGTCAATCAAGAATCTGAATTTCCAAAAGATCTAGACCTAAAGTCGAGAGTTGACAAGCTAGACTCATTTCTGCTTTTCTTATCCTCTTCCTCAGGACTAGTATTTGGAGTAATTCAGTCCTTCATCAAGGGATTGGAAAGTCTAGTTTTAATTGTTCCGCTATTTTTTCTGGGGTGGTTTTTCCCAATCTATGTTGGTTATGTGCGAGGCGCCATCATTCTTGGCTCAATCCCTGAGAGGCTAAGAGGATGGCTGTATCTGCTTGTTAGCATACCGGTCTATGTAGGTTTTGGAATGCTTATTCTGCTAGACCCCATAAAACGGTTAGAAACAATTTTAGACGTGAGTAAACTGTGGATTTTGGACTCGATCCTTATATTTCTCCTAGCGCTGCTTTCCGTTGGAGTTGGAGAACATCTTTTTGGTGTGCTCTGTAGAGCTCTCAATCTCAAATCCACTCAAGAATTTAAGAAAGCATATCTTTTTACTCGAAAATCGGCAGTGAGCCTTAGCCTTGTCGCATCTTCGGTTCTACTATTTGAATATCTACCGTCGGAGGCGAGAAGTGAGTTTGTCCTCTTGCTAACCTTCCTCGTGTTACCAGCTGGCTCTCTCGCCGTAGTTGTGAATGAAAGAAGAGCCAGACATTGGATTACGCAAATGGATAAACCTCAATCTACTTCTTCAACGCGATAGGTCTTATTGCGCTGATCTTACGTACAGTCGAGTAGATTGTACCTATGCACAGAGCTCCTGATGTCATCTCTTATCTCTTGCACTCTTCGAAGCTCAAGAATAATGTATTCAAACGGTGTCATCCAATCTGCTCAATTCTATTCATTTCGAAGACCTTCTATATCTATCGACCGAACAGCTTGCTCTTCAAACAATCCTGCCAATCTCCCAAGGACAGCTTAGCATCCAGAAAGTCTGCAAGAGCGTCGAAGAGCCAGTCATGTAATTCTCGAATAGAGTTGAGGGTATCCGACCGCTCTTCTGATGTCATAAGATCATATAGTAGAACCCTGTGCACAATGTCATTCCTGAGCTCCCTAATGTGCTTGAACTCCTCGAAGATGCTCTTTCTCTGGCTAGAATCTCTTCCCAGCAGCCATGCAAGCCTCATTCCACAATCTATCTCTGGACCGCCCAAAAGTTTCTCTAGAGAATGGAATAGTTTTACGAGACGGAATTCGAATCCATAGTCTTCTTCCTCCTGTCTCAGGGAGCGGCAAACAGACTCAAAAGCTGGGTTATCACGTATAGTCAAGCCCTTTCTCACACGGCTTATGAAAGCAGATGCCTGTTTCGTTGTAACGACTCCAACTAGTCCACTGAAGTCTGCGCCCTTTACCCCCTCCAACCATTGACTCGAACCATTTCTTCGAATCACAAGGATAGGCGCCCATGTGTGACCCTTCGACGCTGCTGAAATCACGTCAACGATCCTTCGAAGATCATGAAGCCGTGCCCAACGGTCGTCACCTATTAATGTATCCGAGCTTACTTCGAGAACGAAGTTGGCATCAGCCAAAGTTTCTAAAGCAGGAATTCTGAAGAGACCTTCTCTCATTTCAAGAATCTCTAAAACCATCTCCGAATATTCCCAAGGGTAGAGTCTTCGGATCTGTATTCCCTCTGCGAGGTCGAATAAATCGCCGTCAGCCCTAAAGTGGAATAGAACTCCTTGGAAGACATCGGTTCTGCTCAGTGGACTAAATTTCAGGATATTCTCTAACTCTTCTGACCAGTATCTGCTAAACTCGTTGGGACCGTCTTTTCTCCTCGAAAAGAAAGCCCATATTCTTACGAGGTATAGCAAGTCATCCTTGGAGAACCTTCTCGAGTATTCTCCGGTCTGAGCGGTAAGAGCCTCGACGGCTAGGTCGATGACCTTCTTTATAGCGGAAGGTGTATCCTTAGAAAGAAGAAACATGTGGTGAGACGCCGATATGTTAGGGATTCGGTCGGGTAGAGATTTTTTGAATTTTTCAAACCGTTGAAGGAATTGTTCAGCGTTGTAGTTGGCCGGTATGAGAGCAAACTCGGGCTTACAAAGTTTGAAAGCCTCATGTGTCTCATCGGGCAACGAGGTGAGGACCCGCGACAATATTGCGAAGATCTCCGAAGTAATTTCCATAATCCTATCCCAGTCAAATTGTCCGGTTCCTAGGGAGCCAATTCTCGAATACTACCATAGCCCTGTCATCGGCTAAGGGTTCAAGAAATACTGTGACGTATTCCCCGGAAGTTTCTTCAATTTGCCTTTCTATCTTCTCAACCAAAACTCCCAATCTCATATCAGAAAGAATCATCTCCGCCAATATGCACTGAACCGATATTGCAAACAACTGGTTATAGTCATGTAGAGTGTTTTCCCTTTTTTCTATCATAAAAACCAAGAATTAGATGTCGAACCAGCGAATTATGTTTTTCCTCATGAGCGCCCGCTACTTGGCCCTGAAGGAAAGGGTTGAACCGGGAAAGATTAAGCCGATTTGACCTTGATTATCTGTTGAGGGTTGTCAAACGAGCTTATAGTTGCAATGGAGTCTTTGGTGATGTGTACTTCCTGAGAAACCTGCACATCTCATAAAATTCTGGAGGAACCTTATCCTGGTCGATCAACTCAAGGATTCTTCCTAACGCTTTCAATGGTTTCCTCATCTTGTTGGTCTTCAGAGACTGCATTACGCCCTCCAAGTCGGCTGAGAACACAAAGATGCCATGTTCTAGAACTAGATTTCTCAAATCCTCCAAAAGAGAAGGTTCATACCATTCACTATCTGGCACTTCAGATGAGAAAGCTTTGTGGCTTAACCAGTTCTTCAGTTTGCCTGTACGCCAGAGCGCGAAGATTATTGAGGAAGTCTTCAATTCCCTACCATTGAGCCTTATGGCGTGCTCCCTGTGCATCAGGGCATCGTAGTCCATAATAGCTACATTCTGGACTTCTAGCATGCGACTCAAAGTCATAAATGAGGATAGACTTTTCTTGCCGCCAATATCTACGACCGACCATTCACTCTCATCGATGTTAGCGCCTTCATCCTTCGTCGAGAGGTATTTGTCGATTTGTTCTACAACTATCTTATCGGATAGCCCATCAACGAAGATTACACCTCTTGAGAAGAGGATTGAGCGGACATCGGGGGTAGATAGCTTCACAGTGAGCTTCTGCTGATCCTGACTTTCCAACTTCGAAAGTGCTCTGCCAAGGTTGAGGACCTTTGTACAACTCTCAGTCTTTGTAAAACGCCATGTTGCATCTGTGCCTTCTGCGGAAAGCAGGTATGGAGAATGTGTGATCATGAGTATTTGGTTTCTGCCTTGGGTTTTGGATTCAGAGAACAGGCTGAGAATTCGTTTCTGCATATTAGGATGCAGATGAAGCTCTGGCTCGTCTAGTAGCAGAACCTTCCCGCTTTCGCCAATTATCGTGGTTAGCAGGAAAAGTATCTCATAGAGTCCACTAGCAGCTTGTTCGATGGCAATAGGATAGTTGCCTTTGACCACCTGAATATAGGCTTCGTTCATGGGAAGCTTCCTGCGCTCGCTCATAATGCCAAGCGGTACAAACTGTGCGTCGCTTGGAAGCATAGGCTCGCTTTTGGGCGGCAGTTCAACTCCAAGCTCTCCTTCCGAAACTTCGGTGACCTCGCGCATCCTTACTGCAACGTCGAACTCTGAGTCTGTAAGATTTCTGAACTCATTACGTATCCGATTGTATCTTTCTCGGCTCTTGGGAGCCCCTGAATTCATTAGCTGGAAGAGCCTTAGAGCCAAGTCACTTCCTAGAATGCGTAGCTTCTTTGAATCTTGTCCAGAACCCTTGTATGCCATGGTTGGAGGCGTGACTCTCAGTTCCTGCAACCTTACCAACGATGTCCTGTAAATCTGTTCTAGAATTTCCCCTAGGTAGAGTCTCTCACGCCCTATCCCTCTTTGCTCGCAAAGCCGTGATAGCTTAGCAAGCATGGGTTCTCCTCTGAGCGCGTTAGAGTATTGGTTCCAATCCGATCCGCGCAACTCAACCATCTTGCGCGGAGAACCATCAAGCTTCCCCTTAAGCAGTCTCACAAGTGTTGGACTTTCCTCTGCGAGCCGCGGAGTATTTTGAACTAGTGAAGTAGCGTCAAGTTCCGCAACGTCTCCGAATCTGGAAGAAAAATCCTCTACGATTTCCCTTGCCAGTGACACACGTTGATAGCTTCCAGGTTCTTCGGCTGTTTCTGACAAGTAGCCGTGTCTATTCAGATACAGTATCCCGGTGCCATCTGACATCTGAATCATCATCTTTGGCTCAGAGGTGTTCAGTTCATCTTTTGAGAGGACAAAAGACAGAGACCTAAATGACTTCGAAAGGACTAGAGAGCCATACCTTGTGAGGATGGTTTTCCATGCTGGATTTTCACTTACCCCCTTAGTCATGTCCTGTGTTTGGACTACGCTCATTATTTCAGAGCACAGGATGCATGTCACGAGAAGTTCGAGCTCAATGTCGTCGAGCTCGATGCCCACCTCCAAGTACATTGGTCTGTTACTATCGCCTTGGAAGATAATCTCGCCCAGAGAAGGCTTACCATACTCGAACGCGATCTCGATTAGACCTAGCGCCCGAAATAGATTCGTCTTGCCCGAATCATTGGGTCCAGCGATAGCATTGAAGGAACCGAATTCCATGAAAGTATCTTCATCACCGAAAGAGAGGACATTTCTTGCTTTAAGGTAAAGTAGTTTCATCCCACGCAGTAATCAGATATCGTTTGACTTATGGTTCTTTTGTTCGACCCTAGTGCACACTGGAGGCTTATTTCCAAACCAGAACCCTCTGTGATTGCCTCTTGCGTCCCAGCGGGTAACGAAGCGAGGATTTCCATCTCTCTCGGGCTACCACACTGCGCTGTTCAATATACCGTTCTCCAGTTTTTGGAACCGTCTCTAGGCTTCGTGTCTCCTAGCGGATTAGAGGCGTTTCTACTGGGAGGATATACGTAAGCTAATATTGCCTTTCCAATAACCGAAATGTAGTAGGTGCTACAAAGTTGGAGCCGCAGCATAGAAACCCCGATAGTCTTTTTGAAGTAGCGCTCGTACTGTTGGGGATACTCTCTGCTGGAGAGCTCTCGTACTACCTTAGTTTACCAGAGAATGGAGTACCCTCGATAACTGTGCTTAAACTATTCACTTACCTATTTTTGCCTCTAGTCGGATTATGGTTGCTGAACGAAGCGGTCATTAAAAATTCAGATCAACGATTCATCGGAATCATCGTTACAGATTTCTGTTGGGGCCTATGGAGTAACTCATTATTCGTTTACTTGTTGATTGTTAATGGAACAACCATTGTTATAGCTTCTTTGCAATTCGTTCTAGCGCTTCTTTTTTTCTCTGCGATCATGTGGGGTTATTTCATATATGCATGGCCCGTGGATGGGAAGTATTTCAGATATAGACGAATAACTTGGGTTTCTGAGAAAATAATCATGTACTGTCTTAGTTACTTCATGGTCTACTTCTCAGTAACGGGAGTTCTCTTCGGACGGTTCTTTTAGCAACGCTTGTATGAACATTCTTGAAAGATTGATTCATTGCCCCGAAGGAGAAGACAGTTAAAACTCGGAAATTGAGGAAGAAACTACTGATCGAGTCTTCTCTTGGAGCTCCTTTACTATTGCTTGTTTCAGGGCTTGGTCTGCAAGAAACGTAACTTCCTGTGACGAGATCGTGTTGCAACTTGCCCCTTCATTTTCACAGAAATCAGGGAATCCATTTTCGGTCAAGGATTCTCAGGGCTGGTTGCAGCACTACAAGATTTAAACACTGAAGTGCCAAGGGGGAGAGGGGGAGTAGCTATGGAATGCTGGAGGGCTGCATGATTGCTAAAATATCTAGAACAATATGTTGTGTTATTTCTTTCACTCGGCATCTTGATAGGCTTAGTATTTTCAGCGCTTCTGACATACACTCTAGATCAAGGAATACAAGCTGGCCCTGCTTTTTCTCTAACCCACCATTTTACAGAGGTAATAGGTTTTCTTATGATGGCTGTTGGTTTTGGTTTGGGATTCCGCTCAAATCATATGAGAATTAAAATCATGACAATGGTGGTGGGAATACCCATCCTAGTAGTTTACAGTTTCCTTGCGATTTCGCAAATTCAGGGAGCACAGTTGCCTTTCGGTGTCCCTTTTTTTATTCCAATAATCATCGTTATAGGCATAGTAGTTGGATACATTATCGGAGAACATTTGCCCTCGTTCCCTGTACATTGAAACAAATCATGTTATCTTGTAAATTGATCAATCAGCTGATTCTTTGACCAAGCCTAGCAGTCGTTTTCTCAATCTTAGTGTAGTATGGCCTATTATCGAATTGACACTACTAGAATGGAAACGCCAAGAGCTAGAACTGTCAGGAGGAACCCATAGACGCCGAGGAGGTTGAGAGGAACGTCGACGCCAAAGTTGATAACAGGATCCAGCCCTTGCAGAAGATCATATCAAACTATGCGGCTGAGAACTTGGACCGGAAGAGGCGGCTGCAAATGGTTGAGTCAAGGTTAGTGCGAATAGATGGACAGATCCGAGCCCTCATCGCACGCCCCGACGAGGCTGAGGCAGAGGCGAAGACAGACGAGGCAGCCCACTGATTCTCAAGCCCAGGGTCAAGTCGTGCGCTACATAGACAATGCTGAGGAGATTCACACCCCCATGCAGATACATTTAAATACATGTCAGAACATGACAATACTTGTCATGTGGTGAAGTGAAATGGAAGCAAAAAGACAGGTATGTTTCCGAATCGAAGAGTCTATTGTGAAAGATATGGAAAAAATCCGAAAAGAAACAGGAGTTCCAATAAGCAAACAAATAGAGCTCAAGCTGAAAGGATACACGATAAGCAAATCAAAAGAATGAAAATATAGTAAGTACGGGGGTGCATTCGATGTCTGAAGAAAGAAAGGAAATAAAGAAAGGGTATAGTCCTGAGAAATTGACTGAGGTTAGAAGAGAAATAGCGGCAGATGGCTATGATTCTTCAAGAATCACCCAAGCTCGAGTAGAAAACAACAGAATACAAAAAGAAGGCTATAATCCGCAAGGAATAATTAGAGCTAGGGACGTCAAAAAGGATAAATAGACTTGGTTGACTGGTCTCAGATCAACTGGCCGAGTATTGGTGCTGGCGCATCAACTGCTTCAGCCATCTTTTCAGCTATAGCTCTCATAATCGCCTTTCTTGCCCTTAGAAAGCATACACGAGCAACGAATTTTGAAATGTTCGAATCATGTTTTAATAGAATCGTTGGCTTAGAAAAGGAATTATACGATAAATACGTAGACGAGAAAAAAGATAAAACTCAATGGGATAGTATGTTTTTTAATTCAATTGAGGAATTGGCTTTTCTAGCGAATGAGGGTTATTTAGATGACCCAAAGATAGTTAATTTCTTTAAACCAGCCATAATAAATTGGTATGAGGCAATATTTCAAAAGTTTCACACCAAGGAAGAAATTGAAAGCCCGGATTCTTACCCGGAAATGAAAAAATTATATAGAAAGCTTAAGGAAGGCCATTCTCAGGAGTATTCAATGGTTCGTAATAATTGGAGAAAAGGGATAAACAAAAGATTTGTATGGAACTGTCTATTAATAGCATTTGTTATTTTTCTTATTGCCGTCGTGAGTGATTTCTCGGTTAAGATGTTCTATTCGGGTGGTGGTTGGAGTGTTCAGATACTGGGGGGTCTGATTGCTATAGTTATGATTACCTCTCTTCTAGTATTTGCATCAATAGCTGTGCGTGGTTTTAGACATGTTCTCTTAAAAATGTTTGAAATTGAAGACGATGAATCAACTCCCCAAAATCAGTAGCGCTTCATGATTCAGGTTCTGGAAAAGCCGACGCTCTGCTGGGGACGCAAGGCGATTCACTAGTGAATCAAAACCCGTTGAAAGAATTCCCCCTGAGGGTATGAAAGATATGCAACGGGGGATTGTGGATGAGCTTGAAGATGGCAAGATAGTTGAATTCATGGGCCTCTATACCCTTTAGGTCTCGCAAGGGCTCTTCGGAGAAGACTCTCCCCAGCTGGCATGTCTCCCTTTTTTCTCCCGTGTCCTACACGGAGTCACTCATTTTGAGCCTCTAGATTCACTCCACCCACGTAGTTCTATGGACTAGGGCTACAGAATCATGGCGCAGAACGGGGACCACTGCAAGTTCGTCAGGAAGACTTGCGTTCTTTGCTTTGGGTTTTTAAGAGTTCTTGGACAAGTTGACATTCGAGTTCCTTGCAGTATCTTTTGATGGTTTCATTGCTGGTGGTCGTAGAATTTTGCGCACATATCTAAATAGACAAGAGCAGCAAGTACTAGCCCAACTGCGATACATAATACGACATCGCTGAAGGACTGGGAGAGCCATTGACTGATAGCATCGGTCGCCTAGTTGACCGCAAGGGCAACACCGACTATTGGCAGGAAGAAGGCGGGGAAACCGTACACTTTTGGTTGAGCTCTTGCTAAATTAGCAGATCTGCAAGGACTTCGGATAGCGTTCGCACTTCGATTCTGGCACGGTTCTTCCGCGCCATCAAGCCCATGGTCCTCTGGCAGCCGGTGCAGGTTGTGACCAGAACGTCTGCGCCTGTCTCCTCCGCGGCTTTGAGCCTCTTCTCGGTTAGGGCGTTGGCTAGCTCGCGGTATCGAAGGGACTGTGCATCGGGCTCAACCCTGAACAGTATTTGGTCCAAGATGTGCTAGCTAGGCCCCACAGAATCATAATAGACGGGGGCCGAGAAGAGACTAATCAGCTGGAGATTCTCAGAAAGCCTCGTTCAAGGAATTTCAAGACTAACCCTGAACGGGGATGACAACGCGCACAGGTAAATTACCGTTAGGTAGGCAAATTTGATGGGCTAAGAGCCTTTTTCTTTCTTCAGGAGGACAACTAGATGAACACTGCCGTAGGTTGAAGCTGCGATTGCCTCCCAACCGTTTTGTCCTGCTTCTTTCAGTCTCTCCTTTGCCTTTTCAAGAGGCGAATCTATGACCTCGTATTCATACTGCTTAAAGGGTCGTTTCACACGATTCACCCTCTCCTCCCTCTTTCACATATGTCTTTAAGCCTTATGTTTCAGCGGTGGATCTCCATAGTTGCTAGAACGTCTTGGTCCGAATGGTAAGGGGGCTGAGCGGACTTAGGGTGTTATGTCGGTTTTATAGACGAGCATGTCGGACTTTTCCATGATCAGCTTCAACAGGGCTTTTTTCATCAGATCGCTTAAGTGCTGGAGAGAGAACCTGCAGGGCAGGGAAAGATGTTTCTGAGATATGAAAACAATATTTGAAATGGACATGAAAAGTTCCAAGTCTATGTATTAAAGCAATATTCGTTTCTATAGGTGACAAGCAAGAAAGTTTGATCCGCCCTCCATCGAGTAACCCTCACTCCCGTCCCGTAAATTTTCCAACGTTTTTCCGTAGATCGGGACGGGAATGAAAAAAACAAAGACTTAAGGGAATCTAAAGACCTCGATTGATTCACTATGCGCACTACTGTTCGATGAGGACAGTAGTAAACTATCTTTTTCTGTGGATTTGAAATGACCGAGAGACGACCGGAGAAAGCCGCATTTTTCATCGATGGCGGCTATCTTAGGGCAATTCTCAGAGACGATTTCGAAGAGGTTGAAATAAACTTTCTAACTCTCTCCGAAGAGCTATGTCGTGGCTGTGAACGATTTAGAACTTACTACTACATCTGTCCCCCTTTTCAAAGCCATAATCCAACGCTCGAAGAACAACAAAGAAAGGCAGAGATGGACCGCTTCCTCTATAACCTTCGTCGCTTGCCCCGCTTTGAGGTCAGACTTGGAAGATTACGCAGGACCGGGAACCCAAAGCATCCCTACGAGCAGAAGGGCGTCGATGTTCTGTTATCCATAGACCTAACTCAACTAAGTGTCAGTCATACTGTGAATCACGCTATCTTACTGAGCGGTGATAGTGATTTCTGTCCTGCTGTAAGGGTGGCCAAGGATAACATGACCCTGGTCACGTTGGTCTACTTCCCCGGAAAAGTAAGTGATGAATTATTCAATCTCTGCGACGAGAGGATACCCATAGACAAGGATCTAATAGACAAAGTTCGGTTGCGATGACCGGCAGACTACTCAGTCCTTCTAATCAGCTTGTAGTTGGTCCCGTTTTGGGCAGTGATGGTGTTGCCTTGGTCCAAGTATTGTTCTAGGTCCTTGAATATGCGAGTTACGACGGTGCACAGGTATCGAATTCTTGGAAAACCTTGTTCAAGGAGAGGACGGCGAGAACAACCCGGAACAGGGTTAGTAACGTGTACAGGCAATTATCTCCCGGGCTACCACTGCCTAGACTTTCATATGCTTGGATTCACCCGCCCTTTAAGCGACCTTGCTCCGCGGGGGCTTTTGCTCAAGAGCTCTTGCTAAATCAGCAGATCTGCAAGCACCTCAGATAGCGTTCGCACTTCGATTCTGGCGCGATTCTTGCGCGCCATTAGACCCATGGTCCTCTGGCAGCCGGTGCAGGTTGTAACCAGAACGTCTGCGCCGGTCTCCTCTGCGGCTTTGAGTCTCTTCCCGGTTAGGGCGTTGGCTAGCTCGCGGTATCGGATGGACTGTGCGTCGGGTTCGACGCTGTAGCCTGGGTGGGCTCCGAGGAATCTGGGTATTCCGCTGCAGCACTGTGAGAAGTGTCTGTTCTGCTCCATTTCGACGAGTCGGCTTCCGGGGATGGCTTTGAGGTTTTCTCTTGGTGCTTCGTAGATTCCTTCGCGTCTGCCTAGGACGCAGTTGT
>Ga0315314_1002062_pt1 | contig 17019 bp, 20 predicted proteins | sample TDP9_MG_FD_203631 | JGI IMG/M metagenome (GOLD analysis project Ga0315314, IMG submission 203631) | Freshwater sediment microbial communities from Lake Towuti, South Sulawesi, Indonesia - TDP9 | ecosystem: Environmental > Aquatic > Freshwater > Lake > Sediment | place: Indonesia: South Sulawesi...
TGACGAGAACATATCGTGTGAGGACGGATTGGAGAAAGTTTCACGTCAACCTCACCGATCGTTTTTCATTGAACTTCACCGAATACTTCGGCACACCCATAGCCCAGTGGCAAAGAATCAACTACACTGGCCTTGAAAACAGAATTCACCCGGCCTACTTTTACAACTACACCGGTCCAAGCCCCTTTGACCCCCTATGTTACTTTATACTACCTACAAATGCGACGAATGTCCGGGCTGTAGAAGACACCATAATCTTCGAGGCGCCGGCGTCCCTCGAGGACGCCATACTGAACAGCCCATTTTTAATCCTTGGCGCACTGATAGTTGTGAACATAGTGGCTTTTGTTTATCGAAGAGTGAGAAAATAGAGCCCTCAGCCTTCGATTCCTAAAAGGAGGTCGACCAAGGCTTTCTGATCTACTTCTGCCCTCGTTCTCCAGTCGAGATACAGTTGTCTATTTTCGTCCTCCGCTAGGTATCCGGATCGAATATAGCGGTTCATGTTGATGTCCACTCTCCAGCCTGGAAGCTTGTTTCGTAGAAGGTCTTCCACTTCTTCTCGGGGAGCCTTCCCCCTCTTGGATATGATGTAGGAGATGGATATGGCTAAGCCAGCGATATCGTCGATGCGCCAGCCGCAAAACTTGGTTTCTTTGGGGGTGAGCCCTCCTCTCAGGGTTATATAGAATCGAGCTTTGTCCAACTGCTCAAGGGTGGGCTTCTCGGTGGGCTTCTCCTCCTCAAAGACGGTTTTTATCTGCAAGTCCAGTTTTTCCAAGTAGCTATCTAAGATGCCAAGCACCTTGGGATAGTCAGACCCCAGTCTTCTTTTCAGTTCCCAGCCCTTCACTCCTGGTTTTCTGTGGCGTCTATAGAATAAGAGGTGGGCGGCCCTCTTGACCTTTCTCACATAGTAGGCTTTTCTCTTCAATCTCCCTTCCCTTCCTTCCATTTCCTCCATTCATCAACGCTTATAGAGATGGGTATGGAGATCAGCTGCTTTTTCCCGAGAAACGAAATAGGCTTTTCATAAGGCCTTATGAATATCTCCTCCTCCAGTCGATGCACTTCTAGGGTTGCGTATCCGTAGGTCACGAGAAAACTCGTCATGTATGCTCGTCTCAAGGTTTCAGAATACTCGTCAGCTCCGACGAAGTCCCAGTATCGAATCTTTCCCTCTTTACCTACCTTTCGCTTGAGCTCTTCCCAAAACGCTTCCAGCTCCTCCGAGAAGGCGGTCTCGGCGAGGATTCTTTGCTTGATCAACTCTTCTGGTGTCACGGTTCCAGTTTCCATTTTTGAGAAAGCGGTTTTCAGCCACCTTTCACTTAAGGGAAGGAGGCTTTGCCAGTACTTGATAGCTTCATTTAGGCTGTGGGGAGATATCTGCTCCAATTCAACAATGGGATGCCAAACTTTGAGGAAGAGCCTAGCCAGTTCCTCCTTGCCCAGCCTTCGGATCTTCTCCTCAAGGAGGAAGGGATCGGTGTAAAGGGAGGTGGACCGATGCTTCACCCAGTCGCTTTGGAGCTTAATGACGGAGGCAAGGCGATGTATGGCTTCAGCGTCTAAGCAGAACTCCTCTGGCAACTCCCACTCCGGAAAATACTCTCGAACAACGGCTATGATATCGTCAACATCCACGACGAAGGGGTCGAGGCCCCTCTCCTCCACAGACTTGCACAAATCTATGACGCGTTGAAGATGCTCCCCACCAAGCTTTTTCCTCTGCCTCTTCGAGGACAATCAGACTACCTCTTTAATCATCGAGGTTCCTTCAACGTTCTGAACCGTGATGATGTGGACATCCTTTCCCATGAAGGTTACCTGACTTGGTGTGATCGCTAGGTACTGGGCATCCAGCCCTCTAACCGACGAAATCAATAGGTTCGCGATGATCTCTCTGTTTTTGGGATCCATGTTCTTCGCACTATTTGTTTTATCTTGTGTAATATATGTTTGTTGGCGTGGAGGGTGGGGGAGGGGTGGGGTCTTGGACCTGTCTTTGGTGCAGATTGGGTGTTTTTCGTGTTGGTGCAGACTTTGGTTTGGGTTTGGTGCAGATTATGCGTGATTTAGTGCAGATTGTAAATCTTGAGTGCAGAAAAGTGAGGATCAATACCGCGCTCTTTCTATACCACATTCCTAGGCTTCACCGCAGCAACTATCGCATATTATCAGAAGCCTTTCAATTCCCTCTTAATGGGATTTTTCCTTGAACCTCATAGATGAAGGTGAAGTGAGCCACAGAGTAACTATTTACTTTCAATTCCCTCTTAATGGGATTTTTCCTTGAACCTTTTTCTTTTCACTCATGTTGGATTCCATCTTCTTAACTTTCAATTCCCTCTTAATGGGATTTTTCCTTGAACCTACGACGGCGATCTCAGAGGGGCCACTCACCACGGGAATACTTTCAATTCCCTCTTAATGGGATTTTTCCTTGAACCTGTTGTTGCTGTGGGAAAGCTACGAGGCTGCTGCCTCACTTTCAATTCCCTCTTAATGGGATTTTTCCTTGAACCTTGCCCGAGAACGTAGAACACAAGCTTGCGAGCCCGCTTTCAATTCCCTCTTAATGGGATTTTTCCTTGAACCAGACATTAAACCTCAAGGTGCGGGCAGTGATTTAGACGCTTTCAATTCCCTCTTAATGGGATTTTTCCTTGAACCTGCAGATTTCATCGAGTATGTTCTTAATCAAGTGTATATCTTTCAATTCCCTCTTAATGGGATTTTTCCTTGAACCACAGAAGTCAAACACACCATGGATCTCATCCCGGAGATACTTTCAATTCCCTCTTAATGGGATTTTTCCTTGAACCACGCCTTATCAGCTTGAATTTTTGCCTTCTGAGGATCGACTTTCAATTCCCTCTTAATGGGATTTTTCCTTGAACCGTTTTGCGTGCTAAGGCGTTATCGAGGTTGAGTATTGTTCTTTCAATTCCCTCTTAATGGGATTTTTCCTTGAACCATATCAAACTAAGGAACCCATAGAACCGGGTAAGCCCTTTCAATTCCCTCTTAATGGGATTTTTCCTTGAACCTCGAACCATCAGAAACTATGGCAATCAAGCCAAGGTAATCTTTCAATTCCCTCTTAATGGGATTTTTCCTTGAACCTCCCTATTAGTGATTGCATCAGCCAACTTGAATATATTACCTTTCAATTCCCTCTTAATGGGATTTTTCCTTGAACCAGGGTTTATTTATGAAGGAACAGTCTTAAGAAGCGATTTAATCTTTCAATTCCCTCTTAATGGGATTTTTCCTTGAACCCTAAACGGATTTATTGTCATGTCTGCAAAGGCAAGTTAGCCTTTCAATTCCCTCTTAATGGGATTTTTCCTTGAACCTGCGAAGTACAATAGCGACGATTTAAGCAGATTCTTTAAGACTTTCAATTCCCTCTTAATGGGATTTTTCCTTGAACCTCGTCTTCATGGAAAACCTTTCTCTTTAACGTGTATGTCTTTCAATTCCCTCTTAATGGGATTTTTCCTTGAACCCGACCCTCTTTTTTGCCTCTTTTTGTCAGAGGTTTCTTTACCTTCCCGATTTTTGAAGGCGTCTTCGATTATCATTTAATTGTAGTTTTATTTATAAAGATAATCGAAACTTCATATTCATCTTTCTATATTTTTATATGTCTTTTGTGTTCATGTTACTTTGTAAGGGAGCTATGGTGTATTTTCTGTCTGATTTGGAGCATAAGTATCTGGTTCACAGGCTTTTGCCGACTGCTAGAGAGGCTGGTGTAAGCGCTGAGCTGAGGGGTTGGAGTTGGCATCAGCCTCCCTTAAGGCCTTATTACGAGGATGTTAAGTTGCCCATGTATGTGGTTTGCTCCAAGTATTGCCCGACTGATAGGGATGTGTATTTGGGTAATGTGGAGAAAGTGGCTGGAGTCTTAAGTTGGAAGATGGCGTTGGGCAAGATGCTCCACGGAGTTGTGAGTGATTGTTTACAAGCCTTTATTCAGAAGCGTAGTCTAGATTTTGAGGTATGGCAACGAAAGATTCGTTGGGAAGAAATCCCTGCAAAGCCTCAAGATGTTCTAGAACCTGCGAAGAAGGTTTGGGAGTATTTACTGAAGACTTGTGAGGCAAGATATGTGGATATTTCAACTCGACAGCCGTACGCCTCAGAGCAGGATTTGATAGCCTCCACCGTACCATTTCTTATTGAGCATAAGATTTCTGGGGAGCTTTTAGGTTTAAGTGGATTACTAAGTTTGGATTGTTATGACTATTTGAGGGCTATTATGTTTGATTTGAAGGTTGGAAGTGAACCGCAGGATTGGCATAGGTTAGCGCCTGTGGGCTACGCTCTAGTTTTCGAGAGTGTTCATGAAGTGCCCGTGGACGTTTGCTGCATAGTATACTTGAATTTGGTGGGCGACCGAATAGTGATGAAGAAGGATCTTTTCTTCGCCAGCGATGAGTTAAGGAGCTGGTGGATCGAGGAACGTGACAGAAAGTTGGAGATTGTGGCGGAGAAAAGGGATCCAGGGAAGCCTGAACGATCTCAATGCAAGGAGGATTGCATGTATCATCAAGTATGTTATGGATGATTAAGTGAAGGAGGCGTAAGGGGTTGAAGATTTTTCTGGACGATTTTGGGATTTTCCTTGGTCGTAAGAGAAATAGGTTTGTGGTTAAGCGACAGGACAAGAAGGATGAAATCGTTGCGGACGATGTTGATTCTATTATTTGCACTAGTCAAGGCGTATCAGTATCCGCAAGCGCCCTCAACCTCGCCATAACACACAACATCCAAATAGTTTTCGCCAAATACAGCGGATGGCCCTACGCTATATTAATGCCAACCGCCATGACGGGTTCAGTGAGGGCTCGCAGAGAACAGTTTTTGGCTTATAATGATGAAAGGGGCTTCGTTCTGGCTAGGAGTTTTGTTGGGGGAAAGTTGATGAATCAAGCGAACTTTCTGAGGTTGATGGCGAAGAATAGGAGGCCAACTGATCCTGAATTGGCAGAGAGAATTTACAAGGCTGGGCGTGTGGTCGGCGAGGTTGCCACAAGGGTTAATGTAGTTGAAAGGGGCAAGGTGGATGAGATGCGTCAAGAGTTGATGAATCTTGAGGCAGAGGGCGCCAGAAGCTATTGGGAGGCCATCAAGCAGATCTTGCCTACAGAGTTGAATTTTCTCGGTAGAGAAACAAGGGGTGCCAAAGACCCGTTCAATGCTATGCTAAACTTTGGCTATCAAACCATCTTGTTTCCAGAGGTTTGGAAGGCGGTGAGTTATGCGGGGCTTGACCCCTACGCGGGTTATCTTCATGCTGATAGACCGGGCAAGCCTTCATTGGTGCTGGACTTAATGGAGGAGTTTCGACAGCAAATTGTGGATAGGGCCATTATTGGATTGATTACAAAGAATGTGATTAAGCCAGATGAGGTTTTGGCGGTTGAAGCGTTGGAGGGTGGTCGGGTGTTGAACAGGGAAGTGGTCAAGGTGTTGCTGGCGAGTCTGCAGGAGAGGTTGGATGCGCAAGCGATGTTTGATGGTCAACGAGCGCCTATCAAAAGTCTTATTTATCATCAAGCGCGTCGTGTAGTGCGTTTCCTTCTACGGGAAACGAGTTATGTGCCGTTTAGTTTGGGTTGGTGAAGATGCGTTATCTCATCATTTACGACATAACGGATGACAACCTACGAACCCTTGTGGCGGAATCGTTGAAGGATTATGGTTTAACGAGGATTCAGTACAGCGCCTTCATCGGGAGCCTGCGGAGGGATAAGCTCAACAGCCTGATTGTCGATCTTAAAAATCTGATTAAAGAGGAGATTGAAAACGTGCAGATCTATCCTTTATGTGATACGTGTTTTAAGGGTAGGCGGGAAGTTGGGAAATCCAAGAAATATGAGCTGGTTGAAGAGAAGGCAAAGATTGCCTATTTCTAATACGGAAGAAGAGCTACTCTCAGTCACAGACGTAAAACAGTATTTCTATTGCCCTAGAATTTTATACTTCGATAAAATCCTTCATGTGAACCAAAGGCTAGGGGCACAACAAGAAGATAGCAAGAAAGAACATGAGAAAATAAGCAAAAAAGATGTGCGAAGAAAAGCGGCGATGTTCTATTCACCTGAACTACAACAGGCAGAGAAAACATTTCATGTAGCGCTTATTTCACAAAAACTAAAATTACAAGGTACATTGGACTGCCTCATCAGAACAAAACAAGAGTACGTTCCCATAGATTACAAATATCAACTTTCAAATAAGGGACATCCACACTCTCACCATAAATATCAACTTGTGGCGTATGCTTTGTTAGTAGATGAGAATTATCAAACCGTGGTAAAAAGGGGTTTCATTTATTACGTACCAGAGAAAAAACCAATACAAATTGAAACATCATACCGCATGAAAAGGTATGTACAAAATTCTATGGTTAGAATACGGCGCCAGTTAATAGAACATGTTTTACCACCGATTAGGAAATGTCAAGGCGCGTGCGGATATGAATGGATATGCTTATAGCAACGATATTAGAGAATAGAATTTGTCTATGTAACGTGGAAGCTATTTAGCTGAAATATCTGATGGCGTTTTTAATGGTTCCATCACGTATACAGAACAGTGACCTTTCTCTCTTCTTTTCCTCGAAAGCAGTGATGTGCGATCGATAGGCGTAAATGGCTTCAAAAAACTTTTTCACATCCTTATCTTCGATTCCAAATGCTAGTGAGATAGGTACATCCCATAGTTTATTGTAGATGCATGTTTTCATTAGTTCATAGAGGTTACGGTCCTCAGGATTCAGATTCGTTACGAAATCGATGTATTTATTAAAAGGGTAGGTTGTATAAGTTCTGGGCTCTTGCCGCCTTGCATTCATACTATAGACGATTAATGAGCAATTTCTAAGATGGCGAACATCACTTTCTTCCCCTGCGCTTAGAGCACGCAGACCTCGCAAAGTTGATGCAGCTAAAAGCGGTACTACATAACTCGGGGTATTAGGATCTTTAAGAAGGTTTGGAATCCCCTCACCTATGAAATCACTTATAAGCCCTTGAATTTTACCAAGTTCTGGTCCATCAGAAAGAACTGTTGGAATTATGGCTACGAAAAAGATGTCGTCTCCCGCCCTCACATGCACTGAACATGAAATAAGTCCAAAGAGGGCCAGCGACCCAACAATTACCGGCACATAAGCCTGAACGCCCCCATTAAGCCCAACGTCGTAAACTTTCTTATACTTGCCATACTCAGGTGAGAGAGGCAGGTAGACAAGAAAGTCACGTTTTCGATCTACAGAGCGCTTCCTTAACAAAGGAGTCTCTAAATCGTTTAGAATTAGCTTGGCTTCGGTGCATTCTCTTGCGAAGTCACCTAGCGTTAGCCTTTTTCTTTCCTTAACCGCCATTGTAGGTATGTCGTCCAATTTCCTGCTTTCTGACCTGAGACTCTCTTGAAGCCCTGAAAAAACTCGTTCTTCGAAGTCAGTAGAGGGATTAATAACCTCTACAATTGATGGAGGTCTAAACTTCACATTTCCTGCTCCAGTACCATATATTGCGCGTGAAAAGCCAAGCGCAGCATATGTCCCAATAAGTCCTGCCGCCTTTATTTCGTAAATAGGCTTCAAACTTTACACCTCACACGTTCTGAAGCGGCTTTATAATCGCATTGTTTAAGTAGCATGAGAAAGGGTGTGTAAGAGATTCGTAATTTATGCATGAAATCACCAAAAACCCCCTGAACACTACCAACAAAACGTTCAATTTGCTCACAGACCTCCTTTCTTTCGATTACATGTGGCAATTTGCATTCTAAGCCTGCCTCATTTTTCATAAAGCCGCATATAATTTCCTTAGCCTCAGCTAAAATTTCTGTTTCACTTTCTTTGAATATCATACCTTCTATACATCCCGTGAATGAATGTAATCGTGCTCTTTCAAGTCGGTTGAAGAGGATAGCTTCATGAGTTAAGAGTACAGAAAGGGTCACAAGAATCTTGTAATGCTCTCGTATCTCACCTTGCGAAAGCCACCTTTGTGCTATATATGCGCTGACGATCTCATGTCTATAGCCTCCCAAATCCATGCCTCTTTGTACAAATTCTTGGTACAAGGGGATGCACTTTCCCACGTCATGTAAGATGATCATAGCGCGCATAGTTCTATCCGCAGAAAGCGGAGGTTCTTTATTGTCTAATAGGGTTTTGAGACGATATCCAAGCATTAAGTTATATCTAGTTGAAAGACTATTCCAAGCCATTAGCATCCCTTTAATATGCTTCTCTAGGCTTTCCCCTTTATATGTAAGTATCATTGTTTGTTCTCCGCAGATCTAGTTAGAAGTAAACCTAGTTCATAACTATCTTCAATTTTGTAGTAACGCGGATTTATAAGTAGACCGTAGTTTTTGGTAAGCATGCTATTTAGAGATTTTATTCGCTCTACCTTAGCCACTAACTTTATGGGTCTGCCTTCTTCAAGTTCCTTTTGGGAGTATATCGTGAAACCTGCTAGGATTTTGCTCCCGTCAATGTCATGTTCAACGATTTCCCTACGCCTCTTTAGAATGTCGAAGTCCAAGGTAAAACATCTTTGTATAATTTTTTTGACGACCTCACCTGTGTGCTCCGCCTCTTTTCCATTAAGTAGTACGCTAAGTTCTTCATCGGGCAGGTGGCATAGGGTTACGGGTACTCCTTCTCTCACCTGCAAGTATTGCGGAGGGGGCCAAAGTAGCGGATTCGTCCACACCGAGAAGTAGCTTAGAACTTCATCGATCACACTGGAATCGCTAGTTGTAAGCAATTCTGCAGGCACTTTCTCGTAAACGTCATCAATAAATAATTGAAGATCAAAGGAACTGCTGAAATCTATATCAAATTTCTTGAGCGCATCTTTCGTACAATCAATCAGCTCTTTCTGATACGGTTGATAATAGTATTCACCTGCGGGTTGCACTATGAGCAACTCACCATTCCCCCCACGCCTCGCGCATCTTCCACTTCTCTGAACGAGTGCTTCAGGAGGAGCAAGCTCCGTTATTAATAGATCAAAGCTAACATCCAACCCTGACTCAGCCACTTGAGTTGATACCACAAGTTTGTTATACCCCGTGTCTTCTCTCATTTTGGCGAGCTCGCTCTCTCTTTCTGCTCTTGCACTTGCTGTCATCCTAGAATGTATAAGCATAGGCTCTATACCCAGTTTACGAATAATCGGCTTGAGCTTTAGGAATACATCAATGGCTTTTCCTACAGTGTTGAGGACTAGCAGAGTTTTTTGATGCTCTTTAACTTTCTTCAAAAAATCATCGCTTTTGATTAGATGATAAATTGTTTGATTGTCTTTGAAGAGGGGACTATAGTTTATAGATCTGCGTAATGGTGGTCGAAGATCTTTAAGTTCCCTCAATTTTCCCCGTTCTTCAACGTATTTAAATAAGTAGTGCTTAACGGTGTGAGGTAAAGTTGCTGTCATAACAATTGATGTCAACCCTGCAAGTGAGGCCCATTTGAGGACTCTCTGAAGAATGGTGTAGGTTAAGCCTATAACTGAATGCTCACCTTGGTAGGAATGAGCCTCGTCAAATACGAGGTAGCTACTACTTAACACCCCAGCCGCATACTCGCTGTGATAGCCAACTCTCACTTGTTTGGCATAAGCCAGAAGAAATATATCGAGAGTCGAAACAATTGCATCAGCGGCTCTCCATCTAGGATGAAAGTATGCGCGACCTTGAGTAAGTCCCTCATGCCCAATGAAAAAGCCTCCGTAAAATGAGTCAAGTTTAAGATCCATCTGTTTGATCTTATTGAGTGGCTCGATAAAGTCATTCAATAAAACTTTACTATGGTGGAATACAAGTGCTCTGTACGGTAAAGTGTAAACTAGATGTGGTGCAAAATCCCAATCATTTCTATATGCCTGTACGATTAAAGGTGCCACTCCAATGAGGGTTTTGCCACCGCCTGTAGGCAGATGTACTAGTATCACCGAGCCTGGTTCGTCCGCCGCCTTTTCAAGCTCCTTAATAACCGTTTTTTGGCAGTCAAAAAGACCTTTAGAAAATTTAGGGTTAAGTTGTTTTAGGTACTCCTCCAGTTTGCTAAACTTCCCGCTGACCAAATCAAAACCCTCGTCCAGCGACAGCAACGGCTTCTCCTTCAATGTCTAAGGCTATTGCGTTTTTCTGCAGAAGAACCCGCATCTTAATTGGTTTATAGATGTTAGCCTCCTCAAGAAGAGGTAATAGATAGGGTTGAGGTTCTTCATCGCTTCTACGCTTCATGAATAACATGGTATAAGAAGATATAGGTTCAGCAAGGGCTGCAGCCACGTATGTGTCTACTTCAACCTCACTGTTGCTGATAGGTCTGGCTTCCAAGGTTCTGACGTTTTGCGGAGCTACATGATGTTCAGTGTTGCCAAGCCTCTCAATTGTATAGAGGGCTTTCAAAATGTCTTGGTCTCGAAGGTTGAGCTCCAGCCTTTTGTTAATAAGTTCCAAGTCCATTTTGAGGTAGGCCGAAAATTTACTTGCAAAGTAAACTTGGTGAACTAAGGCATCGCTCCACTCCTCACGCTTTTCCCTTTCAAAGCGAACTATCCTGTGGAGGACAGAAGAACGCGTAACAAATGATAGAGGCTTAATTGTCGCTAGGTTTGTTGCGTCTTCAACGGCTTTACGAAGTTTTGAGAAACTTGGTACAAATATACCTTCTTCAATATTAGTATCAAGAGATGCAGGTGTTAACTTTTCAATTAGCCCGATTCCACGAGCTACTGCTCCTATAAGTGTTGACGGTGCAGGGAGCGGTATTCCTACTTTAACTTGATAGCTTACTTCATGTTGAACTGAGAAGATGGTAGGGATTATCGTTACAGCATAAACTATCATGGTGTTTTTACCATCAATAGCATTTAGCTCAATATTTCAAGGAAGGGCTCAGCAAATGTAGTTTTCTTCTCAAAGGAGAAGAATTCATCCCTTACTTCCTCATACGCGACATTGACTCCAAACGCCTTTATCTTAGCTTTTGCGAAGTTGGCAATTTTTCTGTACGTGTCAAGCGATAATGAAGCGTAATTAGCATAGATGGGAGAGACTAGTGCGGGTATCGGAAAGGCCTCAGAGTATGCAGCAAGTAACTCGAGAGGTTTTACATGAGGTAAGGCTCTTGTAAGGCTGGCGCCTAGTTCACCACCTAACAGTGGGACGAAGGCCAATAACGCTCCCTTAATACGTAGTTTATATTCATCATTAGGTAAGACTTGCTTGCCAGTTATGTAACTTCGACCTATTGATACTAAGTCAATAGAAGCCGTCATTCCATATACGCCTGATGAATATTGCTTATAGAAAATCATCATTTGTTGTTCCTCTGGTGCTGCGACCCTAGCAACTCTGGTATGAGTGGCCGTTATTGCGGGAGTCTCGGTACCAATTACAGGCAATAACCATGAGAATCTAGTTGGCGATTCTCTTCTTATTGGAACAAGGCCATGAGGAAAGAGCAATCCATGCATATCCTCAAAGGCACAGCGTTTGATGACCTCTTCCTCAAGTTCCCCACCTATTTGGATTGGCGGCTTTTTCAGTCTCAGTCTCTTTTCTTCTTTTTCAACATATTTTGATATGATCTCATTCAATAAGATATCTTTTGGATCAACACGATATGACTCTCCTCTAGCGCAATATTCACAGAATTTCTTGTAGCCCCAAAGCTCTAGTAATTGTTTGGCGAAAATGAAGTGATAGTGTTTTAACATTAATCCGCTAATGGCTGTGACCTCTTGATCCCTACCAGTTTCATCAACAATGTAAACGCGCCTTATGTCAGTTGGCCTTTCATTGTTAAGATCATGCAAGTTGACAAGCAACTTTGCGGCAACTTTTACATACACTTTCTATCCCTCCTTTGAAGGGTGAACAGCGAGGGCCCTTGTAGCTAGGATATATTGATAACGCTTGCCGAAAGTAACAACATGATCCATCACCTTCTTTACAGCATCATCACTTGGTAAATAAGAGCCAACAACTTTACCTTCATGTGCCAGCGTCCTTAAGCGTGCTAAAGCATTAAAAAGAACCTCACTAAACCTTTCTGGTGTGGACGCCGTAGCAAGTGATCTAATTGTGCCGACATCTCTCTCTTTTTCGACAAGTACATTGAGTGCCCTAGCCACTACCCACGTTTCGGTGGCGTCTATCACCTGTTTAATGTCTTTTTCCTCCGTTAAAATTGACATAATACTAACCCCTATTGTTTAGTGAGAAGTACCATTTAATATTTTTTCATTAGCGCAAATCTTGTTACCCCAAATCCTCCTGTTTTGTTTCCTCCTATGTTGGAGTATTCCGCAAACTGTGCCAGTACGCAGGTCGATTTATTCCACTCATCTTTGGCCTTCATTTCGTAGGTTGCCCATCCCATGAAGCCCGTTGCCTTCTTCCCCCCCATATACACCAGTCGTGTTTTAAGCTCATGCTCCGCCACCCCCACATTCTTGGTCAACCACTCCTTGTATTCCACATATTCTTCTTTGCCGTACTTCTTAGCGGTTGTGTAGGTGTTCCATAAACGCATTAAATTTGGGAAAATCTTCGTCGGCTCAGGCCATAAACAATGGAAGCTCGTTCCTAGGCTGGCTAGATAGGTGGGCGTCTTAAAGTACAGTCGAAAGGCGTCTACTGGTTCCGCGTCCCTCTCCATTTCCAAGTAATCCTTAAATTTTATTGCGAGGTTGGCAATCTGAAAAGTGGTGTCAATGATGGTCAATGTGTTCTTCTGACGAAAATAATCTACCACATAGTTGGCATACTCATCCTTTAAAAATCGAAACCTCACTCGACATGGGCACGTTGGGTCAAGCAGGTAACCAACACTCATTTTGGCCTTAGACTTAAACTGCAGAGGCGCCACGGAAAAAGGTTTCATCACGTTCGGCTCATGCAAACTCTGCGAAACCCTAGGGTCCACCTGCTGAAGAATATGCAGAAGAAGGCCACGAGAAACATGCCCGGTAAAAAAGGGCAAAAGCACCTCTTTCTCCGCGTACATCTCCAACCTAATCTCAATAGGCATACCTAATCCCAACGATGGGATTTAACTAGAGACTCACACATAACTAAACCGTAACCACCTTAATAAATCGCTTTCCAGAGCTGAATCTACGGATGTGACAAGATCTTCTCTATGAGTTCTCTTAGCTCTGGCGCCATTTCACTCCTTCCTCCTCACATGCGCTTAGCGTGGGCTATAGCCTCAAAGTAAGCCTTTGCACATTGTTCGTTTATCAGTTCTTTGATGTCTTGAAATCTTCTAACAAACTCTTCCTTTGCGATCTCTTTCTGTCTTTCCGACAGATCAGAAAGAGCGTCGATGGCATCAAGGTGAGACTTCTCTAGCAATTCTTCAGAGATCATTTGTTTAACAGCCCATTCAAATCCTGTTTGTGTTATCCGACGCGTTTCTTCGCCCCCCGCAATATCATAGGCTAAATAATAACGTCCCGATGGCGTTCTCTGAGGCTTTTGTTCAATTAATCCGAGCTCAAGCAACTCATTAATTCTTGATGTCAATGTAGCATCAGGTAGCCCCGTTTTCTCCTTCAAATCAATATATCTCATAGGCTTGGTCAGCTCTGCTAGTATTTCCACAGACCCCCGCTTTGCCAAAACACGCGCACGCTTATCCCACGACAAGGAGACACCCTCACCCATAATGAACGGCGGAAAACCTTATATGTTTCAACTTTTCTATTTTAAAGTTGGCTTCAAATAAATGAAGTGATCGGATGATTTCAAGCACCAAAATGCCAAGGCTGGGTCGATACTTTCAGGAAAATAAGCCTTCATCTTGGGTGAAACAACGTATCCAAGATGAAGCGGGGCAACTCTTAGCACGTGACATGGTTGATGCGTTAGAAGCGATACGCCAGTTCGGGCTTATACTTAGGGCAATCGGCGAGGATTTTGGGGATGCGATCGAGAGTCGGGCTCGCGAGAGCCGATCCACCATAAAAATAGTGTATAAACACTGCAGTGGTTGTAGTGCTTGTTTAGGTCGCTACCCCACGCATGTTGAGGTTTCAGAATATCGGGGAAAAGGGAAGATCAAAACTATCAAGTTCAAGGAGCTTCACCCCTTTTTAAGCAACAAATACGCTAACCCAACGCAAACCTCAGACTATCTCTGGATTTTAAGTTTGGAAAACGCGGTTTGGCAGGTTTGGGGACGTTTGAACGTGGTCCTAGACGAGCTAGAGGCTATTGAACCTGAGGAAGGAGAGCTGAAAAGTTGAGCTCAAATGGGATTGACCCTATACCAAGGCGGAGGGTTTCATCGCGCCTGCTTAAATCATTGAGGGAGGCTGAAAAGGGCGACGCTCCTCAAGACCTAGGTGGGGAGTCAGGTGGGAAATTCGGTTTAGAGTTAGCTGTGCTTAACCAGCAACCTTTTGAACCGTTGCAGACGGAAGCGGAAAGGCGGATAGCGGCGGTAAGGAAGGTAGCTCATGATGTGGTTCATAATCTTAACCCAACCGAGCTCGCTTATTTTTGTTACTGGTTTAACTCGGAGGTCCGCAACAGGTACGGCAATCCAGCAAACCCTGGCTCAACTCAGCAAGGTGAATTTGAGCTCTCTTCACTTAGGAGATTTTGGGATGCACTCGACACGCATTTCCCCGACCTTAAAGTTAAAATCGAGGAATTGGGGGTCGGGCTATTGGGTTTGTTGATCGAAAAATTAGACTTAGACTCATTGCTAGAAAAGAAATGAGGTTGTGAGGGGATGGAGATATGGCTGAGATAAAGTCGTCTTATCCTTTGCCACGTTTGGCTGAGCTTAAAAGGGACAGGCTAAAAAGTGTCGCTGTTGCGGTGGATGCTACTGGGCGTAGGAACCCGCGCAGACATGCCTACATTTCTGGAAGCGTTAGCGAGGGCACCCATGAAGGGTACATTTTCCCGATAGTTTCGTTATGGAGTACGGATAAAGAGACTGTAGAAGAACTTGCCCACGCAATGGAAGCCCCTGTATACGTCCACGACCGTTCCCCGTACTATAAACCTCTATACATAACGATCGCGACACACGAATACGCCGTAGCCACGATATTGCATCTAAGACCCTACCTGACCAGATGGGCTAAACGCGCAGACGAAATTCTCGAAAAATATAGGGAAAGCCCACAGCTCCCTATTGCCGTAGGAGGGTGAGATGATGGGTAAAGAAAGAGGGGCAGGAAGAGAAGAAAAGCGGACTGTGAGGGAGCTTACGGATTTTCAAGTTCGTTGGCGTTACGAAAGGATAGTCATTTGCTGGCTAGATGCGCTGAAACACTTCCACGCCTTGACCGAGGGTGCCCCTGACCCCGAGCTAAGGAAGGCTGCAGGAGAGGCTTGGGACACTATATCAAGAGCAGTAGTGGGGCTACGCGATAGGTTTGGGCTTGCATGGGTTGACTCTGAAGAGTACACAGAAGAGTTCGAGGAAGAGTTGAGGGAAGAGCTACGTCCAGAGGTTCGCCGCAAACCTCCCCTTGGCAAAACAGAGGAATGTGTGAGCTATCTCTGCTACGACTGCGGCTTCCACACAAACTCCTATGATGAGGCGAAGGCTCACCATAAAGAAACAGCCCACACTAGCTTCAAGAAACAGACGTTCGTGGAAGAGCACATACGAATCTTTTAGTTTCAGGGACACGTAGTGGTAGGTGATTTTTATGGGAAGGAAGAGTAGGATCGCTAGGGGTCTAGACATAGGCGCGGCGGCTAGGAAGATGTTGGAGAAAGCCATCGGTATGGTGTTGACCGATGAAGAGTACTGGGACCTTGAGAGTGGAAAGTTAACGGTGGAGGAGCTTCGCGTGCGCCGATCATCCAGTCTTGAGGAATTTGATCAAGAAATACCAGAAGAGGTTGTCGAAGAGGTTGAGTTCTTTTTAGGTGAGGAACCAAAGCCTCTACCCGAAGAAATAGTTGTAGTTTCATCACAACTAACGCGGTTAGACAGGCTCACGTCCGCATGGACAGGGGGCTTGATCATCGCCGATGGGCACTTTGGGACGACAACATACAAGGAAACATACTACCCATACGTGGTAGTTAAGATGACCGACAGAGAGACCATAGTGAAACTTGCGTACCTATTCATGGTATCCCCTACACGCGCTGGATTGACCAAAACGGGCAAGATGGCTTGGAGTGCCAGAAGGGTGGGCAAGGGCATGCTGGAAGTCTATGAGAAAACCAAACCATACCTGAGCACAATAAAGATAGAACAGGCTGAACTCGCAATCAGAACCGCAACAGAACACCGATGGCTCCACGCCACCATATTCAGAGAGAGGAAGAAGAACGAGATCGTCAAGATAATCGAGAAACACCCAGAGGGAATAACAACCACGGAAATCCTAGGAGCCTATCCACACGAAACAGGGATAACCCTACCATACAAAACCCTCGCAAAATACCTAACAGAACTACACAGAGAGGGAAGAATCCGCGCCGAAAGAATGACGGGCTACCTCGAAGACGGGAGACCCTACAGGTTCTACCGATGGTTCCCAGCATAGCGCACTAACCCAACACCCTAACCACGCTGGAACCCTCAACGCTCTGAACCGCGATAACATGCACATCCCTCTCCCTAAAAGTCACCTGACTAGGCGTAATCACCAAAAACTGCCCACCATCCACCCCAACCGAAGAAACAATCACATCCGCAATCAACTCCCTACCCCTCGGATCAAGATGGATATCGTATTCGTCGATGGCTCGGAAGGGGGATCGAACGTGTTGTTGCAACGCGAGGAGAAAGGACATGGTTGCGGTGCTTCGCTCTCCACCGCTCTGCGTATAGGCGTCGAGGGTAACCGGCTTCGCTCCCCTAAACCCCACGAGGATCTCGAGACCGGCTGCTTCAACGTCGTCCTCATTGAGCAATTGAACTTTCCCAATCGCCTGAGCCTCTGAGAGAACTGCGTCATATCGGAGGTTAACGTGGTTTAGGAGATT
>Ga0315314_1002064_pt1 | contig 17010 bp, 19 predicted proteins | sample TDP9_MG_FD_203631 | JGI IMG/M metagenome (GOLD analysis project Ga0315314, IMG submission 203631) | Freshwater sediment microbial communities from Lake Towuti, South Sulawesi, Indonesia - TDP9 | ecosystem: Environmental > Aquatic > Freshwater > Lake > Sediment | place: Indonesia: South Sulawesi...
CTTTATCAATTTGCCTAAGCATTTTTAGATATTCCGTGACTACTATTGTTTTGTTTGTATTATGCCTCAATGCAAAGTCGTCAAGCCACTCACGTAGGTCTTTCTGGATGCGTATTTGAAACCACGCGTCTTTAGTTTTCCTTGTGTCTTTAGATTTCTTTTTCATGCGGCTCATCCTTTCTCCAAATTTTACAGGTAAATTATATCATTTGTTATTACAAGTGTCAACGGAAAAATAATGCCTTTAATATACTGATATTATTTTATTCTGATACATGATATCCTGCTGTGAAATTTTGCTATATTGTTGTTACAATATTTTCTTAGAACGCGCAAGACACGCAAGAACAAACGGATTTTATCCTTCGGCTATATCCACCTATCCCGCCACGCCAACGCTTGCCACAGGACGCCACAGCGCGTCAGAAACGTATGATTTGTTTCGGAGTTTCTGGTTGACGTAATCCCAACAGATGCTACAATCTTTCAAAGTTCAAGCATGGGAGACTATCAATGAAAACAGTATTCATTGTAATTTTATTAGTTTGCATAATGCTTATAAAAAACATCGCATGGAGTGATATTATCCGTGTCCCTGGTGATTATTCTACGATTCAAGCGGGTATTGATGCGGCAGTAGATGGTGACACGGTGTTGGTTGCTAATGGGACGTATAAAGGTACTGGTAATAAGAACTTGGATTTCGGAGGTAAAGCGATTATAGTCACCTCGGAAAATGGTGCGGAGAGTTGTACTATTGATTGTGAGAATGATGGTAGAGGATTCTATTTCCACAGTGGTGAAAGTGAATCATCGGTAGTAAGTGGATTTACTATAACAAATGGTTTCACAGAATACGGCGGTGGAATTCGTTGCGAGAATTCCTCTTCTCCGACTATCGAAAAAAATATTATCGAAGGGAATTCAGCAAGCATCCATGGAGGCGGAATCTTTTGTTTACAGTCCTCACCAACAATACAAAACAATGAGATAAGTGGGAATTCAGCAAGTAGTTGTGGAGGCGGAATTTCTTGCGACAGCAACCCTTCAGGCCCTTTCCAAACGATACAAAACAACAAGATAAACGGGAATTCAGCAACCTATGGAGGAGGAATTTATTGGGGCGACAACCCTTCACCTTTCCAAACAATGCAAAACAACGAGATAAGTGGGAATTCAGCGTTACACAGCGGCGGTGGAATCTTTTGTTCCCATTCCTCACCAACCATACGAAACAATATGATAAGTGGAAATTCAACCAATTTCAACGGTGGTGGGCTTTATTGCGAAGACGCTTCCCCTACAATACAAAACAATGTGATAAGTGGGAATTCGTCAGACGAAAACGAAGGCGGAATTTATTGCAGGGACTCATCCCCTCAGATAATTAACAACACTATCAGTGGGAATTCAGCAGAATACGGAGGCGGAATTACCAGCGTATTTAGTCTTTCCAATCCAACAGTTCTAAATACCATCCTCTGGTCGAATAGTCCAAATGAGATTCGTCTTAGCGACTCAGCAAAGATAACCATCACTTATTCGGATATTCAAGGCGGTTGGCCAGGCGAAGGCAATATTAATAGCGACCCACAATTCGGTAATCCTTACAGTGGTTATGCTTATGACTTAAAGCCCGGAAGTCCTTGTATAAATAAAGGAACATCAAGTGGCGCACCATCTACGGATATAGTAGGGCGTTCCCGTCCATCTGGTAGTGGTGTTGACATGGGCGCTTACGAACAGAATGATGATGGTACATTAGCTGTTGAGCTATCATCATTCACTGCATCTATCACAAATGATGGCGTCATCATAAGATGGCGTACCGAATCGGAAACTAACAATGTGGGCTTTTCAATCTACCGTAGTGAATCTAAAAAAAGCGATTACGCTAAGATAACTTTTGTCTCTGGCGCAGGTAATACAGGAATGCCTACTGACTACCAATTCAATGATACGAAAGTAGAACCGGGGAAAACCTATTTTTATTATCTCGAAGACGTTGACATCGCTGGTGAGAGAAATAAATCCGATATTATCAAAGTCGTTGTGCCGCCTGCGCAACCTATTCCAGAAGCATTTCAATTGCTACAAAACTATCCCAATCCCTTCAATCCTGAAACTTGGATTCCATTCAAGTTAGCGCAGGATACACTTGTCACCATCAGTATCTATGACGTAAAAGGTCAGCTTGTCCGAACCATCGCATTAGGTAATCGAACCGCTGGCATCTATACCACCAAATCCAACGCCGCTTACTGGGATGGTCGAGACAGCTTAGGGCAAAAGGTCTCATCAGGCGTGTATTACTACACGTTACAAGCTGGCGAGTTCAAAGCGACACGCAAGATGGTCATTATGAAGTAGCGCTCGAAAAGGAGAAGTAGCATGGTCTCAAATAGTTAAGGCGGTATGCTCTGTGGAGTGTACCGCCTTTTTTGTTGCTTGTAGATGCGTTCTATTCTATGTCTACCTCACAGGTAGAATTCCCCACCAAAATCAACCTTTAAGGTAGAATTTTGTTTCTCACTTGACATACTCCGCGTGATAATGTTCTTGCACTTTTACCTTTCTTCATCGCTTCAACGTGCATCGAAGCCGCTATCTTTTTCAATGACATAGTTTAAACCGCCTTTCTTTTTGAATTGATAGCGCGTGCATGCTTTGACACATGCTCTACTTAGCCACGCGCTGACAAGAAACTTTGCTGGTGAAAAGAAAAAAAGTTTGGGCGGGTTTTGTGGTTATTGTTGGTTAAAAACCTACCTATGACACAGCCCCCGCCCGCTCAGTATTATCCCCACTTTGCTTTATACTCTTGGCGATATTCTTTAATCAATTGCTTCGCTGTTTGATACCGAATTCGTGATGGTCTGCTTGGTATCCAACGCATAGCCTTTGCATCGTAACGGACATGGACATAATCATCATCTGATAACTTTATCCCTATTGGTTGGTCAGTTAGAAAGCCATCATTACGACCGCCGTGATGTTTGAGAGTTCCGATTAAATCGGAATAATCTACGTTTTTCATCTTGCGTCCCTCCTGAGTAGGTGGGAGGGTTGTTAGCCCTCCCGTGTCTGTGTTAGTCAATCTCGACCGTTGACAAATCAGCGCCGCTATCAATGCCAGCCCTTAGCCGTGTAACTATGCTTGGATTCTGCTTACTCTCAAACTGCTCGCAAATCTCACGGCAAGAAATTTCTTTCTTGCTACCGTCAGCTTCGATTAGCCATGTCCTGAGCTTCTTATCCATCTGCAGTTTTCGCTTGCCGTTGCTACTTTCCAGTGGTTGCTCATTCGCTTCAACTTGCTTTTCCGCCCTCATTGCGTCAAGAAGCTTTCCGCATTCCTCAAGGAAAACCACGCTGTTGTAAGACCAACGATTGAGACTTTTGCCTTCTGGGTCCATCTCTTTTTGTGCTATCGCATCCTTCTTGCAATAGTCATGTATCAGTAGCCATTCAGTTCGGTCATAGTGCGAAGGATTGTCTTGTCTGAGCTTGCCTGCATTCACCAAATCCGAAATGAGGATAGAAAGATTATACTCAGGTACTAACTTCAAACACGCGGCTTTAGCTTTCTGCCAGTTAAACTCAGCTTCAAGTTGCGCTTTCTTTTGAAGTGCAAGAATTTCGGGAAGTGGTAGCAATTGTCTTGCGGCGTTTCTTTTGGCTAACTCAATCGCCGTTTCCTGACTTGGTATTGGCAACTTGCCAGAAACTCTCTCATTGCCATTAAAACGTGCTCTGGCAATCACTTGCTTGGTGTTACTATTGAAACCATCTGAAAACGTAATACCGTGCTTCTCAGAAAGCGTCATGATGCCTTTGTAAGAAATCACCCACGTACCATTGGATAACTTCCACGCCAGTTCGCCGTTCTTGCGCCCTTCGATTTGGTCAATGTCGTACTGTTCGCTTTCTTGAAACGGGTCCCGAAGGTCTAACTTCATTGGTTGGGAAGGGGCCTGCGCCCCATTCCCGTTGTTTTCCCTACTATTCAGTTGACCGTTTAGCTTGTCTTGGAGTGCCTTCGCTTCTGCACTTCCGCACTCATTGACTATTCGCTTTGTGCCATTGCCGTTGTTGTTATGCAACCAAACAAGCGCCGCTATGGAGTGCTTACACCAGAAATTCACGTCTGGCAGGTCTTGGTCGCCTGAATAATTCGCCCAGTCTTGGCAGGTACAATAAGCATAACCGCCAGCAGGTAGATACTTCGTTGGCTTAATCAGCACTCTATAAGGTCGCTCTCTATCATACTGCGATGCAACCTTAAACGTGTGGTTATTCACGTGTTCAACCTTGCCACTATGGTAAAGGTCAAACGCCCGCGCCGCACGTCTGAGCGTGTGTGAATCGTCTGGAATACCAAGTTCCTGACATGCAAACTTGAGATTGTCAGAAGTCAGTAATGGCTTATGTCCATTGGTTTTTCCTTGAATTGTTCCTAAATACATGGTAAAATACCTCTTTGGAGTAATTGAATAACTTTCGTTATTCGCAACAATAGCCGTGAGGATAAACACGATATTCCAGTATCGTGCTTCACGGCTATTGTTGTTTTCGACCTTCCGTTTTACGGAAATTTTAATTGCATTTTCTCACCTATCATGCCAAGTCATGTGAGTAAAGATAGGTTTCAAATGTTTGTCTTGGTCATCCATCCGCCCGTCGCCTACGTTCCCTCAAGCTATTCGCTTTTCATCGGGTTTGTCAGATGCCTGTTAATTCTTACCTTAACGTCTGACTGGCACTTGCGGAAGTTTAAATCTTACACTATATATTATAACATACGTTCGGAACGTTGTCAAGAAAAAAATGCAATTTTTTTAGCTTTCAGATAAATTTTTTTGCATATTTTTTAATGCCGTCAAAAGTCTCACTATCACTAAACTTCTGCCTTCATTCGTTCTTGCACAAATATCGTTTATCCAATTATCAATTTCCTGTGGTAACATCACGCTTCTTTTGACTAAATCTTTCCTTTTTGACTGCTGTTTCATTTCTCATTACCTCCTTGTCAATATAATATCATACATTCCGAACATTGTCAAGATATTTTTCACCTACCATATTCATCTGTAAAAAACGCATTCTTGCCCTTGCCCTATGAGATACTATCAGCAATATCCAAACGTCGTTTACGTTGCATCTGGCATGCCGACACCCCCATAGACGCCTTCACGCTGAAAAGGGGAAGAAACCCTCACGTGTGCGTTATGCAAAAACACTCCCGAATATCTTACTTGCCCCCTGCTATGCTTTTTCGCTACCACCAGCGCATAGAAACACCTGCCCGCTACCTAACCTATCCCACCACGTAGAAATGCTTGTTAATAACGCCACAGACGTTTCTACGCTATCTAAGCCCTGGCACCCCCATCGACGAAAATTGACGAATTGGAGGGAGAAGAAGGCTCGTGTGCGCCATGCCAAAATATGTGATATCACTTCGTGATTTTATGTTATATCATATATCCAAAACCAGCCCCCAGTCCAAACGTCACAAACCAAGTCGTGGTATAGTCAGAAGCCCTATCGTGAAAAATTCATAGAAAAAGCGTCATTTTGTGCAGTTGAAAGCCACGAAAATTCAATCGTGGCAACCACAGACATAGCATCACGCGCCTATCTATTATGTGATATAACCTCAGCCGCCATTTAAGCCCATTATTCACCCACCAAAGACGACGCCAACTCAATAACGATAATGTCTCAGCCCATATTGTCGCCGTTGAACAAAAACAACTACCATGCTATTATCTATCATGCGATACTGTAACAGTACAGACGCTATAAACTCAATGCTCACGCGGGTTGACAATTCGTTGAGTGTGTGATAAACTTCTTGCAGGTGATACCAAATGAAACAATTACAAACTAAACTTATGGACACGTCGAAAGAAAAATTAAAAGCTATCGCCGCTGTTTTAGCACAAATTGACGATGGAAAAACAATGGAGGAGAAAGCGCGGGCGTTGAAAATCAGCAGAGCCACACTTTGGCGCTGGTCTAAGAAAGCTAATGTGCGTGCGGAATTGGCGAAGCATGTTGATAGTGAATTCCAATGGTTAGCCCTGTCTGTGAAGCAAACGTTGGTACAGCGCGCTATCGCAGAAGACCTCAAAGCAATTCAGTTATATCTGGAATTAACCGATGACATCGGCATTGAAGCCAGAGTTCGTCGGCTGATTGATGCTGGCGTAACACCCGCTGTCTATGCTGACCTATACCGCCAAATTACAGCAGCGAAGAATTATCCAAAGTCTTGACAGTCATCATTGCCTCTATTGATGCTTCTAATTGCCAACGTGATGATTGCATTCTTGCAATCCCTAAATCTGATAAAGTAGGTAACGGTGTCACATCATGTGATGGCGTTGCGGCTCCTTTATTCAACTCCATCCCTCTTAACATCTCACCGCCTTTTCTTTCGGCTCTTATCTTTATTTCATCGCATTCGTTTTTTCGCTTTTTCATTTACTGAATTCCAAAAAGAAAAAGTGGACATAGAAGCCTATTTGCAATATGATGAATGCAATTGCCCCTAATGTACCTCTCCCATTCTCCGCCAACTGCTCCACTGCAATACCACCACCAACAAGATTCATAAGATAAGATATACCTAGCCCTGAATAGCGAATATCCTTTTCTCCCGACGTATCCGCCCATTCCCTTATATCTGACTCTGCACATCTACCAAAAGCGTAACTCTGAGCCCATATTAACCACATTGTTAAACTTAAACTTATTATCCAGCGAAGCTTACCTTCCCCCGATTCATAACACCATTCTACGGCATTGGGCACAATCCAAGCTATCGTTGACACACAAATTCCTCCAACTACAAGATACTTAACTACAAGATAAATTTTAATAATTTTACCCGCCTTTTCTTCTTTCATACGTATCCCCCCTAATAAAATTAGTTTCTCCTGAAAACTACATTGTCGGCGGCATGCAAATAAACCTTTACGCCGCGCCCTAAGTTCAGTCCAAGATGACATCATTCGCCGAACCATACCAGCAATGCAGTTTGGGGTCGTAAAACAACAGCCGCATTCTCAGTTCTGTTGTTGGGATGCCGCGGCGTTTAGCTTCAGCTTCTATCTGTTCCATCAGCTCAGGCGAAATGCCAGAAACGTAGTCGCCGCCTTGTAATACATGCTTCGTCAATAACTCCCGTACATAGTCGCTGACAGTTTCATCTTTTTCTTTAGCCAGTTCCTCAAGTTTTTGTTTTAGTTGTTCTGAGATACGAACATTCAAGACTGCCGTGTTTTCCAAAGTCCATCCCCCCTCAATGTCAATGCTGATGGTGTGTTACAAGCCTTTTTGCTTTTAGTTTAAATCATTTATCCGTTGTCAATGCTACTTCCCACACAGCCTCATCCCAGCTAAGCTCAGGGTCATCTAATACCTTATCTGCTATTTGCCGTTTTAAATCTGATGGAATTATAACCTTTTCTGACTTTAGCTGTTGACGTATCCTCCCAGTTTCCTCTTTAACTCGCTTTTGATAAACAGCCCGCTGGTACGCCTTATCCAATATATCATCTGAAGGTATTAACTTTGAAATTCCTTGCTCTTCAAACTTTCGTTCAAGCCAAGCAATCAATTCATCGGATGTCATTGCATTTAATTCCACACGCTCACCGTACCAACCGTAATAGGAAGAAGGTTTCACCAAAAAGTCACACTCCACCTCAGTAGCCCCACACTGACGCAAATAGCTTTTCGGATTTTTCTTTTGTCTGTAAACAACTTGCTCGCTTTGTAAGCCCTCAATATCCTCAAAACGGAAACCTATGTCAATTACAGGAGTGCCAGGGGCAAGGCGTGTCCCGCGTCGAAGTGTCCTTACAATCTTAAACCCGTCAAGATCGAAGTCGTGCATTACAAGAATCTTTATGCCATTTTTTGAAAATTGATGCGCCAAGCGACAAGCCGCCCCGACGGGTAAACCTTTGGTACTCATTATCGCGATATCGTATTTCTCAGCAATGCCCGCGTCTTTAAGGATGGGGTCGAAACCCTCTTTTTCTATGAACAATACAGCATTAAATCTCAAGCTCGGACCATTCGTTTCTATCCTTATTTCGGGTAGTTCAGATGGAAATTCGTCAAAGAAAATATCAGTCCACTCGCTTGTGTACTTCATTACTTCAATGCCACCAAGCCCGATGTTTTTCTGCGTATGCGGCTCAGTTAAATGCCCCCTCGAATCCCATGCAACTTTCCACGGAGGGTCATACATTTCGATGTAATCCTTCAACAATGTCTGGGTAAAGTAACTGCTTTTTTTCCAAATCTCCCCACCCGTCAGTTCCAAAACCCACGGCCGCGCAGCGTACATAATCTGCCGCGCGTTAGCATAATATCGCCCGTTTGCACTTGCTTTCATATATGCACGTTGCATAACTTCAAAAGCCGCCCTGCGAATCGTAATCTTAGGCGGACGGTAGCTACGAAGCCGCTCAAGGTCACGTTTCCTAACTCGATCTTTCTTGTCAGCTTGACGTTTTGCCTTTTTCCATCCACTTGCGGCGCTCCGAATAGCAGCCGTTAGGTCATTTTGCATTCCACTCATAGTTGCACCTCCGATTTACCCCTGTTAGTAAAATCAAATCTTGGTTTGGCTAAATGAACGACTAACGTCACAGGGTCATGAGAGTCTATCCGCATCTCGGATACAACGCTTTGCAAAGACGATGAAGGAACTCCCAAAGTCGGAGCAAAATTTAAACCCGTAACGATACGCCGCTTGGCATCGTCCATACCGCAAACCCCAAACGTCACTTCGATAATATAGGGCATGTTATCTTCCACGCCCGCTCGCTTGACATAGCGGATACTCTCCTCAGTAACACCAGCATAGCAAGTCAGCCAGCTTTTGATATGTTCCTGTCCAATAACACCTAATGCCGAAGGAGATGGAGGTTTTGAATTTTCCTGCATAGCCGCAAGCAGTCTTTCTACTATTCTCATATCAATATCGCCGTCGCTAACAAGGTCATGGAGAAAAACACCCGACAGCCCATCAGTAATCTGTTTTTGTTTAGCGGTAGAAGACAACCCTCGAAACTCAGAGACAAACTCCCGTACTGTACGCTCTTTCCCGTTGTCTCGCTCACAAGCCACATAAGCGGCAATTAAATCTCTTAATGTCTCTGGCGTGTACCAATGGGCCGACGTGGGAGCGTCAGGCTTCCACTTCTGCCACTCAATATTTGTAGCCACAAAAGTTACCTTGCCGTTTTCCTTTTCACTAATAGTAAAAGTAGCATGAGGATTAAACACTGCATATCCTTCTACTAATTCCATCGGTTTTTGCGGTGAAGGCGCGTTGTAAAAATCTATTAAATTTTGCGAAATTAAACAAGATGAATTTTTCCAATGTACATAAACCAAAGTCCCATTTTTTACAATGCCGTTTCCTTCGCTGGTATGTTTGATAACTGGACGCTGAGCAATTCGGTCGATAGATACTTCTACGATATGATGTAGCCCAAAGCTAAATACCTCAACCAATCCATGTTCGCCTGAAGCTACAAAAGGCGCCGCCCACACGGTTTTTAAAGCATTACCCAACTGTCCACGTGTAGGCGAAACGTAGAAGGTTTTATCGCTTACCCGCTTAAAATAGTCCAGCGAACGTTCCAAAGTTTCAGCAGGCAAACCAGGTCCGTTATCCCGAACACTAAATCCGTTATCATCAATCATAATTTCAATTTCAGGGGCGATATTTGCAGTTTCGCAAGCGTCCAGCGCATTGTCAATAAGTTCCTTCAGTATTGCCACCGGCCACCATTGTTTAGACTGCCCTATTTGCATTTGAAGTTCCTTTTCAGAAAAAAATTCCAACTCTCGACTTACCTCAAAAGTCGTTCGTTCAAGTTTGTTTTTCATAATTTTTCCTTTCTTTCAAAATTTGCAAATTATTAAATCACACCGCCGCCGCCCAGGCGAATCGCCCGCGCCGCGGTTCCATAGACAGAGCTGGGAGCATATCCGCTTGATAGAATATCTCGTTGACCGCGCCGCACCAAGCGCAGGTTACATCGACCATCGTTGCGAATACAACGTCATCATCCCATAGCCGCAATGTCTCCCGCGTCCGCTTGCTGCCGAAGTATTCATGTAGCAACCGCCCGCAGTGTTGGCACCGGTCGCCGTCAGCGGCTATGTCGCTTACGATTCCCATCTTTATTTATCCCTTCCTTCCCTTCATCATTGCATTTTATCAGCGTAATGCTTTTTAGTCCCTTTGCAATATCGGGGCGCATCTTAGATTTTAGCTTCTCAAACAAGGGGTCGCCTTCCCTAATGACTTTATGTTTCTTTCTCGCTTTCATTTTTTGCCTCTCTCCGAGAGGTCGGAGACCTCCTTCAGTTCAAAATATGCTTGCCGTATTTTGTTTTCGTCTAAGTTGCCGTCATGATAGACCTTTAGCCGCACATTGCCTCCGATGGTAATGGTAGTCGCTTCGTAGCCAAGTAGTTCAACTGCACGCTGTAACCACCTTAGCGTAGTCCTTCGACTTATTAAATTTTCGGAATGCCACGTTTGTAATAGAATATATATTCTATTACAGTGATGACATTCCGAATTTTTGACTAACAACTCGCCCCAAACGCCCGTCAATTCTGCTACGACACGCTTCACAACTTCAACGAATGCTAAAAACTGCGGGTCGGTCTCTGCTATAATTTCGCTTAGGTCAGTTACCCGCGTCGGTGGAAGCTCGTCTATCGGAAGGTTCGTCAACAGCCATATTTTCTTTTTTCCTGGATAAAGCAATGGTCTAATCCTATGCGCCGCTTGCGCTATTTCGTACTCACGATATGTTTTCAGCAACAGATTTAGTCGCTTGTCTTTAAATTCTCTTACTTCCACAGCGTAACCGTTGCCAGTTTCTTCCTCACGATATTGGTAGGGTCGCCAGTTGCCATCTCTTACCATTGTGTCGTCAAGTGGTTCGGGGTCATCATGCCAGATGCAATTTGCTATTTGGAGAAGGTCTTCGACTTGGATACTGGGAGCTCCAATGATGATAACTTGGCGTTTTTGTTCGTACTCACCTGAGCCCCTGACATTTCCGAAGTGGTCAACGACTACCCTATTATCAAACTTGCCTTCCTTTTGCAATTTCTCAATGTACTGGTGAATAAGTTTCCATGTGATGATTAAAGTTCCTTCTGGGTCTTGTGATGCGATATTCTTAGCCGCTGGGATTAACCTTTTTTCCAAAGTCCTCTTTGGGATGCCTCCGCCTTCTGACTTTGCTTTCTTTTTCCACATCGTGGTAATGCCGTAATAACCGTCCACGATTTGGATTACTTCAGCATCCATCGCCATCGGTAAAGTCCACGCCACAAGTTTTCGGTTCGTCAGTTTTGATAGAAGCTCTACATTCCCATAGGCGTCTAATAGAATCAACCGACAGTTTGAGATAGCAAGGGGCTTTCGTAAGTTCATGTGCAAGCATTTACGCTTTAGTGCCGTCTCTGTAAGTGCTATTCTGCTATTGTAGTTTTTGCCTTGCTTATACTGCTGAAATTCGTCATATAACACGGTTATAAAGTCATTAAGGAAATTCAACGGAATGTCACCTTCAGGTGTATCCTTAATCATTTCTGTATTAGCTATGTCATAATCAATACCTTTCTGTTCAGCTAACCAGTAGGGAATCATAAGCCTCTTATTTTCAATATCTGATTCAAAACAAAGACTTCTTGCTATCCAGTGTTCGACACCATCAACGATAACCAGCCACGCTTTCTCTGTGGATTGCGCTGAGATAGAATCCACTTGAATTTCGATATAATCTTCAGGAACGGACAGCCATCCAATCACTGAATCAAGTAACTTTTCAAAGTCACCATCATAAGTAGTCATAATCTTGTTTATAACTGCTTTGCCTGTAATGCAATCTTCACCATGATTTTCTATAACGGCTCTTACGACAGAAAGAAATTTTACAATATCCTGGTTTTTCCATCGTGTCATTTCCTCAGTCAATACTTTTGCAGTGATGTTCACCTGTTCCGTTAGACTATTTAAGCTCGGTTCATCAAAAATGATGGTTGGATTATTGCCTTCGATTAAAGATTTCATGTGATACGGTATCGGTAGATAGTTATGCGTCACCAATGATGACCCCCAAACCTTAAATTGTTTCCAGTATGGGCATTTTGCCATGCCGATGTCGCACTTCTTTGAACACAACATCTTAGCCACATTCCAGCGTTTAGCCGCCAAAGCTTCGGCTTGTTTGTAATGCTTGCAAAGTGCCGCCGCTTCCCATAAAATCACGTCCTCGGGATGTTCGGGTTTCTCTCCAATCGGGTTTCGTGGTTTAATCAGTTGACAAGCGCTATGAGTAATTAAGGTCATTGGGTAATCAAGCATTTCTCTGCGTGGCGGAGAATACAAAATATTCTTACTCTGTGCATCAACCGTAACAAGTGTTGTCTCAGTTTTTCCACTTCCTGGGGGCGCATGCAAAAGTAAATCACAACCAGAATCATCGACCTTTTCGGCTAAAGCCTTTCGTAGTTCCTCAATCGAAGTCATCACCGCTTTATAGGTCGGGGTAAAGTTCGGAATGGTTTTAACTCGCTTATTCCATTTTTGAAATGCTTTCTTCTCATACAATGGACATGCTTCCCGACTGCATTCAAGGTCAAGCGCCTGCGCATATTCGCAGGCGAATTTATACTGCTTTCCACGATAGATGCTTTCCACGACAGACCTAGTGGCGATGGCGCGCTCTTTACCCCGCTTGCGGTCAGTGAGTGTGTCGGGTATGCGTTGGACCCACTCATTTATTATAGTGAAAGCCTCGTCTTTTTTAACGCTCGTAGATTTGCAAAAGGTAGCGTCCAGTAATGTAGCTTGGTTTCTTTTGTCATTCTCTCGGATTGTATTCTCCCGTAGGTCGGCGATGCAAGCAGGGATATCTTCAAAGTCCTGAAATGCTCTTGGGTCGGTGGGAACATGCTCACGTTCCTTCTTTCGTTCCTGAAACTCCTGTAGCCGTTCCCTATACCACTCCACCGCGTCGGGTATTGGTTCTGTCGAAATTTCTTTTGGGTCATATAGCGGCGGTCTTGGCTCTTTTGCCAGTTTCCTCAGTTCTGCTTCGGGAAGGTCGATCTCTTGTGGAGATATCTCAATTTTCCAAGCATCATATTTCGGATAGTATGAATTTGGCATCCGAAACATCTTAGGATTGGCGTAAAGGTTTTCATCAAGTGGGTGGTACACATCCTCATAAAGTAGACCCAAATTGAGATATTTGGCAATATGCTTCATGACATCATTTAACCTTACCATCGGTTCAACTTCAAACACTTGGTGCATGACTACGACATGGATAGACCTCCCGCCTGTGAAAAAGAAACGTATCTGCCCATCCTCCAACCCCAAGTCTCCATAGAAAAACCGATATAGCGCATCAACCGTGTTCTGCATGCGTCGGAAATTCTGCTTTTGCTCAAACTCAGTTTGACCGCCTACGTCGCACTCAAAAACAAGGTCGCATAATTGTGGCTTCTCTGTCTCGGCTTCGGCATAATGGTTGAGGGTATGAAAGATTAGCGTGCTCTTATGTAACTTTCTAAACTCCACCAGTTTGTCAACCGTCGCCCAAGTGTGTTGTGTCCAACCGCCGCTTGGATATTGCTTCGCCACCTTCACCCATTTGTAATCCGTCCAAGTGTTAGTGTCGTATTGAATACTTGCAAAATCTGTAATATCTTTAGGTTTCATGTGCTAACCCGCCTGCTAACCCTTTGGATTAAGCCTACAAGGGAAGGGGCCGGGTTAGCAAAACCCCTTCCCGTTCGAGGCGTCCTCTTAAAATGGAATAGATTTGTCGCGAAGCTCATCAATCTCTTTAGCGATGTCGGAAGCGCGACCCTTCACCTCACTGAAAATTTCCTGCAAGCCTTCAACAATATCAACACTAACACCTCTGATGTACTCCTCGGGCTCCTCGTGTTCATACAAATTTCGTTTCAGTGTCTCTATCGCTGCGCCTGCGATATTCATAAAGCCGACAATCTGCTTTAGAGATATATCAATGCCGAAGAAGTCCAAGCCGAAGAAGTCCAAAGATTCGGCTACAGCTTCAGATTGCGCACCTGCCAAATTTTCAGCCTTTTTGCTCTCCCCCCTTTCGTGTGGTAAATTCTACTCCGCCGGCCGCGTGCCTGCGGATGTTCTAAAAAAGTCCTACAAAACCTTGAAAATTTTCTTGGTTTTGTGGTATAATTCTTTTCGCTTCGGCAAAACAATGCTTCTTATGTCCCCCAAAGTATCCGTCGTCCGCGCCACCTCAATTAGGTATGGCGTGGTCGCCATACTTAGTTGGGAAAGATCTTGTCTTTAGCCGCCGTCTGTTAGCCTAACATTTTGGCGGCTTTCGTTTTTTCTACCGCTCTAAATTTGCGGAGCCTTCATTGGTTTTATCCCTGCCATCTGCTGAAGCTGTTCGATTGCCTCTTGAGTAAATATTCGATAGTTGTTATAATCCCGCTGGCATTGAATTTTCTGTTCATCTGCTAGCCGGCGGATTGTGTTTTCATGTAGCCCACATAGCTTCGCCGCTTCACTCACAGTGTAACGGGCTTGATTGTGTAACAGCTCGTACATAAATTTCACCTCTGTAAATTGGTGTTGGATTAAGTATAACATATCCTGTCAACACTGTCAAGCAAAAAAATAAATTAAGTGCTGACATAATTTTTTCTTTCTATCCTCTTATATGTTCGATTAGCGCAACTTCGACTATGATATTTATGGTCTTTGCGTTTCGGGACAAATGCCACATCACAATCGCTTGCGGCGCAGATGCGGATGTCTTTATCACCATTTGCTACGTCTATAATTCCTCTCGCCATCCTACGCATGATGACTGATTGAGGGCTCTCGTTTATTAGCAACTTTCCATCTTCTGTTCTGATGGTGATGTCTGGTGGACTACTTAATAAAAGTCTGATGGCGTTTAGTTCATCATCAGAAAACGGCTTTTTAAGAATAGCTTTCGTCATCAAATTTTTGTAGATACCGTGTATCTCCGCATACCTTCTTTCATCTTCATCGGAATCGTATTTCGTTGCCATATTCCATGCCTCTATTGTAAGTGACTTCAGAAGCGATTCATCATTGTCAAGTCCTTTTGCTTCTAATGCTTGTTTCACCCAATCAGGGGTTGCAAAATACGTTATAAGCAACAGAAAATTGTGGGCTGGCTCGTTGAAAAACCTTACGTCAATTTCGGGGTTATCATCTGAAAACATTTTGGTAACTACTGATTCCTTCATTTGGTGTCACCTCCATATCCCGATATTTACAGCGCACAAGCGTCGGGATACGCCTTTTCGATGCGGAAATATAGTGCGCTATGCTCATCATTTACTGATTACTGCTAAGATAATAATAAAAGCCAAAATAGCGAATACACCTGCGGCTATTTTTTCATCTGTTTTTGGGGGTGTTGGTTCTGATAATAATGCTTCAATCTTCTCCGATATCCGTTCAATCATTTCATCAACTTCTTTCATCCTGTTTGATTCAGGATACCGCGTTTTCAAAATAGTGAGATAATCAAGAGCGGTTAAATATTGAGCGATTGCTCGTCGTTTTGTCGGAGCAGTAATGATTTCTTCAACACGCTTTGTCTTCGCCTCGTCTGCTATATCGGCAAGAAAAGTCGCTAAAGAAATGATTATTCGTTCTGTATCATCGGTTGCTTGTAAAGATAACTCGGTGGCTTTTCCAAGTCTTTTAGCGCTTCGTTCAATCAAATCAGCTTGTAATTCAAGGGATTGAATACTTGCTATTACAACTTTCCCATCTCCAACATCCTCACGAATCAAAGCAAGCTGATATAAAGCATCATCGGCAACATCACTATCTGGATACAGAAACGCCACTTGGTTGAGCGTCTCTAATCCCTGTTCGTATAGCTCGGACATCAAATAAGACATTCCCAAGTCATAATATCGCTGTGCCTCTGTTCTATCTACGGCATGCGCTGTCACTGGAAATAGCACAATCATTAGACAAAGAATATTGCGCATAATTCGACTCCTATTTATTCCCTTCTCGGAAACTCAATAACTTTCCCACTTCCTGCAACCGCTACTTTCTTTGTTTTGCGGAACGCAAAATGAATATTCATACCCCGTGCCATCAGTTCGGCAATCAAGAAGTCTGTCGAAATGTCGTTAAGTGAGTGCAACGTTTTGAGGCTTCTGTTGTTGTCAAGTTCAATAGCCTCGACGGTCTGTTGTAATTTGGTGTAGCTTATGCCGATATATCGCTTGGTTGTTTCAACGTTCCGATGTCCAAGCAATTCGCTTACCTGGTGAATATCTCCGCAGGCATCATAACATCGCTGAGCGAAGGTCTTGCGTAAAGAATGGGTTGCTAATTTGCCATTTAGCCCTGCTTTCTGAAATGCCCTTTCAAGTATTCTGTGAGCATGACTGCGTGATAATGCTCCGCCACCTTGCCTACTCATGAACAGCGGCCGCCATGGGTCCAATTCGCTAAACTGCTCTTTATGCCAGTGTATCAGGTCAATTATCGCCTGCCGCCCATCGGCGTTGACTGGAATCATCCGCGCCGTTTCCTTGCCCTTCACCACGCCCTTCTCAAATAGCAGGTCAGATATAGGTTGTTCATTCTGCCAAACGTCATCTATCTTGAGCGCAAGCAATTCGCTTATCCGCCCGCCTACTGAAACACCAAGCATGAATAACGACCTATTTCTTATCTCAAACGTGCCTGAGAATTGTTCACTTATCTTGAGAATTTCATTTGTGTCAAGAGGTCTGCATCCTTTCATTTTGGTCATGTCTCCCTTTATCAATTTGCCTAAGCATTTTTAGATATTCCGTGACTACTATTGTTTTGTTTGTATTATGCCTCAATGCAAAGTCGTCAAGCCACTCACGTAGGTCTTTCTGGATGCGTATTTGAAACCACGC
>Ga0315314_1002065_pt1 | contig 17007 bp, 16 predicted proteins | sample TDP9_MG_FD_203631 | JGI IMG/M metagenome (GOLD analysis project Ga0315314, IMG submission 203631) | Freshwater sediment microbial communities from Lake Towuti, South Sulawesi, Indonesia - TDP9 | ecosystem: Environmental > Aquatic > Freshwater > Lake > Sediment | place: Indonesia: South Sulawesi...
TCCTCATTTAACTGCCTAACGAACCTGTTAAATTTCCCCCTGTAATAACGCCTAACCTTAGCCACGTCACGCTGCACAGTTCTAACACTAACGCCCAATTTTTCCGCTATTTCATTCTGCTTCAGTTTGCCAGATAACTCCCAAACCTGCTTTCTACGAGTTCGCTCCTTCCAATACTGCTCAATGCCTTTGACATAGGCATGTTTTCTGCGATAGAGAGGACCTTCTACCGGTGTTTCATGTGCTTTTTCCTGCAAGAACCCTACTGAATCCTTCAATTCTTGTTTACTGAAAAACGAAGAAAAAAGCCCATTTTCCTCTGAAAGCTGTTCTAGTCGTTTCTCCACCATACTTGGTCCCCATTGTTTCTTTCATTTTTCCATAGTTTCTGCACTTTTACGCCATTTTTCATCGGTGTCTAGACCATAATTAAGGCTTTCTTTTGGAGGATTTCGCTCAATTTTTGTCATGGTGTGCACGTCTTTTCTTATTTCAAGGTGTTCCAAAAGCCTTGAGAGAAATCGTCCTCTCGAGAGGCCTAACCTACTTTGGCGAGTAGATATTTGTCACTGTTTAGCGATTGTACAAGCTTCCAACCGCCATGAAGCCTCTGGATCAGCTCGGCTTCGCCATGCGCTACGTGGTATTTTCCGTTTCCATTGAGAGCGGTTCTGGGTTCGTCACTAGGGTTGTCTTTGAATCGTCTAAACTCTTTGATTGCCTCATCCACGTCTTTAGCTCTTGCCAAGACCTCTTCAAGCCTCTTCAACTCGTCACCACTATAGCCTTGTAGCTTCGCGAAGTCTACGAGCATCCGGGAGCGTAGCTGTTTTTCTTCTAAAGGTGTGCTGTAGACTGTCAAGTGCGGTATGGCTAGTCTATATTGGGCTAGGTGCTGTTTCTCGTCTGCTCTAAAGTAGGATTCGTCCAGATAGCCGGATTTGTGGCCCATCCAATGCTCACGGTAACTTGGATCGACACCTACGCAGTTGCTCCTAAAATATTTGCGCAAGCTGTGCATGTGAAGTTGATACCACTTGTTTGATTTCGCGTTTAGCCCGGCGCGTTTCAGCAATCTGTACCATACTCTTTCGAAGTTCTCTATGCTCATGACTTTCCCATGAAAAGAAACATCCGTTATCAAAGGCGAATCATCTGTTACTATTTCACCTTCATTCTTGCGCTGCGATAAATATTCAATGAGACTCTTCTTTGCTTCAGGTGTCATGAAAGTGTAGTAGACTCTTCCTTGTCCTCCTCTGCGTTTGCCCACGAATTTGCGTCCTCGCTTGCGTTCAACCTTGATGTTTGCCACGTCTGGATAAGCAAGATTGACGTCACTGACCTTCAGACTCAACAACGTCCCAATCCTTAGCCCAGTACTTGTTAAGAGTAGAATCACTGTTCGATCCCTGGTGCTGTTCGCATTGTTTAACAACACTTTGAGCTCTTCCTTCGTAGGTGCGCGGTCTATTTCGCTTATCGCTGTGCTTGTTGGGAACTCGATCTTGCTCCATTCAATGTTTAGGCCTGCAAGCTCAAACCATTTCTTGATTCCGAAAAGGAAATTTCTGACTGTTCCGTGACTGTATTTCTGCAAAGCCCAATCAATGAACTCATCGACCTTTGCAGCCGCATCAATCTCGTGACTATGCAGCTTGTTCATGACAAGCTCCGGGTTTTGCAAGCCCAAGAAAGCCGTGAATTTTCGCACTGCTTTGATGTAGTTTTCGACACTGCGTTCAGATCCTAAGCGTCTTTGTCCAGCTATGGCTTCGTTTATTCGTGCTATGCTAGGGTATTGCTTTATCATTTCTCTTGAGAATTTTCGCATGCTACTCCACAAATAATTAGGATGAGCAGCCTTTATATAAAGTTACTCATCCTTTGCCGTCCGAGTAACTCTGAGATTTCATCCCGTTGTCAACCTAATGCCTTCTCATCATCCGGCAAAAAACAATAGCAAAACCGAAAATAAAAATGTTCTCTCCTATTTGGATAGTGCTTTTCGTCTGTGAAGCATAACTGTAAGTACCGTTGCTATGGCGAACAACGAAAGAACAATTAGATAAGGAAACTCTGGAATCATTGTTGTTCCGGTGATTTCTATGCTATGGTTGCTGTGGGTGTAGTTGATATACAAATACTCGAAGGTTTCGTTTGAGGGTGGAATTAGCTCTCTGAATTGAGGCTCAGTGACAATAGTTCCATCAAACGTTGCAACGTAGGAGCCGTTAATCAAAAATTTGGGAATGCGAATTCTGCAGAAACCTCCAGTTTCATTTTGCCCTTCAACATTGAAACTTAGAAACGCATGTGACGAGTTGAGCAAACCCAAGTTAAAGTTGGAAATGGAAGAATTGCTTATGATGTTAACCTGACGGTTGTAAGGAGTTTCGAAGCTGTTAAATCTGCCCACCAATGGAAAATTGTCCGTGTTGTATGGAGAATCGCCTATTCCATCGTTTCCAGTTTCGTTTTGATAAGGGCCACTAAATAAATCAACACCCGTGTAGTCGCTCCAATAATTTCCTTCAGCGCCATCATCCCATCGGTTTGTTGGGTTTCCAATAACTGCTTGAGCACCATTGTTGATGATGTTGTTATGATAAATGAGGTTGTTGTAGGAAGCTTCAATAGGGTCACTTTCAATGTAAATACCACAAATCGGATTATTGCTCACATTATTCGCAACGACTAAGCAGCTGTTTGAACTTAGAAGTCCAATTCCATCAAAATCATTCCCGTAAGCATCGTTTTGTGCAATCCGCCCATTAATAGAAGAATTCGAATTAAGCCCATACATTCCAGAGCCATATACAAAATTGTTGGTGACAGTGAAGTCTGCCGAGTTTGTGACTAATATGCCTCTGCCATCATTGCTTCCAACAATATTATCAGAGACATTAGTGTTACTTGAATAGCTGACTAGAATGCCAGCGGCGTAGTCTTTGTCAATGTTGAGATTGTTGCTGGCATTGTTTTCCGTGATAATAGAATTACTGGAATGGTCGACGTGAATGCCAACATTGCCGTTTGTGATCGTAAATCCTTTGACAGTGACGCTGTCAGCAATGATGTGGATAACTGTGCCCAACGCGCTTCCATTAACAATGGTGTTGCTTTGGTCCTCGCCAATGAGCAGGAGAGACTTTGTCACAACCACATGTTCATAATACGTTCCCGCTTCAACAAAAATCGTATGGCCATCCATTGTTCCAGAGTCATCTATTGCAGCCTGAATTGTTGTGTAATTAAAACCAGTATTAAGATTGTGAACACGTTCACCATCAGTAGCCTTCACCTCGACTGGCTTGAAAATTGCGGGCAGTAAAGAAAACAGTAATATGACAAGGCTCAGAGTTAAGACAAGTTTTTTGCTCATGCAACATCATTCGCCAAATGCTTTCTCGCAACTTTATGGTTTGCGGAAGAGTCTGCGGTTTGGTTCCAAATAGGGCTGATTCCTAAAAAACCTTGCGATTGCATTAAAACGAGTCTTTGATTTAGCTGTAACTTCCCACGTTTGTTGTTGAACAAAAGAAATTTTCCGTTGTTCAACAAATCTACTAGGCTATTCCAATCCAACCTACATATAAGGAGGGGGATAGTTTGTGCAGAGAAAATCAGAGTTCAGCTCAAACAAGACGTGTATTTCGGATTCATATTTTGGGTTCATAAGCTAGTTAAATATCCCCAGCCTATTTTCTGCATAAAAACTGGAGGAGAAACCCTTTGAAACAAAACCTAACCCCAACCCAAAGAAAAAAGCTGGAAGATAGAATGGCTAAAGTTTTCAAAGAAAACATCAAAGGACTCTCGACAGAATTACAAAAAATATTGCTAGACGACCTAGTCACAGCCTTCCAAAATAGAATAAACGTGTTAAACCGAGCACAAAAGAAAAGGAGCTACTAATGCAGACTAAATAGAAAAAAGACGTAGTTTAAATCCATAAAAGCTTTATATAAAAAGATTGAAAATATCGCCAAAAGAAGGTTTGGAAATGAGACGCTCCAAACTCGAAATGTATATAGACATCCTCAAAGTCCTAGCCCACCGCGGGCCACTCAAACTAACTCACATAATGTACAAGGCTAATGTTAATTGCAGCGTACTAAAAGAGTATCTAGACTTCTTAATAAAACAAAACCTAGTCGAAGAAAGAACAGTCGGCAAACGCAGAGTCGTCTACGCAGTAACCCAAAGAGGCATAACAGTACTCAAATACTTCAGAGAACTCAAACAAGTTCTACCAATCGTAGAAGAAGCCAGAAACAGAACACCCATACCATACTAACAATTTTCAATTTTTTAACAGAACCAATCATTCCTATTTTGTAATATTTTACCCATTGGAACACGTCTTTTATCCTATTCTATCCTCTTAATTCAAATGATAACAATGTTCGAACAAATGGCCACATTTGCAGCAGGCTACACAGCCGGACTATTCATCTCAATAATAATACTAATGATGCTCCTAAGCGTCTTCTGGACAAAAACTAGTGTTAGCCGTAAGTAGTCAGCGTTTGTTTTGTGAATAATTATATCTGTTTCGTAAGACTTAATAAACGCTATCTTCTCTACAATATTGTACACACGTAAAACACCATGAGGAAACTATTGTGGCAAAACAGGAGTTCCTAAGCAAGAAACCTCTGCAGGTACTAGAGAAGATTAGAGAAAATCTTGAACGGCTCAATGAGAAGATGGAAATTATGATTGAGCTGCAGAAACACGGTAGAAAAGATATCCAACCGCTTCCAGAAACGCCATTGGATGTTATGACGTTGCTTTCTATGCCAGATCATCTTAGAAAGACAGCCATGACTGTGTGTAGACTTGGTCGAGCCACGGCGGAGGAGATTGCCCAGCAAACCCATAGAGCCAGAGCCGTGGAAAGTGCTTATTTAAATCAGCTTATGATTATGGGGTATTTGAAAAAGGAAAGGAAAGGTAGGAAAGCCTATTTCTATGTAGAGAGAGAAAACCAAGGGTGATCGTCTTGGGCAAAATAATAGCAGTGCATTCATACAAAGGCGGTACAGGAAAAACTCTTCTCTCTTTAAATCTGGCAGCAACCCTTGTTAAGCACGGCAAGAAGGTTTGCTTGTTTGATCTTGACTTTCGGGCTCCAAGCCTTTCCACCCTTCTCAAAGTAGAAAAGACAGAGTATTGGCTAAATGATTATTTGAATGGAACGTGCGAAATTGACAAAGTTCTGATAGACTTAAGCAGCAAAATCCAAAACACCGGTAAACTATTTGTTGGATTAGCCAACCCAGTGACAGAAGCTATTAGGGACATGTCTGCAAAGGATAGAAAATGGGAGATGCGGGCTTTAGGAAGACTCTTAGCCCTCAGAAATTCCCTTTTAAACGATAAAGGCTTTGACTATCTGATTTTTGACACAAGCCCCGGACTGCAGTACTCTTCAATAAACGCTATTGTAAGCGCTGATTTTGTGCTTGTGGCGACGACCCTTGACATGTCAGATGTTGATGGAACGAGGCGCATGCTTCGGGAGCTTTATGATTTGTTTGAAAAGAAGACAGAAATTGTTCTGAATAAGGTCTTGCAGGATGTTTCTTCTAAATCTGGAAAAGAAGAGATTCAAGCTAGAATTAAGGACATATACCAGGTTCCGCTCTTGGGAATAGTGCCTTGTTTCTGTGACGTTTTAAAAGGGGCAGGAAACATCATCTTTGCTCAGGAAAAACCAGAGCATCCCCTGACAAAAATTTTAGAAGATATTGTTATTAAAATAGAGGATTTGAAATAGGTCCTTATTGCATAACCATTCTGTTTATCAGTTGATAAACCCTGCAACCTCTGCATTTCTCGTATTCTTTTTCATCGCACTGTTTGCATATTATGCGGTTTAATTCCTTTATTTCTGAGTTCATCAGTAGTCTCCTTCCTCATATGTAGATAGTCTGAAGATTCGCTAATATACCGTATTCCGCTTCCGTAATATTCCATACATAAGACTTATAGAAAGGCAAAACAACCCTAATATTTCATCAGGAAATATGGAGATTGTCCATTATTGGATAGATCAGCAATCATCCTTTCAGGCGGCTTTTCTAGAAGGTTTGGACAAGATAAAGGATTATTGCAATTGGCTGGTAAGCCTCTCGTGAAGCATGTTTTGGACGCAATTAGCCTAATTGTTGATGAAAAAATACTGGTGTTAAGTTCCAAGACTCAAGCTAAGGATTACGCTAAAGCAATCGGCTCAAACGTTAAAATCCTTTTTGATGTGAGTAATGTGCAGAGTCCGCTTGTAGGTGCGTTGACTGGTTTCGAAGGAGCATGCGGTGAATATGCGCTTCTTCTTTCATGTGATACTCCTTTCGTCTCCAAAGATGTTATCTCACTATTATTAGAACTGTGCATAAATAGAAATGCAGTCATTCCGCGTTGGCCGAGTGGCTACATTGAGCCTTTGCAGGCGGTCTACTGTATAAGACCAACGTATGAAGCTGCTAAAAACGCTCTAAGCGAAGGAAAATTGAACATGCGATCTATGGTGGATAAGCTATATGGTGTACGCTATATCTCCACACTTATTCTGCGGCAGTTAGACCCAGACCTCAGAACATTCTTCAATGTGAACACTCCTCTGGATTTGAAAAAAGCTGAACTTATGCTTAAGCGCAATGAAGAGTAACCTCAGTGAATTAAGGCTTATTTTTGCACTGTTTAGCATATTTTTCTGTTTCTGAAAACAGCTTCTGTATGTCAGCATCAGAGTGGGCTGTGCTTAAGGCTCCCGTGTGGGTTGGTAGGAAAAAGATTCCGTTTGCAATCAATCTCAAATTGTAATCGAGAAGTCTCTTTCTGTCAGCTCTAGAAACTGCATTGGCGTCCTTCACCTCCTCCTTGGTAAATTGAGTGTTGAAAATTGAGCCTATTCCAATAACTTGCACATCCGCGCTGTATCTTTCAAAAATCTCTCTGAGCTCTTTTCTTATTTTGTCTCCTAGCTTGTTCAACTTGCTTATCAATCTGCCGTCTTCCAAGATTTTCAGTGTTGTCAACCCTGCGGTCATGGTTATTGGGTTTCCTGTGAAGGTTCCGCCGTGGAAGGAATACAGTGGACGTTCATAAACTTGCGTGTCTAATCTCTCCATGATTTCTTTTCGTCCGCCGAAGGCGCCTGCTGGGAAGCCTCCACCCAAGACTTTGCCAAAAACAGTTATGTCTGGTGTTACGTTGTAGTATTGTTGGGCTCCTCCGGGAGCCAATCGAAAACCGGTGATAACTTCATCGAAGACCAGCACGATTCCCTTTTTATCACAGAATTTCCTAAGCCCTTTCATGAATTCTTTCTCTGCTGGGATGCCTCCGCCAGCGCCGAGAACTGGCTCAATTATAATGGATGCGACTTCTTCATCCTTCAGCCTTTTTTTGACTCCTTCTAAGTTGTTGAAAGGCAGAATAATGGTATCTTTAAGGACTCCCGATGTCAAGCCAGCGGACTCTGGAGTGTCGAAAGGATATCTGACACCTGCGTGAAGCGCGTCGTAGCCTCCGTGCCATCCTCCCTCAAATTTTGCTATTTTGTTTTTGCCAGTGTATGCTCGGGCTAGCCGTGTGGCATACATGTTGGCTTCAGTTCCTGAATTGGTGAAACGCACCATCTCGGCGCTTGGAACCATCTTCGCAACTTGCTCTGCCAACTCAATTTCTAATTTATGCGATGTTCCGTAGTGGGTGCCATTTTCAAGTTGCTCCTTAACAGCTTTGACAACGGCTGGGTGGACTGTGACCTAGTATGAGGGCGGTGTGTCCCAGCCAGAAATCAATGTATTCGTTTCCGTCGATGTCGTAAAGCTTGCTTCCTTTCGCTTTTGCAGTATAAAACGGATAGGGTTCAAAATATCTTATCCCATACGACACACCAGCTGGAAGAACCCTCTTAGCCCGCTCATATAAAACCTTGGACTTAGAAGTTTTAGAAGAATACTCTTCAGACGTTTTCAAGCCTCCCTCTTTTTTGCCCTTTTTCCTCGTCACTTTCCTTATCTTTATTTACTGTTTCTACTTCTTCTTTTAAATTATTGCCAACAGAATCCTTGTATAGAAAAGCTTTTAAGCAGAGCGCAGAAGCCACTATTTTTGGGCATTCTCGTGTATAATTTGGAGAAACGAATAAATGCATATTGAGCGGAACTTGATTATTTCCATTCTGAAATTGACTAGAGATGGACCTATTTCAAAGGAATTAGTTAAAAAAGACGTAATGTTGTCCACGGAAATTGCCGAGAAATTGCTTAAAAAGTTGCGAAGTGACGGATTAATTTATTTGCAGAAAAACATTGTGGAAGCGGACGGCTTGCAACGTCTTAAGTTAGCTGTTCAAGCTGTACAGCTAGGTGCTGACATTGAAAGTGTGGGCAGTTTTCTTCAATGGAGAGAGTTTGAAAACATGGCTGCTGTTGTCTTTGAACGGAACGGTTATAGCGTCATAAAAAATTTTCGGTTTAAATATGCAGGACGAAAGTGGGAGATGGACATCGTTGGATGCAAAAGACCCATAGCGTTATGCATGGACTGTAAGCTTTGGCGTCACGGAATGCATCCTGCTGCTTTAAAGAAAATTGTTGAGGAACAGGTTGAAAGAACATTCGCCTTAGCTGAGTCGTTGCCAAGCCTTTCTGGCAAAATTGAATCCACCTCTTGGGATAGGGTTAAACTTGTTCCAGCAGTTTTGTCGCTTGTCACTGGCAGATTCAAACTTTATGATAATGTGCCTGTTGTTGCAGTGCTTCAGCTTCAAGATTTCTTAAGCCAACTGCCAGCACACATGGACTTGCTTAAGCATTTTACAAAAACTTTTCCTCTTCCGTCTAAGTCATAATCTCGGGAATCGATTTCTTTGCAAATCTTATGGCAGGATATAGGCTAAAAATGAATGTTGCAGTTAAAGCAGCAAGAAGCCATCCAGCTATCTCGATAATAGTGTAAACAGTAACAAGTGGGTTCGGAACCAAAATCAGCAAGGTAATGATTATCCCAAATGCTGTTCCAACAGCATAGCTTGACAATAACGCTACAAGGCTCTGCATTGAAACAATCTTCACGACAGTTTTAGGCTTGGCTCCCAAAGCTCTTAAAACGCCAAATTCTTGACGTTGTTCAGCTATAGCGAGCATCACGTAGCCTACTAAACACAAAGACGCCGAAACCAAGGAGAACAACGGTAGAAGCAGTATTGCAGACCAGACGTAACCAATAAAACCAAGATTCTTGTCCAATACTTCATCAAGCTCCAAAACCGCAAACTCTGGATTTGAAGCCTCAACAATTATCCTTATTTGGTTCAAGATTTCTGTGCGGTTGGCTAGGTTAACTTTAATCATAGCGATGTTGGGTCTTGGTATGCCAGTGATGTTCTGCAAAGTTTTTATGGGTATGTATGTGATGTTGCTGTTGTTAATAGGATCAATGCAAACGCCAACTACGTCAAAATTTCTATCAAACAACCTAATATTCTGACTTAAAGGCGCGGAGAAAATTCTCTGAGCTAAAGAATCTCCTATCACAGCTTCCGAGGCTTCATTTTTCTTTAAAAATTCGCCTTCCATAAACCACTCACTTAGCACATTTTCAGGCGCGACACCAACGATCAGAGATTCTCCTTCACGGTCATTACCGACAGATGAAGTTGCTCCTGTTTCCGGGTCGATTACATAGCCTTGAACTTCTTTCACATGTCCCTTCAAAACAAGACGCGCATCAATGTACATCGTTCCATATATTGAATCTAATTTGTTGAGAAGATCCTCTGCTATCAAATAGCTTTCATTTGTATAATTAAAGTTTGAATCCTCTTTTGCCTCATAGAATTTTGATAACAGCAGCACATACTGGTTGCACATTTCTTGATGAGCTATTAAGACTACGTCTCTACCTGTTGCTTTTTCAATCCAGCTTTTTGTGGTCTGGTCGGCAATTATTCCACCAGCAATACCAACTGTTGTCAAGATAAAAACTGAAGTTAAGCATAGAATGATTCGAATTGTTGCAGATTTACGCCTGAACAAGCTTCTTAAGGCTATTTTTGTTGTCAAGCCTACTTTGGAAGTTGCCTTAAATCCAGGTTCTTTGCCCAGCCCGAAATGATAAGTCGGCGAAATCGCCTTAGCCGGCTCCACTTTGGCTGTATCAAGAATTGGTTTTGCCCCAAAGATTAAAGCTAACACAAAGAAAATAAGAAACACTAAAACTACAAGCCAGAAATCTATTGATGCTTGCGAAATTTGGAAGCCGAAACTGCTGAGCAGACTGGTTGAGGCGAAATCTGCGAGTATTCCTAGGATTACGCCGAGAAAGCAGCTGATAACGACGACTATCAGGATTTCTGTCATAAAATAGCCGAAAATAAGGTCATTCGGGCATCCTGCTGCCTTCATCAGCCCTATGTCTTTAACTCTTTGGGACATCATCACAAAAACCATGAAAGAGACAATGATTGCGCCAACAATGAAGATTAAAAATGCGATGAACATTATGAAGCTGAAGAAAACCGTTAAAAAACTTGATGTGAGCCTTCCCTCAACAGTCAACAAAATTTTGAAACCTATTTTTTCGCCGAAAAGCAGCAGAAAAAGCGTTGATGCTATACATAGTGTTAGACTGATTACAATCAGACTTGTTTGAAGTTTTCTGCGTAGTAAATCGTTTACTGGAAAAAAGGTTTCACTCACTTGTGTTTACCAGCTTCCCGTCTTCCAAACATAATTCTTGGTCTGCTAAACGGAATATCTGCTCGTCGTGGGTCGCAACAATGATGGTCTTTCCTTCATCCTTTAGCTTTTGGAGTATTTGAACGATTTTTCGGCTTGTTTTTGTGTCTAGATTTCCGGTTGGTTCATCAACCAGAAGCAGTGGTGGGTCATTGGCTAATGCACGGGCGAAGGCTACACGTTGTTGTTCCCCACCACTAAGCTGAAAAGGAAAGTGGTCTGCTCTATGCTGCAAGCCAACAGTTCCCAACAGTTCTTCAACTCGCTCTTTTATGTGACTCTCTGGATTCTGAGCCCATTCCATTGGAAAGGCAATGTTTTCTGATACTGTTAATGTGGAGACAAGGTTGTAGGATTGGAAGACAAATCCAATGTTTTGGCATCGAAAGTCCGCAAGAAAATCCTCGTCTTGAAGGCTTAAATTATTTCCAAAAACGACAATTTCTCCGCTTGTGGGTTTATCAATTCCACCGATTATGATTAGAAGTGTTGTTTTTCCTGAGCCAGAAGGTCCACTTATAACTGTGAAATGGCCTTTTTCAACCTCGAGGTTTAAATCTTTTAGGACTTCAACTTTTACGTCACCTATTTCATAAATCTTGTATAAATTGGAGGCTGAAACCACCGCCGTTTTGTCAGTTTTCATTGATGTTACCCTTCTTCCAGATTGAAATTTCCTCTATCCCTTTTTAGGATTCTCGCCTTTTCTTGAAGCTTGTTTTTCTCCCAATCCTTCCAGCTTATTTCTTTGAAGATCCATTTTTTGCCGAGATGAGCCGCAAGCACAGCATGTTTAAATTGATTATCGAGAGGAATGAGCTCATCTAGAAATCTGAAAAGCTTTTCAATCTGCTGTTTTGGAAAGTAAGCGTAATATCCCGCATTTTTAACTTCAAAGGCATAAACGTGTGAGCTTTTTCTTGCGATAACATCTGGTAAAGGGTTGAGGCTTGGATTGCTGACCGGGACACGTACCGCATGAAATCCCTTTTTCATTAGAAGTTTTACAAGGGCATTTTCGCTGTAAAAACCTCTTTTACGCCATCTGCGAATTTCGTCCTTATCAACTTCCCTTATCATAACCGAATCCTCTATTTGGTTTTGAGGGTAATTAGCCGATTCGCTGTTTATTCGTAGGTTCTCTTTATTATTCGTAATGCTAAAAGAGTTATCCACCTGGAAGGTTTCTCTTTCTGTCCAAAGTCAAAATCCGACCATACTTTATGGATTGATTCAGGCGTGAATCGACCTTCAACATCTCGTTTTGAAAGAATCAAATTGACCATTTCTGATTCTCGAAGTCTTTGCTTGGCATACTCGAACTGTGATAGAACGTCCAGAAACTTCAAGATCTTGTAGTCCGTGAATGGATATTTCAATTTCTCCCAATCTGTTCCAACTTGGCTATCATGACCTGCATACTTTATCTTCCCTCTGTTCTGCCAGCATTCAAAAAGAAAATCAACTCCCTTCCTAGCAACCTCTCCATTTTTAAGTTTTGAGTTTTGGGCTAATGCTCCAAGCACAAACATTGCTGCCATTGCACAGCTTGGCTCCTTCTGTCTTGGTCCGCCAATCTGCCCTGTATCCTTACACCAAAATCCACCGTCAAGACGCTGTCTTCTAATGAGCCAATCATAAGCTTTTTGCAATCTAGAGTCTCCTAGAAGACCTAATCTTGCCAAAGATTCAATTATGATGGCGCTGTGGCAATCGTGGGCGTGGGTTGGCGGGTCCCATCCGAATCCACCAAACGGAAGTTGAGTGCTAAACACGTATTCGCAGGCTCGGACAACTCCCTTGTCTTCCACAGTGAAACCGAAATCCGTCAGCATCGGTAGTATCCAGAACGTGGTGTCTTTCTTTGGCCACCAAGTATGGATGTCTTTCGGTGTTCCCCAGTAACCGTCTTTATTTAACCCGTTGAAAATCTTCTTTATGAGTGGGTGTTCAGGGATTGCTCTTTTGGCGGTTGCAACTGTATTGTCTTTTTCACTTTTATCCATAAGGTCAGTTAGTGTTCGATAAACAACCCATGGTTCGCCGGTGAGCAACCATTCAGTTAATTCTTTTTTTAGCAACATTTTCAAATAATTTCAGAGACTTTTTTAAGAATAAGAACTTTGCGGGTTGAGGGTTTTTAGGGTTTTCTGCGCTTATAAGTTTGTATTGGAACTTTGAGGGTTGGCTTTTCAATCAAGCATTCTTTTAGATAGTCGTCTAATGTTGCTGCTGGTACGACCTCTATTTTATAGTCTGTAATGTCTATTGAGTGGTCATAGTTCTTTTGGGGGATGACCACTTTTTTGAATCCCCATGCCTCTGCAGCCTTAATCTTTTCGTAAACGCCTCCAACAGCAGTTATCTGAATGGAGTCGCCTACGCCTAGGTTTATTTCTCCAGTGACCGCAACATCTTGTCTTACTGGTTTACCTTCTATGAGTGAGCATAAGAGTATAGCCATTGTTACTCCTGCAGATGGTCCGTCTACTCCGTAAGACTGGGCGAAATCAATGTGTGTTAGGTAGTCTTGGGCTATGTCTATGCCGTATTTTTGTAGGATGACGCTTCTGACTTTGGCTATGCTGTCTGAGATGAAACTTTGTCCCTTAGCTACTCCAGTGACTTTGTAATATCCTTTCAAGGGATAGGTTCTTGGAAGTTCACCACGCTTAGCCATTTGGGCTTTTACGCACAGAACGCTTCCAGTCATCTCTCCGCTGTAGGGATCTCTGACAACGGCTAAACCATACATTTGTCCAAGTTTGACTCCTTTTGGCGATATTTCTAGAAGTTTGCCTCTTTCGCTAATATCGTGTTCTAGTATTTGTCTTTGGATTGTTTTGCAGTGACGTTCTATTGCCTCGCGTACATGCCTTTTCTCTACGATCTTGCTGTCTTCGTTCATGGCAAGGGTTGCTGCTGTCTTAATTATTGAGATTAATGGTCTAAACTTTGTTGTTAAGGCGTCTTTCTTGTTGCTTCTTCTTCTACCCTCTTCCACGATCTCTTCGCACGCTTCTCTGCTGAAGGGAGCCAAGTTAAAGCGTTTCACTTCCTGAGCTATAAACTGTACATATTTCCGCCTATTTTCCACAGTGTTCGGCATGTCATTGTTCATTCTGACAACTTTGCCATAACCGTAAATTCTGTCCATTAGGGCTGGGTGGATTTGGCTTATGCTATCGAAGTTTCCTGCGCCTACGAGGAATGTTATGGTAGGTACTGGCTCGGTTGAGACTGCCATGGCTGCAGTGTCTCCTCCATGCCATCTTCCTCTCAAAGTGATTGACAATTGCCCGTCTTCAAGTACTGTTAAGAGTGTTACTGCTTCTTCGGGGTCAAGGTTCTTTATTTCATCAATATATAAGATTCCCAGAGATGCCCTGTGAACGTCTCCAGAAGTGACTCTCTGATGCTCAGGAGTGCCTAATCCACCAGTCTGATATGGATCCCAAGCTATTGAGCCAAAGAGTTGAGCGCTTTTGTGCCCTGTTGCATCGACGAAAGGCGCGTGTCCGGAGCAGCTGTCAACTATTAGTTTCGGTACTTCAGTTTGTTGGGCGCCTCCAATGCCCTTCATATTTCCCATGCCGCCTAGCTTTGAAAACCACCACATGAAAACTCCAAAGAAGATTAGGCTTCCGCCTGGAATGAAAGTTAAGGGTACAAGCCCGACGAATTTTCCGATGAGATAGTCTACGAAGCTGTGATTATAATAGTCCTGGAGAGGCTCTCCCAAAAACTCTGGGTTTGCTTCCCAAGTCAGCCAGCCCTGATACATGAAGTAAAAGCCCAATGATATTAGAAGCAAGCCCATTAAGACCAGAAAGATTTGTAGGGCTTTGAAGCCTACTTTTGTGATAAGCTTTCTTTTAAGATCTTTAAGTTGTTCTATTTGCAGAATCTTTTTTCCTTCGCCTGCCTTATGGATTGAAATTTTGGGCTGATTTGGCAGTGCATTGTTTTTCCAGCACATAACATCAAAGAGTTTTATGCCGTTTTCACTGTAAACTTGCGTAAGTTTTTCAGCCAAGGCTCTGCCAATTAACGACTTTCCTGTTCCAGGGTCTCCTAAGAGGAGAAGATATGGCCCTGGGCTTATTGCAGCTTTAACTGATGGTTTGGGCTTGTTTGGGTCGCTCCAGCTTTCGTACCATTTGGCTTTTTCAAGCCACTTAAGCTTGTGAACCCACTCGTCGAGGCATAGGAAGCATTCGTTCAGCGCTTGTTCTTGCCCAATGACCCAGTTTATGAGATTGTCGTCGACCGGAAAGTTTTCGGTGCTTTTGAAGTTGCTCCAGTCCCATTTTGCTTTAACCGGTTTGCTATTAACATTTCTTTTGAGCATTTCAACGTCGTTTCCAAAATGGTCTATGGACAAGTTAGACACCTTTCAGCAGAGCCTTCCAAACGCCTCTACAAGAACACATGGCTGCGAATTATTATAGAGGTTATTTCAAAATTGGCAATATGCAAAAACTGATAACATGAAGCTTATCCGCCCGAGAGAAGAAAGAGTTTCGATGGTTAGCTTTTTTGATTTCCACCCTTTTTTCATCCTTTTTTCTTCCATCTACCATCATTTTGATTTGTTTTCCTTCGAACAATACTTGAAAAGGAATTCCAAAATTCTTCTTCCAGAAACTCAAAAACTTAAAGCCTAGTTCAGGCTTGAAATTATGAAAGAAGCCTTTTTTGGCTTTTTCTGTTCTGCTAATTAGCTAGAAGCATGGACTTCATCGGAGCCTCATAGATAAACCGGCGAAAATCTCCATGTGAAGTTTTGGCTCTTTTCTTCGAGGTTGATTCGTTTTTTGGATACCCTGCGCTTAGAAAGATTTTCTGCTTTAAGGAGGAGAAACTCTCTGTGGATAGCCTAGCCCCCTTATATATAGGTTGTATTAGGTTACTGCAGTGAATCCCAGAAAACTCCCTAACAAAAAAAGGCGATTTTGTGTGACTTTCGTTGATGCTTTCGTATACGATTTGCTCTTTTGATGTGTGCTTTGGGTGGACTCTCACTAGCTTTTGGACGGTTAGATTTGATGTGGAAACGGGCTGTTTTTCTGGCTTATCTTCCATGAGTGTGGTAATTTGTTCCACCTACTGTAGGCTAAATGGTCGATGTTTTTGGCTGTTTTAAGGCGAGTTTTTACTGTTTGGTGGTTATAGTGATATATGTATTACCACAGAATTTTACGTCTCACCAACATTCACCAGCGGTACAAACCTAGAGAGCCGTATACAAAAGCATCAACGCAACTCACTTTTTCACGCCTATGCGGCCTTCATACTTGAAAATTATTAAAGTGTTTCAGCATTAGTATTAGATTATGAAGTCTGGAAAAATTATCCGAAGCTTCTCAGCCGAAGACGGACGCAGAGTGATTTTGAGGACTCCTAGGTGGGAAGACCTAGACGATTTTCTAGAGCTCATCAATTCGCTTGTGGACGAGGAAGCGGACATTCTAAGAAGCGAGAAGGTTTCGAGGGAGGAGGAAATTGATTTCTTATCCAAGGTGCTTAGCCGCTTAGAGAAGGACGAGACTTTTTACCTAGTCGCCGAAGTAGACGGAAAAATCGTTGCAGTTTCTGAAGTCACCAAACGGACTGGTTATGAGAAGCATGTGGGCGTAGTTGGCATTGGAATTAGAAACTGTTTCAGGGATTTGAGAATTGGAACTAGGATGCTGCAAACTCTAGAAGAGCAAGCACGAAAAATAGGGCTAAAGGTCTTGACGCTTTCAGTTTTCGCAACAAACAAACGTGCAATTCATGTCTACGAGAAAGTCGGTTTCGTACAGACTGGTAAGATTCCGAAAAAGCATTTCAAGAAAGGCAAATACATAGACGAAATAATAATGACAAAGCTGCTGGAGTGAAAAAGCGTCATGTCAAATTTCAAGATCTTTAACACAAGCTACAACTTCTCTACGAAAGGCGAAATAGACTTCATAGACCTAACAGATAAGGTTCAAGAGGCAGTTTCCAGATCCAATATAAAAAACGGTTTAGTACATGTTTTTGCTCCTCACGCCACCGGCATACTTATCCTAACAGAAAGCGAATATGGCCTGCTAAATGATATCAAAGCGTTTCTCGAAAAAATTATTCCGAAACATGGTGCATATGGGCATCCTTCAAACGCCCACGCTCACTTAAGGTCTGTGCTTTTGCCTCCAGACAAAACTCTACCAGTAGTTGATGGTCGGGTGGAGTTTGGAACTTGGCAGTCACTAGTCTTTGT
>Ga0315314_1002066_pt1 | contig 17003 bp, 12 predicted proteins | sample TDP9_MG_FD_203631 | JGI IMG/M metagenome (GOLD analysis project Ga0315314, IMG submission 203631) | Freshwater sediment microbial communities from Lake Towuti, South Sulawesi, Indonesia - TDP9 | ecosystem: Environmental > Aquatic > Freshwater > Lake > Sediment | place: Indonesia: South Sulawesi...
GCTTAGCGTGATACCACTCCTGCCGGCGGGTGAGGACGTTCAGCACATTGATCTCGCGCCTGAGATCGGTCCACTCCACCAGGGTCCCCCCCCGATGAGGCTGAACCTGGGCCGAAAAGCTCGCGGCGTGCACCCACACCTCAGGAAGGCCGTCCAAGTCCACGTCCGTGTGTTCGGTCTGGAGAGGGTGCCGCCGCCGGACGGCCCGTTCCACCCGGGCCAACCGGCTCCAGGTCTGGTGCCGCAGGATGGGCAGGTAGACACCGCCGAACCAGCCGTGCCAGTAGGCATCGTTGCACTGGGCAGCGTAGAGGTCTTGCCAGGCCTGCTGCCAGCGCTTCCCTCGGCGCAGCAGGCCGCGGAGGGCCAACATCTTCTTGTGGGCGCGGTTGGCCTCGGGATACCGGACGAAGAACTGCTTCCAGTGGCTGCCGCGGATGAAGGGGGCGAACCGCTCGGCATCGGGACCTACGTGACTCTTTAGCTTTGCGATCTCGGCGGCGTGCGCGGGCGGCAGCGCCCACTCCTCCATTTCGCTGTAGGAGGAGGTCGGCAGGTAGCAGAGTCCGGCGGGTTCCACTGACGCCACGACGTCGGTCGGGCGACCGGTCTCCACCCGGTCCGCCAAGCGTTCCAGGCTCTCGAAGAACTCCGCGAGCCAGCCTCCCTCGTACACCTTGGCGTGCGTGTCGGGCCAGGCGCCGAACTTCTCCCCATCATCCGCGAAGACGGCGACGCGATGCTCGGCGGCCGCCAGGGCGGCAAGCAACTCCGCCGCTTCCATTGGCGAAGCCCACGGGATCGCGTTGCGCAATCGCTGGTCGATGGGGAAAATCACCAGCCGCTCGCCACCTTCTTCCGTGAGGAAGTGGGCCGTGAGCTGCTGGCGGGCGATCCCGGCGGCCATGAAGGCGCGGTCGTCCATGAGCACGTACCGAACGCCTGCGGCGACGAGATCGGGAACGATTTGAGGCTCCCAGACCCGCTCCGTGAGCCACAGACCCCGAGGCCGCTCGCCGAATCGCCGCTCGATCCGGTCGGAGAGGCCGACGACCTGTGCAATCCGGTCCGCCGAAGGGATGGCCGCCAGCACTGGCTCGTATAGGCCGCCCGTCAAAATCTCGACCTGGCCGCGGGAGACCATGACGCCCAGACGATCGAGATAGCCGGCGTCCGCCGTCTCCATCCAGGTGAGCAGCGGACCGCTGAGATGCACGGCGCGGCGGAGCCAGGGGACGGCCTCCAGTGCCGCGAGCAGCGGGCGGTACGAGGTCTCAGCCACCTGCTCGATGATCCGGGGATCATTCCCTACCGGTTGGTGGTTGTGGAAGACGACGACGAACCGGAGCTTTGCCATCAGCCAATCTCCTTTCCGGAGGCCAGGGGGACTCCGGATTGGGCGTCCAGCAGGCCCACGGGGAATTCGGCGAGAATCTCCCCTGCAAGTAACGCCGGGCCGACAGGGGTAGTCGCCATGCCCACCTCGGCGCCAGTGAAGAGGTTTACGTACGATCCCTCCGGAAGACCGCTGGGCAGGGCCACCCAGGTATCTTCCCAGGCCTCCTGCCCCAGGGGGAGACGGGCACCGTTGTCCGTGAGCCTCGCCACAAGGCGGGGCACCACGGTGAGGGCCACGCGGCGGCCCTTTCGACGGGCGAAGGCGCAGAGGTGCCTGGACCACGATCCGCCGGTGGGCAGGGGGATGTACTCTCCCATCTGGTAGATCTCGCGGACCAACCGGCGGTGCGTCAGGGCGCGATGGATGGTGTAGAGCTTGATGCGGCCATCCTCCCACCGCTCAACCAGCTCGCGAGCCAGGTCCGCAAGGTCACCCGCCGCGATCCGTTCCCGCAGCCCTTCCAGCAGGGCGGCCCGGAGGGCAAAGTCCACGGATCGTCGATTATCGGGATCCACCAGGCTGAAATCCCAGAGCTCGGTTCCTTGATAGAAGTCGGGCACCCCGGGAACGGTAATCTTGATCAGCGTCTGGGCCAGACTGTTCACCATGCCTAGCGGGGCGATGAAGCGGTGGAAACTGATGAAATCGGGAAGAAACCGGTTGCCCGGGGCCGGTTCCAGCATGCGCGCCACGAACGATTGCAAGGCCTCGTCGTAGGGCTGATTGGGGTTGATCCAGCTCGTGTTGACCTTGGCCTCTTTGGCGGCCTTGAGCATGTAGCTCTGGATCCGAGTCGTAAAGGTCTGCGCGTCCTCGGACCCCATGGGAGCGAGAGGCCAGGTACCCACGAGGGTTTGGTACAGCAGGTACTCGTCGTTCCAGTCCGGCGCCGGGTGACCTTCCACCTGCGTGAGGTGTCGCCGGTTGTATCGGCGCCAGCGGCCGACCGCTGCCCGCCACTCCCGGGGGATCTCGGACAGCGCGTGGATGCGCGCACGAACGTCTTCGCTGCGCTTGGTGTCGTGGGTCGAGGTGGTGGAGAGTCCTCCCGGCCACTTCTCCTGCCGCGCCAGGCACTGCTTGTGGAACTCTTCCACGGAGATCCCGAACCGGTCCGGCTCGCCCCCCACCTCGTTGAGACTCACCAGTCGGTTGTAGCGGTAGAAGGCAGTGTCTTCGACGCCCTTGGCGGTCACCGGGGCAGTGACCTGCTGGAACTTTTGGGTGAAGGTGCGCTGATCCTCAAGATAGGTCTGGTCGGCGTTCTCCGGGTAGCGCAGCAGGAGCACGTCGCGCACGAAGTCGAAGACGGAGATGTCGGCGGCGGGGTTGTGCCGCTTGGCGAAGGCGACCGCCACCTCGACGCAGGCCCGGTCCTGGAGCGCCACCTGCGGCGCCCGGCCGTCGATGTAGGTGCGATACACAGGGAACCAGGCGATCACCTCCCGCAGGGCGTGGGTGAGACTGTTCAGGGTGAAGTCCCGCGAGTAACGATTCCGCTCAGCCAGGCGGCTGAGGCGATGCGCCAGGACGTTCAGCTCGCTGGACATGGAGGCCCACATGATGAGGTGTTTGGACTCGTAGACGATGTCGGGGTAGGAGGTCCGCTGCCCGGTGAAGGCAGTGTAGGCAGCGGTCATCGCCTTCTCGTTCGTCGCGTCCACGAACAGCCCCCCCACGAGGTTCAGAAACTCGTACCCCGTGGTCCCGTGGATGGCCCACTGGGTCGGCAGCCGTTCGCCTTTGGCCAGGATCTTCTCGGCCAGGAGGTAGAGTGGCCGGCAGCCCTGCTGTGCGGGGTCCCCCTGGCAGGTCGTGTCGAACTGCTCCAGTCCTTGGGCTGCAGCCGTTTCTCGATCCGGCCAGGCCGCAGCAGCTTCCGGCAACAGGCGGGCCCGGACCGTCTGGGCGAAGCGTTCCCGCTGCAGCGCGTGGAAGTACTGCGCGGGATCGAACAGGCCATCCGGGTGATCCAGGCGGATGCCGGTGATCTGGCCCTGTTCCAGGAGCCCCAGGATCAGGTGGTGCGTCTCGCGGAAGACCTTCGGATTCTCCATCCGGATGGCTGCCAGCTCGTTGATGTCGAAGAAGCGGCGGTAGTTGATCTCCTCGGCCGCCACCCGCCAGTAGGAGAGCCGGTAGCCCTGGTCGTCCAGCAGCCGGTCCAGGAGATCGAAGCTGCGTGGATCTCCGCGCTTGCCGTTGAAGATTCTGACCGTCTCCTCGATGAAGGATCGCACCGCATCGCACGTCTCGACGAGGCGAGCCAGGCGCCGGCGGATGACTTCTTTCTCCCGCATCCGTTCTCGGACGCGCTCTGGGGCCGTCTCGGTTCGGCCGGGCAGGTTGGTGAGGGCCGTGATGATGCTTTGGTATTCCTGGAGGTGCAGGTCCGCGTCCCCCAGGGTCGCCGTCAGCGTCTCCAGCCGGTGGTTCAGGATCCGGGTCGTCGAGCGAGGAGCGATGGGGAGTCGGGTCTCGTAGTAGCGCAGGCCGAAGGATCCGTCGGAGTATTCGAGGACAAGCTCCCCATTCTCCAGGATACGACCGTACTGATCCCCGAGGATGGGGAGCAGGACCTTGTTCGCGAGCTGCCGCTTCACCGGGTCCCAGTCGATGTCGAAGAATTCCGCGTACGCGGAACTGGGCCCGTTTTCCAGGACGTCATTCCACCAGGGATTGCAGCCCGCGGCGATCCCCATGTGGTTGGGAATCACATCCAGGATCTGACCCATGCTTCGTGCCCGGAGAGCATCCACAAAGTGATCGTAGTCCTCCTGGCTACCGATTTCAGGGTTCAATGCATTGTGGTTCGCGATGTCGTACCCGTGCATGCTCCCTGGTCGGGCCGCCAGGTAGGACGATGCGTACACGTCGGTCACGCCCAGGGCATCCAGGTAGGGGATGATCTGCCGCGCATCCTCGAAGCTGAAGGCGCGATTGAATTGGAGCCGGTACGTCGCCACTGGCACCCGGGGGAGCAGCGCGAGATCCTGCTGCAGCTTCTCGAACAGATCACTCGCCATCTTTGACTGCCTCCTGCGGCTTGGCTTCGGGGATCGCCGCGCTGCTTTCTGCCAGCGGCAGGCGCACGATGACTTCGGTACCCTTGTTCGGGGTGCTCAGCATCTCGATCTCCCCCCGGTGGGCTCGGACGATCTCCTCGACGATGGGCAGGCCGAGGCCCGTTCCGTGACCCCCACTCTTCGTGGAGAAGAAAGGCTCGAAGGCATGGTCCAACTGGTCGGCGGTCATGCCCTTGCCCGCGTCAATAATGTGGATCGCCAGGGAGGGGTTTGCGACCTTGCCCCGAAGAATCCCGGTCCGTCCCTCGGCGGGCAAAGTCAGCTCGCCGCCGGTCGTTACCCGGACGGCGGCGCCAGGGGGAGAGGCATCCAGAGCGTTCTGGAGCAGGTTGAGGAACGCCTGCTGCAGTTGGTCCGGGTCCACCATGACCTCTGGGAGGCCGACGGTGAGGTCGAGATGGATGGGGACTCCGCGGCGTTGGCTCCGCTCCATCAGAAGGGTTGCCACCCGGCCAATGATAGGTAGGATGGGCTCGGCTCGCAGATTCGGCCGTCGGGGCCGCGTGTAGTCGAGAAGGGCGCGAATGATCCGCTTGATCCGATCGGCCTGGGAGAGGATCACGTCCAGGTGCCGCCGCTCGGGGTGCTGGCGGGGAACGACCCGCTCCAGCACCTCGGCCCGCCCGGAGATCACATTGAGGGGCGTGCCGATCTCGTGAGCCACCTCGGCCGCCAGCATGCCCACCGCGGCCAGCTTCTGAGCTTGCTGCGCCTCCTGCTCCAGCCGCAGCCGCTCCTCCGCCTGCCGCAGCAGCTCTTGGTTGGCGGCCTGCAGACTCTCCGCCATCCGGTTGAACTCCTCGGCGAGCTGCCCGATCTCGTCCCGGCGCGTCACCTCGATTCGCTGGGCGAGATCGCCTCGGCCCACGGCCCGGGCGCCAGCGATCAGGGCCCGGATGGGCCGCGCGATGCTCCAGCGGGCTACGGCGAAGACGGACAGGATGAAGAGCGCCAAGACCACGAGCCGGTTCAAGACGCTCTGGCGCACCTCGCGACGGAGTTGCTTCTCCATGTCGCCCAGGGTCTGGCGGACCTCGATGGCTCCGGTCTGACGCCCAGGCCATCGAAAGGGCTGGATGTACCGGAGAATCCGGCCGGCCTCGGTGTCCACGAGAAACAATGCCGCTTCCTTGGTGGCGAGTGTCTGGCGAAGGGTCTCGTCCGGTGTTGGGGCGGAGGACGCGGGGGCGACGTGTTCTGCCACCACCTGGGCGTCGGGACCGTAGATCGCGACGGCAACCAGACCGGGACGGGCCAGGATGTCGTCCAGGAGTTCCCGGAGTTCGGCGGTCGTTCGGCCCCAGCGCACGTTCCGGCTCACCGCCAGCGCGAAGGTCTCGGCGAAGATCCGCACGTCCTTCTGGGTCTGCTCCACCAGCCGTTCGCGCTCGCGGACTAGCCGGATGTAGTCGTACACCCCCGTAATGACCATGAGCGTGAGCATGAGCAGAATGATCAAGCGTGCGGTGAGGTTTCGCATGAGACCCGGCCCGCCTCCGTGCCACCAACAGCCATTTCGACCGACATCACGCCCTGGATTCCGCGTCGCGGCCCAGGGCCTTGGCGATGGCCGCCTTCAGCTCCTCCATCCGGAAAGGCTTGAAGAGGAACTCCACCGCCCCCTTCTCCACCGCTTCCATATAGGAGGGCACGTCGCCGAAGGCAGTCATCATAATGATCGGGGACCAGGGGCTTGCCCGGCGGAAGCCCGGCAGCAGATCCAGGCCGCTGGGTCCCGGCATGTTCTTGTCCATCAGGATCAGGTCGAACTTCCGCGCGCGCAGGGCCAGGACAGCCTCGGTCCCGTCCTTGGCCTCGATGACCTCGTACGCCTCATTGGTGAGGACGTCGAGGAGCAGGGCGCGCATCTCCGGATCATCATCCACCACCAGAATGCTTCGAGACTTCGCCACGGACGTCACCTCCTCGGGACACGAGCAGCAGGGGACTTCACTTCTCGCGTCGTCGTCTCGATCCAACACTGATTCTCTGGCTGGCTCATTCCTTTCGTCGCAGTTGTAGCAGGGCCAGGCAGCGACCCTCCAGCCCGTACTCCTCGCCCCCTCGCATCGGACGGTGCAGCCGGCGCCCATCGGGCGTCCGCGTGTCCAGGAGCAGCTCCCACTTCACCCCGGGCCGGTGCGCCGGCAAAGTAAAGGACACTGGCTCGTGGTGCGCGTTGAGGAGCATGAGCAGCGTGTCGCCCGTGATGCGCTCCCCCTGGGCGTCCACCTCGTCGATGGCATCCCCGGCCAGGCGCAGGCCGATGCAGCGGGAGTGGGGGTCCTGCCAGTTCTCCTCGGTCATCTCCTTGCCGTCGGGTCGGAACCAGGCAAGATCCTTCACCTCGGATCCCCGGATGCGCCGGCCGTAGAAGAACTGACGACGGCGCAGAACCTGATGGTCCCAACGGAGCTGGATGAGGTTTCGGGTGAAGGTCAGCAAGTCCCGTCGTTGCTTGTCCAAGCGCCAATCGAACCAACTGAGCTCGTTGTCCTGGCAATAGGCATTGTTGTTCCCCTCCTGGGTGCGCCCGATCTCATCGCCACCACAGAGCATGGGAACCCCCTGCGAAAAGAGCAGCGTGGCCAGGAAGTTCCGTTTCTGCCGCTCTCGCAACCTGAGGATCTCCCGGTCGGTCGTGGGGCCCTCCGCGCCGCAGTTCCAGCTCAGGTTGTTGTCCGTCCCGTCCCGGTTCTCTTCGCCGTTTTTCTCGTTGTGCTTGCCGTTGTAGCTCACCAGGTCGTGCAGCGTGAATCCGTCGTGGGCGGTCACGAAGTTGATGCTGGCGAAGGGCCGCCGTCCGCCCCAGCCGTAGATGTCGCTGGATCCCGTGAGGCGGGAGCCCATCGCGCCCATCTGGCCCTCGTCCCCCTTCCAGTAGCGGCGAACGGTGTCGCGGTATTGGTCGTTCCATTCCGCCCAGAGGACGGGGAAGTTCCCCACCTGGTACCCGCCCGAGCCCAGGTCCCAGGGCTCGGCGATCAGCTTGACCTGCGAGAGCACGGGGTCCTGATGGACGATGTCAAAGAAGGACCCGAGCCGGTCCACGTCATGGAGTTCCCGGGCCAGGGTCGAGGCCAAGTCGAAGCGGAAGCCGTCCACGTGCATCTCTAGCACCCAGTAGCGCAGGCTGTCCATGATCAGTTGGAGCACGCGTGGGTGCGTCATGTTCAGCGTGTTGCCGCAGCCGGTGTAGTTCATGTAGTGCCGCCGATCGCCATCCACGAGGCGATAGTAGCTGGCGTTGTCGATCCCCCGAAAGCACAGGGTCGGGCCCAGGTGATTCCCCTCCCCCGTGTGGTTGTAGACGACGTCTAGGATCACCTCGATGCCCGCCTGATGCAGGGTCTTCACCATGGTCTTGAACTCGCTGACTTGCTGGCCCAACCGGCCGCTGCTCGCATAGCGGACATCGGGCGCCAAGAAGCCGATGGAATTGTAGCCCCAGTAGTTGGTCAGCCCCCGATCCGTGAGATGCTTGTCGGCGACGAACTGGTGGATCGGCAACAGTTCGACCGCCGTGATCCCGAGAGACTTGAGGGAGTCGATGACGGCCGGCGAGGCGAGCCCCGCATAGGTGCCGCGTAGCGTCTTCGGGACATCCGGATGCCGCGCCGTCAATCCCTTGACGTGCACCTCGTAGATGATGGTGTCGTTCCACGGGATCTTGGGCGGGCGGTCGTCGCCCCAGGAGAAGGCGGGGTCGATCACCACTGCCTTCGGGATGTTGGCGGCGCTGTCCCGATCGTCCCGCTTGAGATCGGCATCCGGGTGCCCCATCTCATAGCCGAAGAGGGCCTCGCTCCAGCGGATGGTCCCATCGATGGCCTTGGCGTAGGGATCGAGGACGAGCTTTACCGGATTGAAGCGATGGCCGTTGACGGGCTCGTACGGGCCATGAACGCGGTAGCCGTATAGCTGTCCCGGCCGCACCTCGGGAAGGCACACGTGCCAGACCTGGTGTGTCTGCTCGGTCATCGGAATGCGCGGGCCCTCTCCATGCCTGCCCTCGGGACCGTCGAAGAGGCAGAGTTCGGCGCCCGTGGCGTGTTCGGAGAAGAGGGCGAAGTTGACTCCGGATCCGTCCCAGGTGGCTCCCAGCGGATACGGGCTTCCAGGTCGCGTTCTCATGCGTGGCCCTCCGGTTGCAGCACCACCGCCGCCAGGGGCGGCAGGGTGAGGGAGAGGGAGAAGGGGTGACCGTGCTGGGGGTAGGGAACGGCCCAGACTCCCCCGGCGTTCCCCACGTTACTGCCGCCATAGATCTCGGCATCCGTGTTGAGGAGTTCCCGATATAATCCGTCCCGGGGCACCCCGATTCGGTAGCTCGCGCGGATGACGGGCGTGAAGTTGCAGACGAAGACCAGAAAGTTCCTCGGATCCTTAGCTCGCCGGAGGAAGGCGACGATGCTCTCTTCCCAGTTGCTGCAGTCGATCCACTGAAACCCCGCGGGATCGAAGTCTACTTGGTGGAGGGCTGGCTGGCTGCGGTACAGGGTGTTCAGGTCCTGCACCAGCCGCTGGAGCCCCCGATGGTAAGGACCCATCTCCAAAAGGTGCCAGTCCAGGCTCGCCTCGTGGTACCACTCGTTCGTCTGGCCGAACTCGCCCCCCATGAAGAGGAGCTTCTTGCCAGGGTGACCGTACATAAAGGTGTAGTAGAGACGAAGGTTGGCAAATCTCTGCCAGTCGTCCCCCGGCATCTTGCGGTGGAGCGAGCCCTTGCCGTAGACGACCTCGTCGTGGGAGAGGGGGAGGATGAAGTTCTCGTGCCAGGCGTACAGCAGGCCGAAGGTCAGGTTATTGTGCTGGTACTTGCGGTGGATGGGCTCTTTGCTCATGTACAGCAGGGTATCGTGCATCCAGCCCATGTTCCATTTGAAGCCGAAGCCCAACCCGCTCACGTACGTCGGTCGCGAGACCATGGGCCAGGCTGTGGATTCCTCGGCGATGGTCATCACGTCCGGATGATGACGGTATATGACTTCGTTGAACTGCTTGAGGAAGGCGATGGCCTCGAGGTTCTCGTTACCGCCATGGACATTGGGGACCCAGTCGCCGTCGCGGCGGGCGTAGTCCAAGTAGAGCATGGAGGCCACGGCATCCAGGCGCAGGCCGTCCACGTGGTAGTGATCCAGCCAGAAGAGGGCGCTCCCCAAAAGGAAGTTGGCCACCTCGTTCCGCCCATAGTTGAAGACCCGCGTCCCCCACTCGGGATGCTCGCGCAGGCGGGGATCCTCGTGCTCATACAGGTGGGTGCCATCGAAGAAGGTGAGGCCGTGGGGATCCTGGGGAAAGTGGGCCGGGACCCAGTCCAGGATGACGCCGATGCCGTGCTGGTGGAGACGGTCCACGAAATACATGAAATCCTGCGGATAACCGTACCGGGCCGTCGGCGCGTAATATCCGAGGCACTGGTACCCCCACGAGCCGTAGAAGGGATGCTCCGTCATGGGCAGGAGTTCGACGTGGGTGTAGCCCATGGCCCTGACGTACACGGCCAGTTGATCGGCCAGCTCGCGGTAGGTGAGGAAGCGGCTGCCCTCCTCCGGCCTGCGCTTCCATGAGCCCAGGTGAACCTCATAGATGGCGATGGGCTGATCCAGGGCCTGCCGCTTTCCCCGATCCGCCATCCAGGCTCCGTCCTCCCACCTGTAGGTGAGGTCGGTCACGACCGAGGCCGTGCGGGGCGGCAGTTCGAATGCAGAGGCGTGAGGGTCCGCCTTCAAGGCAGGCGGGCCGGATTTGGGGAGCACCTCGAACTTGTAGAAGGCGCCGATTGCCAAATCCGGGATGAAGATCTCCCAGATGCCGTTCGCGGGGTGCAGTCGCATTGGATGCACCCGGCCGTCCCAGGCATTGAAGTCGCCCACGACGCTCACGCGGCGGGCATTCGGAGCCCACACGGCGAAGGAAACGCCGGAGACGCCGTCAACCTCGATGAGGTGAGCCCCCAGCTTCTCGTGGGCCCGATAGTCCCGACCCTCGGCCATGAGATGCAGGTCAAAGTCGCTGAGGCGGGAACCGAACCGGTAGGGATCGTCCGCCTCCACCTCGTGACCGCCGCCATCCAACCAGCGCAGGCGATACGGGAACGGCTCGCGCCGGTCAGGGAGGAGCGCTTCGAACAGCCCCTCCGGATGGATCTGCACCATGGGGTGGGGCAAATGGTCATTGCCCAGCGGCACTACGATCATCCTGGTCGCGCCGGGGCGAAACGCCCGGATGACGATGCCGCCGTCCTCCGGAAGGAGATGCGGTCCCAGGACGGCGAAAGGATCGCCATGCTCGCCCCGGGCGAGGGCCTCCATCTCGGCCGGATCCACTGTGGTCGTGACCGGTCGTCGGTCATCCAATCCAGGTTGCGGTCCTTGCATCCTTTCCCTCCTATCAGCGCGTCGCCCCGACCAGAGCGGTGGTGCGCAGGTGGCGCTGGAGAATGGCGGTGAGAACGAGGACCGGCGCCGTCATCAGCGCCGCGGCAGCGGCCTGGCAGACGACCAGCAGGAGGAGCGGGCCCACCAGCAGCCACATCCGAAAGTGGCTGATTGTCATTGAGCCGTCCTTCTGGCGAACGCCCACCGGAGTCCGATGGGCGCGAGCAATGTTGTCACCAGCACCATGAGCACGATCGCCGAGAAGGCACCCTGCGAGAGGATCGGCTGGCCTTGCAGCGTCAGGGCGGTCCCGATCCCGGCGAAGACAAGTCCCACCTCGCCTCGGGGGACCATGCCGATGGCGACGGCCAGGCGACTCACGCCGGGCTCGCGCACACCGAGGGCGCAGGCCAGCTTGCCCGCCAGCGCACAGAGGATGAGCACCGATCCCAGGATCAGGGTCCTCGCGTGGGCCATGCTTTCCACGTGGACCTGGATTCCGATGAGCACGAAGAAGAGTGGGACGAAGAGGCTGGAGAGGGGATGCATCAGTTCCGACAGGGTCGCCTCCTCCTCTCGGGCGCGCACCCCCTTGCCATAGGGATCCAGCATCAGCCCGGCGGCGAAGGCCCCGATGATGTCGGCGAGGCCGATCAGCTCGGCGACGAATGCCAGGGTAAAGCAGAGCGCCAATCCGATCACCAGGAGGATTCCGTGCTGTCCGGTTCGGGCCGCCAAACGGACAATCGGTTCCGAGAACATGTGGCCGACGCCGACCGTGATCCCCAGGAACACCCCGGCCCGGACCAGGATCCCGCCGACGCCCAGCCAGGATAGACCCGGCCCGCCTGCCGCCGACGCCGCTGCAACAGCCCCCGTTATGATCGCCAGAACCACCAGGCCCAGAACATCGTCGATCACCGCCGCGCCCAGGATGATCTGGCCCTCGCGGCTCTGGGTCTTGCCCAGGTCCTTCAAGACCCGCGCCGTGATGCCCACACTGGTGGCCGACAGCGTCGCCCCGATGAAGACGTGGGCCAGGGTGAGGCTGTCGGGCAGGAGCAATGACGCCGCCCCCCAGCCAAGGACCACCGGGGTGACGATTCCGACAATGGCTACGGCCAGCGAGGACCAGCCCACCTTGAACAGCGCCCGCAGATCTGCCTCCAGTCCCACATCGAACAGCAGGATGAGCACACCGATCTCCGCCAGGACCAGGAGCGCCGGCTCGCTGCGAACGAAGGCGACCCCCCCTCCGCCGAAGACGAGGGGAAGAAAGTTGCCCAACGCGATCCCCACCAAGAGTTCGCCCAGGACCGGGGGCTGGCCCCAGCGCTGGACCAGGAGGCCGCCAGCCTTGGCCGCCACCACCAGGACGGCGAGGCCGAACAGGATAGGGCCGAAGCGGGTGTGAGCCTCGATGCCGGCCGCCATGGCCGGGTCGGGCACTATGAGCATCAGGGCCGTTACGACGGTCACGACCAACGCGCTCATGGGGAAGTTAAAGATCCGCCATTGGGTCATGCGCCCTCTTCATTCGCGCGGGAGCTGGTTCCGGGGGCCGGAGGACTCTTCCGGCTCGACCAGGAGGGTCAGTCCGCGGATTGCGCGCACGGTCACGGCTGCGCCTGACCCAAGGCGCTCCTGATGGTTCAAGGCCTCTGCGCTCCAGAGCTCACTGCCCAGCCGGACCTGGCCGGCAGGGGCGAGGGGAGTCGTGACGATTGCCCGAGTGCCGATCAATCCCTCCGGCCCGGTGGATGCAGGCGCGAAGGCCTCTCTCAGAAATGGGTACATGGCAAGATCCTTCACGACCCAGACGACGAACAGGCCGATGGCCCACCCGATCGGCAAGCCCGCCCACTGATGGAGGAGCCACAGGATCAGGCCTGCCAGGACGATGTCTGGGATCTGAAGGAGCACGTACGCCCAGAACTCCCGGCGTCGCCATCCTGTAATCGGCCTCTGTCCCATTTTGGACTTCCGTCACCCCCCGCAACCGATATGGTCAGGCTAGGCCACCTTGCGCTGCGGCCCTGACGCGGCTCCCGGCGACTGACCGGGCCGTGCACGCCACCACTTCCCCTGCGTCTCTCGTAAGGGCTCGACCTCTAAATCATCGAACCGGCTATTTTGGTCGTCGGATACTGAGCGGACGGCGGCCGGTGGGACGTGAGGGAGTCCCCGTCCCCATCCCCTCCGGTGCCGGCCCAATCCGCGCTCGGGTCCGAATCGCCTCCACGTCCTCTTCTGTGATTCCCAGTGTGCTGGCAAAATCGGCCCAATCCCGGAACCCCTTTCGAACCGCTCGGTAGTGCACGATCCGCCGCGCCTTGTCCGCCCCGACGCGCGGGAGCTGCGTCAGTTCGCGCTCACTGGCGCTGTTGAGGTCGATGAGGCTTCTATGCGCCGCATCCATCATATCCCCTCCCCTGTCCCATTTTCCCCATGTGCAAAGAGAAAGGTATGAGGGGTGGCGATCAGTCTTTTGGACCGCGCAGAACCTCCACGGAGATCGCCTCGTCCCCGTCGGTGACTCGGCGGAAATTGATGCGTACGCGGGCGCCCGGCTGGAGGCTGTCAAGGGACACCGGAGCGCCGGCCGCCGTGATCTTCGTTTTCGGGGTCACGTCAGCGCCGACGCGGAGCACCTCCTTCCCCAGCGGCACGTCCACCACCAGCGTCCGGCTTGCCGGAACGACGGCGATGATGGTGCCCACATGCCCGGCAGGCTTTTCGGGCACTGCGGGCTTCTCCGGAGTAGCCTTGGCCTCAGCCGGGGCGGCAGCTTTCTTCTCTTCCTTGGCAGGAGCGGGCTCCTTCTTCTCGGCCTCGCCTGCCAGCCCCATCGAGAGCGGGAGTGCGAGCAGGAACAGGGCCAATCCGAAGACCGTGGGCCAGAAGAACCTCGTTTTCATGACGCACCTCCAGTTTTCAATGCGTGAATGGGCCAGAAGGATTCGGCACACCCTCCGCCTTTGTTGTTGCTGTCGGCTGTCGGAGATAGATCACGGCCCCATGACCGCCCATCTCGATCTCGGCCCATCCAGCGCGGCGCAGCTCGATGGCGGCAGGGTTGCTAGCCCCCAGGCCGCCGAAGCGCGCCTCTGCGCTGTCCACCAGGCGGCGCCAGGGACCTGGAGGAACGCGCAGGCGAACTGTGCGGCTCTCCGGCGAGAAGTGCAGGACCCCGAATGCCGCCGTTCCGTCCGCGCCTCGCCGGAATACCGCCAGCGTGTGGTCATCCACCGCATACGCTCGGAGCCGGCGCTTTCCTCCCACACCCAGGACCGGATGCTGCCGGCGGAGCGCGAGCAGGCTCCGGTAGTAGTCCAGGAGCCAGCGATGCGGATACACAGTCCGCAGGCTCCAGCCCAGCTTGGAGCGGGCGAAGCTTGTCGGGTCCTGGGGATCGGGGATCTCTCCCGTCCAACCGAAGGCCGCAAACTCTTCCCGCCGGCCCCGGCTCACCGCGGCCTGCAGGGCGGGATCACTAAAATCGGTGAAGAAGAGAAAGGGCGCCCGCTCGCCGTACTCCTCTCCCATGAACAGGAGGGGGACGTAGGGGGAAAAGAGCACGGCGGCGGCGGCCAACTTCAGGGCCTCGAACTCCACCAGGGAAGACAACCGCTCCCCTCCGGCCCGGTTGCCAACCTGGTCGTGGTCCTGGGCGAAGACCACGAATCGTTCGGCGGGGAGGTCTCTGGTCGAAGTGCCGTGCGGGCGTCCGCGAAACGTCGAATAGCCTCCGTCGTAGACGAAACCGTCCTTGTAGGCCTTCGCCAGTTGGTTGAGAGACCCGAAATCGGCATAGTATCCGGTCTTCTCGCCCGTCACCAGGGTGTGCACGCAGTGGTGGAAGTCATCCATCCACTGGCCCGTCAAGCCGTAGCCCCCCTTCCGTAAGGAATCGATGACCCGCCGGTCGTTGAGGTCGCTCTCCGCTACGACGGACACGGTACGCCCCAGGCGGCGGGCGAACTGCCGGACGGTATCGTTCAGCTCCTGCAGGATGTGCACGGGGCTGGCGTCGAAGATGCCATGCACGGCGTCCAGGCGCAGGCCGTCCATGTGGAAGTCCTGGACCCAGTAGAGGGCATTGCCGATGACGAAATCGCGGACGCCGCGTGAATCCTCCCCGTCGAAGTTCATGGCGTGTCCCCACGGCGTCTGGTAGCGGTCTGTGAAGTAGGGGCCAAATTCTGCCAGGTAGTTACCCTCTGGACCCAGGTGGTTGTAGACCACGTCCAGGATAACGGCCAGGCCGTGCGCATGGCAGGCGTCCACCAGGCGCATAAGGCCGGCCGGGCCGCCGTAGCTCCATTGCGGGGCGAACAGGCCCACGCCGTCGTAGCCCCAGTTCCGCACCCCCGGGAAGCTCGCCACGGGCATCAGCTCGACAGCAGTCACGCCGAGTTCCCGCAACGCTGGCAGGCGTGGAATCACCGCATCAAAGGTCCCTTCGGGGGTAAAGGTGGCCACGTGCAGCTCGTAGATGACCATATCGCGGAGCGGCCGCCCCCGCCAACCGGCGTCCGTCCAGGGAAAAGCGTCGAGGTCCACAATCTCCGCCGAGCCGTGGACCCCTTCCGGCAGCGTTCGTGCGACCGGATCGGGCCGCCATCGTTCTCCGTCGAGGACGTACTTGTACCGGGCGCCGGGATCCGCGCGCGCCACGCCGAGGAAGTACCCCTCGGCCGTGCGACGGAGTGAGAACAGGGGGCGCTCCGGCCGGATGAACGCCACGTGGACCGTCGTGCACCGGGGAGCCCAGAGGCAGAACTGCGCCTGGCCGTCCCCCAGGTATCGCACGCCACGCTCGGCCCACAGGCCGGCCATTCTCGGGTCGCGTTCCATTGTGGTCCCCCCGTTGGTTCGAGCGGATTGAGTCCTACGACAGTCCTGCAACGGCCATGGAGCTGGCCAAGGTTCGACCGGGGAATGCCATTCGGCGCGATACGCCGTCCTTCGTCACCCCTCCTGCTCGGCAAAGCCGCGGCCGTGCGTGTAGCCCGGGAGCCAGGGCGGTGTCAACCCGTGGCGCCGCAAGGTCCACACGATGCGATCCGGATCGCCCCAGTCGCACCAGGAAATACCCCGCGCCGAGAGGACCAGCAGGGCTTCCGGGTGCCGGGGCAGCACGACTCGCGACAAATTCGTGGATGGGATCAGCTTATAGGCCTGCGTCAGTGCCGCCGCCTCGGCCGGCGTGCCCAGGCAGGACGCAATGGAGCGAAGGGGAGTCAGCACCTGCGGCACACCGATCTCGGCGACACCCAGGAATGCGTCCGCCCCTCCGACCATGATAAAGGTGTTCCAGAAGCAACCACGGCTGAAGAGCAGTGACGCGGTCAGCCAGTCCGGCTTCTCCCAGAACTCTCGCACCGCGTACAGTTCCGTCATGGGGCCGGTCTCGACTGGTTGACCCGGTGCGATGTACCCGTAGCCCGTGTCGGGTCTCTCCGCCTGGATGCCCAGAAGGATGACCTGGCGCAGGTGAGCTGCCGCATTCACAGCCGCGCGCACGTGGCCTTCGAACCGGTCTTCCTCCCAGATGAAGTGATCCGCAGGGAAGACAGCCACCGTGGCTACCGGATTTCGCCGCGCGATCCACACCAGGGGGAGGAGCAGGCCCGGAGCGGTTTCCTTGTTCTCCGGCTGGACCAGGACGGTGCCCGGTACGCCCCTCTGCGCCTCTTCCTCGAGATAGACCTCTAGCCCGGCCGTGATGATGGTGATGATCCGCTCAGGCGGCACCAACCGTAGCGCACGGTCCCAGGTATGCCGGAGCATGGACCGGGTGCCGACGATCCGGCAGAATTGCTTAGGTCGCTCCGTGCCCAGGACCTGTTGGGTGAAGCTCCGGAGCCGCGTTCCATTGCCCCCTGCGAGCACCACGATCCAAAGATCACCTCGGGGAGCGCTTATCCCGCGGCGCGGTTGACAGTGGCACTGGAGGCTTGGTGCGCGGGCCAGGCCTTCATTCCTTTCCTCGCCGTGTTTGCGGACTGGCTTCATTCCTGTGCCTTTATAAAGGTAGCGGTATGCCCCGGCGTCATTTGATGCGAGGGCGAGGGTCTTACTCTCAGGTCGGCCGTGCCATCCACAGCGGCCGACCCTGTCCCCCCGCAGCCCGAT
>Ga0315314_1002067_pt1 | contig 17002 bp, 14 predicted proteins | sample TDP9_MG_FD_203631 | JGI IMG/M metagenome (GOLD analysis project Ga0315314, IMG submission 203631) | Freshwater sediment microbial communities from Lake Towuti, South Sulawesi, Indonesia - TDP9 | ecosystem: Environmental > Aquatic > Freshwater > Lake > Sediment | place: Indonesia: South Sulawesi...
GATTCGTCCTCCCAAACCCCCACAGGCAGGATTTTGGAAGAACTATCTTATGGAGTTTCGCCCCTCTCCTATAAGCATCGAAGAGGGACTATCCTGTTTTTCTGACATCCCAGCCTGCCCTACAGGAGAGAGCAGGTGGGACGTTGGCCGCTCTTAGGCAGCCAAGGCATAATCGTAGTTGGCTGCGATTATGTTTAACCCCATTTGTTTTACGAGCCAATGGGACCTCGGTATGCAGCCCTGACGTCAATGATCCCCGTCGAACCCTTTTCGCCCCCTTTCCATATCCCTTTCCATCGTCTTTCGTCGGAGCGCCTCTCGCTTATCAAAGAGCTTCTTCCCCTTCGCCAAACCCAACTCCACTTTGGCCTTTCCATCAGAAAAGTAGAGACGAAGGGGGATGAGTGTAAATCCTTTCTCCTGAACCTTTCCGATGAGGCGCCGAATCTCCCTTTTATGGAGAAGGAGTTTCCTCGTCCTGAGTGGATCGTGATTCAACCGATTGCCATGCGTATAAGGACTGATATGGGCATCGACAAGGAAGATCTCCCCATTCTTAATCTTCCCATAGCTGTCGCCAAGGTTAGCCCTTCCCTCCCGGAGGGATTTCACCTCTGTTCCCAAAAGGGAAATCCCAGCTTCGTATCTATCATCAATGAAGTAATTATGCCAAGCCTTCTTGTTTTGGCAGATCAATTTTTCTCCCATTCTTTTATTTTACCTAAAAAAGAAGTTTAAATCAATGGATTTGTAAGACTGATAAAGAGACCCTTACAGAGATGCTGAAACAAGTTCAGCATGACAGAGCCGGAATGTCATCCCGAACTCGTTTCGGGATCTAAAGGAATACAATGAGGTCAAACGCGGACGGGAAGTTCGATCAGGAACGTCGTCCCCTTCGGTTCATTATCTCGAATTCGGATGTATCCGTTATGATCGGCGATGATGGCGTTGACAATGGTCAGCCCCAACCCTGTTCCACTCTTTCTTGTAGAAAAGTAGGGTTCAAAAAGTCTGTTCTTGTCTTCATCAGGAATGCCACAGCCATTGTCACTTACCTCCAGTCGAACCATCTGCAGCTTCGGGTCGTAACTCGTCTGAATCTTAATCTCCCCATCCCTTTCAACAGCGGCAAGGCTGTTCTTAATGAGATTGATCATCACCCGCTTCATCTGATCCCGGTCGATGTTCAACACGGGAAGGTCTTGTGGGACAAATTCAAAATGGACATCTCTATGTGCCTCCTTGAAGAGGACGAGGGTTTCCTGGATGATCTCATTGAGACGGTTAGGAGTAGGTTGCAAGGCCGGCATTCGAGCAAAGTTAGAAAATTCGTTGACCATTCCTTTCAGTTCTTCAACCTGCTTCACGATCGTCCGGGTGCATTCGTCAAAGACAGTACCATCTTGTTCAAGTTTTTCTAAGTATCTCTTTCTCAACCGTTGGGCCGAGAGTTGAATCGGCGTCAACGGGTTCTTGATCTCGTGGGCAATCCTCCGGGCCACTTCCCTCCAAGCAGCCATCCTCTGGGCCTTGATCAGTTGGGTGAGGTCATCAAAAACGGCAACGGTGCCAAGGAATCTCCCTTCCTCATCTCTCAGGGTCGTCAAGCTGATCAAAAGGGAGAGGGATTTCCCTTTCAGGTTTACGGTGACCTGTGTTTCGATGGAATCTCTCTGAGAAGATTTGAGTTCGCCTAATAGTCCCTCGATCTGTTCCACATATTCTCTGGGTAATACCTCGGAGAACCTTTTCGCCAGTATTCCATCCCCTTCAACCTCCAGCATCTGTTCCGCAGAGGTATTGATGGTGGTAACCGTCCCTTTCTCGTCGATGGAGATCACGCCAGCAGCCACATTTTTCAGAACGATCTCCATGTACTTTCGACGTTGCTCTAATTCGGATCGGCTCACCTGGAGATCCTCGGTCATCTGATTGAAGGCTTGGACTAAGGTCCCAATCTCATCCGCCGCTTTCATCTGGATCCGGAAGTTCAGGTCTCCTGTCGCAATTCGATGGGTGGCCTCCGCCAAATCTTTGATCGGGACAGTGATATCTTTAGCCAAGTAGAAACCAAACCACGTCGCCGAGAAAAGGATGAGGAGAGTGACCATGAGGAGAGCCATCATATAGCTTGATTTAATCGGCTTTTTCAAAATCTTTAATTGTTTATATTCCACAAAGGCCTGTGAGATCTCCCGCATTTTGACCGTGAGGCTCTTCGGGATGAAGAGCGAAGCAGCCACCGCTCCAATCACCTCCCCACCCTCCGAGGGGTAAAAAATCGGCGCAATGCCCGCGATCACCTCCCCCTCTCCCAGTGACAAGATCCGAGATACTTCCTTCCCTGACCATGCTGCATCCAGCAGATCTTTTGGAGGATTAGGAAAGATCGTCTTCAGGGAGGGGTCCTCTACTCTGATCGTATCTTTTCCTCCCTGTAAATATATTCCAAGGGTGCTGAGATGGTACTCCTGACGTTTTGCTTCCAGATGTTCTCTTAGTGAACTCGTTCCCCTTGCATCCTTAAAGATCCCCTGTCTGGAGAGATGTCTGCCGACCTGTTGGGCCGAGGAGACCGCGCTGTTCGCAAAATCTCGATAATAGGCCTGGGCCACTTCTAAGGCTCCCTGAAGAGACTGTTCGACCGGGGCTTTGAACCAATGCTCAACGCTATTGGTGATAAACCCCACTGCAACAAGAAAGAGGAGCACAGTGGGAACGAGGGAAAGGCTGGCAAAGGCTACCACCAGTTTGGTCCTGAGCTTTGCTCCCAAGACCTTACGCTTTCGCTCGAAGATCAGTTTGACCAGATTTCGGATGACCAAAAAGATGAGCAGCAGGATCAGGATGATGTTGATATTGATCAGGCTGAAGATGATGATGTTGTTGGCGACAGGGATCTTTCCTCCCACCTGTGGGAATTTCATCTCAATGGTGGTGAGGATGACGATCAAAATGGAGATGATACCAATGATCAAGAGCTCATTGCGTCGTCTTCTCTCTTCTGGAGTGAGATCCTTTTTCATCATCTGGTTACTCTGTAAGCCTTCGTAATCCCCCATCCCTCCCTTTTAGTACCTGTCTGCCGACAGGCAGGAAGGAGGGCACAAGGGGGGATTTAGGGGGAAATGGGTTCAACATGCCATTTGGTTTCGAAATCCCAAAGGGAGACAAAAAAGAAGAGATACTCCAAATGAAAAGGAAGCTTGACCGCATCCAGCTCAGCCTTGATGCGAAGTTCGCTTGGAAGTCCAGGCTTCAGCGGAGAGGAGGGTCGAACCTCCACCTCCTCCACTTTCGCCATCCAACTTTTCGCTTCCTGAAGATTGGATGTCGTGCGAGAGGAACCGTTTTCTTCCTGGGTGACTTGATATTCCCCTCGAATGGGATCGTACTGGATGGTGTGGCGAAACTGTAGGGACGCCACTTTTCGATCCTTCCACAATTTTCTCTTCTGATAGAAATGAAGGTAGAAGGTGAAGACCGTCTTTATTCCTGTCTGGATAGCCTCCTCCATTCTCTCTGTGAAACAGTTCTCCACATGGAAACCGACTTTCCAAGCCCCATTTGAGCCCTTTAGGCTCACCCCTTTAACTGACGCTTCTTGGCAGAAAGCGGACAAAGGGGGGCCCAGGATCAGGAGAACGGTGAACCCTCCTACCAGCCATCGGTTTCGTCTTATGTATGTCATATCTTTTTCAATTATCAAGCTATAAGAAGAAGGGGGAATCGTCAAAGGGGACCATAAGCCGAGTTCTGTATCCCTTCTTTTTCGCCCAGAGGACGAATGGTCGGAACGATGGTCATTTATCTAGGATCCTGATTGCTCAGGATCTCAAGCGACCCAACCCGTCCCGCCTTTGTCCTGCCTATGGCCGAGACAAATCCGAACGGGCCATTCTTTCTCCCTGTGGGACAGCGGGACCTATTTGGTCTTGCTCCGGGTGGGGTTTACCAAGCTACCCGATCGCTCGAGGTACTGGTGAGCTCTTACCTCACCTTTTCACCCTTACCCTATGGAATAGTTGGATAGAGTACCCGTTTCCCAATGGGGAGCCGTTTTAGCTGTGATCTCTCCCATCATGGAACGGGTATCCCCGCCATTCCACAGGGCGGTATCTTTTCTGTGGCACTTTCCTTACCCTGTGAAATAAGGGCTTTGCTAACTCTGTTGCGGAAAGCATCAGGTTGCTTATCCCACCACACGAATTAGCTGGTTCCACCTATTTCACAAAGCAGTCCGTGTTACGGACCACCCTGCCCTGTGGAGCTCGGACTTTCCTCCCCTCCTAACCTCCCTTTTAGAGAGATGTTACGAGGAGCGACCATCTCTTCCCCTTCGAATCCCCCCTTCTCTCTTTTCCCTTGCGATCCTCCTCTCAATCGCCTGATTCGCCAAACGGTCTGCCTCTCGGTTCTCCTCTCTCGAGATGGATGTGATCTCAAAGGAAGAAAATTCCTTTAAATTTTGGGTCACTATTCTATGGAGGCCTTTCAAATTCACATCCCTCACCCGATAAAGCCCCTTCACTTGCCTCGCGATCAATTCCGAATCCGTAAGAATGTGGATGGACCTGCCTCCCAAGCGCTTCGCTTCCCTCACCCCCAGAAGAAGAGCCCAATATTCTGCCTCATTATTTGTCTTATGACCGAGATACCGGCTCATCTCCACCACTTTTCTTCCCGATCCATCCGTCATCCAAATCCCAGCTCCGGCCCTTCCCGGGTTGCCCCGGGAGGCTCCATCGATATGGAGGATCAACTGAAGATCCTTCTGGGGCAAACCATCCTCTTCCATATCCGTCATCTCGTCTTCCGTTCTCCCTCCCAGTAAAGAATCCGATTACAGTTGGGGCATCGGATCAACGAATTGTTTTTTTGAACCTCGATGAACATTTGGGGAGGGATGTTCACAAAACAACCCTGACAAGTCTCTTTTTTAACGTCGACCACACCGATTCCCTGCCTTTTCTCCTTCAGGGTGTTGTAGAGTTTGAAAAGGCCGGATTCCAGTTGCTTCGAAAGAACCTCCCTCCTCTCTTTCTGTTCCTTCCAAAGTCCATCGTCTTGTTCCATCTTCTCCTGAATCTTTCTCTTCTCCTTCTCGATCTTTTCGAGGCTGCCTGTCACTTCCTTTTCCCGCCTCAGAAGATCCTTTTTGAGCTCGTCGATCTCTTCCAAGATTTGTAGGATCTCTTCCTCTAAACGGTTCGTCGCCTCCTTGATGGTTTCGATCTCACTCAGGAGGGCTTGATACTCCTTGTTCGTTTTCACTTCGAGCATTCTTCCCTCTGCCCGCTTGATTTTCTCCTGCTCTGTACTGAGATGTCTCTCCTTCTGCCTTCTCTCTTTTTCTAACGCCTCTATCTTCCCCCGCTCCTTTTGAATTTTTTCCTTCTCGATATTCTGTCTCTCATCCAGCCTCTTAGTCTCTTTGGGAAGCCGATCTTTCTCCTCCTTAATCCTCTTCAGGGTAAGATCGATCTTTTGGAGCTCCCAAAGCAGTTCCAATTGTTCCCTCAAGGTCGCCTCCCATTGCCCATGGGATGCATCTTCTTTACATAGAAATAAAAAGAGTGCACCGCGGGGAATGCACTCTTTCTCCTTCCTGGCTCCCTGAGCGTCTTTCCCCTCATTTCAAGGAAGTTCACTACTTCCATCCCCTTCTTTTCTGGTGGGCCCACCTGGGTTCGAACCAGGGACCTACCGGTTATGAGCCGGTGGCTCTTCCAGCTGAGCTATGGGCCCTTCCCGCCTCCATTATAGTTGATCCCCAACGGGTGTCAACCCTCTCTTGGTTTCTCTGGCTTTTTTAGTTTTTTTTCAGTTTCTTTGGTCAACCAAACAAACCAGAAAAACCGGATAGACCCAATGAACTAAAAATCAAGCTTCGAGAAAGCTCTTCAACTTCTTGGCGCGACTGGGATGCCGCAGCTTCCTCAATGCCTTGGCCTCGATCTGCCGGATTCTCTCCCGTGTGACATCGAAATCCTGCCCCACCTCTTCCAGGGTATGATCGTATTTCTCTCCGATGCCAAATCGCATCCTCAAAACTTTCTCCTCCCTGGGTGTGAGAGTAGAAAGGACCTTGCCGGTTTGCTCCGAGAGGTTCGAGCTGATCACAGCATCCTGCGGTGAGATGACCGCTTTGTCCTCGATGAAATCGCCCAAATGGCTGTCTTCCTCCTCACCAATGGGTGTCTCAAGGGAAATCGGCTCTTTGGCAATCTTCAACACTTTTCTTACTTTGTCCAAAGGCATCTCCATTTTCTCGGCAATCTCTTCGGGAGTTGGCTCCCGACCAATCTCTTGGACGAGGTATCTGGAGGTTCGGATCAGTTTATTAATCGTCTCGATCATGTGCACAGGGATACGGATCGTCCGAGCCTGGTCAGCGATCGCCCGCGTGATGGCTTGGCGAATCCACCAAGTGGCATAAGTGCTGAATTTGTAGCCCCTTTGGTATTCAAATTTATCTACTGCCTTCATGAGGCCTATGTTTCCTTCCTGAATGAGATCCAAGAATTGAAGGCCTCGATTGGTATACTTTTTTGCAATGGAGACCACCAGCCTTAGGTTGGCCTTCACCAGTTCACTCTTCGCTTCTTTAGCTTTTGTCTCCCCTTCGACAATCGCCTTCACCGCTGCTTTCAGTTTCTCAGCGCTTTGGCCGCATTCCATCTCCACACGATTAATCTTCTTTTGTGCAAACTTCGCAGACCGATCGATCTCCAGGAGATCGGCCTTGTTCGCTCCCCGGCTCCTCATGAGGCTTTTCTCATTGAGCGTCTTTTCTTTCAATCTTTTCAAATACTCTCGTGCCTCTCGGACAGAGATCCTCCATCTCTCCTCGATCCTCTTGACCTCGTTCTCTCCCTTTTCCACACGGATGAGCATCTGCTTCATCTTCTGTACAATCCTATTGATCTGGGTGTCTCTCAAATTCATCTGTCTAAAACATTCTAAAATTTCAGCTTTTTTCTTTTCCTTCATCTGCTCCTGGATCTTGCTTTTCAATCCCTTCTTCTTTTTTTGAAGGCGCTGAAGCCCTTCATCGAGCCGCCGAATCCGATCGATCAGGTCCAAGATCTTCTTTCTCTGGACTTGTTCTTCCTCAAGGCTCGTCTCCTCCTCGTCGATTTCATTGGTCACTTCTCGGATCTCCACCTTCCCGGCCTTGATCGCATTCCCGAGATTGATGACCTCTTTTACCGCCATGGGGCAATCCAGAACAACGCTCAATACCTCTCTCTTCCCGCTCTCAATTCGCTTCGCGATCTCAACCTCTCCTTCTCGGGTAAGAAGAGAAACCGAGCCCATCTCACGGAGATACATCCGAACGGGATCAGTAGCTCTCCCAAGGGTCTCCACCTCTAACTCATCGACTTCCTCTTCCTCCTTCTCCAGAGCCTTCTCATCCTCTACCTTCAATGCTTGCAGGTCATCCACCACATCGATGTCCATTTCATCGAACATCATGAGGACATCGTCGATCTGATCGGAGGAGACAATATCGTTGGGAGGAATCCCGTTCACCTCCTCGAAGGATACAAACCCCTTCTCTCCCTCGATGGAGATCATTTGCTCCACTTCTTTCATCTTCCCTTCTTTCCTCATCGACCTTTCCCTTATGGTTTCAGTATCGATTCCTTACAGGCCCCTTCCTCTTCTGGTCAGTTCTTGCCGTTTCATCAAAAGGGCCTCCAGCCCTTTCTCCCCTTTTTCCGTCTCAGCCTCTTTAATCTTTCTGAGGATCTCACCTTCGTCTTTTTTCAACCTCCTCTTGCGAATCTTCTGGATACAATCCCTCAATATCTTCTCTCGATCTCCCCCCTCCAACTCACTCTCCTGAAAAGCAAACTCACATAACCTTTCCTTCAAATCATCCTCAAGAGATCCCAACGCCTCAGCCAGATCAAGTCTTCCCCTTCTCTCATAAAGGCCCTCGAGATTCTGGGCCATTTTCTGAAGGATCGGACTTTCAAACTCTCCTAAAACCCCTTCCTCTGTGATCCTTGGGATCAGTTCGGGGTGATGGATCATCATGCGAACCATAATTTCCTCTGACTTTGGGAAACGCCTTTCGACCAATCCCTTGGCCAACGCTCCCTCAGTCCCGCGTCGATCCTTTGGAGGCGATAGGAGTCTTTCCATCAATAACGATTCCGGAAGATCTAATCTCTCCGCCAAGGCCTTCGCATAAGAACTTCTTCGAATCCTATTCGGGACCTTTCCAATGAGAGCTATTCCCTCCTCTGCAACTCTCACCTTGCCCTCGATGGACTTCACATCATGGGTCTTTGTCAACCACTCGAAAAAGAAATCTGTGAGGGGAATGGCATGGTGCACCCCTTTCTCAAATGCTTCTAAATTTCCCTTTCTCAGAAACCCATCGGGGTCTTCGCCCTCTGGAAGGGCGATCGTCTTCCCGGAAACCTCCTCCTCCAAAAAAAGGGGGAGCACGCGGAGGCTTGCCTGAACACCTGCCTCATCAGCATCGAATACAGTGATCAAATTCTTCGTGTATCTCTTCAAGGTGCGAATATGTTGTGATGTCAGCGCCGTTCCTAAGGTGGCAACACTATTTTTCAGCCCGTATTGGTGGAGGGTCAAAAGGTCGAAATAACCTTCAACTATTATAACACAATCCTTCTCCGGAATGTACGCCTTGGCCACCTGGAGACCATAAAGGATTTCGCCCTTATGGTAGATAGCCGATTCCGGTGAGTTGAGATATTTCGGTTCACCTTCTCTGATCAATCTTCCCCCAAATCCGACGACCCGCTGGTGGAGGTCGAAGAGAGGAAAGAGAACCCTTCCTCGAAACGCATCGTACCAGCCTTCCCTCTTCTTCGGAAAGATCAAACCCAATTCCCACGCCAGTTCCAAAGAGACCTTTTTCTCTTGAAGATACCGAGTCAGACCATCCCAACGATCGAGAGAATAGCCGAGCCGGTGCTCCTGAATGATCTGTTCGTTGACCCCCCTCTTCGACAGATACTTCCTCCCCTCCTCCCCTTCAGGCCGTCGGGAGAGCAAATCGTGAAAATATTCCAATGCCATCTGATTGATCTGAAAAAGGATCTCTCTCTTGGCCAGCTCCTTCTTCTTCGCCGGAGAGAGCTCTCGGGAAGGAAGCCTTACCCCGTAACGCTTTGCCAATTCCTCCACAGCCTGGGGAAATGAAAAATGTCCCACCTTCATTAAAAATCCGAAGACATCGCCCCCAGCTCCGCAGCCAAAGCAGTGAAAAATCTGCTTCTCTTCATTGACCATAAAGGAAGGGGTTTTTTCGGAATGGAAGGGGCAGAGTCCCTTATGGTTCTTTCCAGCCTTCTTGAGGCTCACATAGTCTGAGACAACCTCCAGAATACTGGCCCGTTCCCGGATTTCTGAAACCTTCTCTTCTGTGAAAAAGCCGCTTACCACCGATCACCTCAACTCCACCACGGTGATGCCCCTGCCTCCCTTCATCCCCTCCCCAAGGGCAAAATGTTTGACTTCCCGATGTTCTTGCAGGAACTTCCCAATGGCGTTCCGCAACCTCCCGGAACCCACCCCATGGATAATAAGGATCTTCTCCAATCCGTGCAAGAGGGCTTGATCAATAAATTTGTCAACCTTTGGAAGGGCATCTTCCACCGTCAGACCAACGACGTTCAGTCGAGATGGCCCTTCTTGGACGTCTCCTTTTGACATGGCTTGACCTCGGGGGATCTTAGGCTCCCTCTCCTCTTCTTCATCCATTATCCTTACAATATCGGAAAGTGTGGTCCTCACCTTTGCCCTATGGGTCACCACCTCTACTTGGTTCAAGTGACTGTCTATGTTCACCAGAATCCCATGGCTTCGCAGACTCACAATTCTAACATGATCCCCAACCCTCAAGCCACCCGGCATCGCATGACTCTCCTTCTCTTTGGCAGAAGGAAAAAACCTCTCTTTCATATCCCTCAGTTCTTTACCGTAGCTATGCAAACGGTGAACCTTCGCATGGACCTTCGCCTCTTTCTGCTGGCGAACCCATTCCTTGAGTTCCTCCTCCACCCTTTGAACTGCCTTTCTTGCCTTTTCCTCCGCCTTGGAGAAAATCTCCTCTTTTCTCATCTTGATCTTCTCGATCATCTCTTTAAGTTTCCGACGTTCCAGTCCAACCTCTTCCTTCATGGCAAGTAGTTTTTGCCGTTCCTTTTCGGCATCAGTCCTCAATCTTTCCAAGGTCTCAATGGCTCGACCGAGGTCCTGTTCTCCTCCCTCCCGGTAGAGACGGGCGATTTGGAGAACCTCTTCTGAGATACCCAATTTTTCGGCCACTAAAAAGGCATTGCTCAATCCAGACGAGCCGTAGGTGAGGGTATATTTCGGTTCCAAGGTTTTCTCATCGAACTCCACCGCCACATTCTCCACTTCTGAATGGAGGTATCCATAGGCCTTGAGGCGATCGAAGTGAGTGGTGACAATGACGGAGGCGCCACTCTCCATCAACCGATCCAAGAAACCCATGGCCAAGGCACATCCCTCTGAGGCATGCGTTCCCACTCCCAGTTCATCTAACAGGATGAGGGAACGGCCTCCTGCCTTTCCCACGATCTGGTTCAAGTGGAGAAGGTGACTGGAGAAGGTGCTCAGATTCTCTTCTATATTTTGCTCGTCCCCTATCACTGCGCAGATATCTTGAAAGATTGCCGCCTCGCTCCCCTCTGCGACCGGGATGGGAAGACCAGATTGAACCATCAACGTCAGAAGCCCCAACGTCTTTAACGCAACCGTCTTTCCACCTGCATTCGCTCCGCTCAGGATGAGGCATCGGACTCCATCCCCTATTCGAAGATCAATGGGAACGACCCGATCTTTCCGTTGAAGGGTGAGGATGGGATTTCGCGCACCCCTCATATCGATCTTCCCCTTCTCATTCAAAATGGGCTGGACACCCTGCAAAAGAATGGAGAGCTTTGCCATCGCATAGAGAAGATCCAGTTCCCCCAAGATTTCCAGATCCCGCCAGAGATTCTCCTTCTCATCCCTTGCTTTCGCGGAAAGGTCCGACAATATCCGGTACTCCTCCTCCTTCTCTTCGGCCATCAAGATGTTGATCTCGTTATTGAGGCTAACCACTTGGAGGGGTTCTAAGAAATAGGTCATCCGGCTTTGAGACTGATCGTGGATGATGCCTTCCAGTCGATGCTTGAAATCGGATTTGATGAGAAGGACATATCTCCCGCTTCTCAGGGTGATCAGGTGCTCCTGGAAGATCGGCTGAAGTTCCTCTTGATGGAGAAGATGTTCGAGCACAGACTTCACCCTCTCCCTGACGGTCGCCATGCGATGCCGGATATCTGAAAGAGTCGAGCTGGCTCGATCCAGAATTTCACCCTTGGTATTGATGGCTTGGAGAATCTCTCTTTCCAGGACTTTTAATGAAGAAAGTTTCGAAACTTTCTCTTGAAGATGGGGAACTTGAATCTTCTCCAACTTGAGAAAGAACCGTCTAAGTCCCTTGCACAGTGTGATCTGATTGTAGATCTCGAGGAGTTCTTGAACATCGAGAACAGATCCTTCGATCTCCAATTTTCTCAGAATTCCCTCAATATCTTTCAATCCTCGAATCGGGGGACCACCCAGGATCTCTAAAATCCTTTTGAGCTCCATCACTTGGGTTAATCTCGACTTGATCAAGGCAGGGTCTGTGGAGGGCCTTAGGGCCTCGCAATGCTTTCGGCCTAAGGAGGAGGCGGAGAACGATTTCAATGTCTCCAATAAATGATAGAACTCTAAAACGTTGAGGGAACGATCATCCATAAAGCGTGATCAAAGGGAAATAGATCGACAAAGAGGAAGAAATTAAGGGGAAAGCTTCTCTTTGACCAACTGGTTGATCAATGCTCCTCCGGCTCTCCCCCCTAATTTTGGCATGACGGATTTCATCACCTTCCCCATATCTTTCAAGGATGAAGCCTTGGTCTCTTCAATCGTTTGGTCGATGATCTTTAATATTTCTTCCCGGCTCAAGGGCTGCGGTAAAAAGGATCTCAAGATCTCCATTTCCTTCGTCTCTTTCTCCACCAGATCCATCCTGCCCCCAAGCTTAAACTGCTCAACGGACTCCTCACCCTTCTTCACCATCCCCTGGATCACTCTCAGAATTGTCTCATCATCCAATTTTTTCCTTTGCTCGATCTCCTTATTCTTCACCGCCGTTCGAATCATCCGAATGGTGGAAAGGCGCAATTTATCGTTCGATTTCATCGCTTCCTTCATCTCATCGAACAGTCTCTCTTCTAAGCCCATCCGTCATCCCCTCTCCATCATTTTTCGCATCCTTTTCATCGCCCTCTTCTTTGCCGCCAGCATCTTCTTCTTCCTCTTGATGCTGGGCTTTTCGTAGTGTTCCCTTTTCCGGATCTCTGACAGGATCCCGGTCTTCTCGACCTGTTTCTTAAATCGCCTGAGCGCATTTTCAAAGGACTCGTTCTCTTTAATCTTAACACCTGGCATCCATCTTTCCCCTCCTTCCGTGAATTATTTTAAATACTTAATTATATTAAGATTTGCAACAATGTCAAACTTTTTTTCCTTGACAAAGAACCTCCACTCTTTTAGATTTTTTGTTCAAGAGACCAGCCTGTCGTCCGTAAGGATATCTCCGTGAAAGAAATCGAAAAAGAGAGAGAGATGATCAGAGCAGCCGCCGTAAAAACGGCCCAAAAGGTCGTCCAACCGAGAGCGGCGGAGATCGATGCCACGGACGAATTCCCCTGGGATCTTGCAGACGCTTTCGGAAGACAAGGATTTCTCTCCATTCTCCTTCCAGAGGAATACGGCGGAACGAATGGAAACATCACCTCTTTCTGCTTCGTTATAGAAGAGATCGCGAAGGTGAGTGGCTCCTCTTCGCTACTCCTTCTTGCCCAAGGGACGGGCACCCTCCCGATTTGGCTGGGAGGAAATCCGTCCCAAAAGGAGCGCTACTTCACACAGATCTCTGAGAAGAATTGCCTCACCGCCTTCAGCCTGGCAGAAACAGTGCCTGGTGTCCTCTCCATTAAGACCACAGCTAAGAAAGATGGAAAGGCCTATGTCCTCAATGGCCGAAAATGTTTCGTCACTCATGGGAGTATCGCTCACTTCTACTCTGTCTTTGCCCTCACCGACCCTGGCGGCGGCACGAAAGGGATTTCTGCCTTTGTGGTAGAAGATGGGACGTCCGGCCTCAGTTTCGGCAAGAAAGAGGAGAAGATCGGAATGAAGGGCTCGGTCACGGCCGATGTGATCTTTGAAAACTGCCGGATTCCCCAAGAAGATCGTCTGGGAGAGGAGGGCGAAGGATGGAAGATTGCGATGCGCACCCTCAATAGGTCGAGACCAGTAATTGGAGCGCTCGCGGTTGGCATTGCTCAAGGAGCCCTCGATTATGCGATCCACTACGCCAACGAGAGAATCCAATTCAAAAAGCCCATCTCCTCTTTTCAAGCCGTTCAGTTCATGATCGCTGATATGGCCACTCAAACCGAAGCGGCTCGAGCGCTGGTCTATCAGACTGCTGCTCGCATTGATGCAGGTTTCGAAGATGTAGAAAAGCTCTCTGCCATTACAAAATTTTACGCCTCCGAAGTTGCAATGAGGGCGACCACCGATGCTGTCCAGATTCTCGGAGGATATGGATACATGAAGGATTACCCCCTGGAACGGATGATGCGGGATGCCAAGGTGACCCAGGTTTACGAAGAGGCCAACCAGGCCGAGCGCCTGCTGGTCGCCCAACAGTTGCTCAAAGCTTAATTCCCTCAGCGGACCGGTCAACAGGGCCGAATGGGACGAAGATGAATGAATCCCTTCGCCTGCCCCTCATTCCCATCTTCGTCGCTTACACTGCAGGGCTTTATTTAGGCCATTTCGACCCTCCATTCCCTTTTCAAGAGTCCGTCTTTATCCTCCTGATCCTCTTGGGCCTCTGGCCTCTCCTGATAAGGACGAGAAAAATTGTATTGGGCTCCTGGATAGGCCTCGGCCTCCTCTTCCTCTTCGGCGTTCTCTCCATCCAAATCTATTTCCATCCCAAAGATTCTTCCTCCCATATAGCCAAATTCACAGGGATTGATCGCATCTCATTGGAGGGGATTGTTGACCGCACTCCTCAACGCACTCGAGAGACAACTCAATTGCTGATCCGATCTGAGAAGGTCATTTTGTCGAATCACCACATCCGTGTCGAAGGTCACCTCCTTCTCATTTGTAAAAACGAAAGCGGTCCTTTCCGGGTGGGAGATCGTCTTCGGTTCTTATGTAAACTCTATCCCCCTCGCGGATTTCATAACCCAGGCGGATTCTCCTATGAACGCCATCTTGCCTTTGAACGAATTTATGCCGTCGGATTCCTGTCCCAGGAGAAGAGCTGGGTCAAGATCGGCGAGGGATTTAAAAATTCCCTGACTCTCCAAATAGAGGACTGGAGGGATCATATTCGAAACTTTCTGGAGAGAGAGGCCCAGTTCCCATCTTCAAGCATTCTCAAGGCTCTCGTCTTGGGTGAACAGGGAGATATTCCAGAGGAGGTGAGAGAGCATTTCATCGTTACAGGGATTGCTCATCTCTTAGCGATTTCTGGCGATCATCTTGGAATTGTGGCCCTCCTTTCATTCTCTCTGCTGATCTGGATTCTGAAGCGCTCCGAATTTCTTCTTCTCTCCATTTCTGTCAAGAAATTGGCATCTGGCCTGACCATCCCTTGTATCCTTCTCTACACCTTCATCGCAGGAGGAGGAATCTCTGTCATCCGAGCGACGATCATGGTGATCACCTTCTTTCTCTCCATCCTATTTGATCGGCCAAGAAACCTTCTCCACACCCTCGCTCTGGCCGCCTTTCTCATCCTTCTCTTCTCGCCCGCTTCCCTTTTCGACGTCTCCTTTCAACTCTCCTTTCTCGCCGTCCTCTCAATCCTCTATTTAGTGCCCCGCATTCTTCAAGGGCTAAGAGAGAGGGGGATTTCAATCTCCTCAACAACATCATGGAAAAGGACAATGTTGAAATATATCGGGCTTTCTCTCCTCGTCACTGCCGTGGCGATATTAGGAACCGCGCCCTTTGTCGTGCTCCACTTCAATAGGATCTCGCCCATCGGATTTGTGACCAATCTTCTCTTCATTCCTTGGGTAGGCTTTATCGTTGTCCCTCTCAGCCTCCTCGCCTCCCTTCTCTCCTTCTTCTTCTATCCTTTGGCCACCCTTCTCATTAACATCAATGACTTCCTCACTCTAACCCTTCTCAGGACAGTGGCCTTCTTCGCCTCCTTTCCATTTGCTTCACTCTTCATTTCAACTCCAACCGCCTTTGAAATCATCCTTTTCTATCTTCTCCTTTTCTTCTTGGTTCACCTTCAAAAGTCGAATAGACCCGACCACGGGAAAAAAACGGTTCGATATCTGTTTGTGGGGATTTGCATTGCTCTCGTCTTCGATTTAGCTTTTTGGAATCTTAAAGGCCTATTCCAGAAAAATCTCGTCATCCATTTTATTGACGTGGGACATGGAGACTCTATCCTTCTCGAATTCCCCAAAGGGAAAAGAATGTTGATCGACGGAGGTGGCCTTCATGAGGATCGTTTCGATATAGGAAAGAACGTAATCGCACCCTTTTTATGGAATCGGAAGATTCGCAGGCTCGACTTTGTCGTCCTCACCCATCCCGACCCAGACCATTTGAAGGGTTTGAACTTCATCGCCTCTCAATTTTCAATTGGTCAATTCTGGGATAATGGTCTCCGTTTGAACACAGAGTATGATCAGCAGCTTGAAGAAACCCTTTCGAGGAGAAGGGTAGAAAGACTTTCCATCAACGAAAACAGTCTCCCTCAGGTGATCAATGGGGTTGAGATCTCTTTCCTCAACCCTCCAGTGAAAGAGATATCCTACGAAGGCCGTCCTATTTCCTCTATCTTAAATAATCACTCTTTGGTCATGATGATTCGCTTCAAGAATATTGGCGTGTTACTGACGGGAGACATTGAGAAGGATGCAGAATATCGGATCTTGAAAGAAGGCTATTCACTGCATGCGGATGTTCTGAAAGTCCCTCATCATGGAAGTTCCTCTTCGAGTTCCCCCCATTTTCTCCAACAGGTCAAACCCAGCTACGCCGTTCTCAGTGTGGGCGAACGAAATATCGGAAGACTTCCTCATCCGGAGGTATTGAGGAGATACGAAGATCTGGGAGCAAAGATATATCGAACAGATAAACACGGCGCCATCACCATCGCCACCGACGGAGAAAAAATAGAGTTAAGTACTTTTCTAAAAACTGAACCGTAACAACGATACTTATGCTTCCTACAAACTCTTTGAGTTATATAAACCCTGAGACTTTTCCGGTGATCGTTAAGATAAGATAGAGGGACAGATATGTCTACAACATTAAGTCAAAGTTCACAGAAAGTTCAAGATGCATTAAGAGCTCTTGGGTTTTCGAATCAAGTGACGGAGTTACAATCGACCACTCGGACCTCTGCAGAAGCGGCTCAGGCCGTTGGCTGCCGGGTTGAACAGATCGCCAAATCCATTCTGTTCCAAGGTAAAAACAGCCACAAACCGATCTTAGTGATCGCCAGCGGGGTAAACCGGGTGAATGAGAAAAGGATAGAGGAATTCATTTCCGAACCCCTTGGGAAGGCAGATGCCGATTATGTCCGCAACCGAACGGGTTTTGTGATCGGTGGCGTCCCTCCCGTAGGCCATCTCGAAAAGCTCGATATCTTCATCGATGAGGACCTGCTCCAATATGAGGAGATCTGGGCTGCTGCTGGCAATCCAAATGCAGTCTTCAAGCTCACTCCTCCAGACCTTATTAGAATGACAGGCGGCCGTGTCATCTGCATCAAGTAAACCCCGTTAGAAATTCCAGCGGGGCATTAAACCCCGCCGGAATTACTCCAAAATCTAACCCCGCTGCAGAGCAGCGAGGCATTATTTCTAACGGGGTAAATAGAAAGAAGCCACGGATTGAC
>Ga0315314_1002068_pt1 | contig 16982 bp, 18 predicted proteins | sample TDP9_MG_FD_203631 | JGI IMG/M metagenome (GOLD analysis project Ga0315314, IMG submission 203631) | Freshwater sediment microbial communities from Lake Towuti, South Sulawesi, Indonesia - TDP9 | ecosystem: Environmental > Aquatic > Freshwater > Lake > Sediment | place: Indonesia: South Sulawesi...
CTTTGATAGAATCCCTAGAGAAAAAAGAAGTCAACTACATCATAAGGTATGTCTGGACCTAATAGCGAAACAGAAAAGACAAAACCTCAACATGGTTATCTCCGCAGCCGAACTCTACTACAGGGCCCTCAAACCCCGAAGAGTCGAAGAGGAAAAGGGTAAGGTTAAACAAGTCATAGAGAAATTTTTAATCTTCAACCTCGACATAGACGCCTCTGAAAGGTATGGAGAAATTCGCAATTTATATGGAACAGAGAGGATTACCGATCGGAGATAGAGACATCTTTATCGCCGCGATTTCACTCTCCAACGGAGAGAATACAATCATCACAAGAGATAAAGAACACTTCGAAAGGGATCCCAGGAATCAACGTCATCACATACTAAACCCTTAACTCATCAACTCCATTCAATTTCCTTCAAAACCTTCTCCGCCGATACAGATAGATGAAGGTCTGAGGCCCCCTCAACGGTCTCAGCGACAGCTGAGTGGAAATCGTCGCTTTCAAACTGGATCAGTCGCGTGTAGATCAGGGTTGTTTTGATGTCGCGGTGTCCGAGCATCTCCATAATGTGGAGGATGCCGTTGATGCGTGGATCGGATCACACAACTTGCCATCAAGTCCCCATTCCCAAACCGCTCATTTGTATCCACACTATTCACGGAGACATTGCTTAGCTGCGCGCCCAAAGCTCTACATCGAAGGAAAGACGTCCATCAGTGGCGCCGCTGATATAGCAGCCCTCAGTAAAGGGTACAAATCGAGCTATTCCCTAGAGGATTTCAGAAGAGTAGTCACACTACTTGAGAAAAGACTCAAACAAGGGAGAATAGAGCCTTAGACCACACCATGAAAATCCACTTAGAATTAGACAGCACCACCTCTTCTTCTATATGTCTTTCCTTCGATGTAGAGCTGTGCTGCTCTCTCCTTCTTGGATTCCGCTATACCCTTCTCCATCAGCTTCCTAATTATGGTTGTCCGATCCACGTTTTCTTTCATAAATTCGAATTTTTGATTGTAGGCATCACGTGCTCTGCAAACACTTCAAGGGGCTTTATTTTGAGCATGTCTGGGAAATGAAGTATGAAGTAGGACGCTCCTACATCTATGTATTGTTCTAACCTCTTTGCACATTCCTCTGGAGTTCCTACTACGCATCTAGCCTTGTATTCTTCTACGGGCATTTCTCTAATCGCGGTGTTTCTATGGCTCCCCTTAATTTTTAACATCTTATCTTTAACTTCCTTCCCATCTTCTGCTATTACGACTTGGGTGTGCCAGCATTTCGTTATCTTATTGAAGTCCCTGCCTATCTGTTCGCAATAATTGTTCAGTATGTTAAGTTTTCTCTGAAAGCCCTCCGTGGTTTCCCAGTAGCCTATATCGCATTTATCTGCAAACTCAGCCGTCACTTTGAGGACTTCTTTTCCATGTCCACCTATCATTATCGGGGGGTGAGGCTTCTGAAGAGGCTTTGGGAACATAGTCGCCTTTTTTATGTTGTAGTATTCTCCTTTAAAACTTGGTTCCTTCAGAGTCCACATCATCTTTATTATCTGTAATGCCTCCTTGAGTTGTTCGACTCTCTCAGAGAGCCTTGGAAAAGGAATGCCATAGGCGATGTATTCAGGCCGCCTCCAACCAGCACCTATCCCAAACTCCAATCTTCCACCACTTATGTTATCTAGGCTTGCAGCCATCTTCGCTAAGAGAGAGGGGTAACGATAAGAGTTGCACAAGACGAGAGTTCCCAGTCTAATCCTTTTTGTAATTGAGGCTAGTGCGGATAGGATACTCCAACATTCTAGGAGAGGGGTCTCTACTATAGTCTCGTCTTCAAAGGGACAAAAATGGTCGAAAAACCAAACGGAGTCAAATCCTAAACTTTCTGCTGCTAAAACGATTCGACTGATCTCATGAAAACTTAACCCATCATGACGAACCCATATTCCAAATTCAGTCATAAATATCACTGACAGAAGTTTGATGGGATGCGCGTTTAAAAATTTATTCTTCCACTATTATTTTAAGGGATTAATCTTAAATGGGGAACTCGAACTCCCACACTGTCGTAGATGTCTCCCGCAGTCGTTAAAAAAAGAGATATTCCTCACCAGCAGTCCAACTGTACGCAGTGCTACCGCGAGAAGTGGCGGCTAGACATCCGTCTCCAAATAGTTCATCGCCGTAAGGGCTTTCTCGGCCGATGAAAACTCTGAATCTTGTTGCATATTCGTATTTCCTGAAAAAATACACCTCATTCAGTCCATGGATTTTCAGGTCTTTATAGGAAACTTCAACCCTCGGGGCTTCCTCTATCCTGTATTCATTTCTTACAAGCCTCTCAACAGCGTAATCCAAGCAACTTCCGTCTATTTCTGCTAAATGTCCGACTTTAGACTTTTCTCTCTCAAACCAAGCAAACAACTGTGAGGATGCTTTCTAGCAGCTCTTAAAATGCTTCCATCCCCACCCCAGACAACAACTATTTCCGGCTCACTTTCACATAATTCAAGCCCAAGCTCCTTCAGTTTTTTCTTACCTTTTCAACTCCGGGTTTACCTTCAGTCCAAGCCTTCATCCGGGCAGAATCTTCGGAATGGCGAACCCTCATCTCCCAACAAAAGAGTATCGCAAAGAACTGAAGAGATGCATAAACGATCTAGGCTTTGTAGGGGTGAAGCTGCATCCCTTAGCTCACGCGGTCAATCCTAACCAGTCTACGGGAAAAAAGTCTTTCAGATCGCCTCGGAAGTAGGCATCCCCGTCATGCTTCATACAGGAAGCGGAATATGCCTTAAAGTTTGTTCAATGCAACTGTATGACTGGATGGAAACTATTAGTTGCATTCTACTTTTTTACTGTGCTCTTAGCCACTGAGGTCGCGATAATCACGTTGGGAATTCCAAACAAGAAGCGAGAAGATAAATAAGGAGTAGGCGCTTGTCTTTTGTTCAAAACTCATTATACTCGGCCAAGCGTACAGTCAAAGCGCCCTATGAGTGGCATAGAAAGCTGAGAGGTTTCATATCTAGCACAACTGAAGTATCTTTTAACTTAGTGATTAACATCATCGGGGTATGCCTCAACAAAAAACGTAATAGCTAGCTAGGCTCGAAGGTTTCACGTTTAAAATTTAATAAAAACTGTGTGTGCATGTGTGTCGGAGAAAAAATTTTAATGGAAGGATTAAATTTTTGTATTTGGTGATACGGGGTGGCTAAAGAGAATTGGGTGAAAATGATTGGTGGCATGGCCCTTTGGGTTCATCCTGTGTTTAAGAGGGCCGTGAGAGAAATTTCGGGCTGCGCCGACGCGATTCAAACACAGGTGGTGAATGAAACCGAGCTTAGGCCGCACGTCGATACGGAGATTTTCAAGGACGCCATCAAGATCGTGCATGACCACGGACTGAAGGTGGTTGTACATGTAAATCTAGGACATGTTGACCACCAAGGCGTCTACCCTGACACATATTGCCTACTTCACCCTGAGAATTGGATAAAGCAGCCGCAGGGTGGGAACCCAACCTCAAGGTGCTGCATCAACAACCCTGAATTCATCTCCTACGCGAGAAAGTTTTTCACGGGTTTCTTCGAAAAGTGGCGTGTGGACGGTTATTGGTTCAACGAACCCTATGTAGAGGCATGCGTCTGCGACTTCTGTAGGGAGAAGTTCAGAAGGTCTCAAGGCGAGGAAATGTCTGGGAAGGCCGACGAAGAAAACCTCAACTTTCAAACCCAATCCCTCATAGAGTACATATCGCTCGTAAGCGACATAGCTAAGGAGATGGGGATAACCACCGCGTGTGTGGCTAGACCTCCTACGACAGAAAAGATCATTGCCTTCTATAGAAGGTTTAGCGCGGTGAAGAGCCTAGACATCTTGGGGTCTAATATCTACTTCATGGGCCTCAATTGGGCTACTGAGGTGGTGAAGAAGTTTAGAGGTATCTGCGACGAAGGGGACAAGCTCTTCTACGCCTGTATTCAGGGATTTAAAATTTCCTCGGGAAGGGAGCATGAGATCTACGAGGCTGGGAGGATAGCGGCTGAGAACGGCGTCGATATCCTCTGCGGATGGTACCACTGGAGAGGCACCGACAACCCCGAGCGCACATGGGACACCACCTACAAGATGCTGATAGACTTCGGGAAAAGGAAGTGAACAAAGCCCTAATAAAACACCTCGGCTTTATTAACACGGACACCACTGGAGGAAACCCGCGAACCAGATGGCTTTTTCGGCTAATATACTGGGCGTGTTCTGCTAAAAAGAACGTAAAACGATTTAAACCTTGGTGAACTCAAGCTCTGTTCCAGGATTGATAGATTAAAGAGTATAAAATAACAAGGTCAACCTCACAGTCCCTTCTTAATAAAAGATGATCTAAAATGACTTCTTTCTCCTACTGAAAAGCGTAAACTGTCACATAACTTGGTGTTCTAAAATTGGTACAAGGTGTTCTAATGCATGGTAATAAATGGTTTCGACGTACAATGATATGTTGATTGATTGAAGATGAGGTTATCCGTTAAGATTTTTCTCTTACTTTCAGTGGCTGTTCTGGGAATTTGGATTTTTGATCACTATCATAACAATGACGACCTCGGTTTTCTGCCATTGTTCGTTCTTGGTATAATGTCGAAGTCTGTGGTTGGGGCTGTGTTGTGTGGTGTTATGGTGTCGCTAGTTACAGGACTTATTTAGAATCTACCCTGGATACAGCATCATTTGAGGCAGATATTATGGGCTTCCCTCTGGTCTGGCGGGTGACTATGACCTTTCAGCCTGATGAGTTTAGATTCACTGATTTTGCTATAGACATCATCTTTTGGATCCTCATTTCTTTCTTGGTTCTAATCATAGTACAGAACAGCACCTCGAACGGGTTGGCAACCATCATCACAGCAAGAGATCGATGAGGCAGCGGATAGGCTTGAGATTATATTGTTTCAAGCGACTATGAAAAAGCGTGATCAAGAATACAAACTGGACTATGTGGAGCGAGACGACGACGAGAGGGTGGAATATTTTCTGAAGGAGCATCCCAACCTCATCCCAGAGGTAAGGGACTACGATTTCGGCCGTAGAAGAGAGCGCATCTGGCCCGAGGACGCAAAGAGAATCCTGATGAGGGGAAAGGTTCGAGGCGTATCTACTGTTCCCTATGACAATGTAGAGTCATAGTCCAGCGAGGCGCTGAAGTAGCTGAAAAGGAACTACCAGTAGAAGAAACGGTATAGAGGCTTTTTTCGTTGATTTGTCCGATAATGGCCTGCCCCTAAATAACAGATCGGAAGAGAAATATCTGGAGGAATATGGGTAGAGACCTCATACTTGGTGTCGAGTCTATTTGTCATCGTATTCTTGAGACTCTTCATAGCAAGTCTTAAATATGGAGATGGAAATGACTTATTGTCAAGCACATAGACGATGAAAAAACGCTTGGACAACACTTTGCCAAGAAAATATTTGAGAAATTAGAATCTATCAATAGGACACTCTTGGAATTGAAGGAGAGACTTGAAGATCGAAGAATATCCTTTCACGAGAGGGAAATCCTCAAAAAAGACCTTCTTAACGATGGAGGATGGAAGAACCTATACTGCCAGAGATATTGCCGAAAAGACAGGGAGACATAGAGCCATTGAAAGCGCTATTCTGAACAAACTCTTTTCTCTTGGAGTTGTGGGAAAGAAGAGGGTAAAGAAAGGCGTTTACTATTTTAGAAGAGAATAACTGTTCTCCTCATTCTTTTGACTCTTAATTAAACACTTCCTCTAATTCTTTTTAATTCTCTCTTAATACTCTCAATATACTCTTCTATATCGGGAGGTGCCCACCTGTACTGTTGAGGTAATGTTTCCTTGGCAAAGATTAAGGGAATGTTTGAGACAAAAATAAGGGCCGAACTGATGAAAATAGCGACTTCAAGTTCCATTCTGTCTAGAAGAGGTAACACTGCGTAGCCAATGGCTTTTGAGAATTGAAATATTGATAGCCCGATAGAGTAGCAGGTACCCAGACTTTTCCTTGAACTAAACTCTCCCCAAAGAATCAAATAATAAATAACGAGAAAACCACCCCAACTAAAACCATTTATTATATTGAGGAAAATGTAGGCTGTATCAACCATAGTTAATCCGACCAATGTAGAAGCGATACCTAATATCATAAGACTAAATTGTAAAACTAATTTTCGACCTACTCTATCAGATAATACTCCTCCAACTAATGCCCCAAAACATGCTGCAAAACCTTTTAGCAACCTCGCAAAGTCAACGAGTGTAGAAAACTGAAGTTGCAGTGCTGTGAAAGCAATCTCTAAAAGAGTAGCATTGTTGAAACAGACTATGAACCAAGACGCAAAATAAAGGAGAAAATTCCTTTTTTCAAAGAGTGATCTTTCGTCAGTTGCTATCTCCCCTTTCTGTTTAAGAAACATGGTCGCGAATACGATAAGACATAGGAATATCAAAACAGTAAATGGTTCATGAGTTCCCCTTAGAAAAAATAAGAGTGGTGTAGACAATAACAAAGAAATGAACACAATTACACCTCCAATACGGCCCCTCTCTTCTATTTCCGTCTTTTCATAGAAGTAAAGATTGAATGTCAGAAATCCTAAACCGAAGAAGGCTCCTTGGATGCAAAGTAGAACGATAACAAGACTGAGACTCTGGACAGTCATCAAAATTAGGGAGGTAACCAATAAAGCAGTAGCCCAGGCACACATTATCTGAAGCCTATTCATTTTGGCAGTAAGAAAACTTCCCAAAATCAATGAAATAGCAATAGAGAGATTGATAAAAACGAGGAGAGTGTTAGTTAACCATGGTCTGCTAGGTGTTAGATTCGATATCAGAGGACCTAGAAAATAGTACACGTTGGATACAGCAAAATATAGCAGAAATAAAGCTATGAAGCTTCGTATGGTAATTCGCATCTTTCTGACAAAGAACGTATCAAAATATTCCTTGATTTCCACAATTTATAGTAAAGCCTATATATTTAATTTGTTTATCTTAATATTTAAGAGAGAGAAGAATAATGGACTTGAAGATAAAAGCCTCCACAATCGCATTCCATATACAGCGGCTAGCTGATTCATCAGAGGCTTGGGAAGCTGTTGAGAGAAAGGATAAGGAGTCTTTTAGGAAGGTGTGTGAGAAACTGAAGGTTCCTAAAAAATACGTCGACAGTATTTCAAGGATTGCGTTCTCCGAGGATCCCGAGCCAACCCAATGGCCATGGACTTAGAATTCCTACCTAGAAAGCGTTTTAAAAATTGCGTGCGGTTGCGCTTTAGCTAGAAGCACTAAATGTTTTTTTGCAACATTTTCTCTGATTCCTTCTAATGAGTTTAAAGCATCAGTTGCTATCTTGTCCATAAGCTCTTTAACGTGTACTATTGCGTTCACATCGAATAGGAGATCAACACATTTCTTTATCTCGTAAGGAGTTATCCTCTTCTTACGCGTAATAGACGAAATAAAATCTCGCGCTTTTGTGGAATGGTTGGCGGCCCAAAGAAGGGGATAAGGATAAGAGAAGGCTTTTATCTTATCAGCAAGTCGTGCTGAGAGGTTAAGAGCATCCATTAAGTCTTCTTTCAACAGGAACAATACACCAAGATCTACACCATATCTGCCAAGAGTTTCAACTTCATTTTCGGTTCCCTTTCCGATTATGGCACCTATCTTAGTACATGCCTCAATATCAGCAGCCTGTATCTCAAAAACATGAAGCAATTCTTGAGCATCCGCAAATTTGGCACGTTTCACCTGCATGTTCAAGACCTCGCCCTCAATTATTTTCACTGGGAAATCCCTAAAGACCCTGTTGATCTTAAGGAACCTGTTATTATCAATCTTATTTGACAACTCACTTAGGGCATCGTATACATTTGCTTTCACTATTACGGAAACTAGTAAAGAAGTATCAACCCCAAATTTTCTTGGCATCGTCAGGGAGAAGCGTGTACCAACCCACTCATGAAGGATATCATCCATGAGGCCCAAGTAGTAGCATTCTAAGACCATAGCCATCGAAGCTGGCAAAGTATCTTCAGCTCTTCCCCCAACAGCCTCACAGGCCAAGGAAATGATTGACGGCCTCAGAACATCACGCCTACGCTCGACCAGATAACTCAACGGCCCCCGAAGCTCTTCAGCTCTAATATCCTCAAGCAACACTTTCCTCGCTAAAAAGTCAGCTTCCCTACCCCTCTCTTCAAGGATCTTACCAATATCCTCTACATCACCCATTGAAAACTACTCCTCTTCCTAATTTTTTCTTGACCAAAAATGGCATATGATCATCCCCACCACGATCCACGCCGCATTAAATATAGCCACGAGAAGTTCAAGGGACACTTCATTCGACCTCTTCGTCTAGTAAAAATAGGATTCGGTTATTATTGTTTATGCATTCCTGTCTCAAGGTTTAAGTCCAGCGACAAGACCACTCCTTCTCTCCAGCTCAGCTTTTCTATTCTCAAGTTCAACTAACTTTCCTGCAAGTATTCTCTCAGCCTCTTGAAGTTTTAGCTCAAATTTCCCTCTCATTTGTCAAAGTCTTTTCTGAAGAGTTAAGGATGTTTTTGTCCAAAAACGGACAGAGCCACGACTAAACTGATTTTGTATGCGAAATTAAGGTCGATGATGGGATTTCCGAGTGTAGGGTGTTCTAATGTTGCGGTGTAGCGTTATGACCTCAGCAAACCTACCGTCATGACCTTCAAAGTTTTTCTGCGCTACTTTCTGAAATGAGGTTCTTGCTTCTCAGAAAAAGTAATATAGCCTGGAGAAGGATGTCTTTTTGATGATTTATGGTTCGAGAAGTCAGGGTTGTTGTTACGCTTGAGCCGATGAAGATGGTTCCGAAAAGGCTTCCGTATCCTGAGGAGGTTGAGGAGGGCGACTTCGTTGCGAGGCTTAGGATGTGTGGCATCTGCGGAACCGACCATCATATATGGGCTGGACATATGCCGGATCTTCCTTGGCCCATCATCCAAGGCCATGAGATAATAGGTGAGGTCTACGAGATTAGTGAGAAGACTGCTAATAGAATTGAGGCTCATGGACAACGATTAGTGGAGGGTGATAGAGTTCTATGGGGCGGGGCAACACCCTGTGGCGAATGCTGGTACTGCAGATGGCTTGCGCAGAATTACAGGGGAGCCCTATGTGAAGGAGGGATCGAATACGTGTTGGATGGCGTGACCTACAAGTGGGGAGGCTTCTCAGATTACATATATGCCAAAAATAAGGTGCCGTACAAGATCCCGGACGACGTATCAGACAAAGTTGCAGTTTTAACCGATACACTCGCGTCCGTCTGGGGGATCGATCGAGCCTTAGGCGGGATACCGGCAGCGAATGAAGGGCTCTTCTGGGGGCGGACGGCTGTTGTCCAAGGGTCGGGTCCCATAGGCGTCATGGCTGCTTTAAAGCTCAGAGAGTATAATGTTGAGAGGCTCATCATGGTCGGTGGGCCTGAGTGGAGGTTGAAGGAGGCTGAAAAATTCGGCGTTGATTACACCATCGACATCGAAGAGTTCACAAAGCCAGAGGATCGGGTGGCCGAAGTCAGGAGATTAACTGGGGGGAGGGGTCCAGACCTCGTCTTTGAGGGTGCGGGTGTGCCCGCGGCCTTCCCTGAGAGTATTGAGATGGTTAGGAGGGGCGGCATTGTTATCGAGGTTGGCCATTACACAGATGCGGGGAGCGTGATGGTGAACCCCTACAAAATATGTTACAAGGATCTAACTCTCATCAGTCAGTACGGTTTCAGCTTCCACCAGTATGATATAGCCCTCCGTCAGCTTATGAAGTGGTACAGGAATGAGGAATATCCCTTGGAGGATCTGGTAACCCACGAGTTCAAGCTTGAGGATGTTGAGGAGGGAATAAAGCTCCATCGACAGTGGAGGACACTGAAAGCAATAGTCATCCCCTGACATATCACGCTCTTTATCCTTTCTCTCCCATGGCCCTGACTAAAACTATAATCTTAATCATGTTCCTCAACGGTTTGTCTTAAAAACTTAAATAGAGCATCTAAAGAAAAAAGAGGGAATTGCGGCGGATATCGCCACGACGTTGCATAAATATTTCACAGGACCCTTAGTGATGCTGATGGGCAAAATCGTCGCTACCATGAAGATCTTTCCTGAAGATATAATCATAGGCACGGAAGAGTTGAAAGAAGCTATCGGAAAAGCCATTCCCGAAGGCTCGTCCCTTTACAGGGTTGATGAGGAGCCCATAGCATTTGGGCTAGTTGCGTTGATCGCTCATATAATGGTACCCGAAACAAGTGGCGATGAGCTTGATAAGGTCGAGGAGGCCATACGTAAGGTGAAAGGGGTAAGCGAAGTTGAAATCCTCCTCCTGAGGAGAATTTGAAAACTTAGATGTGAAACTTTCAGTAACATCTAAATAAGTCCCTGTGATACGCTAGCTCAATGGACAATCATTGTGCTGACTGGTCTACTCGAAGGATGATTTGAATGGTGCGTGAACTGCGGTTAAGGGTTGCAGAGGCAAAGCAGCGGGATGCTGGTAGGGGAAAGGCTAGAATAAGCGACGTAGCGATGAGCGCCTTAGAGGTCACGGCGGGAGAAATCATCGAGATCAAGGGTAAAAGGTCGACGGCCGTCGTGGCTTGGCCAGCCTACCAGGAGGACGTGATCAAGGACGTTATAAGAATAGACGGCCTGATCAGGAAGAACGCGGGCGTTGCGCTGAACGAGTATGTCACCGCCAGAAAGGCTGAATTGAAGGAGGCGCAGAGCGTCATCTTAGCTCCTGTCGACATGCGTCTGAACGTCGACTCGGACTTCATCAGCTTCGTCAAGAGCAGGCTTCTGGAGACACCTCTCGTCGACGGAGACTCGGTATTCGTAGTCATCCTCGGGAGCGCCATCCCCTTCACCGTCGTCAGGGCTAGACCTCACGGCATCGTAAAGGTCACACCGTCAACAAACCTACAGGTCCTGAGTGAGCCCTCGGCCGAGAAGAAGGGAATCCCGAGAGTAACTTATGAGGATGTTGGCGGGCTTCACGAGGAGATAAGGAGGACGAGGGAGATGGTTGAGCTCCCCCTGAGACATCCAGAACTCTTCCAACGCCTCGGGATCGAGCCTCCGAAGGGGGTGCTACTCCACGGCCCCCCAGGATGCGGCAAGACGCTGCTGGTCAAAGCCGTGGCGAACGAGTCTGACGCCAACTTCCTCGCCATAAACGGGCCTGAGATCATGAGCAAGTTCTACGGAGAGTCTGAGAAAAGGCTGAGGGAGATATTCGAGAAGGCTCAACGGGAATCGCCGAGCATAATCTTCATAGACGAACTCGACGCCATAGCCCCAAAGAGGGAAGAGGTGACAGGAGAGGTTGAGAGGAGAGTCGTCGCCCAGCTCCTCGCCCTAATGGATGGACTTGAAGCCAGAGGGAACATAATCGTCATAGGCGCCACCAACAGGGTCAACGCCATAGACCCAGCCCTGAGGAGGCCTGGACGCTTCGACAGGGAGATCGAGATCGGAGTCCCAGACAAACAGGGTCGACTTGAGATACTTCAGATCCATACGCGTGGGATGCCTCTGGCCGAGGATGTTGACCTTAAAATGCTGAGTGAGAGAACTCACGGATACACGGGCGCCGACATCGCCGCCTTGACGCGCGAAGCCGCTATGAAGGCTCTCCGCCGCTACTTGCCAGACATAGACTTGGTTGAAGAGCACATACCTCCAGCGATTCTGGAGAAGATGCAGGTCAACCTCGACGACTTCATAAAAGCTTACAGGGAGATCACGCCTACCGCCATGCGCGAGGTAGCCATCGAGATCCCAACCGTCCACTGGGAAGACGTTGGAGGGTTGGATGAGGTTAAACAGGCGTTGATGGAGGCTATCGAGTGGCCGATAAAGCGCCCCGAGATCTTCTCATCCATCGGCATCCACCCCCCACGCGGTGTTCTTCTCTACGGGCCTCCAGGATGTGGTAAAACCCTTTTAGCTAGGGCAGTCTGCACGGAGAGCGAGGCCAACTTCATCAGCATAAAGGGCCCCGAGATCTTCAGCAAATGGGTCGGTGAATCAGAGAAGGCCATAAGGGAGATATTCAGGAAGGGGAGGATGGCAGCGCCAGCTGTCATATTCATCGACGAAGTAGACTCTCTGGTTCCGAGGAGAGGGGGTGGATACTCGGACTCAGGCGTTACAGAGCGGGTTATCAGCCAACTACTCACAGAGATGGATGGGCTTGAGACCCTCCAGAACGTGGTCGTCATCGCCGCTACCAACAGACCTGACATACTCGATCCAGCTCTGCTCAGACCTGGCAGATTCGACAAAATGATATATATCCCAGAGCCCGACGAGGGTAGCAGGTTGCAGATACTGAAGATACACACCAAGAGTATGCCCCTCGCTCCAGATGTCGACTTAGCGTTCCTGAGTAAGGCGACTAAGGGGTACTCTGGTGCGGATCTTCAGGCGCTGTGTAACGAGGCGGCCATGAGTGCTGTGAGGAGAAACGATAAAGCTGTGGCCTTCGACGACTTCAGGAAGGCCGTGGAGAAGGTTGGGCCGACGATAACCCCTGAGATGGAGACTTGGTATAAGAGTGTTGCCCAGCAGTTCAGGAAGCCGGTTAGGCCGGCGACGCCCATCGCCTAAAGGGTTGAGAGCAGATTTGTCAAAGCTGTGGTATTCTCAGCCGCTTCACGCGGCGCTTATCGAGATCCTCCAGAAGAAGCAGGGTAGTCTGACAGACACTGAGCTGTACAAGGCGTTGAGGGAGAACTATGATGACCTGAGTTTCATCACCTTTAACAAGACGTTGATGAAGCTTGAGATAGAGGGTATGATCCACGTGTTCAATCTGACCAAGAACAAACGTGGCGTGGAACTTGTTAAAAGTTAACACAACCAGACTTGGCTTATGGAGTTGGTTTTACACGGTCGAGTGAAGGAAGGCTCACGGCTCGTAGGTTTAGCGGACATTCTAGGATTCTGGAACATGCTGAAAGGGTTATACGCATCCCAAAAAAGAGTGGGTAAATGGGCCTCATCTTTCGTCTATACTTCTTTCCAGAGGATAATTTTATGCCAGGCCTTAGATATCTCGGCGCGTTAAAGCCCACTAGCTTTTCTTCGACAGCAATGTTAAAGGGGTTGAAGGGATAATGTTGTGGTGATTAGGGGTTAACGGAGATGGGTGTGAACATAGGTGGTCTGATTCAGGCTAGGGAGGTGAAGTTAACCGATCTCGCTGGGAGGGTCATAGGCATAGACGGCCATAATGTATCATACCAGTTCCTCACCAGGATAAGGAAAGGGGGGACTGGCGAACCCCTCCGGGATAAGAGAGGCAGGGTGACTTCCCATCTGTCAGGGATCTTTTATCGGACAAGCAGCCTCATCGAGGCCGGCATTAAACCGCTCTTCGTCTGGGATGGGAAGCCTCCGAGCTTCAAGGAGAGGACGATCATGGTCAGAAGGGCTCTCAGGGAGGAGGCGAAGAGGAGGTGGGTTGAAGCCTTGGAGAGGGGTGAGGAGGCGATGGTCTACGCCCAAGCAGCGTCGAAGCTGACTCCAGAGATGGTTGAGGAGTCCATCCAGCTCCTAGACTACATGGGGATACCCTCTATACGGGCCCCGAGTGAGGGGGAGGCTCAGCTGGCCGTGATGGCGATGGAGGGCGATGTCTGGGCGGGGGCGTCTCAGGATTGGGACAGCCTCCTATTCAATTCCCCCCGTCTGGTCAGGAACCTTTCCATAACAGGGCAGAGAAAACTCCCCCGAAAAAGCGTGTACGTCGAGGTTAAACCAGAGGTCGTTGAACTGGAGAAGGGGCTCAAGAGTTTGGGGATAACGAGGGAGCAGCTGATAATTATAGGGGTGCTCGTCGGCACAGACTACAACCCTGGAGTGGAGGGGATTGGACCGAAGACTGCGCTGCGCTTGGTCAAGGAGCACAAGACCCTAGACCGCGTGTTGGCAAATGTCAAGTGGGAGGCTGATGTAGATGCTGAGAAAGTCTTCAACTTCTTTCTAAATCCACCTGCAACAAAGGCTTATGAGATCAGATGGAAGGAGCCTAACATGGATAAGCTGATCGAGTTCATGGTCGAGGAACACGACTTTTCACGGGAAAGGGTTGAGAAAGTCGCGAAACTATTGAGGGAAACCCTCTTAACAACCAAGGAAAAATCCTTAGAGAGCTTCTTCGGCTAACTCCTTGGCAGATCGAAAAAGAAAAACGCTCTTATAATGTCAATCATGATCTCTTAGGATCGCCTTCAACCTGCTACAATTACCATAATTAAAATTCAATATTTTCCCGTCTCTTCTCAAACTGGGATGGAAGGGTATATAGATTGTAGAAATATCTTTTTCTAGCGAGAGGTTGAGGTTCGGCCTTGGAGGTGTTTCCGCGAGGAACTCGTTCAAAGTTTCATCAATGATTTTTCGTAATCGACAACGATGTATTTCTTGCCTTTTTTGATTACCTTATGTCCCTCCTTTTCTAAAAGTTTCTTCTGCTCCTCAACTCCGCCAGGATATTTCTCGTTTATCACGCCACCAGTTTTCAGGGTGCGCCAGTAGGGAGTGGTGTCTTTCTCGCCTTTCTGTCTCTGTTCCTCAGCGGCGTTGGCCGCGATCCAGGCGAAGATACCGGTTGTTATTGGACAACCGATAGTTGCCTTGTGTTTTCTCGCTAGGGCAGCGCGTATCTCGTTGATGGTGACGAGTTTGCCCTTTGGCACCTTTTTCATCATAGCGTCCACCTCCATCGGTGCTGGGATAACTACCGTACCCGTACCCCACCTCTTACTCATTTTTTCGGTGATTTCCTCCACCCTCGACAGACCCTTACTATCATGCAGCTTCTCAACCCAACTCTTCTTTTTTACAGTCATGGCCTTGGCACCTTCCTCCCAAACTATGTGGTACACTTTCTCCCTCATGATATATCAATCTTTGGAGGAAAGTGGAATGGGATGCGAGTAGAGGAAAACGTATAAGCTATCTGAAGAGGCTTTGGCTCGCCATAGGTGATCTCGCGGATACACGGGCTCTTGGGTGAATAGTAGGCGATCTTATTTTTTCGTCAGCTATAACATGAATCTGATCGTGGTTAAACTCCGGTTGCTGTTCTTCAGTTTCGCTCAAGCTCTGATCGCGCAGTGGTATACCAGCTGCCCTAAAGTATTAAATACGAGTCTCGACGGGAATGACAGCATATGCTAGGAATAAATTTTTGGAGCTTTAGGCGATGGGCGGAACAGCTGCGGAAGAAGATGGATTTTCCCCTCGATGTGTTGGCGGTTCTTGAGAGGGTGAAGGAGCTAGGGCTAGAGGGCTACGAGATTTACACAACGGCTCAGATGAGAGGTTTGGACGAGGAGCATCTTCGAGCTATTAGACGGAAGGCGGAGGAGCTAGGGTTGTGCTTACAGTTCAGCGTTGTGAGACCGGCGGATCCCTCATTTGAGAAGATGGTGGTCGCTGCGAGTACTATGGGAGCTGGGGTTGTCAAGACGGTTCTTGGGATGTGCAGCAGGCCCAAGATCATTAAGACCTACGAGGACGCCCGAGCCAATGTTAGGCGGTACAAATCGGAGCTCATGGAAGCGGAGAAGATCGGTAGAATATACGGGATGAGGATCGCTGTAGAGACCCATTTAACCCTCACCGCCGACGAGTGGATAGAGGTCATGGAATATGCTGGGAGTGAATACCTCGGCATATGCCTCGACACAGCGAACTGCTTCTGGACGGCTGAGGACCCTGTTGAAGTGGCTCAGAAGCTAGCACCCTACACGAACTCAACCCACCTCAAAGACGGGCGGTTGAAATGGACTGGGGAGGAGTTCCAGGTGGATTGCGGTATCCCTCTAGGTCAGGGGCATGTGAACTTGCCGATGATAGTGGGCATCCTAAAAAGAGCGAGACCAGACCTGGCCCATACGATAGAGTGTGTTACGGGAATGCCGTTCCTTCTACCGTGGCTGGACGATGTATTCTGGAACACCTTCAAGCAACGGGATGCTCGGGATTTGGTGAAGATGCTTAAGTTTATCAGGGACACGCCTCAGACCGGGTGGGAGCCTGTTCCCGACATGAACAGTATGTCTGTGGAACAGCAGATAGAGTATGAGTTTTCATGTGTCAAGAAGTCCGTTAGCTACGCGCGGGAGAGGCTAAACCTATGAGCTCAACGGTAGCCTCCTCGACGTGCTTTTTAGGCCGGGTTAGAGAGGAGTGAAGTCTTATATGTCGAATAAAGGAGAAATAGACGATGAAGTGGTGACATAGATGGCTAGAGTGAAGGCAACAGTGATAAGGAAGATAGGAATAGAAGAAATCTACGGCAAGAACCTACCGAAGGTATCGAAATCCTTCAAGAGCCCGTGCCAGTGGCCGTTCAAGGAAGGTGACACGTTCGTATTTGAGCGCGGCAAGCCTGTGCCTGAAGGATTCTGCCCTTGGGCGTACGCCGACCTACAGAGGGACATAGTGCATCTGATGTTCGACGGCGACTTTCCCTGGATGGATGAGAAAGGCGTAACCTACGCCACATGTACGGACGGTCTGAGGCCCGTGGCCTTCAGACTGGAAAGGATAGAATGAACCCTTTTTTTTGCACTCCACAGATTATCTACTGTTTTAGAACATCCCGCTGCTTGCCCTGTCCCTCACTTGGTCCTGATACCTGTGCAGCCCATCTTCCAGTGTCAAGGCCTACGAGGAGGACTTCCTCGGGGAAAACTTGAGTACGACTTTACTCCCGTCTTTCAGGTTGAGCCTGCTCTTCAGATGAACTGGCGCGATCACCTCTATCACGGAGGCGTCATAGTGAGTTCGATCTATTATTATAGCCGCTCCTTCGACCTCACCGTTTATCGTTGTCGGATAGCATCGTACGTCGCCGAATAGTCTTCTCCGCCCCTTAAACCCCTTGA
>Ga0315314_1002069_pt1 | contig 16980 bp, 16 predicted proteins | sample TDP9_MG_FD_203631 | JGI IMG/M metagenome (GOLD analysis project Ga0315314, IMG submission 203631) | Freshwater sediment microbial communities from Lake Towuti, South Sulawesi, Indonesia - TDP9 | ecosystem: Environmental > Aquatic > Freshwater > Lake > Sediment | place: Indonesia: South Sulawesi...
ACAGAGATGTCGGATTACCGCCGACCCATGGAGCAGGTTCAGGAGCAACTCCGGAGGGTCGGGATCAACCTAAAAATGGATGTCATTGCCCATTCTGCCTTCCACTCGCAAATCCGTAAAGATGTCAATCCCCTGGTCCTTTATGTGTGCGCCCGCTTCCCAACCGCAGATCCCATACTGACCCAGTTCTACTATTCAAAATCAATCGTTGGTACACCCACGGCCATCACCAATTTCTCTCACTACAACAAGATTGACGATTTGATTGAAAAGGCGAGGGTGGAGATCGATTCCAAGAAACAGAAAGCCCTTTGGACAGAAGCACAGAAGAAGATCCTTGAGGATGCGGTGGCCCTTCCGCTCTGCATCACAAAGTTTGTCTTTGCGAGAAAGACGAATGTAGATCTGGGATATGAGATGAGATCGACACTGACCTTAGTCACCACCATGAAAGAGACCACAGATATTCGCAAATAATGGGCCAGTGCGTATCCAACGGGGCACCCTATCCTTTGATAGGGTGCCCCAAAACTTTCTTGGGTAAAGAAGGATGCTCAAATACGCTATCCGAAGGATGATTTTCGTCCTCCCCACCCTCTGGGCGGTGGTAACCTTTGTCTTTTTCTTGATTCGCATTGTTCCAGGGGGTCCTGCTGTTGCGGCTCTCGGATCATATGCCACGGAAGAATCTATTCGGGAACTTGAAAAACAGATGGGGCTCGACAAACCGATTCTGATGCAATATGGGATCTTCCTCAAGGACCTTTGCCGGGGAGATTTGGGGAAATCTTTAATTACCAATAAACCCATCTCCCAGGAAATCTCCAGGGCATTACCCTACACATTGGATTTGGCCATTGGAGGAATGATCATCGGAATCCTTTTTGGAATCCCAACGGGCATCATCACGGCGCTAAGGAGGAATCGTCCACCAGACTATATCGGTAGAATCCTCTCCCTGGTAGGCATCTCCATGCCGGAGTTTTACCTTGGTATCTTACTGATGTATATTCTTGCCATCAAACTTCCTCTCTTTCCCGTCTTGGGAGGCGGAGATCTCAGCAACCTGAGTAGCCGACTGTATCATCTGTTTCTTCCAGCTCTTACCTTAGGGATTATCATGACAGCCTTTATCAGCCGCATGGTACGCTCCTCTATGTTGAACGTTCTCAGAGAGGATTATGTGAGAACAGCAAAAGCCAAGGGACTTCATGAAAGGGTGGTCATTTATAAACACGCCCTTCGGAATGCACTGATTCCTACAGTGACAGTGATTGGAATCTATATGAGTATTTTAATGGGCGGGTCGGTTCTGACAGAGATCATCTTTAGCAGACCTGGTTTGGGAAAGATGATGGTTTTCGCGGTGAAGGACAGGGATTACATCGCCCTTCAATCCGTGATCATCATCTTTTCGGCCTTCGTCTTTCTCTTTAACCTCATCACCGATCTGCTTTATAGCATCATCGACCCGAGGATCGAATATCATTAAGAAGCACGATGTCAATCAGCCAAAGAGAAATTCTTATAAAGACGTTTAAGAGTAACAAGACCTCTGTGGTCGGCTTGTTCATGGCCTTCTGTGTGGTCATCATCGCCCTGATCGCTCCCTGGATCTCTCCTTATGACCCCATCGCACAGGACATGAATATTCAGCATGGCCCCCCGGGTTGGGCACATCCTTTTGGGACAGATAGTTATGGAAGGGATCAGTTTTCGAGAATCCTATGGGGTTCAAGAGTTTCTCTCGTGGTGGGCATCCTCTCTGTTCTTTTTGCTATGGCTGCAGGCATTCCCCTCGGCATGCTTGGAGGCTATAAAGGTGGAAGAATTGACAACCTTGTTCTCCGTTTCATTGACATCTTCATGTCCTTTCCCATTGTGATTCTGGGGCTCCTTGTCTTGGCCATCATGGGTCCAGGTCTGATCAAGATTGTCATTGCCATCGGTGTTGCCCTCACTCCTCGTATCGCCCGTTTGGCTCGTGGATCAACCCTTTCTGTCAAAGGAAAAGAATATATAGAGGCAGCCCGGGCTGTAGGGCAAAATGACGGGAAGATTATGTTCATTCATGTCTTTCCCAATATTTTTGGGGATATCCTGGTAATGGGGACGCTTTGGGTCGCCACCGCTATCATTGTTGAAGCAAGCCTCAGTTTTATCGGCTTGGGTGTGCGGCCTCCAACCCCCAGTTGGGGAGCTATGATCCGGGATGGTTTAGATCAACTTACCAATGCACCTTGGCTCTCCATCTTCCCTGGCCTCGCCATCTTCACCTCTGTCTTTGCCTTCAACCTCATCGCGGATGGACTCCGAGATATCTCTGATCCGAAATTAAGAGGCTAAGAATAGTTCGGAGTATTTTGTTCGGAGTTCGGAGCAATTAAGATTTGATCCCAATCAATAGGGCTTATTCCGCAAAGAAGGTTTTTGGAGACTCCTTGCTGAAATCGTAATTCCATAAGATCACCTTAAAGGCGTCGATTACAATCAGTAATCGAGCATTGAGGGTTCGGGGGTTGAATGCTCAGCCGGTTCCACACTTCCCAAGATAACCTATTTGTGCTAAACGAGGCACATCAAATGACAATATTTGTCACCCTGGCCCACTTCTGGACCTACCCTCTAAAAAATCCTTTTAAATTTCAATGCATCAGAAGTGTGTTTGCGTGGCGTGATATTTGCTTTTAAAATTGGTTTAACTGGATGAATAAAAAAGCTATTGACAGGTAATTTTATTTGGTATAATAAGGACAAACTGGGAAGGGGCTCTTAAATGCCAAGAGATCAGCGGGTTTCTATCATTAGCCGTATCCAAGATGCTCGTCGCTCAAGAATCTTAGTCTATGTAACTGGAGATCGGCGTGGCTTAGAGACTAAAATTGCCTCTGATATATTTCCAATGGTTCACCGACATCTGATACAAATCGGACATCAGGACAAGATCGACTTATTCTTGTACAGTACTGGGGGAATAACAATTGCTGGCTATGCACTGGTAAATCTTATCAGGGAGTTCTGTGGAAAATTCAACGTCATAATCCCATTTAAGGCTTTAAGTTGTGCCACCCTAATTTCCTTAGGGGCAGATGAAGTCGTCATGACTCCAATGGGACAATTAAGCCCAATAGATCCATCAGTTGAACATCCTCTTGGCCCAATAGTCCAAATTCCTGGTCAACCAGCACGAATTGCGCCTATGAATGTTGAAGATGTTAATTCATTCCTCGATCTGGCAAAGAAGGAGTTTGGTTTACAGGAAGAACAGTCATTGCAGAAAGTTTTTGAACTTTTGGCCTCCAGAATCCACCCAGTGCCTTTGGGAGCTGTTCATAGAAGTAGAGAACAGATTGCTTTCTTAGCCTCAAATCTGATGAAGTATCATTCCGAAGATGAAGAGCAAATTGGAAAGGTTACTGAAGTGTTGATCAGGCAAAGATTTTCACACGATTATATCATCAGCAGAAAGGAGGCAAAAGAAACTCTTAAGCTTAATATTGTTGATCCTGACAGAAACCTCACCGACCTTGTAATTGAGTTGTTTCAAGCTTATAGCAATATCTTAGAGTTAGATATACCTTTTAATCCTGAGATAGTATTACATACAGCCGAATCGGGAGTTTTTACATTCAATAGGGCCTTTATTGAGTCCTCGGCATTAACCCATGTCTTCAAGACGACCAAAGAAATACGTAGAGTGCAGGTTCCGCAGCCGAATATCCCAATTCCAATGACAGGATACCAGGAAAGAATTCTTGCAGAAGGCTGGGTTGAAGACAATCAAATCTAAAGGGGTGAAAAATATGGATCTTCCAATCTTGTCAACATATAAGACAGGTGGGTTAAGCACAATGTCGCAGTTAACCGATTTCACTTCAAACGAAATCTTCTCTGTTAGTACAGACACCACTGAAGTTGAAATTATTTCACCTGTATCTGTACTTCCAGTGCAGGAGAATTTCCAAACCTAAATTGTGTGGGACCGTTGTTGACTTCGTTGAATTACTGAGTCCCACCTTCTTCATTTCATCATCCTTTACCCCCCGGTTCTAAGAGAGCCTATATGTTAGCCTCATGCTTTTCGTTATCCATTCTTTCAACCGGTAATCTTCAACCGCATTCCATATATTGATGTGAAGACTTGTACGTGAAACCGACAACGACGGGAAAGTTCGGAGTATTTTTTATGTCTCCGAACTCCTGGCTTCCTACCTGCGGCAGGCAGGCGAACTAAGAACTAGGCCGTTTCGAAATGGCAGGCGACGAAATGACCACCTCCGATGTCCGTCAATTTCGGAACGTTCGTTTCGCAGACACCCTTCTTTCGTGGGCAACGGGTGTGGAAATGACAACCTGGAGGCGGACGCATGGGGCTCGGGACATCCCCTTCCAAGATGATCCTCTTCTTGGTGATATTCGGATCGGGCACAGGAATCGCAGAAAGGAGCGCCACCGTATAAGGATGGACAGGTGAGGTATAGAGCTCTTTGTCTCTTGCGAGCTCCACAATTCTCCCCAGGTACATCACGGCAATCCGATCACAAACATGCTCCACCACAGCAAGATCATGGGCGATGATGATATAAGAAAGTTTGAATTCTTTCTGGATATCCTCCAAAAGGTTGATCACTTGGGCTTGAATCGAGACATCGAGAGCGGAAACAGGTTCATCTCCAATGATCAGCTTCGGATTGAGGGCAAGGGCTCTAGCGATTCCAATCCTTTGTCTCTGACCGCCACTGAATTCATGGGGGTAACGCCTGGCATGGTCAGGGCTGAGACCTACTTTCTGGAGAAGATAAGCAATTCTCTCTTTTCTCTCTTTCTTATTCCCAACTTGGAAGACGTTTAAAGGCTCTCCGATGATCTGTTCCACGGTCCTTCGAGGATCGAGTGAAGCGTAAGGATCTTGGAAAACAATCTGCATATCTCTCCGAATGGAACGCATCCCCTTGTGGTCAAGTTTGCAGACATCTTTTCCATCAAAGAGGATCTCTCCCTCGGTGGGTTCGATCAACCTCAAGATGACACGAGCCGTTGTGGATTTACCACAACCACTTTCTCCAACCAACCCTAAACTCTCCCCTTCGTTGAGATAGAAGCTTACTCCATCAACGGCATGGACATAACCGATGGTCTTGGAGAAGATTCCCCCCTTGATCGGAAAATATTTCTTAAGATCTTTTACTTCAAGTAAAGGTTGCATCATATTGCTTTCAAATCCCCCCTTTACTAAAGGGGGGCAAGGGGGGACTACTCGCCCGCCAGCCAGCAAGAACTGAAATGACCTGTTTCAATTTCTTTGAACCCAGGTTCTTTCTCTTTACAGATGTCCATCACGGAAGGACACCGGGTTGAAAATTTACACCCCGCAGGAAGTTCATAGAGACTGGGAACAACTCCTGCGATCTCATTCAAACGGACTTTCCCGCGACGGATCTTATCTCCTAAAATTGGGATGGATTTGATGAGGCCCACCGTGTAGGGATGCTGGGGATTTTCAAAAAGGGTCTTCGTCTTTGCCTCCTCCACAATCTTACCTGCATACATGACGATGACTCGTTTAACTGTCTCGGCGATCACCCCTAAGTTGTGCGTGATGAGGATGATGGCCATTCCCAGTTCTTCTTTCAATTGATTCATCAAGTCTAAGATCTGCGCCTGAATGGTCACATCCAAAGCCGTCGTGGGCTCATCGGCAATCAAAATCTCCGGATTGCAGGCCAGGGCCATGGCGATCATCACCCTCTGCCTCATCCCGCCGCTCAACTCATGTGGATACCGCTCTACAGTCCTTTCTGGTGAGGGTATGTTGACCAGTTTGAGCATCTCGATACTTTTCTCGAGAGACTCTTTTTTGGATAAGCCTTGATGCAATCTAAGAGTCTCTTGAATCTGATTTCCCACAGTAAATACGGGGTTGAGGGAGGTCATGGGTTCCTGGAAGATCATCGAAATCCTGTTTCCTCGAATCTTTCTCATTTCATCTTCCGTAAGCTCTAAAAGATTTTTCCCTTTAAACAGAATTTCTCCACTCACGACTCTACCGGGAGGCACTGGAATGAGACGGAGGATCGAGAGGGCCGTGACGCTCTTTCCGCAACCAGACTCACCTACCACGCCCAAGGGCTCTCCTTTTTCCAGTTGATAGTTGACCCCATCAACCGCCTTGGCCACACCTTCATAAGTGAAGAAGTAAGTCCTTAAATCTTTGATCTCAAGAATCCTCTGATGATTCATACGAGGCCTTTATCTCTCAAATCATAAATGGTCGTAAGATCTTTTAACCCTGTCGGATGGCCATGGAAATCTATAATCTAATCTTCTTCAACCAGACATCTGGGTTCTTGAATAAGGTAATTTTTTTTCCGATGCCCATCTGTTCCGCATTCTGAAAGACACGGTGGGTTTCGGAGAGATCATGAATTGCCAAACCAATGGGATTAAATAATATCCTCTGTTTCTGATCGGTTCTCCCTTTCTTGATCCCTGCAACCACCTTTCCAAGATTTCAAGTAATATGGTCTTCTTGAATGATTCCATCATGGACAGCACGCCAACTGACATCCACACCATGATGCTTCACCTGGAACCAGTCATCCACAAAGACGAGGTCCATGACCCGTAGGGCTTCGGTGCACGTATCCCAGAATGAACTCTCTGCGTGGAAGACTCCTTCTTTATACCATTCCGCCTTGACATAAGGTGTGCTCGCAATCGTCGCCGTACTGATGATATCTCCTTCTCGAAGGGCAACCTCAGCACTCTTGGCTACCTCAATCTTCATCTGGGAAGGATCGCTCATCTCCTTTGCAAATTTTTGCGCCGTTTTTTGTTGATGTCATAAACCCTGCATGTTTCCAGAGAAGGCACAGCTTTTTTCATTCCCATAAGCTGTGTACGTCCTTGAACACTAGCACCGACCAGTCCAAAAATTTTGGAATCGCCATTGGCAAGATATTTTGCTGCGACGCCTGCTGCTGCACCGGTCCGCATGGCGCTGACAATTGCTCCGTCCATGACGCAAGAGGGGATGAGGGTTTCAGGATCGACAATGATAATCAGAGCGCTTGCCCTTGGCAGCCCATATTTTGAGGGTTCCAAGGTTGGGCCGGAATGAATTTGATACCGGCTGTATTCACGGGACCTATAAGATCCCTTTTCTCTAACTCCTCTCGGTATGGTTCGCCCCCTAACCATGAAGGCATGGACATGATACGGCCTCTTGTTTCTTCTGTCTCAGGACCTCCCCAGCGGATGACAGGTCTACCCGGCTGGAATAAAATCGCCTTTTCCATGGAGGAAGAAAGACCGTTCGACAGCTTTTATGGCACCGCCCATATCTGTCCCAGCAGCGGCGATGCAATCTTCCTGGCTTAGATATAGAAATTCCCGTTTCTTGCTCACCACTCTTTACCTCTCTTTCTCTTTTGGAATATATGTCTTGAAAATCCCGAAAATATTATAACTTATAGTAGATTGTCCTCAAAATGCAAGCCAAAAACACGAGGAGTTCAACCCCTTTTCCCGGTTAAGAAGTAGTGCCTTAACTCCTCGAAACTCAATTGAGCTAATTTCAAATTTTCCAGAGTTCTCCCTTTGGCATAAAAATCAGTATCATTAACCACTGAAGCAAGGTGAATCATAGCTTCATAGGTTGGCATGAGTATCCCTGCTTTTCGAGCTAACGAGACTGCGAGACAGGCTCCCATCGGTATATCTTCCGTAACATAACGATCTTGCATGCTAAAGGGTCCTTGGCTCGAGGTTGCTGCAAATTGGTCCACGGTCATATTGAAACAATCCCAGAAAATCTGGTCATAGGTGTAAGGCGGATATCCAAATGCTTTAAACAGGGCTGACCGCTCCTTATCCATGCTGTCAATGACCTTCTTCACCGAAGGCGTGAGTCCTTCTTTGTACATCCAGAATTCACCTTTTGAGTATTCTATTCTTCCCATGTTGAGTAAGGCACCTACCGGATGGACAATAATATTGGGGTTGTAGAGCGCAGGCTCCAATACACTGGCCGCCGGTTGAACCACATCTGCATAAGTCCCAAAAAGGGCCTTCATGACGACCTGAGTATCGGTCATTGGCAAAGCGGCTAACAACATTCGAGGGCCATCACCTCTGTGAATGTTTACCGTTCCAGGTCCTTGTAGACGCCTGCAACAGTAAGGAAACGTCACCCCCTCCGCCAGAAAAACCCGACGATCCATTCCTGTTTCATCCCATACTTTTCGAAAAACCAGTGTCCCTCCACTCCCTGGCCATAGCACCACTGTCCGCCCTTCTGACAGATGGGGTATGAGTTCCTGCGCGACTCGCTCATGTCCTAAAGCTTGCGTTGTAACCATAATCAAGTCTGCTCGTCGAACCGCCTCAGAGAGATTCAAGGTCGCAAGGGCTATTTTCGCAAAACCTGTTCGGGCAATTCCGGTCACATGAATTCCGCCTTGGCAATAATCGGCTTGATGTTCTCAGCATATTCGGGAAACTCAAAGAGGCGGCATCGATGCCCCGCCAAAGTCATATCCCCTGCTATCGCTGAGCCACCATTTCCAGCTCCAATAATGCAGATCTCTTTATCTCCCATATTTCCCTCCCCACTCGACAAATAAAGACTGCCCGACAAATCTTCTAAATCTTAACAATTTGAATCTTGTTCGGCAACTTCTTAGATAGAGGGGATAAAACCATTTTCATTCTAATTAAATTATGTTATGAAGAATTTGTTATTTAAGGAGATTTCACTTATGAAACATTTCTTTGATACCTACCGACAAAAAACACCTCTTTCAGAAAATCTCTTCAGACGGTCCAAAGAGGCGATGCCAGGAGGAATCTCTCACAACATCCATTACTTTCCGCCCTATCCTTTCTTTCTTAAGAAGGCAAAGGGTTCTAAGATCTGGGACATGGATGGCAATGAATACGTGGACCTCTGGATGGGTCACTATACCAATATTTTGGGCCACCACTCGGAGATCGTCGTCGAAGCGATCGAACAACAATTAAGAGAAGGAATCCACTGGGGCATCCTTTTTGAGAAGCAGGTGGAGTGGGCTGAACTCATCCGAGAATTAATCCCCTGTGCAGAGATGGTGCGATTCTGTTGTTCAGGAACCGAGTCGACGATGTATGCTGTCCGCCTCGCCCGTGCCTACACCCAGAAGAAAACCATCTTAAAGATCGCAGGGGGCTGGCATGGGGCTAATTCCGATCTCTCCGTAGGTATCAAAATGCCTTATGAAAAAGAAGAAAGTCTCGGCCTTTTGCCCGAGCTTCAGAAATACACAAAGGTGGTCCCATTTAATGACATTCCTGGGACATTGGAAGTCATCGATCAAAATAAGAATGACGTCGCGGGAATTATTCTCGAACCTGTCATTGGCGAGGGTGGGTTCATCCCTGCTACTACCGAATATCTAAAAATGCTTCGTTCAGAAACAGAGCGGTTCGGAGCCCTCCTCATCTTCGATGAAGTGATCTCAGGATTTCGGGTGGCCTCAGGTGGAGCTCAGAAAAGGTTTGGCATCACACCGGATCTGACGGCATTGGGAAAGATTATGGGTGGTGGGTTGCCCGTGGGCGCTTTGGTGGGCAAAAAGGAGATCCTCGAGAAGACCTCTCCTGAAAAGAAGGCCAACAAGTGGGAAAGGATCCTGATCGGCGGCGGAACCTTTTCTTCCAATCCGCTCACAGCAGCAGCCGGATTAGCAATGCTTCGCCATTTGAAGGATTACGAAGAGGAGGTCTATCCCCTTTTGGATACCAGAGGGGAAAAGGTGAGAAAAGGTGTTCAGGAATCCCTCCGTCGTGAAGGAATAGATGCCATTGTCACAGGAATCGGCTCTCTATTTCAGACCCATTTCCCATTGCAAAAAGGGGGGACGCTCGATTCCCCTCATTCGATCCACCGCTTTACCGATATAGAGAAAAGAGAGGTTGAGTTTCGCATCCGGATGCTCACAAAAGGTGTTCATGTGATGCATGGCGGAGGTAGTCTGTCAACAACCCACTCTGACGAGGATATTGAGAGGATTATCGAGGCTACAAGAGAGGTTGCCAAAGAAATGGCCGAGACTTGATCGCTAGATTCGGAATGCGCCTGCCTGCCCGCAGGCAGGGATTGCGGGTTAAGGATTTTAACTTTGAGCTTTGAACATTCAACTTTAAACTTTATAATTTTATAAGGAGGGGCATCATGGGAAATTGGGCAGCAAAGACATGGGTATGGGCATTATTCTTCACGATGATTCTCGGAGGGATGGCTATGGCAAAAGAGGCAGGAAAAATTGGGGTGATTGTGGTCGATGTCCAGGGAGATTTTACAAAATTCAAGAATGGCTCTCTGGCCGTGGAAGGCACGGATGAGGCATATATCAAGGCAGTCGAAGAGAATACAAAGAAACTGAAAGATGCAGGCTTCCCAATTTATGCCACTCAGGATTGGCATCCGGCGAATCATGCCTCGTTCTTTACTAATCACAAAGGGAAGAAGGCCTTTGATGTGATCAAACTTCACGGAAAAGACCAGGTCCTCTGGCCTCCCCATTGCGTTCAAAAGACCGCTGGAGCAGAGATCCTATTGGACAAAAAATTATTTAAGGCCGTCGTGAAAAAAGGGATGGATGCGAAATATGATAGCTACTCGGGTTTCCAAGACGATGGCGGAAAGAAGACCGAGATGGATAAAATCCTCAAGAAGGACCAGATCAAAAAATTGGTCGTCTATGGCATCGCCACGGATTACTGCGTGAGAGCGACGGCACTCGATGCGGTCACAGCGGGGTATAAAGTCATATTCGTTAAAAACTTAAGCAGAGGAGTCGCTCCGGAAACCTCTCAAAAGGCGATGGGGGAGATGAAGGCCAAAGGGGTCGTCATCCTCGATGATCTGGACTTGGAAAAAATCAAAGCCAATTAAAAACGCAAAAGGGGGACAGGCTGCTTTTTCCGCCACCGAAACCCCATAATCTTACCCTCACAAATTTTCAGTTCAAATGGGATTTAAAAAAGTAGCCTGTCCCCTTTTTCTAAACAAACCGTCCACAGCTTTTTCCGCAACGATCTCGGCATCGTGGACAGAATCGCTGATTCCAATTCCCTTGTAGGCACATCCGGTCAGAAAGATGCCCGGGAGGAGATTTGTTCTCTCTTCAATCCGAGCCACTTTTTCTGAATGACTTACTAGATATTGAGGCATCGACTTTTCCCATCGATAGATTCTTGTCAGAATGGGATCGCCCTCTACCTCTACAACTTCCCTCAGTTCCTCTTGAACCAACCTCAGCATCTCATCATCATCAAGGCTGAGGAGATCCTCATTGTTGGCTCCTCCCACAAAGACCCTAAGCAAAACATGGCCCTCTGGAGCCCGGTAGTTAAATTTAACTGAAGTATAAGTGGAGGCCATGATCTTTCTCTTTTCTGACCGAGGGATAATGAATCCAAACGCGTCCAAGGGGTCATGAACCTGAGAGCGTCGATAGGCCAAGGAAACAGTTGCGCTGGAAACATAGGGAATGGTGAGAAGGATTTCAGAAAGTTTTCCATCCATCCCTTTGACAATCTCTGCTGTAATGAAAGCGGGAGTGGCTAAGATGATTGAATCTGTCTCAAGAAGTGTTCCATCTGATAATTCGACTTGATAATTCCCTTTCTCAGCCTTTTTCAATCCCACGACCTTCTTCTTCAGGCAAATCTTGTCCTCTCCAATCTTCTCTCTCAGACAATCGACCCACTCACCCAATCCGTCTTTAAGGGCTAAGAACATAGTCCTTTTGGGCCCTTCCTTCTTCTGCCATTCGTGGGCCATCTTTCTTCGCGCCAGCATCCCACGGATCAGGCTTCCATACTCCTTCTCTATCTGGACGAACTTGGGGAAGGTACTGCTTAAACCCATGGTCTCTGGCGTCCCGGCATGAATCCCTGCCACCAAGGGTTCTGCAATCTTTTCCAATGCCTCCTCACCCAGGCGACGCCTGACAAAATCGGCAAGACTCTCCTCCTCATCCGATTCCTTCTTCGGGATGAAAAGATCCATCCCCATCCGAATCTTCCCTGGCCAGGAGATAAGAGAACTCTTGATGAAGGGCATGAAACTGGTGGGGACCATCAGCATAAACCCTTCTGGTAATTCATGGAGTTTACCCTTGGAGAGAATAAAAACCCTCCGATTCTCATTCGTATTGAGAATCCTATCTCCAAGTCCAAGCCTCTCGCACAGGGCAAGAGCCCACGGCTTTTCATAAAGGAAGCAGTCCGGACCCCCCTCGATGACGAAATCATTCACCTTCTCGGTAAGGATGCATCCACCTACCCTATTCTTCTCATCCAGGAGTTGGAGGTGAAGGGTTTCCCCGATTTTCTTTGCTTTTTCTAGTGCAAAATAGGCGGCAGCCAGTCCAGCGATGCCACCACCAAGAACCACGAGTCGCTTCATGCTCACCCTCACCCCTACCCTCTCCCCTCAGAGACTGTGTCACAATTACTATTCTGTCACCCTGCCCTGAACTTGATTCAGGGTATTTCAGGGTCTCGTAACTCTTTGATTTTGTTAGATGCTGAAACAAGTTCAGCATGACATTTTTGACCATTCCACCAATTGCGGCACAGTCTCTCAAGGGAGAGGGGATAGGTTGTGTATATGTTCTTCAACAATATTCGATAAAGCTTCAATAAATTGATCAGAAATGTTGAGGGAAGAAGTTCGTCTCAACTTTATACCCAGAGATTCAGCCTTCTTTCGATAAACAATATCTATATCGTAAAGAATTTCGATATGATCTGAAACAAACCCAATCGGAACGATGAGAACCTCGCGAATTCTGTTTCGCGAGAATTCTTTCAGAATCGATTCAACATCAGGTCCTACCCACTCCTCGGGCCCGGCACCCTTACTCTGAAAAGCAATATGCCATTTTCTTGGCCCGAGGCCCTCAACAACTCCTTTTACACTGGCCTCAAAATCGTTGAGATAGGGATCGCTTTCAATAGTCGTTCTTGGAAGGCTGTGGGCGGTGAAGACAAGATGAACCTCCTTCCTCTCTTCCGGATCGAATTCCATTAACCCTTCCTGGATTTTCTCCCGAACCGCCTCGAAAAAAAGGGGATGCAAATGCCATCCCACGACAAAGGAAATTTCCATTTTCTCCTTTAAATCTTCTTTAACCCTATTGACCTCTTCGATGTAAGCTCCTGTGCTTGCGCGGGATCGAAACAGTGCCATTGGAATGGCGATCACCTCGTGGATCCCATCTTCAAGAATTTCTTTCATTGTCTCTTCTATCAGAGGATGCCCGTAGCGCATTCCAATATAAGACCTGATGGGATAGCCCTTCATCTTCAGCCTTTCCTCTAAGGCCCTTGCCTGCCTACGTGTGATTTCCGGAACGGGAGAAGAACCTCCAATCATTCGATAACGCTCTTTGATCCTTTCCAATCGCTCTGGAGAAGCTCTCTTCCCTTTGAAGAGACGAATCAAAAAAGATTCAACCTCCTCCAAGGAACGAGGTCCCCCGAAGGCCAAAAGGAGAATGGCTTTCATCAGACGATCTCCCGCCTTGAACTATAGCGATGAACCGCTTCAACTAAGAAAGCCACATTTTCGACTGGTGTGTTGGGAAGGATTCCATGACCGAGGTTGAAGATGTGCCCAGGCCGACCCCCGGCTTCCTTAAGAATCCGCTTGACCTCTTTGTCAATCAGATCGGATCCACTGAGGAGAATGACCGGATCGAGGTTCCCCTGAATGGCAACGTCCCATCCCAGACGGGCCCAAGCTTCGGCCAGACTTACCCGCCAATCCACTCCAATGACATCTCCACCTGCCCGCTTCATCAACTCCAGAAGGCTCCCGTTGGAAGTGGCGAAATGAATGAGAGGAACACTCTTTTCAACACCATCAATCACTTTCTTAGAATAAGGAAGTGCATATTCCTCATAATCTCCTGGACTCAAGCATCCCACCCAGGAATCGAAAAGCTGGACGGCCTGGACGCCTGAGCGGATTTGAGCATTCAGATACCGAATCAACACCTGGGAAATCTTCTCCATTAAAGCACCCCACGTGCTGCGGTCCTGAAACATCATGCCTTTGGTGAGGATATAGTTTTTCGAATGACCTCCCTCGATGACATAACTGGCAAGGGTGAAAGGGGCGCCGCAGAATCCGATCAAAGGAATCTTCCCTTCCAATTCTTTCCGAACGATTTGAATCGCCTTCACGAGGTAAGGAATTTCCTCTTCTGGCTCAAAGATTCGTAACTTCTCAACATCCTTTTTCTCTCGGAGGGGACGGTGAAAAACCGGACCTTCACCTTTTGCAAACTCGAACTCCACTCCCATCGGCTCCAAAGGGATAAGGATATCCGAAAAAATGATCGCGGCATCGAGTTTAAACTTTTCGATCGGCTGAAGCGTCACCTGTGCTGTTAGTTCAGGATTCTTACACATTTCCAGGAAGGAATACTTCTTTCGGAGGGCACGATACTCCTTCAGATACCGACCCGCCTGGCGCATGAGCCAGATGGGTGTATATTCCGTCGGCTCTCTGCGGCATGCCCTCAGGAATGGGTATTGCTTTTCCGTCTCGTTCATCACATGAATCCTGACTATTTGTAATGTGTAATCAACAGGTTTTTTAGTCGAAATTCCAAATCACAAATCCCAAATACCAAATGAGCTCCAAATTCCAATTTCCAAATCTCAAATAAATTCCAATGAACAAAATTCAATTTATTTTTGTTTAGGTCATTCGAAATTGGAGTTTGGATATTGTTTGGAATTTGGCGCTTGGAAATTGGTGCTTATCTTTCACTTCCAATCTCTTAGAAGTTGGATGATTAATCTTACCCCAACCCCTGTGCCTCCTTTTGGTGTGTAAGGCTTTTCCTTTTCAATGTAAGCAGGACCAGCAATATCTAAATGAACCCATGGCGTCTTTCCAGCAAATTTGCTTAAGAAGATTCCTCCGATGATGGCACCTGCTGATCGAGTTCCCACATTCCTAAAATCGGCCACATCGCTCTTCAAATATTCGAAATATTCATCCCAGAGAGGCAACCTCCAGACCTTCTCCCCGGTCCTCGCCGAAGCCTCTTCAACTCGCTTCAACAGGGGTTCATCATTACCAAAAAGGCCGATGACGTAATCTCCCAGGGCGATGACACATGCTCCGGTGAGAGTCGCCAGATCCACGATCGCCTTTGGCTGATACTGTAAACTGTAGGTCAAGGCATCCGAAAGGATAAGTCTTCCCTCCGCATCGGTGCTGATCACCTCCACGGTCTGACCTGAGAGGGTCTTCAAAACATCTCCGGGTTTATAAGCCTTTCCGCTTGGAAGATTCTCTGTGGCCGGTATCACCCCCACGAGATGAAGGGGGATCCGAAGTCTGGACGCTGCTTGCAGGATGGCCAAAACAGCTGCGGCACCTGACATGTCGTCTTTCATTCGTTCCATCTTCTCCGAGGGTTTTATGGAGATCCCACCACTGTCAAAAGTAATCCCCTTCCCTACCAATGCGATCGTATCCAATCCTTTGCCTTTATTATGCCCCAAGATAATGAACTTCCCTGGCTCTTGGCTTCCCTTGGCAACGGCAACGAAGGCGCCCATCCCCATGGCCTCTGCCTGGCTCACCTCCAAAGCCTGAATTTCCATGCCTTCGTCTTTCGCTATCTGTCGGGCCTTTTCAGCCAGCGCCGTTGGGGTAATCTGATTGCTGGGACCGTTCACGAGGTCCCTGGCCATGCAGACCGCTGTTGATATAATCTCGCCCTTTTCCACTCCGTCAACGAGCGCTTTCATCTCTTGGACTGTCTCTCCAAGAATGACCACCTTCTCAATCTGCTTAATCTTATCTCTCTCAAGGGTTTTCAACTCGTTAAACTGGTAGGTTCCAAGGAGGAGTCCAGTCACAAAGGATTCGGCCAGTTCTTCCTCTGGAAGCGCATCGAATTTCTTTATTGGAAAAGCAAACTCCTTCATACCTGAATCCCGAATGAACTGTCCAGCCTTTGAGGAAGCCCCACGCCACCTTTCAAAATTAAACTCCCCTCTTTTGCCCAGGCCGGAGAGTAACACCCTTCTCGCAGGGAGAGCCCCTTGGGTGTGGAAGACCCGGCATTGATATAATTCTCCCTTGAAATCTCCCTGTTTCATTAATGTGGATATAAAACCTTTCCACGCCAAATCCACATTCTGAACAGGTCCTTCCAACTGCTCAGGGAATTCAAAAGAAAAGAGGAGAAGCAGGTCACAGGGATATTTTTCAGCCTTCCCTTGTTCAACCCGGATGTCCATCAGCTTTTCCACCTCCTATTTCATTTGAAGCTTAAATTCGAAGCACGAAATCCCCGCCTGTGGCACGGTTTGTTTGTCATGCTGAACCTGTTTCAGCATCTCTTTAGATCCTGAATCAAGTTCAGGATGACATCTCTATAGAGTCTTTAAATCATTCAAATTTCTTTCGGGATTTCGATATTTGGATTTCTTCAAGGTATTACTCTCTTTCTTTCAATTTGGATACCGTGATGGACCGATTCTCCTCCAGGGTAGAAAATTCCCTTACCTTCTTAACTAACGAGGGAGCCCAGGCTCCCCGGCCGATCACTCTGGCCAGCATCCAAGGGTTTAAATCAGAGACCTCCATCCACTTCCCTGCATTCTTGATGATTTCATCCAGAACCTTTCGACTGGGGTCTCCTTTTAAAGGATACTTCTCTTTGATCTCGATCTTAATCCTGGCGACATGGTCACTTCCAAAAATCGCCTCAATCTCCTCCTTTTGGGCATAAGCATAGAGGGCTTCTTCCACCTTCGCTAACTCAGCATCGATCTCCTCGGTCGAGACTCTTTTTTTCTCCTTCAACTCCACATAACGATTGACCAAAGTCACCCCCTCTTCGTCCAGATACTCGTTAAGCGGAAGGCTGGCCACCATCATCAGATGCTTTCGTCTTGGACAAA
>Ga0315314_1002070_pt1 | contig 16980 bp, 15 predicted proteins | sample TDP9_MG_FD_203631 | JGI IMG/M metagenome (GOLD analysis project Ga0315314, IMG submission 203631) | Freshwater sediment microbial communities from Lake Towuti, South Sulawesi, Indonesia - TDP9 | ecosystem: Environmental > Aquatic > Freshwater > Lake > Sediment | place: Indonesia: South Sulawesi...
ACTCAAAGACATAGAATCAGTGACGCTAGACAAGAAAGGACGAGTAAAGATAATAATCCCACATCGAAAAGACATCACTGTGCCACTAGAACCAAACGACTCCCAGAAACTCATTAACAAACTGAACGAACTCATCCCAATAGAGAAACAGAGGGAGAAAGAGCGCATACTATTATTAGAGAGAGGAGAACACATCAGGCGTCTGAAAACGCTGAGCAAAATAGCTTCCAGTTATGATGCACGCACAAGAGCTAAATAGATGACATCTACGCTTGGTGGACGGTCAAATCCCATCCGCCCACATCTTCCATTAGTGAAACACTAAGCTTGTTTTTGGCGCTTTATGATCTCAATGTCGAAGACACATTTTGGTGGCACGTCATCAGTTACGTGGTGTCTCCAACCGAAGCCCAGTTTCTTTCCCAACTTGGGCATGACTATTCTGCATGTCGCGCAAACCTCTGTTTTCTTTGGCGGCCAATCCCCTGATGAACTACACCTGTCAAGAGAAGCGAACATTTCCTCTCCTCTAATGGCCAATGGTTGTTCGATCGTAAACTCTCTGAGATACTCCACTGACTGAAGGAACCTTTCGGGCAAGGGACACTTTCCCACAACTATCGTCGCCCTATCCTTATCCCCACTACACTGTGCTTCTATGCCAAAGGGTTGAAAGTTCAGGCGAATCATGTTCTTTGCGATGTCGTCCGCTCTCCAAGCCTGTTTTTCCAAACCCTCACCGAATTTTTCCCCTTGGTATTCGAACATGCTCTGCACGCTGCTTTCACCCATTCTCTCTCTCAGAAACGAACCAATTGTATTTATGGATGCCATGAACAAGTGGCTAAGCCTCCCGATGGTTTTTTCCGGCGAAAGCCTCGGAACCACTCCCCTTTCCTCTCGGCGAAAGCCCCAGAGCCTTCCGATTCGAGTCTCAAGTCTCTTTATACCCGTCGCCTTTTTCTCTTCACTCTGCAACTTTCTTTCCCCCCACCCTGCGACGGCGACCGCCCCGAACAGGCATCACAGAGACCAATTCCTTGAATCGCTTCAGGGTTACCAAGCCTTCAAAGTGTGCGATAAGGTTCACCTCAGTATCCCATACTCCATCGACGACACGCAACGCCTTTACAAATTCCCAAGCACTCTCTAGGCTTTTTGCTAAGAAGAAGACGACCAAGTCAAAGTCCTTGCTGTGAAACGTGTGCCCCATCATTAGCGGTATAGCCTCGTCTGTTGGTTCAATGGATAAGACGCGCTCGTACACAGCACGGTCTTTGGTGGGGGCAACGTCAATCTTCGTCATAAAAAAGAGTAAATCTCCTGACTCAAGAGGCATCGTTCCTGCGCTTTTCTCTTCTGGTTCAACCATGAAATCGAAGGAAGAGAGGAGCTTAAACTCGTAGATAGGTACGACAACAAGTTCTTCTATGTCGGCAATGCTTCGCACGTTCTTTATTAAATAGTCATCCAGAGACTCCATGTCAGCCGAGTGTAAGAGAAGCATCACATCTGCCTCCTCGAAAAGTCGCCCAATAACCAAAGGTGTGACCCCCATGTCACTTCTCAGTTTTTCCATCTGACAGTAGGCAGCTTCGTCTTGACCGGGTTTAACATCGCAAATGGTTATAAAAATCAGTTCCTTCGCCCCCAATAAAATTAACCAGAATGTTATTTAACAATTGCTAATCCCGAATGAACAATGTCAAGACTAGAAAGGAAGAACTGCATTTCCTCCGAATTTCAAGTTTCATAGGTTGTATTAAACCGCGCGCTATAAAATGAAAATGATGTTGAAATTTGATCCCGTGAGCCAGCGCTTCTAAATTTTTATATCCCAGAAGTACCCTAGATTAATATCGCAACATGGCACTTAGTGAGTAAATTGAGAAAGAACAAGAAAATTTCCTTGTTAATTTTAATCTTGCTTTTCCTTTTGCCATTTCTAAATGGCGTACAAGTCAATGCGCCCGATGTTGTATGGGTTAAAGAAAATTATTCGACAGATCAGAAGACTACCGACGCCACAAGTTTAAGGAACATTGAAGTTGACCAAAAAGTCACTAGTTCTTCCCAACAGAGATTTACCGGCACCATCCGAGCAGATCATCAGATACTGCAATTTTCTTCTGCTTCTAATTCTCCTCCGTTTACCCGCCACTTGATGTGTAGGGGTCATGACCCTTATTACAATCCGATCGAACCCACAACAATTTTCAGACCAAGCGATGTCAAGGCGGAGTGTTTGACAACAGTTTCAGTGAAAAAAGGTGATTTAGTCAATTTTAGATGGTATTATAGGAGTAATTCCTCTAAGACCTGGATTTCTTGTTATAACTGGAGCTATAATGCGCTATATGACGGGATTCACGTTGTCGAAGGCCATCTTCTGATAGCCGGATATTGGCCAGGCTCGAATTATCCTAGGGCATACAAGGTTGATGTTTACTTAGACGGCTCTCTTGCGTTCTCAGAGTTCTTTGAGGTAACCAACGGTGGGTTAAACAGCCCTCGCATGTGCGAAGACGTTGACGCAAATGGGCATCCTGTAAACATCAAATCACGGTTTACAATAGGTGTGGACATGAAGGCATACCATTATTTAAGATTTGACAAAATCGCCTACTTCAACGAGGAGCTGAAATGCTGTCACGACTTCACAACTGTTTGGATTCAACCCAATGGCAGCATCTATAAAGCGTATTCCCGCAGCTTCACTGATTACAAGGAGACCAACGTTACTTGGAACTACTGGAATTGCCGATACATTTCAGACGATTACATTTCCATCAATTCAAGCACTCCAGTGGGAAACTGGAAGGTGGAAGTCTACCTTGACAGTTATTATTTCAATGACACATGGGTTCGTTATGGACCTATTGCAACCACACCGTTTATTGTTGGAAGCGAACCTGTTGCGGATTGGACATTCATGGTCTATCTTGACGCGGACAGCAATCTAGAACCCGCTGGCATTGAGATTTTCTTGAAAATGGCCAACGTCGGTTCCTCGTCTCGCGTAAACATCGTTGCGCAAATGGATAGAATACCTGACTACGACAGTAGATACGGCAATTGGACCGACTGCAAACGCTTCTACGTCACTGAAGGGATGACTCCTACACCTGAGAATGCAACTCTACACTTGGGAGAGGCGAACATGGGGCACCCCGACACGTTAAAGGACTTTGTTAACTGGACAATGTACTATTACCCAGCGAACTATTACTGTTTGGTGCTCTGGGCCCACGGAACTGGCTGCATGGGTGTTTGTTTCGATGTTACAAATGCGACAGACCGTTTATACCTTCCAGAACTTAGCCAAGCTCTGAGCGGGCTTCCAGCAATAATGGATGTGGTGCTCATCGACGCTTGCAGCATGAGCATGATAGAAGTGGCTTATCAGATTAAAGAGTATGCGAACTTGCTAGTGGGTCCAGAAGGACTCGGTTATGCACCACCCCCTTATGACCAGTACCTATCACGGTTAGTCAGCAACCCATCGATGTCGCCAAGTATGTTTGCTAGAGAAGTAGTCACGGATTACATAGATTGGTGTAAACTTCAAGACGTTAAGGATATTCCAAATGCAACGATGTCAGCAACCGACCTAACCAAGATTACGAGTTTGATAGCAGCGATAGACGACTTTGCTCTAAAGTTGAAGGAAAAGGAAACTCTCCATCATGGAGAGATAAGCCTGGCCAGAAATCTAACTGAGGGATATCAAGGACCATATGAAGACAAGACTGGCTATTACATTGATCTCTACCATCTTGCTCAGTTAACCCATCAATATGTTCTTGACGAGGAACTTCGAAATATTGCAGATCAGGCGATGACCGCGCTTGAAAGCATGATAATTATAGAAGACCATAAAGCCCTTCCAAATTCTCATGGTTTGTCGATATCATTCCCGGATGAAAAGGGAAAATATTCCGATTCCTTTGGAAGCGTGTATGAAGAGACAACCTTTGCAGAAGATACCCTATGGGACGAATTTGTGAAATACCACCTATCTGGATACGTCTTAACGGTTGATACACCCTACAGTGACCTCCTAGTGGAGTTTGGCGAGGAATCGTATACAACAGACAATGATGGTAACCTTCAATTGTTTGTTTTGCCTGGTTCTTATACAGTCAATGTCACGACCTCTGTTTCAACCGAACCTGGTTCGCGTGGGGTCTTTACTCAATGGAGCGATGGTCACGCATCAAATCCAAGAACGCTTGATATAAACAAAGACTCAACACTAGTAGCTCAATACATAACTCAGCATTACTTGACCGTAAACACCTATCCGAGCGGCTTGACCCCACAACCAATCGTCTCCCCAGAGGGACCGTGGTACGACGAAAGCGACGAGAGCGAACGAGTCAGATGCACCGCTCGTGAGATAAGCGGATACGTATTTGACCACTGGACTGTTGACGAGCTAAGCCAAGGTCTAGGCAATAACCCAATAGAAATCATCATGGATAGGCCGCACAACGCCACCGCTTACTATAGGCTTCCGCCCGCTTGGTGGGAAAACCTCTTCCGTCCTGAGATACTGCAAGTCATTGTAGGACTTGTAGGAATAGTCCTCACCATTGCTCTAGTTATCCCTGCATGGGTCAGAACTCGTAGAAAAGGGGGGATCATCAAAACCTTCTTGAATGAGATCGATGACGTCTACACAAGGTTCAAGACGGATCCTCGAAAATGTGAAGAAGAGCTTTACAGGCTCAGGAATACGATTCTAGAAGGGTTAACCGACGGCAAAATCAGTGAAGAAAGCTACGACATCCTAGACAAAAGAATAGACAAATACATGGAAGAACTTCAAAAACAAAAAAAGGCGCAGCAGGCAGATGAGTAACATTATAAAAGTGGAGCGTTCCATCCGCCATGTGGATAATCCTTAGGACAGCCCAATAGCAAGCCTTAAAAAAGAGTTCTGGAGTAACATAACTGGCAAGAACTCAGGAACAAATTCTAACTTTGTAGAGTGAATAGAGAAATGAGAGGTGACACAGATGGTTGAGGAACTGGTCTTAAAGATCGACAAGCCTCACTTTGTCGTTAAGCTCCATGAAGATACACTTGAGGTTGACTTAAAAGAAGGAGCCAAGAAGAAGCTTGAAGATGTAGTTGAAGCACATCCGATCCTTAGGGAAAGCTTGGGAGTCCTATTCCAAACTATAATTCCATTGGATGTTGCGTTGAAGGACATAGAATCCGCAGAAGTTGATGATAAGGGTCGATTGAAGATAGTGATTCCGCTACGAAGAGACATCATCATCCCTTTAGAGGTTGATGAATCTAAAAAACTGGCCGAGAAGTTGAATGAACTAATACCATTAGCGAAACTAAAGGAAGCAGAAGAAGCGAAGGCACTAAAGGAAATGGAGGAAAGACCGAGACCAAAACCGACGAAACCACTCTAAACATAGTTTGCATGAATTGCTTCCACTCAAATATGTTAAGCTTACGTTTGAATCATTAATGTTCATGGACTTGCTGAATTCAGAACTCTTTATTCACGAGTTTGTGAAGCCCTTGTTCTCTTGATTGTGAAAGGAGAAAGGGGAAGAGGTGTGGTTGGGTTTTCTTTCGATGTTTTATGGGTCTGTTTTTCCAAAGTTTACGCCTTGGATCACTGCGTCTTTGATGTTTATGTACCCGTCACTGTTTATGTCTGCGTTTGGATCATAGGTTGGCTCTCCCTGCTTTGAGCCGAAGGCAACGCCGAGCAAAACATGCAGCTCAGCGCCTACACAGACAGCCTTTGGGTAACCGTGCTTCCACTCGAAGACCCATAAAACGGGTGAGCAAAAAGCCCAACCATCCCATCTTTTTTTTACTCTATATCAATAAGATGTTTCCAAATTAACACAAAGATTAAGGCATGCACGCAGAAGAAGGAGAAGAAGAAACAAAAATAATTTTGGTGAAGGCGGAATTTGGTTTTTATACTCACTCTCACCATCGCCTTATATATCGTTCAAACATAAAAAAGTTGATGGATTAATGCAGGGAACGGCTTGCCGACAAGCCTAATCTTAAGGGGAGGATTAGGGCGTCATCGAGCAAACCGTTGCCTTTCTGCACTATTCATCTTCTATGTAACTAACTCTATATTTTGTGTCAGGTTAAGGTCAACCTTCGCCCGTCTTAGTTCTTAACCTCCTTGGAAGGTTAACGGATTAACTTCAAACTTAATCCGTCGAGAAAAAAGAAGCGGTTCTACTCTATTTTCGGATTAACGTCAACCTTAATCCGTGACGACGGTGAGGTTACGCACAAAAAACGTGGCATAGATTTTTTGTGCAAACATGCAAACCTAATTTTTAAACGATACACAACCTGATTTTGAAATTACGAATAACGAGTTTGCATAAATTGACAGTGCAAACTTAATCGAACCGGCTAACAAAGAGCAAATTAAAAAACGATTTTCCGAAGTTTGCAAGTTTGCACGGGAGGACTACAAAAAAACCATTATCCCGATAAAACCCATAAATCCTATGCGAAGGAACCATTAACAATCTATTATCCTAAGGGACTTTGCGAACATTCCAAATTCTGGTCTTCGATAGTTCACAGTGCAAACTTGCAGGCTTGCGTTTTTAAAGAAACTCAACCTGATTTTAAAACTGCAGATGCCGACTTTGCACAGGTTGAAAATGCAAATGAGGATGGTTGATTTGGTCTGTGATCTGAAACCATTGCTAAGTTTTCCGTTTTATAGGTGCACATCAATCTTATCATGGTCTGGCGGTTTTCTGCGAAATCGTTTAGTAGGTCTGGTGAAAAATTCAAGAATTTCGGGAAACTATCGTCGCTACAGTGCCAAAAGAATCTTATCTAACTCGGAGGCAACGCTGCGAAATCGCAGTTGCAGCAGCCGTCTATGGAAAAGGCCTAAACAAACAGATACGTTGCATACGCTCAATCTTAGGAAAAACTTATTTTGAATACCCTTCATAAAAAAGAAATGGCGAGGTGAAGGCAGATATGAAGTTTCTGGTAGTAGCTAAACTTAGAGAAATTCCCCCAGTGCCCCCAGAGCAATTTGCTGCGTTAGGAGTGGCAGAATGGCAAACGGTACAACAATTTCTAAAGGAAGGAAAGACAGAAGTGGCCTACGCCTTGGCTGGACTGAAGGGTGGGATGGCCATAGGTGAGGCAGAGTCGGGCGCAGAGTTAAATAGCAAACTGTCAAGACTCCCTCTCTACCCGTTTCTGGACATTGAAATCTATCCATTGATGACCGCCGACGAGGCTCTAACACAAGCGAAAAAAACCTTAGAAGCAATTAAGGCAAAACGATAAGTCCGGACCGAAAAACAGAGCCCAACCTCTTTTTTTTAAAAAAAAGGGAATTATGAATAACTCTAAAATCTTTTAATAGACAATGCACAAAAATAAGCGGAAGGCCTACCGTTCTCTGCGAACGATAAGCCTTCCGTTTGAGGACTTGTACTCTATTTTCCATCCGCTCTGCAGGTGGCTTAAGAGATCTGCCTCGCCAATTTCCTTGAAGGTTGGGCAATTCGTTCCGTTTGGGCAATCCTGCGGATCCTCTTTTTTTGCCTCAACGAATCGCTTATGTCTTGCAATAATGAGTTTTAATTTATGTCGCTTTGCTTTTTCAAGGTCTTCTTTTGTTAATCCTTCGCCCATATCCATTTTAGCCATCAATTCCTCAGAAACCTCTTGACGTTCCCGTAATTCAGCAAGCGATGTTAATTCACGGAATTGCAGATATTGAAGCGCCGAACGATAAGCCTCCCGCAATTTTTCAATCTCGGGTCTGCTATACGGGCTTTCTTCACCTCGCACCTTACGCCCACGGATTTTTCGCGCCCAATTCGGGTTAATCTTCGCCTCTTCCAATGCGGTTTGAACGTAACGCCTCGCATCGTGAAGAGAGTATTCAACGCCTGCACGTTTCGATAGTTCAACCGTCGCTTTACCGATGTCGTCGTAGGTTACCGCCTTGAACGGGCTCTGCACCGTTAAATAAACATTGGTTTCAGGCGTGAACTTAACACCTTTAACCCGCTCCATCCATTCTCTGTATTTAGTCAGGTCTTCCTTCGCTTCAGGTGTAAGGAATGTTTCCTGACGAACATCTTTATACCTTCTTCTACCGTGCCCTTTAACCAATTCAGGCGGTATGCTGATGTGCGGACAATCTATGTTTTCCCAACCTTCTTCAATGTGCTTCCATTTTAGGTTAACAATGGTTTCTTTCGCCATAGCCGTTGCATTAGGCAACGAAACAAGCATGGACCTATCCCGAGGATTATAGCAGGCATCCCACAATTTACGCAGGTCTTCTTTCGTTGGTTTACGATACGGCTTAACCTTTTCTAAATCCATTCGACCAGCCCGCTTCGCCAAATCCTTGTAATGAGCGGCGAAAAACGCTCTGACGCAATTAACGGCGTTCCGTTTTACGCTGTTAGGTATGTCCAAATCCTCGTTTGCGACAAACGAATCGAGCAACCTTTCGGCTTTAAGGCTCGCAGGATTATCCTTTAACGCTAACAATTCGTTGGGATTCATCTTCACTGATTCGCAGAATATCCAAAGGTTATGCGCTTGGAATTTCCTTTGCTCAACCGACCCGTATTGTGTTATCCATGTTAGCACGTGCGGTTGGTTTTTCGCCCACCTATCCATTATCTCGTCTCTCGTGATTGCGTATTTTCTTTTCCCAACCACGTCTTTTCACCTTCGTTTCGCTAATTAATCGAAAAACCTATAGGGTCGGGGCCTTTATAAACATTTACCTCTTTGAAAGCGTTTCCAGTGGTACAGATACTCTTGAGCATACCCAGCATACAACCCGAAATATTCTTTTCCAAAACTACTTAGTTCTTCATACTCACAGTCTGTGAGGGAACTTCTTTTCGAGACGTTCTCTATGAACGACTGAGTGAAAAATTTGGGATAGAACTCCAGAATGATTTTCTTCATCCAAACGTCCACTGGAAACGCCTGAAGCTTGCCCAGAGAAAACAACAGGACGCAGTCTGCGACTTTGTGTCCTACACCTGGCAAACTTAACAGCTCAAGCCTGGCTCTTTCATAGTCCACCTTTCTTAAGGCTTTCAAGTCTAATTCCCCATTGTTGATGATTCTCGAAGTCTCCAAGACTCGTTTTACCCTAAACCCCAGTTTGCACCTTCTCATATCTTCAAGACGAGCCTCTGCCAAGTCGCTTGGCTTCGGAAACGTGTAAAAACTGTATCTGTCAAAGGCGATTTTTCTTCCAAACCGTTTGCAGAGGTTGTGGATCATTTGTTTAATGGCTGGAATGTTCTTGTAAGTGGCACAGATGTATGAGATTAGGCATTCCCATGGTTCTTGGCGGGTTATTCTTAAACCGTAAAAATGTTGAATCGCCTTTCTGATGCGTTCGTCTTTGTTGATTTTAGAAAGTATGAGAGGCAGATTGTCATCAAGCCTAAAATAGTTCTGTATAAAGTCTGCGTCGACTCTTTTGGGGAAGCTTTGAAACTGCAGTTTGTCGCCAACTTGCCTAATCTTGATGACGTTCCCCTCGACAACGCCGTACCACCAATCACCCAACATCTCCCATCGAAACGCTTGACCACACTCCAACGTATGCCCCAAATGGAAAGGAGTAACCGATTGATCCAGTTTGATTTCCATAGCAATCCCAAAATCTGCGACTCCTTTAATAAGCGTTCTTGAAACTTTAATAAAACAAAACGGTGATGACGTAAACATGCAGAAAATCAGCATCATAGGGCTCGAAGGATTTCCACTGGTGAAGACTGGAGACAACCTAGCAAAAATGATTATCGAAACCACAAAAAAAGAGAGCGTGTCCATCAGCGACGGAGACGTTATAGTGGTCGCTCAGAAGGTGGTCTCAAAAGCAGAAGGAAGAACAACACAGTTGAGAAACGTAAAGCCTTCTGAAAGAGCGGAAGAGATAGGGAAAATCACCTTAAGAGACCGCAGGTTAGTAGAGTTGGTGTTGAAAGAAATGAAAAGGATTGTGAAAGCATCTAGAGAGATACTTATCGTGGAAGATAAGCGAGGTATAGTCTGCATAAACTCTGGAATCGACAAATCAAACGTCCCTGGAGAAGACTCCTACACGCTTCTGCCTGAAGACCCTGACCATTCAGCCGAGAAAATTAGGTTGCAAATTAAGGAATTGACCGGAAAAAGAGTGGCGGTGATCATATGCGACACGTACAGTCGCCCTTTTCGGAGAGGACAAGCCGAATTTGCCATCGGAATCGCTGGCATCAATCCCTTCAAAGATTATCGAGGTCAAAGGGACCTGTTCGACTACGTGTTGAAGGTAAAGAACGTCGCTATCGCAGACGAGATTGCGTCCGCTGCCGAACTTGTGATGGGGCAAGGCAACGAGGGCATCCCAGTCGTCATAGTCAAAAACGTTCAAAGAGCAGAATTAAATGGAACCTTTTCTGCGGAAGACCTGAACATCTCAGAAGAAGAGGACCTGTTTAAGGGAACTTTATAACCGTCTGCAAAAGACGCATTGACCAGCGAACACTCGGGATAGACGTGTCAAATCTCCACTTATCAACGAAAAACATGGCATTTACAGCGTGCTTTGCTGCTTTGTACGTAGTTTTTTCCGTCTGGAATCTATTTCCAGTCATTGGGACAGAAGGCAGGTGGATTAATGCCGCCGTTGTTGTGGCACCATTGTTCGGTATGATTCTGGGTCCATACTTCGGAGTCTCAGCAATAACAATAGGTGGAATCGCCGGAGCCGTTTTTCAGATAACTGGCCCGTTTGGACCACTGAGCTTCATGCCTCATGCGGCTGCAGCTTTTTGTTCAGGCATGTTGACCAGTAAAAAACAGAAGGTATGCGTGGTCACGTACGCTCCTTTTCTGTTTCTTTTCGCGTTTTTCCCTACGATTGGGCCTGTTTGGCTTTGGCCCGCTGTACTCTGGCTTGACTTGATTGGTTTGGTTGTTCTGGCTTCTCCTCTACAGTATAGAGCAATGAACGCTATGAATGAGGCTTCAAGTTCTGTATGGCTCATGTTTGGCATTACTATAACATGTTTGACCGCGACGCTTTTTGGTCACGTCGTTGGAAGCATCTTGTTTGAGGGCATCTATTTGCAAGTGAACTCGAGTGTGGATTTTTGGAGAACCACATGGCAGGGTCTCACATTTTTGTATCCCGTTGAAAGGGGGTTAATTACTTTAGCTGCAACCTTTGTTGGGACCCCGTTAGTGAAGACATTGAGAATGTATGAGTTCAAAAAAATAAGTTAGTGGTCTCTCCTAGTTGATAACACAGAAAAAAATTGTGTTTTTTCATCAACTGCTGAAGGAAGCAATGGTTCTGGCTGTCTGATTTTGGAATGGGCGTTGCTTTAGGCTCGGTTAGATTTCAATCCTATGATAACGATTGAAAACCCATTTTTCAAGATACAGCGAAAAACATAAAACGACTTCTACAAGATTGCCCTTTTTTGTCATACAAACCTTGCTCTCTATTTACTAGGCTTTAACGCAGTATTTAATATGAAATTGATAATGAGATTTCTTCTTCCGGCAATGGCATTTAGGACAGACAGGCATTATTACTTTCCTCGTAACATTTCATACAACAACCATCGATCCTCATATTTATCTATAATCTTTTTCACTTATATGCGAGAGTTGAGTCATGAATCAACAGAATTACGGGATGAACTAGAAATTGACAGCTAAAAGTGGAAAACGAAAAGTTTGTCGTAGGTGCGGTGCAAGTAGACCTGGATCACGTATGCGGAAACTAGATGGTCTATGGTTTTGTATGGCGTGTTACAAAAATGAACTAGAAACAAAAAGGTTAATGAAAAATCGTTTAAGGAAAGGAATTTGATTTTAACAAACTAGGTCAATGGAAAAGAAGATTGCTGTTCCTTTGTCTTGTGTTTGGGGATAGTATCTGTCGTTGTATCCGCATATCCTAGCCTTATTCTTGAGATAGAACAACTGAGCTGTTTTGTTTTCTAATCCGCATTCTATGAGAATGACTCTTGCTTTTCTGCTCTCAGCAAACTTTTTGACTTTAACTAACAGTTTGGATGCAATCCCTTTTCTCCGATGATTAGAATGAACAACTATTTGGTTAAGCCAAACCGAGTTATTCCAAGAAGAGTAAGTTGCACTCGTGAAGCCTACCATCTTTTTGTTCTCATCTTCAGCAATCAAGAAAATAGTATTCGGGTCATCCAAGTATCTTTTGTAGTCCCTTTCTTCCTGCAACCACAACTTATTGAATTTTTCAATCTCGGCTATGTCTCGGAGAAGTGCGTTTCTTATCACCATCCCACCCCAACGCTCCTACATTCTAGATGAACGATCTTGCTGTGGATAAAATGATTTCATGTATACGCAGTCTTCTGGGGAAATCTTCATTTCTTCCTCATCAGCAACTTCCGTGAAGGTGACTGGTGCATCCCGAATAAGAACGACTGGCGTTTGTTCGTTAGTCTCTCCCATCAACAAGTGGGCTGCTGATGCCAAGTCGTCTGCAATAGAGTGACGGGTGATTGCCAGTTCTTTCTGGAACAGGTCTTCCTTGCATCTACAGTCCTCTACTGGCTTAAAACCAGACACCGCCAACGCCAAGCCTCGTGTACCCATCCTAAGAGGAACCACCTGACTGTCCACGATTACGACGCCTACGCCTTTTCCAGTTCGCTTCTTGATTTCTTCACGGATTTTGTCTGCTCGGCTTTGAAGATTTGAAGGCCATAAGGCAGCGTAACCCACTGGAGCGTTCTTGTTGTCGATGCCAGCGTTCACGGTGAGGACACCGTTTTTAAAAGTGAGAATCGATTTGTGAACGCCGCCGTAGATTTTCTCTGCTTCTCTTAACACCAATTCAGCGAATTCGGGTTCTAACGAATATTTAGTCGCTAACTCCTTTGCTTTTTCAGATGGCTGAATCTCTCTTAATGAAACAATGCGGTTTTCTACAGATGCGACCACTTTTGAGGATATAGCCAAGATGTCCCTGTCTTTTAGTTCTACACCATGCGCTTGCAAGGATTTTACAACAATTGATACCAAATCGTCTCCAGACTTGAAAATTTTGGTTCGAATTGCCAGAACGTGCATGAAACAGACCAACCATACCAAAGTGTATGCACTCGAAGGGCTCTCAAGTTAAAAAGGTTTATTTAGAGTCGTTGCAGAAGCATTCAAAATGAGGCTTACAATGCTCGCCATCGAAACCGTTGAGTTGACGAAACGGTATGGATCTTTAACCGCAGTGAACAAACTCAACCTCAAAGTTGAGGCGAACACTATCCACGGCTTTTTGGGTCCAAATGGCGCTGGAAAGACTACTACAATAAAGATTTTGGTGGGACTGCTAAAGGCTGACGGCGGTGTCGCAAAAGTTTTTGGACAAGAGGTCAATGGAGACAAACCAGATGTCAGGTTGAGGATGGGTTACATGCCTGAACTACCAAAGTTTCCAAAGCATTTGACAGGCTATGAACTCTTAGACATCTATGGGAAAATGTATGGTATGACAAAACAGGAACGCAAAGAGCAGATACCAAGGCTGCTGGAGACTGTGGGGCTCAAGAACAGAGAAAAGGACCACGTTGGCAAGTATAGTAAGGGAATGCAGCAACGCTTAGGAATCGCCCAAGCAATCTTGAACAGCCCAGAACTGGTTATCATGGATGAACCAAGTTTAGGCTTAGACCCTGTTGGCATGGTAGAAGTCCGAGAAATACTGAAGGAAGTTGCAAAAGAGGGCATGACTGTTTTTATCTCTTCCCACCTCCTCCACGAGGTTCAGCAAATCTGCAGCCACGTTACAATCATCAACCGAGGGATAGCCCTTGCGTCAGACACTCTCACGAACGTGTCAAATCAACTATCTGAAGCCCCAGCACTGCAGGTTGAAGTAGCCCAACTCACAGACAAAATTATCACGAGCCTAGAAAAACTGCCATTCGTCTCCAGCATATCAAAGGAAAACAACAAGATGATCATTCAAGTAAACACGAGGGACGACGTGAGACTTCAAGTCTCTCAGGCAATTACAAAGTCCGAAGGTGTCATCATATCCATGGGTGTCAAAGAGCAAAGCCTTGAAGACGTTTTCATGAAACTAGTTACCAGCCAAGAGGAGCAAAAAACAAGTGACTGAAGTAAAGGAGAAACATAGCAGAATAAGTCCAAGTTGGATGACACGTTTCTCCGCAATGGTGAAGTATGAACTCCTATGGAACATCCGAAAGAAAAAATTCTTGGGAATAATTGTGGTTGCGTTTGCTCTAACCACTCTGTCGCTTGTGGTGCCGGTAATAATGTATAATGTTATGGGTTCGCCTATAGGTCAGAACCCAGATTATGTGATAGGCACTGGCACAGGCATCGGCGGACTCGCCTTCTTCCTCTTCGCAGTTGCGACGGTGATGAACAGTATCTCAGGCGAATTTGAAAGTGGCTCAATCGTCCCATTGCTGACTAAACCCATTTCTAGAACTACCATCTTCTTGGGAAAATTGTTCGCAGCCTTTCTTACTGTATTGGCTGCATACACGGTTATTCTGGTTTATTTTGTCATAGGTGGCACCATAATCTATGGACCCCAAAACAATCTTCATCTTACACTCCTTTCTTTGATTGGAAACATCTTTAGCACCTTTGTGTGGATAGCCCTTGTTTTAGCTATAGGTTCCATTTTCAAGAGTTCATTAATTGCGGCGCTTGGAGCCTTCGGCATTTGGCTGGCAGCTTATTTGATTACTCCGATCATTTCTGTGTTTTCTGAACAAGCATGGATTCTTACTTATGTGCTTGGAACTGGAGCAACAGGCTACATTTTGGACGTGCCTTCTCAAATCCCCTTTACCCCTGGTATGGCTGTCACAACAGGCACAGATGCCATTGGCGCAAACCTGATTAATTACCTCCTTCATCCAACAGCAGAAGTAACATTTCTCAAGAGACTCATTGGTGGCTCTCCTTTGTATACAGAGACTCTATCTCTCATTCTGTTTAGATCGATTTTAGTAACAACAGCTTACATTCTTGTTTTCCTGTTTGTCTCATGGTTCATTTTTAGACGAGCGGAAGTGTTGGAATAGGAGATCGTAACCTGAAGATGAAAAAGTTGCCTCCTGGACAGAAAGAGGTGAAGAAGAGCCCTTTACGTCATATTGGTTCTATTCCAAAGTTTGATCCGAAAACATGGAACCTCGTCGTATATGGTGAGGTAAAGAAGCCTCATTCTTTTGGTTGGAACGACATCTTGCGGCTACCAAGCATCACAAGCACTTCAAATTTTCACTGTGTTGAAGGGTGGAGTGTGCTGAAGAACAAGTGGAATGGAATCTCCTTTCGAACAATCGTTGAGATGGCTGAACCGAAAGACGACGCCAAGTACGTAACTTTCGAGTGCGACGACGGTTACACGACCTCCCTACCACTCACAGACTTACTTGATGAGGAGGTTTTGCTCGCCTATAAACTCCAAGATGAGCCTCTTGAGCCAGAGCGTGGGGGTCCACTGCGTCTCGTAGTTCCTCACAAGTATGCGTACAAGAGTGCTATGTGGGTGAGAAAAATCAAGTTCACTTCAACGCAGGAGTTGGGCTACTGGGAATCAAGAGGCTACAGTAACACCGCTGATCCCTGGAAAGAAGACAGACGTGCGAAATAGTTACTAACCGAAGTTTTGTAGGAAAGGATTGCTTCTTTTCTCCTCTCCAATAGTGGTGGGAGGACCATGCCCAGAATAAACTTTCACGTGGTCGGGTAGGGTGGCTAGTTTGTCTCTTATCGAGCGCATGAGTTCTTTATAGGAGGCATCTGGGAAATCGTATCTGCCTATGGAACCAGCGAACAAGGTGTCTCCAGTGAAAACGAAGTCGTCGCCTAAGAGGGATATGCCGCCTTTGCTGTGACCCGGAGTGTGAATAACCTTGAGTTTAATGGTTCCAATCTGAATGATATCTCCTTCATGTAATATTTTATCTGCTGGAGGGGATGTTGAACGAAGCCCAAAAAACGCCAAAAGATTCCCACTTGTATCCGCCAACTTTGGGGCATCGTATTCGTGAATCAAGATTTGGGCGCCAGTCAACTTCTTAAGAATCTTGTTGCCAGACGTGTGGTCGGGATGCCCATGCGTATTAACTATGTATTTTATTTCTAAACCGTGTTTTTTTGCTTCAGCCAATATCTCTTGGGCTTCAGCCTTAGTGTCAAAGCCTGGATCGATTACGAGAGCTTCTTTCGTTTCCATGCAACCTACTAGATAGCAGTTTGTAGATATCATGCCAACCGTGAACATTTTTATAAGCACTCATCATTCACCCTAACCATAGTTTTGCTCAGTTTTTGCCACAGATATTTTAGGTTTTGTTGGTGGTGTGCCATGAAGACACCTACACATACAAACTGAATTACTTGAATGTGAAGATATTAAAATAAAAGGGATGCGTCACAAAAATAATTTTAATTCACTATAGAGAGCAAGCCAACCCATTGAATCGCATGTGAAACCCTAAAGTGAGGTCTTGTACCTTGTGTCGAGACATAAAATAGAATGTGCAGAAAAAGAGAAGTTTGGGTAAGTTATGGCAGTTCTACTTCGTTGATTTCTTGAAGGGTCTCCAGATCGTTCATCTTGACTTTCCTGTTTGACACCGTGTAAAGCACATTGTCTATGTAGAGTGCTCTATATATCCAATAGCTACTTTCCCATTCGCTCACACTGTCTTCCTGATGAGTCACATTGCCTCTAAGCACAAACCCATCGCTTAAAGTTATGTTAAAAACGTAGGCGCCTTGCCAGAAGCCCTTTGTATAATACTCATCGCCTTCCACCATAGCCCAGCTTATTGAAACTGGAATGACTAGCAATTGTCTTGACTTGTCGAATAGAAACGCCTTGTGATCCGTTAAGGCTGTTGAATCTGACCACTCCGCTTCAACGATGAA